>Ga0335394_10008476_pt1 | contig 11601 bp, 14 predicted proteins | sample MAT03_FD_205741 | JGI IMG/M metagenome (GOLD analysis project Ga0335394, IMG submission 205741) | Freshwater microbial communities from Lake Fryxell liftoff mats and glacier meltwater in Antarctica - MAT-03 (spades assembly) (version 2) ... | reverse complement strand
GATTTTCAGCAGGCGGCCTGATCGCGGCCCGGCACCCCGGGCTGCGGGCAGGGGCTGCGCTTGTCGCTGGTCGAGCCCGGTGAGGGGCCACGAAGCGCGCGGTTTTGCCCGATGTCCAGGCGGCTTTCGGGTCAGGCGGCGGGGCTGCGGCTGCCCAGCGTGCGATTTGCCAGGCCAATGCTCCCCCCCCGCAACAGCCCTGAGCGGGCGAGTCCTTCCTAGTGGATCCGAAAACATGCCGTTTGAACTTCCTATTCCCCTCATGATTCCTGCGGCACCGATAGTTATTTGCAATACGCTGCGAGGGGCTCACTGGCTGCGAACGGCGGCCTCCCACAGGCCGGCGACAGAGGCAGCGTTGGCCTCGCCAAGTTCCACCTCGACATGGTCCAGTTGCGCGCCGAAACGGAACGGAGCCTCGTATTGCGCCGATACGGGTGACGGCGTATTCATTCCGCACTGCGTGCTCAAGAGGCCGAAGCCGGCCGGAAAGGCCATCGGCAACGAAGTGCTGGCGACGCACTGAGCATCCAGCAACAGGCGCAGTGTCACCGTATCGGGAGCGATCTCGAGCGAACAGCCCAAGACGTGCACGCCGAGCGGCAAAGCCCCCTTCGATTGCAGCATCGTGTGGCGTCCTGCCAGGTTGTAGTCAAAGCACAAGTGGTTGTCCTTTACAAACAATGTGAAGCCGGCCGCGCGTCGGCCGTAGGCCAGCAGCACACCCTCGCTGTCCGCATGTTGGCGTTCAGTGTGAGCCAGGATGCGAAACGGGCGTAACGCGAAGTTCGGGCCGCTGGCTGGCGTCAGCAGCCGCGTGCCGGGGTACAGCACAAAGCGCCTGCGCTGCGTGGTGCTTGGGTCGCGTGCAAAGGCACGAGCCTGCGCGCGATCATCGAGCGGCAACACATCATAGGCCTCGGCTTCGCGCCACCAAAGCGCGACCATCGCTTCCAGGCGCTGCGGTTCCTGGGTTGCCAGATCCACGTTCTCGGCATAGTCGCGGCAAATGTCATAGAGTTCCCAGCGATCCTGCGCGTAGTCGTCGCCAGAGTGGTGATTGGTCACGGCCTTCCAGCCATCGTGATAAATGCCGCGTTGCCCGCCCATCTCAAAATATTGCGTACTGTGGCGCGAGGGTGCCTGCGGGTCGGCAAAGCTGTACGCCATCGACGTGCCGTGGAGCGGCATTTGCTCCACGCCCCGGTAGACAGTTGGCGCTGCGACGCCAGCCGTTTCCAGCATGGTCGGAGCCAGGTCGATCGCATGGTGGAACTGGTGGCGCAAACCTGCCTCCCGCCCGAGCCGCGTCGGCCAGTGCACGACCAGTGGCGCGCGCACACCACCGCCGAAGGTGTATTTTTTGTAGAACTTCAGTGGCGTATTGCCGGCCTGCGCCCAGGCGGCAGGATAGTGGTTGTGGGTCCACGGCCCGCCGATTGCATCGATCTGCGCCAGGTTTTCTTCCAGCGAGTCCTCCAGGCCCAGAAAATAACGATATTCGTTGATTGAGCCGTATTCGCCGCCCTCGCCGCTTGCGCCGTTGTCTGATAACACCACGAAGAGCGTGTTGTCCAACTGGCCACGATGCTCGAGGTATTGCACCAATCGGCCGATCTGTGCGTCCGTGTGTTCGGTGAATCCGGCGAACACCTCCTGAAAGCGTGCCGTGAGGCGTTGTGCATCGGTGCTCAAGCTGGCCCAGGCCGCGACGCCCGGATTGCGTGGCGCCAACACGGTACCCGCCGGCACGATGCCCATAGCCTGCTGGCGTGCCAGCACTGTTTCGCGCTCGATATCCCAGCCGGCATCAAAGCGGCCACGGTATTTATCCAGATAGGCCTGTGGTGCCTGATGCGGCGCATGGCATGCGCCGAACGCCAGGTAGAGAAAAAAGGGCTGGTCAGGTGTGGCACTAAGATGGTCTCCCAAAAACTCTTCCGCCCTGTCAACGAGGTCCTCGCTAAGGTGGTAGTCCGCTCGCACTGCTGGGGGCACGTAGTGTTGGTCATACCAAAGTTCGGGTGCCCATTGGTCGTCCTCGCCGCCGAGGAAGCCGTAGTACCGGTTGAAGCCGCGCTGTGTCGGCCAGTTGTCGAAGGGGCCAGCCGGGCTGCATTCCTGGGGCGGAACCAGATGCCATTTGCCGAGGGCATAGGTGCCATAGCCTCCCGCGCGCAGCATCTCGGCGAGCGTGCCCGCCTTGGCCGAGATTGCGCCTCGGGCGTTGTCGTGGCCGGTATCGAAATCTGCCAGATAGCCCATGCCTGCGGCGTGGTGGTTGCGCCCGGTAAGAAGGCAGGTACGTGTGGGCGAGCACATCGCCGTGACGTGGAAGTTGGTGAAGCGAAGCCCGTGACGCGCCAGGCGATCAATGGATGGTGTCTCGATCGAAGCACCATAGCAACCCAATTGTGCAAAGCCGCAATCGTCTAGGACAACCCAGACGATGTTCGGCGCGCCCGGAGTCGGCACCGGACGTTGTGGCCAGTATGGCGACGCGTCGTGGATAGTGCGCGGGCGCGAAGGGGGAACTGAAGGTGGGCGCAGGGAATCGGTCACGTTTCTGATCCTTGTTGTGGAAATTTCTGTCCGACGCGCGGCAGGGTCAAGAGGTGCCGATTTTTGACGGGATTGCCGACAGTCCGCAACATGTTTTCTGTAAACTGCAAAAAAGTATCAGGCGCGACATCTTGCTGTGGTTGCGACGACAGTGCAGGCATGGCAAATTCCACTTGCGATACGGCCTGAGGGCTGGACCGCAAAATAAGGCAAGGGCGCTGCGAGATCCGGAAAATCGGGTCGACTTCTGCGAGCACTTGCTGGATAAGCTCACCTCATATCCGCTTCTTTTGATCAGGAGACACTTGCTATGAAAACCATGATCCGAACCATTTTTTGCAGGCGATTTGTCGGTGCATTGCTGGGAGGGTTTCTTCTGGCCGCTTCTGCTTGGGCTCAGAACCCGGTGACTGTGCGCATCGGTGCAGCCTCAAACGTATTGTTCGGCCCAGTCTTCGTGCTGGCGGATCCATCCAATGGAATTGCCGCAAAACACGGCTTGAAAATTGAATCCCGCATTTTTAATTCCGGCATCGCCACAATGGAAGCCGCACTCGCGGGTGACCTTGACGTTGCCTTCCCGAATACCCGCATACTGCTGCCGCTACTCAAGTCCGGAAAAGCCTGCTTTCGGGCTGGTATCGCTTTTGTAGACGTCAATACCGTGAATATGGTGACGACCTCCAACATCAACCAGCCCAAGCAACTGGAAGGCAAGAAAATTGGCACACGTAAGGGCGGCATTGGCGAAGTCGCACTGCATATGTGGCTGGCTAAGCAAGGTATTGAGCGCAGTAAAGTCGAGACCGTAAATATCGCCGAGGAAGACCTTGTGATCGCTTTGGCCAGAGGCAATGTGGACGGCATTATCTGGCCGGAGCCGATACCGTCGCTGGCGCTGGAGGTTGCCGGATCCAAGGTGCATCGCTTTGGTGATATCGGCTCCGCATTCCGCGACACGTCCATGGTGAACGTCACCTGCGATTGGGTCAACAAAAACGGTGATGCAGCGATGACCAGACTCACCGCAGCCTGGATCGATGCCGTGGAACTGCTGAAGAACGATCCTGAAGCTGGTGCCCGCATCACCGCTAAGGCACTGCAACTGACACCGGACGATGTGAAGAAAATATGGAAAAACGGTGGCTGGCCGGGTGGATGGCCTGCCAGCCTAACCGACGGGCAGATCGACATGTATTACACATATGGCGACTACCTCAAAGCCAACAAGGAAATAGCCGAGATGCCGGACATGGGCAAGTGGATCAGCAGCAAGTGGCTGCTTCAGATTGCACCGAAACGGGTCCAGCTCTCCAAGTACAAACTGTGAGCGCTAGCGTGGCTGCGGCGGCTATCAGCTTGCGCGACGTCTGCATGACGTTTGCCGACGAGCGCACAGGCAGCTACGCCTACCAAGCCTTGAAGGACGTGCGACTTGACGTGCACGTCGGCGAGTTTTTTTGTCTTCTTGGGCCGTCGGGCTGTGGCAAGACCTCGCTGTTGAATCTGGTCGCTGGGTTCGTTATGCCGAGCGCCGGGCAGGTGCACGTGAATGGCCAGCCTGTTACGCGACCCAACCGGGACCGGGGTGTGGTGTTTCAGTCCGACCGCGCGCTATTCGATTGGTTGACCGTGGAGGAGAACGTGACCTTCGGTCCACGCATGCGCGGGGTACCAGAGTCGGCCTGGCGTCCGGAAGTGGACACGATGCTGCGACTGGTGGGACTGTGGGACCACCGCACGAAGCTGCCACGCGAGCTTTCTGGTGGCATGAAACAGCGTGTGCAGATCGCGCGCGTGCTTGCTAACGGCCCGGACATCCTGCTCATGGACGAGCCATTCGCCGCGCTGGATGCCTACACGCGCGGGCACATGCAGAAGGAAGTTACCCGTATCTGGACAACTTCGCGGCGCACCGTGCTGTTCGTGACGCATGACATTGCGGAGGCGATCTGGCTTGCAGACCGTATCGGTATCATGACGCGCGGACCCTGTTCGCACATCGGCCAAGTCTTCGAGGTCAACTTGCCGCGACCCCGTGAACGCATGACACCAGGGTTCATCGACCTGTTTAATCAGCTCAGCGAAGCCATCGACGACCAGGCGGGCCTTGTGCGCACGCCGGAGGTAGCCGCGTGACAGAACCGGCCAGGACACCGATAGCTGTCGGCCCGCCTAAGGCCGTCGTGGGACCTACGCGGCGTTTTTGGAAACTCCAGGGACACGGGTTAACAGCATTGGCCGTGGTCGTTGCTTTGATTATCTGGTCCATCGGGGCCGCTGTTACCTCTCCGTTCTTCTTCCCGTCTCCTTTGTCTGTCGGCAATTCGTTATTCGACCTGACTCTAAACGGATCTTTGCCTCATGCTGTAGCAATCAGCTATTTCCGAATTTTGGTGGGGTGGGCGGTGGGTTGCGCCGTGGCCATTCCGCTGGCGCTCGTGGCCGGCCGTGTCAACCTCGTGCGCAGGCTGATCGAGCCGTTCTTTAACTTTTTCCGCTTCGTGCCGCCGATCGCCTTCCTGGGTGTAGCAATCCTATGGTTTGGTATCGGCGAGGGATCTAAGATTGCGATCATCATCTACACCTCACTGTTCACTGTGTTCATGAACACCATGGCAGGTGCCGCGTCGGTCGACGAAAGCCCCAGTCGGGCTGCCCTATGCCTTGGTGCCAGCCGACGCCAAGTGTTATGGCGAGTGGTCCTTCCGGCCACTGTGCCGGCGATTCTGGTCGGCATGCGTATCGGCATGGGATTCTCATTCATGAGCGTAGTTGCCGCCGAGATGATCGCCGCCAATGAAGGCGTAGGGTTTCTGATCTACAACGCGCGCCTGTTTCTCAAGACGGCCAATGCGTTCGCAGGCATCCTGACACTAGGTGCCATGGGCCTGCTGGCCGATTGGTTGTTCCGTCTGCTGGCCCGCAAGTTGTTTCCCAAGCACGCACTGCCGTTTTAGCTCGACCAAGGAGCGCGCATGTTAAGCGACCTCAACCCGCAAGCGTCAGACTTCTCGTCCAGCCGATCAGTTGCTCACCTGCGTTCGGTCCACGCAGCTAGGTCGGCTGTGCCTGACCGTGAGGTGGTCGCCGTGTCGCGCGAGAGCGCCTTTAAGGTTTGGGCCCATGGCTACCCCTTTCGCACTGTACGCTGGCATTTTCATCCCGAATACGAGATCCATTTGGTGACGGCCACCACTGGCCGCTCCTTTATTGGCGACTACATTGGCAGGTTCGGGCCCGGCAACCTGGTACTGGTAGGACCCAACCTGCCGCACAACTGGATCAGTGATCTCGGGCGCGAAGAAGTTGTGAGGCGACGCAGCATAGTGGTCCAATTCTCGGGCGAGTTCATCCGTAGCTGCATGCAAGTCATACCAGAGCTGCGTTCAGTAGAAGAACTGCTGCTGCGCGCCGCCTGCGGTATCGAGGCAGTGCATGGCGCGGACGCAAGCACCCGCGACCTCTTCGACGCCATGCTTTGCACCGAAGGTCCGGCGCGCATTGGATTTTTCTTCCAACTGCTGGGTGCATTACTGGCGACCGATTTCCGTCGTCTAGCAAGCGACCGCTTCATGCCACGGCCGGACCTGTATGCCAGCCAGCCCTTGAACCACGTGTTGGAACACATCGCGCAAAACCTGTGCGAGAAAATCACGCAGTCCGAAATGGCAGAGATCTCCGGCTTCACGCCTTCCGCTTTCTCGCGCGCGTTCGACGAGCACACCGGCCTGCCGTTTGTGCGTTACGTCAATCGGTTGCGCATTGAGCGTGCCTGTGAGCTGCTGATGAAATCCGACCAGGGAGTTACCGAAATCTGCTACGAAGTGGGCTTCAGCAACCTGTCGAATTTCAACCGGCAGTTCTTGGCATTGAAGGGTATGTGCCCCACCGCTTTTCGGCGAGCTCACATCGCGAACGTCAACAGTCGGTTCCACACTGACAAGCTGCATGGCTCCCGCCATGCAGCGACAACCGGCAAGACTGCGAACTGGGCAATCAACAATGGCTGCAACGATGACCAAGAATGAGTCCATCTTGAGCAACTCATCTGCGACCCATGTCAGAAAAAAGACTGCTGCGGTCTGCCTCGCCATGCTCTCTGACGGTGTCAATCCATGGGTAATGGCACCGGGAATCGTCGGCCATGAATTCTTCTGCTGGGTGCGTCTATTGGGCTTCGGAGCTCAGCGACAACGGGCAGGCAAGGTGAATCTCAGAGGTCGCTACCCACAAGGTTCGATCCGTAGCGCCCCATCTGTACAGCGTAAAACGCCAAGCCAGCGGTCTTCGCATCAGCGAGTCTTGGCTGATCGGCTCGGCGTAGGAGTTCGAAAAGGCGGCGCGCCAGCGCAACTGGCCCCCGCTGGTTGGCAGCAATATGAGCGCTCCGGCGCTCGCACTGGTCACCACCCAGAGGTTGATCTCCTACGGCGTCGAGCATCTAGTGATCACCGACGCCACCTATCTAGCTGCCCTCAGTCGGGTCTGCACGAGCCATGGCGTCGCTCACGTCACGTCGATCTACCGGATCGCATGGCCGCGTCGGTCAGCAGCGATAACTATTGGGGTGCAGAACAATTGACCGAGGCGCGGGTAGCTGGCTCGATGCCACGCATCGTCGTGCGGCGCACCGGGCCCGAGGTCTAGAAAATGGTTGTCGAGTCGACCGGCTACATGCCCATCAATCTACAGGCCCTGGCGCCTGACATGCATAGGACGTACTTCGACAAAATTTCGCACTTCCGCACAGTGGTGCGGGCGGTCGATCGCGCGAAGCCCTGGCAGGGTTACCCGAGCAAATCGGTTCGTTGTTGGAGTGCACAACGCTACATTGTCAACGCCGTTATGCGCGGGCGTGAGGCGCCTGAGGCTGCATTGGAGCGCTTGGGCAAGGAAACCAACGCCCTGATCAAGGCTTGAGCGAGATGGTGGCCTCCCCGGAACTTTTGGCAGGTGCCGAAGCCGTTGTTGGCGTCGCTGCGGCCAAGCGGGTAGCCATGCCGATGTTTTCGCTGCGCGCCGAGCGCAAGGCCCTGCTGGATATCGGCACTACGAGCGCGACAGCAAGTCGAAAAAAAAATGGGAGAGTTTCAAGATGGCTGAAAGTATGAATGGCAAAGTCGCCGCCATTACCGGGGCCGCCTCCGGTATCGGCCTAGAGTGTGCACGGCTGCTCCTTGCCAGGGGGGCAACGGTCGTGCTGGTTGATCGAGCCGCGGACAAGCTTTCGCGGCTGTGCGCGGAACTGGGGCCGAATGCCAAACCGCTGGTCATCGACCTGCTACACCCAGCGGAGGTATCGAACCTGCTCGCGCGCATACTCGAGCTTGCTGGCGGAATTGACATCTTCCATGCCAACGCCGGTTCCTATGTCGGCGGCGATGTCGCTGAAGGCGATCCGGACCATTGGGACCGCGTGCTTAACCTGAATATTAACTCCGCGTTCCGCTCCGTTCGCGCCGTGCTGCCACACATGGTGGCGCAGAAAGCTGGCGACATCATCTTCACCAGCTCGATTGCTGGCATCGTGCCGGTGGTTTGGGAGCCGATCTACACCGCCTCCAAGTTTGCGGTGCAAGCCTTTGTGCACACAACGCGACGCCAACTCTCCAAGCATGGCGTGCGCGTTGGTGCGGTGGCACCCGGGCCGGTGGTGACTGCCTTGCTCGACGATTGGCCAAAAGCCAAGATGGAAGAAGCATTGGCGTCCGGAAGCCTGATGCAGCCCAGGGAAGTCGCGGAGGCGGTGCTCTTTATGCTTTCGAGGCCACGGAACGTCACCATTCGTGACCTCGTGATCCTACCCAACAATGTCGATCTGTGATCGTGATGAAGACGTGAAAAAATGAGTGCAGCCAGCCACGTCATCGGAATTGATGTCGGCACCGGCAGCGCCCGTGCCGGTGTTTTCGACATGGCCGGTCTGATGCTGGCATCGTACAAGGAGGACATCACACTGTTCCAGGAGGCAGGTGCGATCGTCGAACAGTCAAGCACGGAAATCTGGGACGCGGTGTGCAAGGCTGTTCGTGGTGCAATGGCCAAGGCGTCATTGGCACCGGAGCAGGTCGCGGGCATTGGCTTCGATGCCACCTGCTCGCTGGTCGTGCTAGGGGCCGGCGGGAGACCACTGGCGGTTGGTCCCTCTGAAGATCTCGAGCGTAACATCATCGTCTGGATGGACCACCGCGCTGTCAAACAGGCCGAGCGCATCAATGCCGCTGGCCACGACGTGCTGAAGTATGTCGGTGGCCGCATCTCACCGGAAATGGAAACACCCAAGCTGCTGTGGCTGCTCGAAAATCGCCCGGCCACCTTCGGAGCGGCCTGGCAGTTTTTCGACCTGGCGGACTTCCTCACCTGGCGTGCTACGGGAAGTCTGGTGCGGTCCACCTGCACGGTTACTTGCAAATGGACTTATCTGGCACACGAGCGTCGCTGGGACGGTAGTTACTTCCAAAGCATTGGTCTTGGGGTCCTGGTCGACGAAGCCTTTGCACGCATTGGCGAAGTTGCCGTCGACCCCGGCACGCGGCTGGCCAACGGACTCACGGCGAGCGCTGCCGCCGAACTCGGATTGCGAGCTGGCACACCAGTCGCAACGGGCATCATCGACGCCCATGCCGGCGGTATCGGAACCGTCGGGGCCGACGGCGATCCGGAGGCCTGTCTAGGTTATGTGTTCGGTACCTCCTCGTGCACCATGACGACAACGCGCGAGCCGGTTTTCGTGCCCGGCGTCTGGGGCCCCTATTTCTCGGCCATGGTGCCCGGCACGTGGCTCAACGAAGGCGGGCAATCAGTGGCGGGGGCGGCGATCGAACAATTGCTGTCGATGCACCCGGCGGCAGCGGCGGCGCACCGGCAAGCGCAGGAGGCGGGTCTGTCGCTGCCGATGTTGTTGGCGGAAATCGCCTCGCGCAATGCTAGGGTCGACTTGTCGGGTACCGCCTTGCTGGCAAGAGACCTGCATGTCTTGCCCGAGTTCCTCGGTAATCGAGCACCTTTTGCCGATCCAAAAGCCCGGGCAGTGATCGCCGGCCTTGGGATGGATCGTGATCTGGACAGCCTAGTGGCTCTGTACATCGCCGGCCTTTGCGGCATCGGCTATGGATTGCGCCAGATCATTGAGGTGCAGGCGGCGGCCGGTGCACCGATCGAGCGTATCGTTATCAGTGGCGGTGCAGGACGGCAAGCCCTGGTGCGGCAACTTCTGGCCGACGCGACAGGAAAGCCGGTACTTGCCACCCAGGCGGAAGAGCCCGTGTTGCTCGGTGCCGCAATGCTCGGTGCTGTCGCCGGCGGATGCTTTGATGACCTCAGCTCGGCCATGGCCGGTATGTCGAGCATCAGCAAGACGTATGATCCCGTTGGAGGCGCGATCGCGGACCTGCACGAGACGCGGTTCGGCGCGTTCAAAAAATTGCAAAGCGTGGCACGAGACATTCGCAACTAGTTGATCGTGCAAGTTGAACACGCTGCCGCTGGCCAACACACTGACCATACTCGCGCACTGACCATCGGCGCACCCGTGATGCAGAGCGAGCGAGCCACGCTTGGTTTTCCATTTCAATCAAAGGGGAAGTTCGATCTGCCGATCTACGCAGGCGAGCTGGAAAATCCGAACCTGTTCGGTGTGGTGCGTTCGCAGGCGTTCGCGCCGGTCCGGCGCTTCGGGCAGTACTTCCTTTACAAGTGGTACTGGATGCGGGACGAGAAGTTCCGCTAGTTGATGGCCGGTCGCGGTGGCGCGTCGGGCCGCCGCGCAATCACAGGGCCCGCTTGTGGCTTCCGTCGCAAAGCGGCGGGTTGCCGCTGGCCTTGCAGCCACAAAAATAGACCTGCTTGGTTTCCGTTGCGCTGTATTTGATCGGCGTGAATGCGCTGCCTTTGTGCGATCCATCGCAATACGGCTGGTTCTTGCTCTGCCCGCAGGCGCACCACCAGTAGTCTTTGCCCAGCTCAACTTGCGCGGCAAAGGGGGTGTCGGATGCGCGAACGGCGTTGGTCATGGTGTCTCCAGTTTGTGTCACGGCACCTGCGCTCTGGTGCGTTCGACGATCATGCCGTAGTGTTCGGTGCGGCGGTGCTTGCCGAAGTTGAACGTGGTGTCGCGGTACGAACGTCCCAGGTCGAGGTCGCAGCGCGCGACGATCACCTCGTCGCCGTTGCTGCAGGTGCGTGCGACGATCTCGGTGGCGATCGGGGATGCGGTTTTCGTTGCTGGCACTGACGGGGCTTTCTTCAAAGGCGTGGTAGCGGTCTTGGCTGCTGCCGGTTTGCCGGCGGCCTTCGCCGGCACCTTGGTGGATGTTTTCACGGCCACCTTGGATTTGGTAGCGATAACACGTTTTTCAACGGGCGATACCCACTTTGGCGACTTTTGTGCAGGCATGGATCAACCTCGAAGCATCAAAAAAAACAAAGAAGACCGGCGCCGAAGCACGTGGCGCGGACGGCTGTGGAGCAGACAAGTACGAGATCGGCAAGATGTCTGGGCGAACATTTGGCGTGCAGTCCTTGCGGTAGGTTGGCCGGTCGTGAACGTCGTCATCGGTTGGCCGGGCCCGGAGGTGCTGCTGTCGCTCTTGCGCGGAAGGTGGATTGTACCAATTTCGGTCTTGCGCGCTTTATTTAAAGCGGCGTCTCGTGCAGCGTCGGGATACGCCGTGTTGGTCATGGTAGCGTTGCTCCTGCGGCGCATCGCAGGCCCGGGTTACCCGTGCGCAACGGCTCTTTGAGCGGCCATTGATATCCATCAAGTTGCACTGGGGAAATCGGCCGCCATAGAATCCCAGGGATGCCCTGTCGGTGGATATCGACGCGCTGTTGAGCGCCAAGTCGGCCAACGGGCGGTCCAAACGCGGACCGAAGTTGCAACTGTACCTGGAGCGCATCCGAGCACTGACAAGGGCCAGGCAGAAGTTCGTGATAGACGTGCTCGAAAGCGTGCTGGCCCAGCATGCGCGCTGACAGCCGGTTCACTCAAAAGGTTTGTGATGACAAAAATTGAATCGCAGTTGATCGAACGGCTGA
>Ga0335394_10008469_pt1 | contig 11605 bp, 8 predicted proteins | sample MAT03_FD_205741 | JGI IMG/M metagenome (GOLD analysis project Ga0335394, IMG submission 205741) | Freshwater microbial communities from Lake Fryxell liftoff mats and glacier meltwater in Antarctica - MAT-03 (spades assembly) (version 2) ... | reverse complement strand
CCTCGAGTGCAAATCCGGTCTCCGCCCACCGGCCTTGCGTTATCTCAAGAAACTAAAAAATGTGAAAAGTGCGGTTTGACCCCTTTTCAGTTCGGTCTGCGCGAAGGGGGATTTGTTTTCCCCGATCGTTTTTCTGGATGGAGTGACGGGCCGGCTCTTCCGGGAGTTTGGGGTGGTGATTGCATCGGCCGTGTGGTTGTCGGCCTTCGTGGCGCTCACCCTGACGCCCATGATGAGTGCGAGCATTCACGGAAGCAGGGTGGGTTGGCCGGGAGGTGGAGCGGTTCCTCGCATCGTCGAGACGGGGGTACCGTTCCTCGCTGCAGACGGTCTTGGACTGGCGGGGCCTTGTCGTGGGGGTGTTGATCGGCTGCGTCGTAGGGGTGGTGTGGTTACACGGGCGTCTGCCCTCGGAACTCTCGCCGCTCGCCTCCATGTGGGCGCGTAAGTCCGTTCTTGCGTCTCTCCCAGGCGACACCTACTCATGTTCGGCAGAGAAAAAATTGCTACCCTCGTGGGCGCCGTACCCCCCATACCCGTCCTGATGCCGTCCGATCCTTGCGACGCCAACCAATGGTTCGCGTCCGAAGTCCTGCCGCACGAGACTGCCCTGAGGGCCTATCTGCGCGGTCGGTTCCCGGGCGTTTCGGATACGGATGACATCATCCAGGAGACCTTCATCCGCATTTTGCACGCCCGGGAGCTAGGTCGGATTCGCTCGCCGAAGGCTCTATTGTTCGTCACCGCGCGTAACGTCGCACTTGACGTCCTACGCGGTCGCCGTTCGGAGCCGTCGACGAGTGCGGGGGACTTAAACGATATCGCCGCCCCAGAGGTGGCATTTCGAGCTGCAGACATGCTGAGTCATGAACGCACCCTGGAGCTTTTGGAGAAGGCGGTCCGGGCCCTTCCGGAGCGGTGCCGCGAAGTTGTCATGCTCAAGAAATTTGAAGGTCGTTCCTACGAAGAAATCTCACACAAGCTTGGGATTTCCCGTAACACCATCAGCGCTCATCTGACGGTTGCCGTGACCAAGTGCCGGGAATACCTGCTGGCACACGGCGTGCAGAAAGGCGGCCGGCTGTGAAAGAAAGAGAACCGACTCCACCGATGCCGTGTTTGAAAGCCCAGGCGGCCGTGTGGTTTGGCCGTCGTGACGTGGGACTGAGCGAGTCCGAGGAAGCGGCCTTTCAGCAATGGCTGGCGAAAGGGTTCGCTCAAGCTGACGCTTACCGCGAGTTCGAGCATATATGGGGGCTACTGGACGAAGCGGTGGAACGACCATCCGCTCGAGGCCGAAACAGCGGTGGACGTCTGCCTAGTAGGCGTCCCCTCCCTGTCCGTCTCTGGACGACGACGATTCTCGCGGCGGCTGCAGCCCTCGCGGTGATCTTTGCTCTCGGACTGGGCGGTACGCGGGCCACTGCGAGCTATGTGATTGCCACGCAAGCGGGCGGCTTGAAAAAGCTCGACTTGCCCGATGGTTCCGTCGTCCGGCTGAACGCCCATACGGAAGTGGAGGTTCAGCTGACGACCCGCGAGAGATCGATTCTGCTGCGTCGAGGGGAGGCTTTCTTCGAGGTCGCCAAGGATCGATCCCGGCCCTTTGTGGTCCACGCTCGCGGGTTGTTTGTGCAGGCGGTCGGCACCGCTTTCAATGTGGCTCTGAATCCCGGCCACATCGAGGTTCTGGTTACCGAAGGGAAAGTCCGCGTCCATGACCAGCTGAACGGGCTCTCGGCCCTGCCGAGTTTGCCGAACGGCGGGATACCGTATCTCACCGCAGGGGAACGGGCGGTTCTTCGTCCGGGTGGAGACTCGTCACAAGCTCCCCTTGCCACCGTGTCGCCGGTCTCAGACTTGGACGTCGAAAAAACGTTGGCGTGGCGGGCAAAATTGTTGGTGTTCGACAACGAGCCGCTCGCACAGGTGGCTGCCGCTTTCAACCGGCACAATCTGCACCAGCTGGTCATCGTCGACCAGGAATTGGCCAACCGAAACTTTGGCGGCACACTTCGCGCCGATAGCTACGACGTGCTGATTGAACTTCTGGTCGGACAATTTGGGGTGGAGGCCGAGCGAGACGGCGACACCACTGTGCTGCGCGTTCGTCGCTAGCCGACGGGTTCATTCCCGGCGGTGCCTCCGGACGCTGGACCGCATCGGGCGCGTATACATTTTCTAGTATCTGGAGGATTGGACTAGCGAATCTTTCACGGAGAACGTCTTAGAAGTGACAAGGGCTGTATAGGTTACAGCTCGTCACACCTATGCACCGACAGGCAATATCCGTCAGAAACCCCGTCTTGCGGGCGGCCCTCGTGGCCTTCGCTCTCTTTGCGCAGACCCTGGCCTTTGGCCAGACCAAAGCCGCCGAAGCCGACAAACAGGTAGGTTTTGACATCCCGGCCGGATCGGCTTCTACCGCCCTGAAACAGTTCTCCAGCCAGTCCGGGCAAGGACTCCTCTACTTGAACGATGATATCTCGGGAGTGACAACCAAGGAGGTTCGCGGGCGGCTTTCTGTGAGTCAGGCGTTGAACCAACTCTTGGATGGGACGCCTCTGGCGGCGACTTGGGACAAGAAGAACGGTGCCGTCGTGGTTGGGCGGCAGAAGCCGGAGGACAGCCGCCCAAAAGGGGTGGCGGCCGGAGTCGGTAGAGCCGATTCGGGCGAGAACTTCAAGATGGTTGGTCCGGCCGAGTCGGCCGATAACGTCGTGCGGCTGGATGCTTTCCGGGTCTCGAGCTCCGGTGACATAGGATTCTTCTCCAAGAACACGATGGCCGGCACCCGGAGTTCCGAACGACTGGCGGACATTCCCCAGAACATCCAGATCATCAATAGCGAGCTGCTTCAGGCTCTCGCTCAGGACAATCCGATCGAAGCGCTGAAGTACGGCTCGAGCGGCGTCAACAAGCGCACCAGCCTGCTGGGCGACATGTTTATCCGCGGATTCCGCGTCCGCGGTTTCCTGATGGACAACGTGCCTTTCGGATCGAATTTCAACGTGCCGCAATATGACATCGATCGTCTGGAAATGGTGAAGGGCCCGGCCGCTCTACTCTACGGGCAGGCGTCCTCGACGGGAGGATTGATGAACTTCATCACCAAGCGGCCTTCGGAGAAACGGGCGAGCAGTATTCGCGCAACCATCGGCAGCTTTGACTTGTACCGGGTTGAGGCCACCACGACGGGGCCGTTGGGCGTGGCGGACTCCAACTACCGCGCGACGGTCGCCGCCACCGATTCAGACGGTCCGCGGAAGTTCGACTACTTCAAGGATCGCTTCTTCAGCATGTCGGTCGACACGCGACTCACATCGACGACTGCTCTCTCGATCGATTACAAGTACTACCATAAGGACAATGTCCTCTCCCAGATCAACGCCAACACGAATGGCGATCTGACGCAGGTCAGCGATGACTTCTCCTTCTTCGAAGCCTGGCAGGACGGTCCGAACCACGCGCACTTCGCCAGCGTGTCCCTGCGCAACGAGATTACGCCCACTCTTGTCTCCAGCCTCGTGCTCAATTTCAACCAGATGGATACGGACTGGAATCGCCTGAATGCCAATGGTCTGACCGATGCGACGACCAACATTGTCCGGCGCACCTACCAGAACGTATTTCAACAAGACAAGAACATGGTCGCTATGGTGGACTTCGTGAAGACTTTCTCTACCGCTGGCTTGGATCACAAAGTCAGTTTCGGCGGAATTGCGGTTGGGAATCATGGTTTTGGCGTCGTCGATAGCGTGCTCTACAGCACCTTGAACACGCGGACTCCGGTTTATGGAGCCGCGTTTCCGACCTTCTCCCGCGGTGTTGCCACCCCCGGACAGCCGAATCCTTCGTGGACGAACACCCGGTCGCGTCAGGATTCCGGGTATATTCAGGAACAAGTTTCGGCGTTCGACAACCGGCTCATCGTAGTTGGTGGTTTGCGCTACAACGAGTTCCACACCACCACGACCAATGTTCTCAATCGCGCGTTGACGACGTTGGATGACAACCAACTGGTGAAGCGCTTCGGAGTCGTCGCCAAGCCCGTGAGATCGGTCAGCCTGTACTATAACTATTCCGAGTCCTTCATCTTCAACACCGGCACCTTTAACGGCGGCCCGCGCAGCGGTGAACCGCTGGAACCCTCCCTCGGAAAGAACAAAGAGGCCGGGATCAAGGTGGAGACGTCCGATGGCCGTCTCTTCGGGAGCGTGGCGGTGTACGATCTATCGCTGACCAAGGTCAGAGTTCTCTTTCCGCTACCGGATGGCACCGGTGGCATCGGCCAGTCGGGAACCGAAACGAACAAGGGCTATGAGGCAGACATCGGCACCTATTTCGAGACGCCGATCGGACCGTTTCAGACGATCCTGACCTACTACAAAGGCGACCAGAAGGACTCCGCGGGTATTCGTCCAAATGGGGTAACCAACGACACGTGGAGTGTCTACGTTTCCCAAGGAATCGGCACGGGTGCACTCACCGGTTTCAAGTTCGGGTTCGGGCTCTACCGCAAAGGGGAGACTCCGTTCGCCAGCATCGCCGGCCAGGTGAAGCGGTTCATCGCACCGGCCTACACGACTTCGAATGCGATGATCGCCTACGATCGGAAGAACTTCCGTATATCCGTGAATGTCGACAATGTCTTCGGCGAGGATTTCATCGACGGCGGCGAGAACGCGACTTGGCTCTACACGAGTCCCGGTCTCACCTTCAAGCTCGGTTTCGAATACCGATTCTGACCGTCCCGATGTTTCCCATGATTACCGCGTCTCTGCTCTCGACGACGAGCCTTCGGAGGATTGGCTCTGCACTCCTAGTTTTCATCGCTGTTGTTTGCGTATTGCCGCCGCTATCGGGCGTCGTCGTCGATATCGGTTCGCGCCGTGAGTTGTTTGTGGATGACTTCATGATCGAGCGGCTGGACGGCAAGGCTGAGGTTCGGCTGCATCGTCCGAGCCCCCGAGAAGTGGTGCTTGTCTTCGACGCCGCCTGGGAGGGCAGCGGCAGCGGCTATCAGAACATCTTTAAGGACGGAAATCTTTACCGCATGTACTACAAAGGGGTGCAGATCGATCCCGTGAAGGAGACCGATCCGCAGAAGCACACCAACTACCTGAAGTCGGTTCCGCTTTGCTACGCGGAGAGTGACGACGGTATCCACTGGCGCCGCCCTTCGCTCGGATTGAACGAGTTTCGCGGTTCGAAGGACAACAATATCGTCATTCTAGGCGGCACGATGGAGGGTGTCGACATCGATCCTGGTGCGGCGGCGGTCTTCAAGGATGAGAATCCGGCGGCACCGGCGGATGCGCGCTATAAGGCGATCCTGCACTCCCGCAGTCCGAGTCGGGGGCTGGTTGTTCTCAAATCGGCGGACGGCCTCCGCTGGTCGCTGCTGACGCGGCAGGCGGTCATCACCGCGGGCGCGTTCGACTCGCAGAATCTTGCGTTCTGGGACGCAAATTTCGGCGGATACCGTGCCTATTGGCGCTACTTTTCCCGCGATCCGCGGGAGGCGACGCTGGCTCTGACATCCGGCGTTCTGACTCCTCGCGCAGCGCAGGGGGCCGTCCTGGGATACGGCCAACCGACCGAGGGCGCCGCAGTGCACCTTGGCGTGCGGTCGATCCGCACGGCCACGTCAAAGGACCTGATTCACTGGGAGGGCATGGCAAACGTTCGCTATGTCGACTCGCCCGAAGAACATCTCTATACGAATCAGGTTAAACCCTATCACCGGGCACCTCACCTCCTGATCGGAATCCCCACGCGTTATGTCGAGCGCGAACTCAAGGGTGGGAGCCTCGACGATGCTCGGGCGAAGGCGGGGCCCGAGAAGACGCGTCTCTGGTCCGCGTCCATGCGAGCGCTGCCAGAGTTGGAACATCGGGAGCTGCGAGCGGGCGCGAGCGAACGCTATGGCTCGGCGATCACCGAAGGTGTGCTGATGGCGAGCCGCGACGGCGTGACGTTCAAGCGGTGGAACGAGGCGTTCTTCCCGCCGGGGATCGAGCGCGACGGGGTGTGGAATTATGGACAGCATTTTTTTGCCTGGCACATCGTGGAGACCAAATCCGCCGACGCGGGGGCACCTAACGAGCTGTCTTTTTTTGGCACGGAGAGCATGTGGACAGGCAACAGCAATGAGCTCCGGCGATATACCCTGCGGCTGGATGGCTTTGTCTCGGCGCACGCGCCTCGAGCCGGTGGGGCACTGCTCACAAAGCCGTTCCGTTTCCGGGGCAAACACCTCGCCCTGAATTTCGCCACGTCAGCGATCGGCTCGGTTCGGGTGGAGGTCCAGACGGAAGACGGAAGGCCGGTCCCCGGTTTCACGCTGGACGATTGTGAGCCGATCTTCGGCGACACCGTGGAGCGGGTCATTGGTTGGCGTGGCGGCTCGGATGTCAGCTCGCTGGCCTCGCGTCCGGTGCGCCTGCGCTTCGTGCTCAGCGACGCCGATCTATTCGCGTTTCAGTTCAAAGAGTAACTCCTCCCTTACGCCACCTTCCTTAGGAGGTTCTCATGAATCCCCTCCTGCGACCCGCCTCCGCCGCTTGCGCCGGCATGCTCCTGTTTTGCGCCGCCGCTTGCTCGGCCTTGGCACAGGGCCCGGCCGCAACGCCCATTGGTTCGCGTCTGGAACTTTTCGAGGACAATACCCTCGTGGAAAGCATGTCCGGCGTGACGCTCCAGCTGCATCGCCCGACTCCGGCCGAGACGGCGATCACGTTTGATGCTCCATGGGAGGGCAACGGCAACCATTACATCACGGTGCTGAAGGACGGGGATCTCTACCGCATGTATTACCGTACAGTCCCTGGGTTGGTGCCGGCCTCGGGAGTCGGCTGGGAGCTTTATGTGGCCTACGCGGAAAGCCGGGATGGCATTCACTTCACCAAGCCCAACCTCGGTCTCATCGAGTACAAGGGAAGCAAGGCCAACAACATCGTCTACGGCACCGGCCGCACGCCGGGTCCGGAGGACGTCCAGCGGCAGAAACGATCCCCGTGGACCTTGCCGGCCGCGAATTTCACTCCGTTCATTGACGCAAATCCGGATGCCCTGCCGGCCGAGCGTTACAAGGCGACCGGCGGCATCGGGGCCGGACTCTATGCGCTCGTGTCACCCGACGGGATTCATTGGACGCAAAAAGGAGTGGCGCCGATCATCGCCCAAGAAGTCCGCCCCACGCCGAACAACCTGTTCGACAGCCAGAATTCGGTCTTCTGGGACACCATCCAGAAGCAGTACGTCGCGTTCCTGCGCGATTCCTACCCACTTCCGGGCAACGGCGAAACAACCCGCGCCACCCGCCGGTCGGTCTCGAAGGATTTCCTCAAGTGGAGCGACCCCGAATGGATCGGCTACGGCAACCAGCCGATCGACCAATTCTACACGAACGCGATTACGCCGTATTTCCGCGCGCCGCACATCTATCTTGGATTCCCGATGCGCTTCCTCCTGTCGCGCAATGCCAAGTTACCGGCGGAGTACGACGCGCTGCGCGGCAAGGGCATGTCCGACTCGGTTTTAATCAGCAGCCGCGATGGTATCAATTGGAGCCGGCGCTTTCTGGGGGCGTTTGTGCTGCCGGGGCCAGATCCCCTCAATTGGACCGATCGCAACAACGCGGTCGCTCTCGGGCTGGTTCCCACCGGCAAGGACGAGATGTCCGTCTACTATGTGCAGCATAACCGACTGCCTTCGATCCACGTGCGCCGCGGCGTCCTGCGACTCGACGGCATCGTGTCGGCCAACGCGCCGTACGAGGGCGGCGAGCTCGTGACCAAGCCCATCACCTTTTCCGGCCGCACGCTGGTCGTTAACTACGCCACGTCCGCAGCAGGTTACCTGCGCGTGGAATTGCAGGATGCGAAGGGCTCACCGCTGCCCGGCTTCGCGCTCAAGGATTCGCTGGAGCTGTTTGGCGATTCGGTGCGGCAGACGATCCTTTGGGACGCCAATCCCGATGTGCAACGCCTGGCCGGCACGCCCGTTCGCATCCGCTTCGTGATGAAGGACGCCGACCTCTACTCGTACCGATTCGAGTAAACCTCGTAAGTGTTCATAAATATGAAAATAAGCATAATCCCATTGATCGGTGTCTTGTTATTGCCCCTGGGCCCACTGTTGCAGGCAGCTGAGCCGAGCGGCATCAAGCCGATCGACCTCGGAACCCGCAACGAACTTTTTATCGACGACTATCTCGTAGAGTCGGTCCAAGGACTGACGTGGAAGATGCACGAGCCCAAGAAAGCTGAGGTCGCGCTCCAGTTCGACGCGCCCTGGGAGGGAAACAACTGCCACTATGTCAGCGTGTTCAAGGACGGCGACAAGTACCGTATGTATTACCGGGCCGTGCCCGGCAAGGATGCACCGGCCAGCGGTGTAGGCTGGCGGGATTTCGTGTGCATGGCCGAAAGCGACGACGGGATCAATTGGCGTCGGCCGAACCTGGGCCTGTACGAATTCGAGGGCAGCAAACAAAACAACATCATCCTCACAAATGACGAGGCCACGCACAACTTCATAGCGTTTCGGGACGACAACAGTGCGGCCCCCCCCAGTGAACGTTACAAAGCGGTCGGCGGTGGTCGACAGGGTCTTTTCGGCTACGTCTCTCCGGACGGAGTCCATTGGCGCCGCCTTTCTGAGCAACGCCTGATTACTAACGGATATTTTGATTCCCAGAATGTCGCATTCTGGGATCCTATCCGGCAGCACTATTGGGCTTATGTGCGTGGCTTCTATCAAAAACCCGGCACCGGCGAGAGAATTCGCGGTATCCGGGTGGCGTCGTCCAAGGATTTTATCAATTGGACGGATACCGAGCGGATCGATTTGGGAGACAGTCCCGCCGAGCAATTCTATACGAACGCAATTACGCCGTATTTTCGCGCGCCCCACATAATGATCGGTTTTCCCATGCGTTTGCTGCCGCAAAGGCAGGCGGAACTGCCGCGGGAATTTGATTTGTTACGGGGCGAGGGCGTATCGGATTCAGTCTTCATGAGCAGCCGCGACGGCCGGAAGTGGGACCGGCGCTTTCTCGAGGCGTGGGTTCGTCCGGGGCTCGGCGCCCTCAACTGGACCGACCGGAGCAATGCAGTCGCCACGGGTGTCGTGCCGACGGGCGAGGACGAAATATCGATCTATCTGGTCGAGCATGTCAGGCTGCCCACCGCACGCCTCCGGCGCCTGACTCTCCGTCCCGACGGCTTTGTGTCTCTCAACGCCTCGGCGGCCGGTGGAGAGGTCGTCACGAAGCCATTTGTCTTTCGGGGCAACCAACTCCTAGTGAATTATGCCACGTCGGCCGCTGGCAGCCTGCGAGTCGAGATCCTCGATGCCGCCGGCCAGCCGATCCCGGGGTATGCGCTGAAAGACTCCGCCGACCTTTTCGGCGACAGCGTGCAGCAGCGCGTCAACTGGGACAATCAGGGCTGGGATGTCGGAAAGAGTTGGCCCAATGACACCAATCGCATCGTCTTCCGACTCGACCAGAACCGCCGCCAAGCGAACTTGGGCTGGAGCGTCAAGCATCTGGCCGGACAGACCGTGCGCCTGCGCTTTGTGCTCAAGGATGCCGACCTCTATTCGTTTCGATTCGAGGACTGAGCTGTCCGCCGCCGAGAAGGCAGAATTCGATCCCTGAAACCGACCTCCCACCAAAGACTCATGAAACTGTTCGCTTACTTTCTTCCCCGCTGTGTGGCGCCGAGCTTGATCGCTTGCAGCACGATTCCCGCACTCCTCGCCGCGGAAGCCGTGGACATTGGAGCCCGGCGGGAGCTTTTCGTTGAACAAGCCCTGGTCGAGCGGCTGGAAGGCAAAGCTGAACTCAGGCTCCACCGGCCGGTGCCCCGGGAGATCAGCATTGTGCACGACGCCCTCTGGGAAGGCAGCGGTAGCGGCTATCACAGTGTTTTCCAAGACGGCGATAAGTACCGGATGTACTACAAGGCCTATGAGATCAGCCCGCTTCACGAGGCAGATCCAAACAAGAACAAGGAAGTGCACCCACTCTTTTGCGCCTATGCCGAAAGCGATGACGGCATCCTCTGGCGAAAACCTGCACTCGGCCTCCACCAGTTCAACGGCTCCACGGCGAACAACATCGTCATGGTCAGCGGTCTCGTCGGCAAAGTGGACGCCGACGCAGGACACCCGGCGGTCTTCAAGGATGACAATCCGAACGCGGCCCCCGATGCCCGCTACAAGGCGATCTTCCGTTCCCGGAATCCGCGGGGCCTGCTAGCGTTCAAGTCGCCGGACGGCCTGCATTGGTCGCCGATGAGCGATGCGCCGATTATCACCGACGGTGCGTTCGATTCGCAAAACCTTGCGTTTTGGGACACCGAGCGCGGCGTGTACCGCGCCTACTGGCGGTATTTTGACCGCGGTACGTCGGGAAAACCCTTCGTGGGCGTACGTTCCATCCGCACCGCCACGTCGAAGGACTTCCTGAACTGGGAGGACTATGCCGACCTGAAGTATCCCGACGCGCCACCGACCCACCTTTACACCAATCAAATCAAGCCGTACCACCGGGCGCCGCACCTGCTCATCGGTTTTCCCGCGCGGTATGTCGAACGGGAACTCAAAGGCACAATGGATGATTCCCGTGACAAAGTCAGTCCGGCGAAGATGAAACAGTGGTCGCCCTCGATGCGGGCGCTCCCCGATCTGGCGCACCGCGAGCTGCGCGCATCGGCGAGCGAACGGTACGGCACGGCGCTGACTGAGACCGTGATCATGGCCAGCCGCGATGGCGTGAACTTCAAGCGTTGGCAGGAAGCGTTCCTGCCGCCAGGCATCGAAAGGGTGGGCACCTGGCACTACGGGCACCAATACGTGGGCTGGCATTTGGTGGAGACCAAGTCCGACCTCGAGGGTGCGCCCAACGAGCTTTCGCTCTACGCGGTGGAAAGCTACTGGACTGACAGCAGCAGCACGCTGCGCCGGTACACCCTGCGCCTCGACGGTTTCGTTTCTGCATCCGCGCCGATGGCGGGCGGCGAACTGGTGACCAAGCCGATCCGATTTTCCGGCCAACGCCTCACGCTGAACTTCGCCAGCTCCGCTGCCGGCGGGATTCAGGTTGAGTTGCAGGATTCGACCGGCCGGCCGTTACCGGGGTTCACGATCGCGGATTGCCCACCCATTTTCGGTGATACCCTCGAGCGCCCCGTGATCTGGACCGGAGGTGCCGACCTTCGCGCTCTCGTCGGCCGGGCGGTGCGAATTCGTTTCGTGCTCCGGGACGCCGACCTCTACTCTTACCAATTCAAACCCTGAAGTGCTTGGCGACCCGCGCTTGCCGTCAGGCGCTCTTTCCGAGGGCCATGGAGCGTCTTGTGCATTGCATCGCCCGATTTGGCCGAGGGGTGAACGGAGCGCATCCGGCCGGAAGGTCTCCGGCAGGGGGTATATGACCAAAATCGTTGACGGCACCCATCCGCCGAGCCCAGACGCGGCAGGGGTGGCCCCAGGACTCGTAGTACGATCGTCGCCGGTTGCCGTTCCCTCGGGGCAGGATGTCTATAAGTCTGTCTGTTAGACCAGAAAGAGAGATTTGCATTCGCACGCGGGT
>Ga0335394_10008468_pt1 | contig 11605 bp, 11 predicted proteins | sample MAT03_FD_205741 | JGI IMG/M metagenome (GOLD analysis project Ga0335394, IMG submission 205741) | Freshwater microbial communities from Lake Fryxell liftoff mats and glacier meltwater in Antarctica - MAT-03 (spades assembly) (version 2) ... | reverse complement strand
TTCATATTCTGTGAGTTAGTTCAAGGCTGGATTCCCAAGTCGCTCCAGATCTGCTCGGAACTCTGTTTTCGCTTCGTGCACATTGATCTCGATTTGTACGAGCCGACCGTCAGTGCGCTGACTTTTTTTTACCCGCGGCTTGTTGAAGGGGGTCTCATCGTGTTAGACGACTACGGGTTTCGCTCTTGTCCGGGAGCGCGTCAAGCCGTCGACGAGTTCCTGCAGCAGACGACAGTGCCGTTCGTTGAATTGACCACCGGCCAGGCCGTCTTATTCGCCCCTTTCCCCCAACATTGATCTTTGGCCGAAGCAGTCGATGATCGATTCTGAGAATGATCCCCCCGTCATCGCCTCCGCCGCACGAAACTGACGCCACTCGGATTGCCCCGGCAACGAAGATAAATGTGACTCCCATCGGCAAACGAGCGTCAGCGATCATCTCACCGCGTTTCGACCGTTGCTTCTCAGATCCATCAAGCAGATTGGCTAGGGAGCAGGCGTCGCAGATCGCCGCGTTTCGGTCACTGCTTGAGGCGGATGAGTTTCCGTTGACGACGTCAAAGTGTCCATGTGGCGAGAGTGGCTTGAGCACCACGGTCGCAACGATCGACCGCTACGGATTGCCGCTGAATACAGTGGTTTGCGAAACCTGTGGCACCTTGCGTTTTGACCCGTACCTAGATGGCCCATCGGTCGAACGGTTCTATACTGAGTATTACCAAAGCCTTTACGGACGGTCGCCGGACTTGCCCGCGTACTTCTTGCGACAGACTGCATACGGACAAAAGATCCTTCGGTTTCTGAATGGCTACACTACCAACCGCCGACGCGTCTTAGAGATCGGTTGCGGCGCAGGCGGTGCGCTCTCCGTCTTCGCGGAGGCCGGTTGGGACTGCGCCGGTTGCGAGTACGATGCGTCGCTGGTGACATACGCTCAATCACGCGGTCTCGACGGTGTTCGACACGAAGTGCTTGCGAAGACCCTCGACAGGCTGGGGCCGCACTCCTGCGATCTGGTTTTCAGCCATCATGTGTTTGAGCATGTCTGGAATCCTGAGGAGCAATTGCAAACTGCAGCTACCCTGCTCAAGCCCAACGGCTTGTTACTGCATATTGTCCCCGACATCCTCGGCATCGACCGCAGCGACTTCCCTGCTGGTGATGCACTGCAATATCTGCACATTGCACATATCTACAATTACACACAACGCGGATTGGAACTTCTGGCTCAACGGGTTGGAATGAGGGCACGCCGCGTGACGCCGCCAATCCTATCGACTCCCTGGTCTCATGCATCAGAGATGTGGATCGTATTTTCGCTAGCTGAGCGTATCGACTCGATTGCCAATGCCGTTGAGACCGGGGAGATGGTCCGTAAATTCTTGCAACGCACAGAGTTCAAATTCCGCTACTCGCTTTGTCGTCCCCAATGGCGAAATTGTCTCCGCCGATTGCGCCAGACCTTCGGCGATCTTGCAAAGTGCGCGGCCCACGCGTTCCCGATTCGTCGCCGCTAAACATGCGACACAATAACTTAACAACCCAAGACGCAATAAATCAGTCCCATGTCACTTTTTCGCTTCGATGAATTGCAGTTTGACTACGAACCGTTTCCGATCGGTTACCAGCGCGATGTCGTCAATCCCGGATTTTATGAGAGGATGTTGGCAGCATGGCCTGACCAGGAGCACTTCTGCTACATGCCAAGTCTCGGTCTAAAGTACTCGTTGTCCGAACGTAACCATCCCGACCGGTACGCCCGTCTGGTCAAAAACGACCCTGTATGGCATGCCGTTTGGCAAGAAATCAAGAGTACCGAGTTTATCGATCGAGTCGTCGAAGGCTTGCGCAAACAGAATATCGATCTGGGTATCGCGGCGAATTCTCAGCAGGGGCCTTCGAGCCAGCGGTCGGCGTGGGACTCAGTTCGGCGGCGACTCGGCGGCCTGAAAGCGTCGCGGCTAACGTCGAAATTCGAGTTCTCCATGATGCCAAGTACTGGTGGTTGCATCAAACCCCATACCGACTCTCCGCAAAAGCACATCACTCTGGTGTATTCGATTGTCAGCACAGGTGGATGGAATCCTACTTGGGGAGGCGGGACGGATGTACTTCGAATCAAAGACCCTCGAAAAAGTTTTAATCACGTAAATCGACAGGCAGAGTTTGAGGAGACCGAAGTACTCAAAACATTTGAGTTCGTACCGAACCAACTGGTTGTCTTCGTGAAGACCTTCAATTCATGGCATGCGGTCAGACCCATGACAGGTGACGATCCACATGCCATGCGCCGCACACTCACTATCAACATTGAGATGACAAATGACAACTAACGAACGCACGCCTTCAGTTGTCGAGCGATTCGTGGGAACATTGTCAAGGTTCCGAGCCGGATATCGTTCTGCGACGTTCCGCACCATTGAGCCAAAATTGAAGGAGATCGCAACTCCGAATGGCGTACTGCGATTTGCGCTGTCATCTGAGATCGAAGAGTGGCGAGCGACATCCCTGCTGTCCAAAGAGGCAGGAACGGTGGCGTGGATAGGTCGATCTGTGCACGCGGGAGACATCTTTTACGACATTGGCGCAAACATCGGGATCTATTCACTAATGGCGGCGCAACGCGTCGGCGAAACGGGTAAGGTTTATTCGTTTGAGCCACACCTTCTCAATTGCGCTAGCCTACTGCGAAACATTGCCTCCAATAACTTCGTCAATCGAATCACACCTCTTTGTGTGGCCTTGCACGCCGATGAACAATTACTGCCATTCAATTATTACTCTCTCGTTCCGGGAGCCTCAATGAGTCAATTGAATCGGCTCGAGGATGGTGATAATCGGCCGTTCGACGCGGCCGCTGTGGAACTCAAACAGGCGACGTCAATTGATCGACTGATAGCAAGTGGCCATCTTCAACCACCAACGTATGTCAAGATCGACGTGGATGGCAATGAGCCTTTGATTCTCTCAGGGATGAAAAACCTGCTCGCTAGCGCTCAGGCACCGCGAGAAGTGCAAGTGGAGGTCAATGCAGGGTGCGTTGCGCTTATTGAGGAAATTATGCGAGACAGTGCATACGATCGAATTGAACGACATGACACAGCAGCAGGTCTCGAACAGCTTCGACGTGGCACACCTCCAGAAGCTGTTGCACATAATCTGATCTATCGAAGATCAATGCAGCATCCCGCAACGGCAGGGAAAAATCATGAATGATACGTCCACACCAGTCCGCATCTTCATCGGGTCTGGCGAAGCAAGCCTGCTTGAACGAAAAGTGCTCATTCAATCCATGCGCAAGAATACAAAGCGTCCCCTGGATATATGGGTCATCAATGGGACACACAATGCAATTGAACGCAACAATGATGTTCCGTTTCTGACTCCGTTGTCGTTGTCGCTTAAATATCGAAACGCAACAGAATTCAGTCTTTACCGCTATCTGATCCCAGAGTTATCAAACCATAGCGGACGGGCGATCTATATGGACTCCGACATGATCTGCCTCGGTGATATCGGAGAACTTTTCGATACGCCGATGAACGATTGCGATTTCCTTGCTGTCTCAGAGTACGGCAAATCGCAATGGGCGACAAGCGTCATGTTGATCAACTGTGAGAGCAGTCGCTTTAATCTGGATGGCATATTCTCTGACATAGACGCTGGGTTATACACGTATGCGGACTTTTCTCGGTTCGACAAACGATTCCTTTCACATCGACGATATAGCATCGGAACACTCGATCCGCATTGGAATGAGTTCGACCATCACGATGCGAGAACTCGCCTTATCCACTATACAAATCTACTGACTCAACCGTGGAAGTTCCCTGATCACCCCTTTGGTGACCTTTGGTTCGAATATTTCCGCGAGGCTAAAGCGCAGGGGCTCGTCACCGAGAAAGATGTCGATCTGTCATTGTCGAGAGCTTATGTCCGGCAGAACATCAATAGCGGCAACTCACCCTATGGTCTTGGCGGCCGTCTACTTCGACGACTGACTCGTTGGGTAGCATAACTAGCTTCGAAGAAAACACAGAGTCGAGCGTTCAATGATCAACCGTTCATTCGTTTCCCGCCATATCGCCTCTGCTCGACAAGTATTGTCTCGCTTGCTCACAGGGAGCTCGGATACAAACGACTTATTTAAGTTTTCTCGAAAGGATTTTGACAATCGTCAACAACTCGCGTCTGACGGATTCCCAATCCCACCTAGAAATCTCTGGCATTCCGGTGCCGAAAGTTTTGAAGACTGGATGGCTGCGGGCCGCGAACACTACGAATCGATGCGTAGTATCCTGAAGAGCCAAGGATATCAAGCCGCTGACGGAAGCCGCGTGCTCGATTTTGGATGCAGCTCAGGACGAACTGTTCGATTGTGGAAAGATGATGTTGGCGTCGAGGTGTGGGGCTGTGAGATTGATCGTGACCGAGTTAAATGGTGCCAAACTAATCTCGGTGAACGCTTTCGCTTTGTTCAAACCACGACGAATCCGCACCTACCATTTGACGACCGCTTTTTTGACCTCATTTATGCTGGATCTGTCTTTACACACATTCGCGAGTTAGACGATTTTTGGCTGCTGGAGTTGCGACGAGCATTGCGCCCGGGTGGCTATCTTTTCATTACGCTGCATGACGAAAACACATGGAAACTCGTACGTGAAGGCCAGGGGCCGACTCTGGAGTACCTCGCCTCTAATGGGCCACTCTCATCAATGCGACAACTTGATCATGACTTCGTTGCCATTGGAAGCGGTGACCAAAGCCAAGCATTCTATCGGAGTGACTATTTCGTAGAAAAAGCAGGACGGTATTTTGATGTCTTAGAACTCAGGCCAGCCGCCCGTGGGTATCAGTCCGCGATCGTTCTTAAACGGACTGTTAATTAATTCTCCCATGAACGCCTCATTCGATCCCGTCGATACTGGAATGGTGTACTACGTTGGGCGTCACGATGAGGTCGAACATCATGCGAGGCCGTTGCGAGCGTACCGCAATATCGAGATTTGTGAACCGGAAGCCCTGCCCAACAAGGTTCGGGCCGGCGACGTATGCGTCTTTTACAATGAATTTTTTTCAAGATTTCGAGACTGCTGCCTTACAGTTCAGAAACTTGGCTGTAGTACCATATACGCGATAGACGGAATCGTTGAGTGGCGAAATCTCTGGGAGTTTCCTAGCGAATCCGGGGCGTGCCTTTGGGCGATGCGCCCTGTACTATCCAACAAAGTTGCCTGTATCGGTCGGTCACAGGCACGCATTCTTGAGTCATGGGGCAACGTTGGAAAGTGCGAAGTAGTCGGTGTACCACGGTTCGATAATCTACGAGACCAGAAGCCTCGGAATCGTGTCCTTGAGCCATTTACGCTTTTAATCATGACCGCCAAAAACCCGGGCTTCACCGTTGAGCAAACGGACATTGCTCGTCAATCATTGTCGGATCTCAAAGTATGGATCGACACGTACAACTCAATTAACGCAAGACAGATTTGTCCTCGCTGGCGATTGACAGGAGGACTCGACGCAACGATTCAGGTACCAAACGAGCTCCGGGATACTACTGGAGTAGACCTTTATGCGGCGCTTCAAGCAGTAGATGCGGTAGTGACGACGCCGTCGACCGCAATCCTGGAGTCGATGTTGCTCGGACTTCCCGTTGCGATCCTCGACTACACAAACTCGCCTCAGTATGTTCCGACTGCTTGGAGCATTACGGCCAAGGAGCATTTTGATCGAGTGATTCCCGCATTAATGGATCCTCCGGCGGAGCGACTCTTACTGCAAAGTACTCTCTTGCACGATCATTTGGAATGTCGAACACCGGCAACATCCCGGATGGCCACCTTGATCGATGAAATGCTCAAGATTGGTCAACGGTGCCAATTGACCAGAACTATCAATACGTTCCCTGGAAGGATTCTCGTACAGGACGAGAATGCCGATCATTTGCCTGAAGAAGTGTTCAATCTTCAACGGTTGTTTCCAACGCACTCTACTTTCTCCAATTCCGACATGACTTTGTTGCAGGTGGAAGTCGCCCATCTCAGAGTTGAACTAAAGAATAAAGCAGACCAGCTCGCACCGTGGGAAGCAATTCTATCGCGATTGCACCAGAATCTTCTGACTCGTGTAGGCTTGAAGCTTTTTGGACCACTTGTGAAGCGATTCCTATAGTGCTGAAAAACTGCCGTTACATCGTAGAATGCGTCTTGCCAAGAGATCGTTATCAGAAAGCAATTTGTCGCTCGCAAATATGGATTCGCGATTCCATCGGTTTTACAAGTTGAACGCAAAAACGATCTCAACGGTTGACGTGGCATTATTGACGGTGGTTACGTTAAATCATCTGCACTTCGCACTCGCACTATTAGCATCACTTCGGAAGCACCACCCAGACAAAAACCTGTTTGTTTGTTTGGTCGATCGACCAACGTCATTGCCCGATATCGTTGACCGGGGAATCCAATTCGTCTTTCCTGAACAGTTTGAAATCCCGCGATGGGACCGCTTTGCCTTTCAGTATTCCGCGTTTGAACTAGCTTGCGCACTGAAGCCGTATGCGTTTGAATACATCGCAAAACTTGGATTCCGCAAGCTTGTATACTTGGATGCCGACATTCAGGTGTACGCTCCGCTAGACGAAATATCTGAGCTTTTAAATTACAACGATATCCTGCTTACTCCGCATCTGACCAGCGAGTTGCCAGACAACGTTTGTGAACCCACGCTGGCGGGGTTGCGAACCACCGGTGTGTATAACGCAGGATTTATTGCATTGCGGACGACGGAAACAGGCATGCGATTTTTGAAATGGTGGAAGGAGCGGTGCCAAAAGACTTGTATTGTAGACATTACTGGCGGAGTGCATGTTGACCAAGCATGGCTGGACTTTGTTCCAGGAATGTTTTCAGGCGTAAGCATCATCCGTAGGCATGGATGGAATGTTGCCTATTGGAACCTCCCAAATCGACCAATACGAATTGATCAGAATGGCCACTACTGGGTCCATGACGAAAGGTTACTATTTTTTCATTTCTCGGGATATGACCCCTCGCTACCGCATGTACTCTCCAAGCATCAGAACCAAATCCGACTGGAGAAGCTGCCTATTGTGCAAAACCTTATAGCAAGCTTCGCTCAGCTTCTCGATGCAGTAGGCAGGCACGAATATGAATCGCTAGGGTATGGATTTGCAAACCTCAGCGATGGAACAAATATTCATCCAAGATGGCGGGAGGTGATACGCTGTGAGAGCGCTGATTTTCCGGGTATCGGAAACCCTTTTGAAACGAGCGCGAATACGGGGCAAAAGCGGCGTCTAATGAAGGCTTCGATTGAATTGGTCGATGCACGATCGGACTGGCATCAACGCACGGCGATCGCCGCTGGGCGGATCCTCAATGCCACACCTGGGCTTGGTTGGTTGTATCGGTTTGCTCGCACCTTACTTGAGAAGTAAACGCTCCAGTTGAAGTTCGATTTGCGTCAGCAATGTTCGCAGAATGCACCCCAATCATGGTTTAACATGCGTATTGGAATCGACATGACACCGCTCACGTATACACTCACAGGAGTAGGTGTCTATGTTCAGCAACTTGTGAATAGTGCTTCCGCATTAGCACCCGATCTGGAATGGGAATACCCATTCTTCTCTGAAGTACCGTCTCCATTTCTGTTCCGCAGGTTGATTGGGCGGCGACTTGAGCCTAAAACCTTGAGTCGCGTGACAATCTCACCCGAGTTTGCATTCTTTCACAATCGGCGACACTCTCATCCATCAAAACCGCCTACCCGACTTTTGTCAGGACGTTTTGACCTTTTTCATATTACCAATGCGCAGAGTCAATTTGATGTTTTCGATCTGCCGTATGTGATTACGGTTCATGACCTTGCCTGGATGCGGGTGCCGCCGAACGAATTACCAAAACCAAACGTACGCGGACTGGATTTATTACTAGACTTGATTCGTAATGCAAATCATGTAATTTGTGATTCTGAATGCACTCGACAAGACGTTTTTGAATTCGTTGGCCGAAAACCGGATGATGTTACCACAGTACTGCTCGCACCACGTCCGGGATTTTATCCTCCGCCAAACGATGATGAAGCTCGAGTAACTGGCAAGAAACAGACGAAAGTTCCCTACTTGCTCGCCGTAAGTACAATCGAGCCGCGGAAAAACTTTGTCCGGCTGGTGACTGCGTTTGCTGACTTTCGAACCCAGTATCCAGACTACCGGTTATTGATTGCTGGTGCAAAGCGAAGTGCTTGGCCAGATGTTCGCCGTGTGATCAAGCAGCTCAACTTAGCTGATCACGTGCAGGTTCTCGGTCGAGTCAGCGACGAACGGGTGCGGGAACTATTGTGGGGTGCTACTGCGCTCGTCTACCCGTCACTCTACGAAGGATTTGGGCTCCCCGCGCTGGAGGCCATGGCTTGTGGCACACCCGTTGTCTGCTCAGCCGCAGGGTCGCTGGGAGAAGTTGTTGGAGACGCGGCGATCATTGTCGATCCGTTAAGCACCGAATCGATCGCCGATGGGATAAAGCGAGTCGCATCATTAGGTGTGTGTCGTGACGAGTTAGTCCGTAAGTCAATCGATCGCGCCAGTCGATTCTCTTGGAGAATGACCGCCACACAAACGGTCGATATCTATCGACAAATACTTCAAAGGTAACATTTCTTGTCTTTGCTTGCTTGGACGAATGTTACAAGAGTGGGGACGAATCTCGCGTACGTCGGTGACGCGATGTTTATGATCGCACCAACTTCTTGATTGCAGAAATCGTTTGTGTTGCTGATTCGCCGATTCTGTTTCCTCAAGTCTTCACTGCTTAACTGTTGGGCGTCTTTTGTTCTTATAGACAAACTGACTTGGCGTGTGTTCGGTATTGCCAGAAATCGTCCGTATGCATTCGGCGCGATGGATCGATGCGCTAGGGCGGTTGCACAGAAAATCACCGCCCAGAATCGACTTTTTCCGTGTAGTCTTCGTCCCATCCGTCGATTATTCAACTTTTCTTGACACTGCACTTCACCGTCTTATTACTTCTTCAATACGCACAATGCCGAGTCGAGAGTTCCCACGCCTGTCTTCGGCGATCGCGGACAACTCTAGCCCAAAGATCGTCATCGCTGCCGACGGTCGATTGCTCACCAAACTGAAGACGAGAGTTGCCAACACGATTTTGAAATTGGTGTATCAAGTTTTCATCGGGCCGCAAACGGCGACGATGCAAAGTCAAATGCGTTTGTTGGCGACTGCGATTGCTGAAATGAAAGACGTGCGACAAGTCGTTGAGTTTCGAGAGTCCTCCGGTCCTTCAAAAGATTTGAGCCGCAGGCAATGAGAATCTCGCTGATCACTCCGTCATTCAATCATGACGAGTTCATTCGACGGACCATCGACAGCGTGCTTGGTCAAGCGGGTGACTTTGAGCTTGAGTATGTTGTTTTAGATGGTGGTAGCACGGACAGGACCAAAGAGATTCTGCAAAGTTACGGCGACAGGCTGCGCTGGACCAGCGAGCCCGATGGTGGGCAGGTCGATGCGATCAATAGCGGTCTGAAGAAAGCAACGGGTGACGTGGTCGGCTGGCTCAATAGCGATGATGTTCTACTGCCAAATTCTGTTCAGCGCGTAGCGAACTGTTTTCGAAACAATCCAGCATGTGAATGGGTTCACGGCGGTTGCCAAATCATCGACCGAGACGATCGAGAAATTCGCAGTTGGGTTTCTCGGTATAAGCGACGCCACGCGATTCGGTACTCGCGAGCAAGCCTTTTGTCGCGAAATTTTGTCTCTCAAATGACTGTTTTTTGGCGTCGTAACGCTATGGACTCAATCGGCTATCTCGCTCCAGAACTTCCGCTCGCGTTTGATTATGACTATTGGCTTCGATTGTCGAAACTCGGTGATCCGATCTATATCGACGAGCCCCAAGCTGCGTTTCGTTGGTATGAGACGAGCAAGAGCGGTGCCAACTTCAAGCAGCAATGCTTGGAAGATGAAGCGATCTCGAAGCGGCACGGCAACCGTAGCTTTGGCCGGATACTCTCCAAGCGTATGCAGAACGCGGCTCGAATCGCGATGTATAATGCGATGTCGTTAACGGATCGATTACGCTCGACCCGTTGACTTAACGACTTCGGCTTTCTTTCTTTTCGCGGTCCTGGAATCGCGACGATGTTTCATGCGGATAATCTTTCTTCATCCGCACTTTACCTCCGCTGGTGGCGCTGGGCGAGCCGTTTTGGAAACGGGGTCCCGGCTGGCTGCTCGCGGTCATCACGTTCACTGCGTTTGTATCCGAGCCGACCAAAGGTTCGTTGATGGCTACGCGGGCATCGAATTTCACGAGACCGGAGGTCCGCTCTCGTCAAGTCTCTGGTTTTGGTTGCGGTTCTCCGCGAGCTGCAAAAAAATCAACGATGCCGTGAATCGCATCGTGTCGGAGGCCAACGCCGAACCTTGCGTTCTTTACCCACAAGTGTTTCCAGCTAACTGGTGGGCGTCAGAGGTGTTGAAGCAATCGCCCGGCTTGCGATGTGTTTGGTATTGTCAAGAACCGTCAGCCTTCATTCACTCCCAGCGTTGGATCAATGCATTGCCGCCGCTGAATAAATGGATCGCAATCATTTTACGGCCGCTGTTGCTTAGGCGTGATCTGCGGTACTGCCGATCGTTTAACAATGTCTTAGTGAACTCCGAGTATTCGCGCGTACAAGTGCAAAAAGTTTATGGCTATGTCGATGAAACGGTTCAACGCGTGTATCTGGGGGTGGACAATCGATCGGTGCGGTCGAACGACGGAGCGATTCGCCAGCCGTGGATCACGACGATCGCAAAGCTGACCAAGTTTAAGAATGTTGACATCATCATTCGAGCGATCGCGATTCTTGTTTCAGGGGGTCGAACGGACGTTCGGTTACAAGTCGTTGGAGAGGGGGATGCCAGCGAATCGCTTCGCGAGCTGGCGCGATCGTTAGGGCTTGCTGAATATGTCGTATTCCATGGCTACGTTTCCGATTCGCAAGTCACCGAGATTTTGCAACAATCGAAGGTGTTTTGTTTGGCATCGGTTGACGAACCATTCGGGTTGGTTGCCATTGAAGCCTTGAGTTGTGGTACGCCCGTGGTTGCCGTCAATCGTGGTGGCCCGAAGGAAATCGTTGCCAGCCATGGATGTGGATTGTTGGTCGATGTACCGACGCCAGAAAGCTTGGCGCACGCATTTGATCGCATTCTCGATCCAAATACGGATTTTGAGAAACTATCGCGAGCTGCGGAAACGCGTGCGCTGGACTTCAACTGGGATCGAACCACGGACCAGCTTGAACAGATCTTCGTGAAGGCTACTCAGTCATCCGAAGCCGCTAAGCCTGACTCGGTTTAGCTTCTCGCGGCGAATAAGTGTCATCTTTCGCTCCTAGGCTGTGAATCTCTTGGTAACCCGACGCGTTAGCGAGGATCCGCCGGCCGCCTCGCTGACGCGCCGGGTTACCATTTTGCCGCAAATCCAACCGGCTCGAATAGATTCACAGACTATCCTCGAAAGTAGCGTTGTTCCGTTCTTTCGCGGAGCGAAAGACGACTAAAAAA
>Ga0335394_10008465_pt1 | contig 11607 bp, 10 predicted proteins | sample MAT03_FD_205741 | JGI IMG/M metagenome (GOLD analysis project Ga0335394, IMG submission 205741) | Freshwater microbial communities from Lake Fryxell liftoff mats and glacier meltwater in Antarctica - MAT-03 (spades assembly) (version 2) ... | reverse complement strand
GGCGGTGCCCTATCAATTGATTCTGGCTATTCCGTACGTCTTGACGTTGTTGGTGTTGGCCGGGGCGAGTGGACGGGTGGCGGCGCCAGCGGCGTTGGGGCGGCGTGAGGTGGAGCAGTAAATGAGCGGGACGCGTGACCCGCACGTGGGATGGGGCGAAGGAACCGGTCGACGCCAGATCAGCAACGCGCCGCCTCCGGGTGGCGCGTTGAACGGCGGCGGAATGTCCTCCTCGCGTCGATACGGTTCAATAGCCCGGATTGACGCCGAGTGCGCCCCGCCGTCTCGCCGCGAACATGCTCCTGCGCGCGCGACCATCCCGTAGCACGCGCCTCCGTCCTACTCCACACCGCGCTGCACCCGCGAGTTCGGACGACGGCGTCCCGTCGTCGCACAGGTCGCCGCACTTCGAACCGATCACCATCGCCGACAAGTATCCGGTCGTTCGCGGCTCGAACAACTCCGCGCAACCCGAACGGTCGCAGATACCGAAACTCTTTGCTCCCGATGCTCGCGAATTCGAACTCGCGTTCGACCAACGTAGTGAACGATCTCATCAGATAACCGGCACGCGAATAAAGGTCGAGCCGCCGATACATTCTCACGAATGGTGCTGCGGTCCCACGTCTACGTTCCGGGTCTGGCACCGAGACAACGAACGTGCCGTTTGACATACGCTCTACAATTTGCGGTGCTGGGCCGCGAGGCCAGCCGCCACCAGCGAGTAGGTATTTGGCTCGGGAACCACTTAGGCTTCTGCGCCGAACGTCACAGCACACTTTGGTGCCCGCTGCTCAGGGCGCGACGTGACGGTGGTCAGCACCCTTGCACGGCGCCCCTTGACGCGAGGCTCGCTGCGCCGGAGAATCCTGAGTGGTCTGCGTCATCTCGCTTCGGGATTCCGGTCATGATACTGCATTGGTTGGCGGTCGCGGTGCTCGCGCAAGGCTCGACCGTGCCCGAGCCGCTGCGCATCGTGCGCGAGATCCAGGTGGCCATCGATCTTGACGGCGGCATGGCCGTCGAACGGGCGTGGCACACCACGCTGCGACAGCGTCCTCGCGCGCCACAGGCTCTGCTGGCCGTCGCGACCTTCGAGCGAAGCCGCTACCGCTACGAGGCGGCGGACTCCGTGTACCGGCGACTGATGACGACGGTCAGCGACGCGGAGGCGGATGCGGGTTGGCGGGCGATGGCGCTGGCGGGAATGGCACAGTGGCGCGCGCTGGGCAGTGATCCGCTCCGTGCGGACAGCCTCTTCGAGGCGGCGCGTGCCATTGCGCGGGCCGCCAACCTGCGTGCTATCGAGGCGGAGGCGACGGTTGGCTTGTCGCAACTGCGCCTGCGGTCGCAGGGGTTGAAGGTCGGGCTTTCGCTGTTGGCACAATGGTGGGCACTGCTCGACGAGCCGACTGCGCAGGACAGCGCCAGTCGGCTCTGCTCCACGGGCACCATTGACGAGCAGTCCGGGGACACGACAGGCTTTCGACGCATCGTGGCGGGGAGCCTGCTCGCGGAACGGATCGGCGTCTGGCGTGTTGCCGGCACGTGTCGGTTGGCAGAGGCGCAGGCCGCCGAGCGACGAGGATACCTGATTTCTGCATCCGCCTCTGCACGTCTTGCGTTGCAGCATTTCACCCACGCGCGATTCGAGATCGGAACGGCGCTCGCGAGCCAATGGTTTGGCTATGTCGAGCAGCGACGGTATTCCTTTGCCAGCGCGCGTGAGCTGCTAGAGCAGGCCGTCCGCTCGGCGCGTGTCACCCGATTCGAATCGGTCGAGGCGTGGGCACAGTCCGGTTTGGCGGAACTGTACCTGCAACTGGGCGATGCGGGTCAGGCGCGTCGTTACGCGGCCCGCGCCGCCGAGTCACACCGGCGACGCGGCGACCGCTGGGGTTTGGCGAACTCGTTAGGATTCGAAGCGGCGGCGTTGGAGTTCGCCGGCGACCTGCAGGGCGCGTCGTTGCGGTACGCGGAAGCGCATCAGGCGTTCATTGCTGCCGGACTGCCGCTGAACGCCATCCCCAGCCTTTCGGCGCGTGCCGCTGTGCAGATACGCCTGGGACAACTCGACAGTGCCGAGGGTACGATCGCAATCACAAACGGAATTGCGCGCACAACAGACGCCTGGCGAAACGAACAGGCGGTCCTGCTGGCCGCTATCGCGATGCGCCGCGGGAGATTGACGGTCGCAGATTCGCTGTTGCGCAGCACGCTGGCGGCTCAGGCTTGGCGGCGGGGTGAGCGCGGTGCGATCGCCATTTCCGTTGCCGCGCGCGAGGCGCAGGTCGCACTACGCGCCAACCGGATGGCGGTCGCTGACTCTGCCTTGGCAGGCGTAACTCGCGCGCTGGATAGCTGGCGGCAGCGACCGTCCAACGCCGGCTTCACGGCGTCGCTCGCACAACTCGGCAACAACTGGGGTGGCTTGCGCGGCGTCTTTCCTGATCTCGTCGCGCAACTGGTGGCCCGGGATCGCACGCCCGACGCCCTGTTGCTCATCGAGGAGGTGCGCGCGCGCGATATCGCCGAACGTACGCTGCGGGCCGCCGCCATCCTCACGGACAGTACGGCCGTCATGCGCGCGTTGCGTTGGGACGGCGGTCGAGCGCCTATTGCGACGGTCACCGGATTGCAGCGAGCATTGGCGGGTGACGAAGCGTTCGTCGCGTATTCGCTGGGCGTGGGTGATGCACCGACCGTAGCGATCATCGTGACGCGCGACGCGGTCGTACATCGCGAGATGCCGGCGGCCGCTGTGCTCAGCGACGACATCGCGCGCTTTACCCGAATAGCCGCGAGCGGTATCGAGCCTCGGGCCGTCAGTGATCGACTCGGACGGGCGCTGCTGGCCCCGGTCTTCGACGCGCTGCCCGCCGCGATCACCCGCCTCGTGATCTCTCCCGACGGGGCGCTGCATCGCATGCCCTTCGACGCGCTTCGACTTCCCAACGGGCAGTTCGCGCTTGAGCGCGCGACCATCTCGACCACACCGTCGGCGACGGTCTTGCTCGCGGTGCGCGCCGCCGTACGCTCCGCGGGAACGCAGGTGGTCGCCTTTGGCGATCCGCGATATTCCCGCGGTTCCGCACCGGCACCCATCGCGGAAAGGCGCACGATCGACGCTGCGCTTTTTGCCGACATGCGGCTCCCTCGTTTGCCCCACTCCGGAGCTGAGGCCACGCGTGTTGCCCGATATGGCCAGTCCAGCGTGGTGCGTTTGGGGGCCGAGGCCACCGCACAGGCGTTTCTCAGTACCGACTTCAGCCACGTGGGCGTTGTGCACATCGCCGCGCACTCGCTGGTGGACCCTGAGAGCCAGGTCGGTACCGCGTTGGCCCTTGCCTCCACGCGCGATGTCGATGGCTTCATCGGCCCCGGGCAGATCGCCCAGCTCGACCTGCGCGGACCGCTGGTCATGCTCTCCACGTGTCGGTCGTCGGACGGACAGGTGCTTGGTGGCGAAGGGATGCGCGGCCTGACCGCGCCGCTGCTTGAGGCGGGCGCGCGCGCGGTTGTCGCCACGCACTGGTCGATCGGCGACCGCAGCGTGGTGCCGTTCGTCGACCGTTTCTACGCCGCGTTGGCAACCGGCGCGCGCGTTGACGACGCGTTGCGCGTGGCAAAGCAGTCGGCGATTCGCGACGGCGTCGGCATTGCCGACTGGGGCAGCTTTTCCATTGTCGGTGATGGCAGCATGCGCGTGCCGCTGCGTGCGCCATCGCTGGCACCGGTCCCCTGGTCGCGCTAAGCGGTGACAACGACGCGCTTCGACGTCAGCCACAACGCTGACGCGCCCGGTGCTGTGGCTGCGCGGGCTACGGCGTGTCGATCCGCACGCGTTGCGTCACAGCGGTAATCGACGCGCCTGAACGCGTGGAGGCTTGCACCCACCAGAGGTACTCACGCCCGGCCTCCAGTCGAACCGTGTCCGGAATCGTGACCACCGTATCACGTGTTTCCATCGCGAACACCTCATTGCCCGCCGTATCCACCACAACCAGCCTGTAGCGATCGGCCTCCGGCAGCGCGCGCCAGATGAATCGCGAGACGACGTCACGCGACACACCACTGCGCTCGCCGGACGACACGGGCGCGACCAGCGTGATCGGTGATGTCTGACCGCGCAACATGATTGTCCCGTCGCGGGTGGTCCACCACATGCCCGCCGCGCCAAGCGTCATGACGACGCTCGCCGCGACAGCCCAGATCGCACTGCGCGTTTGCCGTGGTCGCGCCGCCCGCGCCGCGGCCCACGCGATCTCGAGTTCCCGCCGTCCTTCGGCTGTGGAGAGCTGCGCATCAATCGTGTGCAGCCGGTCCGCTTCACTTCCCTCGCGCTCGATCAGTGCACGCAGGCGTTCCGCCGCCAGATCGTCGAGCGGTGGGCGGCCGTCGCCACTGGGCAGTCCCCGCTCATAGGCGTCGCGCAGACGTTCGTCGTTCATCGTGTGTTGCTCTCCTTCGTAATGCCGCGCGACGCAAGGATCGCTCGCAGGTCGTCGAGGCCTCGATACAGCAGATTGCGAGTCTTGCCTTCGGTCCATCCGAGCAACTCGGCGATCTCGGATCGGTCGTAGCCGGCCAAATGCATCCGGACCACGCTGCGCCGTGACTCGGCCAACAACGCCAGCGCGTCGTGCACCGCGCGCGCCAGTTCGTCTGCGGCCAGCGCCGCATCGGCGCTGGTGCGCGCATCGATCAGTGCTCCGGGATGTATCGTGTGCAACGATTCGGCCGATGCCTTTGGCGTACGTCGATGCCGGATGATGTCGAGCGACGCCGACACCGCCACCCGATACATGTACGTGGGATTCGCACGCCGGATCAGTTCGGCCGTGCCGAACGACTTCCAGATGCGTATGCGCAGTTCCTGCACTACATCGTCGATATCGTGTCCGGTTAGTCCGTGCCGAGCCGCCGTGCGACGAATGAAGCTGTCGAATCGATCGAGCAGGTCCCGCAACGCACGCGAAACACTGGCATCCGGTGCGGGCTCGCGCGACTCGACTGGCGAGGCGACGGGCAGGCTGGGGTCGTCATGAACCACGCGCAGACTGCGAGGCGACGGCCTCATGGCTGCGGCGGCGTGCGATCGGAGCGCGTCGGCATGGTACTCGCGTCTGTCGTTACCCAGCGCCATGCACTCTGCCGCACGAAACCACCGACTTCGTTGAGCGCCGTCACGCGCCCGCGGATCGGGCTGCCCTTTCTGCGCCGCCATTCCATCGCCGGCACTTCGTAGTGGGTTGTCCCGCGCGGTACGGCAATAATCGTGATCGTGGCCTCACCGGCGCTCAACGCGGTCAGGTGTCCCGACGAGACTGATACGACGGTCGGCGCGCCTGAACTCCAGGCGTCCCTGGTTGTGCTGCTCGACCCGTTGGAGAGCGTACCGGTGGCGCGCAGGTCGACCGAGTCCCCTTCCAACAGCGTGGCAGTGGTGGGCGCCACCACCACCAAGGTTACGGTCACCTGAGGATCTGGTAGAGGTGGTGCGGTGATCTTTTCCTCGCCACCGCACGCCGCAAGTGGCAACGCCCGCAACGCTGCAGCGGGGGCGTTGCGATACGTTATGCGAGGCATCAGGAGAAGCGTCATGTCATACACCGTCGTAATCCCGTAGGGTCGGCATCGGCACACAAGCGCTATCGCCCGCGCTGTTGATCCCCTGCCCCGACACTGCCGCAAGAGGATTCAATGTAGGGACGTAGCGACGCCAATTCATTCTCACGTTGAGTTGTCGTCGCGCCGCAAACTGGCGTGTGAGACAGTCAGTGCCGTGGACACGTCGTTTGGAGAACCGCGAATCCCTCAGGTCCGACACGCCCCAGCGAGAGCGATCACCAGCATTTCCCCGAAGATTGTCAGTGCCGGGGGCACGGTGACCGTCAGACGCCGCACCGACAGGTCGTGCTCACCATCCCCAAGCGGCTGCGCGCCTATTGCCTCTATCGCCGCCGTCTGCTCGGCGAGATCGCCCGCGTCGCCGCTCGCACCGTCACGGCGGCCATCCGCCGCGCACGGGTGAGCGCGAGCTCGCCGTCGGCATCGTCGCGTGCCTGCAGACGCACGGCTCGCGGGCCAACTGGCATCCGCACCTGCACCTGCTCGTCACCGACGGCGGCTTTCGACGCGACGGAACGTTCGTCGCATGGCCCGCCCATGACACGGCGCGGTTGACTGAGGCGTTCCGCCGCGCCGTGTTTGCGGCTGTTCGTGCGGCTGGCCCTCTTCGACGAGGAGCAGGCCGCCGGGATGCCCACGTGGCGGCACGCGGGGTTCCACGTGCACATGGCCGTCTGGGTGTCGGAGGATGACCGCGCCTTGGCGACCCGGCTCGCGCGCTACTGCGCGCGGAATCCCGTCGCGCTGGACCGACTGACGCATGACCGGGCCACGAAGGCCGTGACCTATCGGTCGGACAAGTCCGAAGGCCCGCACGGGCGCCTAGGGCGCCACGCGACGACCCCGCAGCGGCCCTTCCGGCCCACTGAGTCTCACCTCGACGCCCCGCGCCCACGTGCGGGGCCGTTCGGCGTGCGCGTCAGACCCACCGGGGCGTTGGGGGACGTTCGGCGTGCGCGTCAGACCCACCGGGGCGTTGGGGGACGCTCGGCGTGCGCGTCAGATCCGATCGGTCCCCGCTGCGACCGGGCGCCCACGTGAAATGCCGTCCGGACGGCCACCGAGGCGCGGAGGCGGGCGGAGACCAGGCCGCCGCGCACTCGGCGGCCCTTCGCGTGGTCGGCGATCGCGCCGTATGCTCGCCTAATACTCGACCGACCCCGACCCGTATGTTCGCCGAAGACTCGACCGACCCCGGTCGAATTTCCTATCCTGACGTACCTAATACCGACCTCATGACGGTGAACGTGTTGCCCCACGGGTTGGCGACGCGAGCGTCCCTCCGGAGCGCTACGAAATTTGAGCGAGTTGCTTTCCAGCCCGAAACTCCCGGCGGTCGTCTGGTTGTCCATTGTTGACTGCCCGTTCGCGGTCGTGCGAAGATGGCCCAGTTGTGAAAGGTCATTCCCTGAAAAATGGTGTACGCGTCGTTCAGCAGGACCACCTTGGTCCCCGCCGTTTGCGAGACGGTGTAGGGAAGCGCGGCGCCGTTGTCGGAGCGGAGCGTGTACGTGCCGTCGAGCGTGGCAACAGGGTCGCTGCCCAGGCACCCGACTGGCAACACCAGGCTAAGGAACAACAGCGCTTTCCGCATTGCCAAACGCTCCGTCCTGAGTTCGAGACTCCGGAGGCTATTGACCTGACGCGGCGAATTCAATCGCAGGCGCGCTAGGAAGCGGGAGGGGCGCGATGCAAACCGGCAGCATCCGAGGCCTGCCGGCCGCACGATGTGGGCGGAAATCGACAACTGCATGACGCGGACCACAACGTGTCTCGGACCGCGCTTGAGTAGATCGGCGTGATCCGTGCTCCCGCAATGTCCGTGAACCGGACAGACAACTATGCTGTTGCACTTCGCCGTTGCACTTCGTTGTTGTAGTTGATTGCAGTTGTCTGTTGCACTCGCCCTGGCGGCAGGTGCAGATGTTCGCGTATCGCAGCAGCCGTCGCGGCCCGCCTATCTGCGCCGCCGCCGCGCGAACGTGACAATCACTAGGCCCATCCCGAAGAGGACTACCGTTCCCGGCTCCGGCACCGTGGTCACCGCATTCAACCCGACAAACTGCAACATCGGCTGCGTTGACGTGCCATCGGTCAACTCGAGTGCATACTCACCATCATCCTCGAAATCGAATCGCAACGAACTGAAAATCATGGCGCCCGCGTCACCGGTGTAGTTCGCCCGCAACAGCGCCGACTCCGGCACAAGATTGAAATCACCAGCGCTTTGCGGCGCCATGTTGCGGAAACCGAGAAAGTACTGCGTGTTGGCAATCAGATCGAACGTGCTGCCAAACGTGGCCCCGCCAAAGCCACCGCGCGCTGCGGACGTATGAAACGTCCCACTTGTCAACAACATCCCTCCATCAAACCTCGGCGCCGTCAACAGTTCAATCGTGACGTTGCGATCGGTACCGCCCGTCGAGAAGAACTGCGTGTTCACGCCACGCAGCGTAAAACTTGTGGACGGCGTGTAGAACCAGCCAATTGACGCCGCAGTCCAGAACTCGTTCGCGGGATTGGCGCCGCCATTCACGCTCGACACCACCGATTGCGCACCCGCTGCTGCGGCCGTTGCCCACGTCGCGAGGGACAGAGCCGCTGTCGCGATGAAAAGTCTCGTCTTCTGCTTCATTGTCTGTTCCGAAGGGGTTTATCGTGCGGTAGTCGTGACCGTGAATTCATCCAGCGCGAGTTTGGAGAGCGATTCTCCGGCCGCAGCCTGCTGCAGCGTGATGCGCGGAGTGGCGGCGTTGTCGTGCACCCACAGCGTTGCCACAACGTTATCGTGCAAGGCGCCGGTGTACACCACCCGCGCGGTGACGCCCAGACTTCCGTCAGACGCCACGTCGAGACTGATGATCGATCCGATGGTCGAAGTCACGGAATCGACGGCGGCGCCGGCCACATCGAACATCAGTGCGCCATCGTACGCACCACGCGCATTAATGCGCACGTCGTAGGCCCGCAGGTGGACGCTCGCGGTCGGACGGTCGGTCTCATCCACACCGGCAATTGTATCGCCACTGCAGGCACCCAGGCTTAACGCCATCAGTGCGACGGCTACTTCACGAAGTTCTTTCATGGTCAGAGTCCCAGTCGCGCACGCAGCGCGAGATAGTCGCCGAGGTTGTAGGTGCCATCGTTATTGCCCAGCTGGTCGAGTCGTGTGCGCTCGCTACTGCTCAACTGCGTCGTGTCGGTGAGTGCGCGCTCGCACGCTTTGAGGTCCACCACTTCAAGCGTGACTATGAATGGCACGGTCGCCGCTGATGTCGCACTCAGAGCCACCGTTGCCTGGTAGACGCCGGCGCTGAGTGTGCGCGTCGATCCGCGCAACGTCATGGGCGTCGGCACAGATGTGCCACCGAGTGACACGGACAACCATCCGGATCCACTGGCATACGCCGGCGTACCGACCGCCAGTCCCGCGAGCGGGCCTGTGCCACCATTCGAGATTTGTGCAGTGGTGGTGCGCGTAGACGGTGAACGCGCCTGCATGGACAACATGAGCGTTCCCGGTGTGATCACAATGGAATTCGTCGGCGCCGGCGCACTCACCACCAACCGCACGGTGAACTGTTGTGGCGAGTTGCTGGCGTTGTTTGACGTCACGCTGACCGTTGCGTCGTACGTGCCGACAGCGATCGCGCCGAGATTTGGTTGCACGGTGATGGTCATCGGCGCCGTTGTGGCGCTCGCTGTGGCAGAGAGCCAACCAGCAGCCCCTGGACCGTAGGTGACCGAGCCCACCGCCAACCCGTTCAGCGTGCCTGTACCACTGTTTGTCACGGTTACCGATTGTGCCGCCGGATTGGCACCTCCGGCAACAGCGGCGAAGTTGAGCGACGCGGCGGACAGGGCGATGGCGGGCGTGCCCACGAGCGTGTAGGTGACCGTGATGGTTTGCGGGGAGTTGGACGCCACCGACGACCGAACCGCGAGTGTGGCGGTGTAATTCCCTGGCGGGAACGCGGTGTTGTTTACCTGCAGGCCGATCGTTGCCGGTGCAGTGGTGCTCGACAACGTGGGCGCCAGCCAGCCGATGGGCTGTCCGGCTGGATACACCACGGCGTCAAGTACGAGGCCCGTCAGCGTTTCCGTGCCACCGTTCGTCACCGCGATGTTCTGCTGTGCCGGTGATGCGCCGCCCGTGTTGCTCGTGAAAGTGACGGCCGTTGATGACAGCAGAATGGCGGGGACCGGTGTCACGTTGAATGTCACCGTCACCGACTGCGGGGTGTTGGCCGCGTTGGTGGAGGTGATCGGGATGGTCGCTGTGTATGCAGCAACCGCCAGTGCTCCGGTGGTTGCATTCAGGGTCAGCGTTGCTGGTGCGGTCGTGCTGTTCAGCGATGCGGAGAGCCAGCCGGTTGGTTGTCCGGCGCCAAAGGTGATGGTGCCGAGGGCGAGTCCCTGCACGGTACCCGCGCCGCTATTGGAAATGCTGACGGTTTGTGACGGTGGATTTGCTCCATTGGCCGGTGCGCTGAACGCCAGCGACGAAGGACCGATTGCCAGGGTGGGCGGGGTGGTGACTACAAACATCACACTTACCGTTTGCGGACTGTTGCTGACGTTGGGTGCCGATGAGTTGATGGCGACCGTTGCGGTGTACGTCCCTGCCGCAAGTGCGCCGAGTGTTGGCGTGAGTGTCCATGATGACGGCGCGGCGGTCGCCGACAGCGATGTTGAGAGCCACCCCGTTGGTTGACCGGCACCGTAGGCCACCGCACCAACTGACAATCCGTTCAGCGTACCCGACCCCGAGTTGGTGACGCTGACGGTTTGCGCCGCAGGTGAATCGGTGGCCGCCTGCGCGTTGAATAGCAGTGACGTGGCCGACAACGCAATGGTCGGAGCCGACGGTGCCGTCACGGTAAAGGTGATGGTCACCACTTGTGGACTGTTTGTCACACCTGGCGCTGATGACGCGATGGGAAGTGTTGCCGTGTACACACCGATGTTGAGTCCCGCGGCCGATGCCGAGAGGTTCACCTGTGCCGGCGCTGTGGTGCTGGTCAACACGGACGTCAGCCAACCGGAAGGTTGTCCGGCGCCGTAGGTGATGGCACCCAGTGACAAACCGTTCAGCGTTCCGCCACCGGAATTGCCGATGCCAATGGACTGCGCCGTTGTCTGCCCTTGGAGCGCGGATAGCGCCACAGTGGAAGTGACACTGATTGCTGGCGTCGGCGTGATGACGAATGTCACGGGAAACGTGTTCGTGGCTCCGGTTGCTGCAGACGAAACCGTAATCGTCGCGTTGTACGAACCCAGAACAAGCGCTCCCGTCGTCGCTTGCAGATTGAGCGAGGTTGGAATTGTTGCGCTCAGCAGCGTTGCCGTGAGCCACCCTGTGGGTTGCCCTGCGCCGTAGGCGATGCCTTGGACTACCGCGTCGGTGATCCCTGCCCCAGTGACGTTCACCGAAGCCGCGGCAGGGTTCGCGCCGTTCACAATAGTCGTGAAAGACTGCGACGTCGGACTGAACTGGATAACCGGAGGTGCGCTACGATTGAGCGTGACCGTGATCGTGAGCGGTCCGTTGTTGGAGTTTGTGGCGCTCACCGTGAACGTTGCTGTGTATGTGCCGTTGGGAAGCGCGCTCGGACTGACGGTCAGACTGATTTGCTGCGTGGCGCCGGGGTTGATCGAGCTATTGGGTCCCGATGTATTCGAGGCCGTCAACCATCCCGTGGGCTGGCCTGCGGTATAGCTCACGGCGCTCACTTGCACGCCCAGCAGCCCGCTCGAACCAGTATTGCTCAGCGCAATGTTTTGTGGAGGCGGCGTCGGTGACGCAGCAAACGACGTGAACGTCACAGTGGTGCTGCTCAACGCAATGCGAGGTCCGAACACGTTGAACGTCACGTTTACCGTAAACGGCCCCGTGGTGGAATTCGTCGCGCTCACCGTTAAGCTCGCCGTGTACGTGCCCGCCGGCAACGAACCCGCCGCGGCCGTCATGTTGAG
>Ga0335394_10008459_pt1 | contig 11612 bp, 9 predicted proteins | sample MAT03_FD_205741 | JGI IMG/M metagenome (GOLD analysis project Ga0335394, IMG submission 205741) | Freshwater microbial communities from Lake Fryxell liftoff mats and glacier meltwater in Antarctica - MAT-03 (spades assembly) (version 2) ... | reverse complement strand
TAAACATCCCCGATATTTTGAACAGTGCTGGCGATATTTTCTGTGTCTTCATCTTTTTCCCGAAAAAGTAAAGACTGTTGCAGGTAGCTCAACGCCTTTTCATAGTTACCCTGATCTATATAAACAGTGGCGATATTAGCATAACCCAAGGCTAATAAATAAGTGTTATTAAATGATTCGGCCAGTTTTACAGTAAGGGTAAAATATTCAATGGCTTTTGTATAATTGCCATTGTGCTGATATACTACACCAATATTATTCTGGCTGATACAAATATTGAAACTGTCTTTTATTTTTTTTTGAATATCCAATGCCATTTCATATTCATGAATGGCTTTATCCCTTTTTTCTTCATTGGAATAAATGTCTCCAAAAGAATTATGAAATACGGCAATCGCCCTGTCCCATTTCATTTTTATTGCCAGCTTCATGCCCGTTTCAGCATATTGTTCTAAATAGGACGCTGGATTTATTTTTATTCCCTGCAGTACAATTTTGTTTAACAGCCTTATCTGCTGGGTATCGCTTTTAGAAACAGGTACTGATGCTATCAAAGAATCCAGCATAGCCTGTCCCTGTTTTTGAGCATACAGGTTTAGGCTAAATAAAGTCGCTGCAAAAAAGAAACCATTCTTCATAAAAAAATTATGTTTTTAATAATTCCAATGCTTCCTTATAACTTCTTCCAACAGGCAGTATAAAATCGTTTACAAAAATTTCCTTGGTGGTTATCTTCTTAATAAAATGTTTTTGCACCGCATAGCTCCTATGGATGCGTATAAAAGCTTCAAAGGTTTTTTCTTTTAATAAATTACCGATAGAAGATAATACACAATATTTCTTTTTTGCAGTAACAATACTGGTGTAATCTTTTAACGCCTCTAAATACAATACCTCATGCAATTGTATTTTAATATGGTTATGGCCATCTTTAATAAAGAGGCTGTCTGCACCCAGTGTATAATCCAGTATTTCAGCTTTTTGTTTTATCAGCAAATAATTTTGTAAACGCTGCATAGCACGTTCAAATCGTTCTGCCTTTAGCGGCTTTATTAAAAAATCCAATGCAGAAAGTTCAAAACCTTCTACCGCATAATCAGGAAACGAGGTGATAAAAATACAGGCTGGTATCTCCATTAACTGCTGCCGCATTTCCATACCGTTCATACCGGGCATATCAACATCGAGCAATAGCACATCCGGCAGCTTTTGTTTACAAAATGCCAATGCTTCCTGCGATGAATCGAAAACACCATCAATATTCAAAAACGGATACCTGCGTACAAACGATACTACGGTGAGTTTATCCACTTCATTATCATCAGCAATAATGCAATTGTATATTTTTTTATCAGAAGTCATTTAAATAAGAAAGGCTGTAGTTCTTACTGTTGACAGGTTATGATTACCCTAGTGTCATTCGTCTATTAAAACAGTTGTTCAGCTATTACTGCAAGGTATAAAATATTACATATAATAGATTTGTTCCTGTATCAGAAAAGATAACAAAAAAAATATATTATGAAACAGTCATTCTTATTCTTAGCTATTGTTACCATTTTATTTTTAAGCTGTAAAAAAAACAGCAGCTCCTCTAATCCGCCACCTGGTAATAATTCCAAACACTGCGAGTTGGTATTTTGGAAAGCCACTGACGTAGCCTATCCCACTTATTTTGAATATAACAGCAATGGAAAGCTTGTCAAAACAAGGTGGTTTTCCAACGGTCCATCTGTAACACCACTTACAAGAATTTTTGAATACAATGCACAAAATCAACTAATAAATATTTATGATAGCACACCAAACGCCATGAGTGTAAGCTTTTCGAATTATAACACTGGCGGGTATCCTCAAAAAGCAATCTATAATTCCAATGGCATCCGGCAAGCCGAATTTGAATTTGAATTTGACAGTAAAAACAATATAAGTAAAAAAATAGTGCAGCATTTTTCAAATAACGGTACTCCGTTCCCCATAAAAGACACCATGAAATCTTACTACGATGCTGGTGGAAATATTATTAAAGAAACCGCCATTACAAAACTGAATGGCATCCGGAGAGAATATATTTTACTGGAAGCAGAAGGCTATGATACAAAGCCAAACTTTTACAAAAGCCTGGGTAACGAATTTAATTTTCTTTACCGTTATAACCGCAGTGGTGAAGGCTTCCTTAACCTGGGAGATTATATCTACAGCATGAGTGCCAATAACCCTGGCAGGGTTTATTTGCATAACCAGGATTTAACCGACGATAACAACAAGGGAGATTATTTAACCTACAGCTACGAATACGATGCAGCTACCGGGTATCCTTCAAAAATTAGCTTTACAAACACCAGTGGAGGTGTTACCCGTGGACCAGGTCTGGCTACTGTTAATTATAATTGTAAATAAAAATTTATTCAATAAAAACATTCGATATGAAAAAAATATTTTTCTTTTTCGTGATCTTAAATACAGTTGTAACCATTCAAGCACAAAACGTAGGCATTGGCACTACTGCACCAAAAGCTAAACTCGAAATAGTAAGTACCAACAGTGGTATTTTAATTCCCCGGTTAACAAGTACGGCAAGAAATGCCATTGTAAACCCTCCAAAAAGTTTACTTGTTTTCGACAGTACGGCCAACCAATTTTATTATTTCAATGGCGGTGCCTGGCAATCTATTAATCCAGGTAGCGGTGGTGGCGTAAATTCATCCGGCTGGGGTAGCAGCAATGATGCCAATGGCGATGGTGCGTATAAAGCCACCTTTCCTGATGCGGTAAACCGCATTGTTTTTATTAACAGTCCATATATGGGTAAACAGGGATATAATGGGGTATTTAAAAGCGGTGGGCTCAATATTCAAAATCCTTCCAATGGTATAAAGGCAGATTTTATCACGATTGATGGGCAAAGTATTCAGGCTCGCTACAAAGATGACAATGCTTTAAACCCTTATGGGGATGAATATGAAAGCAATTTAATCATCAATAAATTTGGAGGCAATATGGGTATTAATACAGGTACACCTACATCCCCATTAAGTTTTCCCAATGTGCTGGGTAAAAAAATAAGTTTTTGGAATGCAAGCGCAAACAATGATTTTGGTATTGGTATTCAATCAGGAGAAATGCAATTTTATACTGCTGGGCAAGATATAATAAGCTTTGGCTGGGGAAGCTCTGCCAGTTATAACCGCACGATGGCTTACTATCCTGGTAGTGCACAGCTGGGTATCAACTGTCTGCCGCAGGCAGGGTATCACCTCGCAGTTAGGGGCTTGATTAAAAGCCAGGAAATAGTGGTGGAACTGGCCAACTGGGCAGACTATGTTTTTGATAACAACTATACTTTAAAGCCACTTGCTGAAGTAGAGCAATACATCAAAGAAAATAAACACCTGCCTAATATTCCTTCTGCTTCGGACATCAAACAAAATGGGTTGAAAGTAGGTGAATTACAAAATAAAATGATGGAAAAAATAGAGGAACTAACGCTATACATTATTGAGTTGAGGAAAGAAATTGATTTACTAAAACATCACAACTGATATTATGACAAAAGGAATGATTATTGTAATGCTAACTCTTCTACAACTAAAATCAGTTGCACAAAAGCAACCCTGTGGAAACCCCAGAATTGATACCGCAGCCATGTTGAAAGCGGAGGGATTTGCTGCAAGAGGGATAGCTCCATTGGCTGTTAATAATATGATACGGGTGTATTTTTATATTGCAGCAGATAATGATGGCAGCAATGCTGCTGCTACTCCGGATCAAATAAAGGCAGAGTTTAATCAATTGGTAAGCGACTATGCTCCCAATAACCTTTGCTTTGCTTATATGGGCCTGCGGTATATTTATGATACCAACATCAACAAAAATATAGTTGCGGACAGTACTCCATCTGCTGCTTTGCTTAACCCCTGGAGGTTACCCAATTGTATTACAATCTTCTATCAAACCAGCTTACTTAAAAAAGGAGGCGGAACTTATGGTGGCTATGCTTATGGTATTCCAAGTAATGCATGCTCTGTTGCCAAGGGAAATATTGGCGGAACTACTATTTCGCATGAAATAGGTCATTGCCTGGGACTTATTCATACACAGGAAACGAATAAAAATGTAAATTTTGAAAACATAAATGGAGACAACTGCAGCACTGTAGGCGACAGAGTTTGTGATACCCCTGCCGATCCATTTGAAAGGCCTTGTGCACAAATAACTGCCTGTGTTTACACGGGGGGCTGTACAGATGGTAACGGCCAATCTAACTATACGCCTCCTTATAATAACATTATGAGTTACTGGTGTACTAGTACCAGTTTTACAAATGGGCAATATGCAAGGGTCAATAGTTATATCAACACCGATGCCGGTTTAAGAAGTACTCTTTCGGCCACGAGTTCTGCTACATTTGGCCCGGCAAATTTTAATAACGTAACGGCATTTGTATCTGATATCTATGAAATGACCAGTACCGGAACGGTAACAAATACAGGCAACTGTATAATCGGCTATGTAGCTCGGAAAGTAAGGCTCACTAGCGGTTTTAGGGCAAGCCCTACCACGGGCAAGGTGGAAATAAGAAGCACTATTTGTAACTATTAAGTCCATGTTTTTTCACCAGTTTTCCCAGCAATGCAGAGATTAATTAGTACGCCTGATCAACTTACATTTGAGAATAGTTTAAAAAATATTTTTCACTCCGTTGTTGGTATTATTCACCAACAACCTTAGAGCCAACCATTATACTATATACATCCGGCATATAAGCTTTATGAAATATACAGCCCAACAAATAAAATTTGATTTGGCAGTACATCATCCATTGGCACTGGATAAATTCAGGGTGAATGCAACAGGCAGGATATACCAGTTTTGGGAAAGAAACCGGTTGAGTACAGACTTGTTTTCGCATGAAGTATTTATGCAAAAGCTGGAATATATCCCTGCCTGACAAGTCATTCAGACAGGCACTGGAATCCGTAGGCGCAGGTCTCCTGACCTGTTGCCAACCGTCACTAATGCCTACACAATCATTCACTCTAAAAATACAAGATCAAGCAAGCCCTTGTCATTTGTCATATAATCAACAGCGCTGCTGTATTTCCAATGCCAGGGTTCATTTACAAAGCCGGCTGTTACTGGTTTCCCATCGCCGTGGTTCGTGTCCTCACGAACCGAAATGTCGAATTGAATATCGGTTCGTAAAAAAGTGAACATTAACCATCGTCTATCAACCTGGTTGTTATCCCGCCAGTAGAGGGCAGAGCATTTACTTTTATTAAAGACCTTTTAGATGTTTTGAATTTGTTTTGTATTTGGTTTAATGATTTCATTAAGTTTACTTTTGGTGTAATCTTTTTTAGGAAAACATAAGATGGTTTGGAATGCGGTTCGTGGGGACACGAACGGAGGCGGAGGCATCTGTTCATAGTTTTGAAATGGGCGGCTTTTCGTTTACACCACAATGGGTAAGAGAGGCGGGGGAGTAAAAACTGATGATACTTCCCTCACCATCCCCTTCATCAAAGAAATCGATTATGGATAAGATCCGCAGCCTTCATTTACATACCCGAACGGGCAGTATTTATGTGGTAGCAAATCTATTAAATCCATTGGTGCGAGGCTGGCAAAACTACTACTGCCATTTCATAAAAAGAGACCTGAACGACCTATGGCGCTTTGTGAACAAACGACTTGAAAAATGGTGCAAATGGAATAAACGAATGAACCTGCCTAAGAGCCGTCAATGGCTCAACAAGTTGTACAAATTACAACCCGGTTTGTTTGCCCATTGGAGTGTATGCCCATGCTACTAATTGCCAACGCATCTTTGAAGAGCCGTATGAATCGAGCCGTTCACGTACGGTTATGTGAGGAGCAGGGGGTGAAATCCCCCTTGCTTACTCGACTAGCGGCTGGGCTTAATCTGGTAGGTTTGTCGCTTCCATATTGTCAACAAGAAAGCTTTCCATTTTACCAAATATTGTGTCGGAGTATTTAACTTTTTGATTTTTTATAATTTCAATTTCTTGTAGACTTTTTGTTAAACAGTCAAATGTCTTTTTTTCTTTTGAAGGAAACTTTAAGTCTGGATAGGAGGCAAGTAAAGTAGCCCAAGAAATGGAATCAGTTAATTTTATTTCTTTTTTTAGATAACTACAATAACCTGATTTATTTGTTGTCTTAGCAGGTATTGCAACATTACAAAAATAAAAAAACATTTTATTGTCAAAATGGTTGAAATCAAGTTGTGTCGAAATGTACTGTACACAATTAATATCATTTTCACTAATCCATTGCATGATAAATTGTGGAAAAATATATTCTGGTTTAAATATCGCCTCTCTATTTTTGACTTTGATATTGCATAATAGGTGTATAGGGAAATATGTCAAATACCTCACTAAAAGTTTATTGTTAATAGTTTTGTTTATGGAAAGTACTCTGCTTTTCCAAAAGAAGGAAAAATCAAATTCAAAATGTAATTTCTTAATTTCATTTGAGACTTCGAAACGTGAAACTTGTAATAAGTTTATATCAGGGCAATTTAATTCAGTCCAATTTCCATAAATACTATTTGATAAATACAAGCAAGGAAGTCCTGGAATACTGTATCTATAAGTCTCAATATTTTCTCTTTGCTCGAAAGGACGGATAAACATTTCGTTCTTAGGAAGCCCTTTGCCGTAAGACATTCTTGATTTGAAATAATGTTTTTTACTTACGGCTTCGCATTCCTCACTTCGTACTATGAGTAAATTTGTGTCTTCAAGCCAAAGGAATTGTTTAATTAGGTTCAAGCCATTTTTAAATTCTAAATAAGATTTGTTTACTTGTCCTGTGTAATAAAAATTAACAGTTTGTTTTAGATTCTCGATTAATTCTTTAATTGTTTCAAAATTTGGTTTCAACTCGTCAATGATGGAATCTTCAATTTGAACTAATAATTTAAAATATTCGTCTAATAGATTAGATATAAAAACAGGAAAATCTTCATTGTCTCGTTCTGTTGGAAATTTAAAAATTTTGCTTTTTGAAAAGTCTTCAATTGTCATTATAATGTTTGTTTTTCTGCGTTATTTAATTTCATAGTCGCCTTACAGTTAATGAACATAGATTTGTGAAGGGTGAGAAAGATTTCCGTTGCCGCATGAATTTGTTAGCCGCATATTTTCTTTTTAGATGTTTTTAACCGCCTTTTAATTTGAAAGTAATTCCGTCGCTGATTGAAACTCTTTCTCCTGAAGCTAATTTTCCATTTCTTTCTGGGTAGTCATTATAATAATAGTTAAAAGATGCAGCTCCAATGCTCTTTATTTTTCCATTTCTTTCTGGGTAGTCACTATAATAATAATTAATAGATGTACTTCCAATACTTTTTATTTTTCCATTTCTTTCTGGGTAGTCACTATAGTAATAATTGAAAGATGTACCATCAATACTCTTTATTTTTCCATTTCTTTCTGGGTAGTCACTATAATAATAATTAATAGATGTACTTCCAATACTTTTTATTTTTCCATTTCTTTCTGGGTAGTCACTATAGTAATAATTAAAAGTTGTACTTCCATTGCTTTTTATTTTGCCATTTCTTTCTGGGTAATCATTATAGTAATAATTAACAGAGCCATCCATATCAACATCTATAATTTCTCCTGTACTACTTATCGTAACTGTTCCATTGTCAATTTTCACTATTACTTCAAAGTCGCCAAAAATATCAGTGTTCACTTTTTTTACTTGTGATAAAGCATTTCCAATAAGCAGAAAGCTAACTGCAAAACTTAAAATATATTTTTTCATTTTTTTCATTTTATCAGTAAGGATGTCTCATTTGTTGGAAACTGTGGTCGTCTTGCAGCTAACGATTGAGTATTTGGAAGGCAGGGAATTCATTGCTCGTCTGCCCGATACAAATTCTTAATTGAAAATATAAAGTTGAAGTTAACAACTAAAAGCCAAATTTATAAATGTCAGCCTGTACAACTGCTGGTGCTTGCACATAGCTGATGTTTCATTGTCCAGCCTTGCTTTCGCAAATACTTTTGTGTGAGTCCAGCGAAGCTGCCTTTGCGATGAGAGTAGGTCTCTCGGTGGGAGAAGTGGAGCAACCTTCACCATCAAACCGGTTGTATGCTGCGTTGATCAAAGAAGCAGATTGGTGAACTTACATAGGCGCAGGTCAGGAGACCTGCGCCTATGAGGCGTGTTATTTTAAAAAGAAAGAATAACTTGCATACAATCAACCCACCTGTTATGAGAAAGTTTTATTTACTGTTTTTTACCTTATTTATTTCGGTTATTGTATCTGCCCAGGTAAACTTTAATTTTATCACAGCTACCGGAAACTACAATTCGATTACCGGAACCAACCCAACCCTAACTGGCGATGGCGTTGGCAATCCTATAACTGATGAAGGGGTAGCCGATGGAATACCTATTGGATTTACTTTTAATTATAACGGAAGTAATTATACAACCGTAGGGGTGAGCACAAACGGTTTTATAACACTAAATCCAGTTGGTACCAATTTCGGATCTACAAATGATCTTGCCAGTGGCCCAACCCCTTCCACATCGCGGCCAATAATTGCACCTTTATGGGATGACCTGGATATACAGGCTGCAACTAATTTGCAATACAGCACTACCGGAGGTGTATTTACAATGGAATGGAAAATGGTTAAATGGAACTTTAATAGCCCGGCCGCTGCAATTTCGTTCCAGGTTAAACTTTATCAAAACACGAATGTTATTGAATTTATATACCAACAGGAGGTGGGTACTTTAACTTCAGCAAGCGCCTCAATTGGCATAACCGCTGCGGCAACCGGATCGGGAAATTTCATGTCAGTTGAAAACGCGGCGGGAACATCAACCAACTCTACTTTTGAATATAACAATATATCCGCCAAACCTGCAACCGGGCAGATATTCAGATTTACGCCATTTGCAACATGTTCAGGCACTCCAACAGCAGGAACCGCACAGGCACCAACATCCAGGTGTAACAATACAAATTTCTTACTAAGACTTTTAGGCTATACCCAGGCAACAGAAATAACTATTCAGTGGCAAAGGTCTGCAGTGGGCGCTAACTTATGGACCAATATACCAGGCGCAACTACCGAGGTATCGATAGTTAATCAAACCGGATCCTCCGATTACAGGGCAGTTGTGACTTGCAGTAATACTGCTTTTGCAAATTCAAATACTATTACTGTTACTGAGGCTACTGCAAATTGTCCTCCGTTATGTACCAATAATATAACCCCAGCTAATGGCGCTGTTAATGTTCCATACCAGGCAGGCATAAATCTTAAATGGGCTGGTTCGGTGGGGGCAACCAGTTATGAACTCTATTTTGGCACCACAACCACCCCGGTATTTGTGGGAAATTCTGCGGATACAACAATTTATGTTACGGGGGCTGCATCAAATACGTTACACTATTGGTATGTTGTCCCAAGAAGTGGAAAAGGAGCGCTTGGCACATGCAGTTCAAATACGACATCTTTTACTACAGGATCAGCATTACCACCACCTGCAAACGATGACTGTGCAAATGCAATTGTATTAACTGCATCAGGTACAGCGCTGTGCGGCACTACGGTGTCAGGTACTACTGCAAGCACTACTGCTTCTTCAGGCACTACCGCTCCATCATGCTCTGCAGCCGGCATTAACGACGATGTGTGGTATAAGTTTGTGGCAACGGCAACTACGCATAAAATAACCATTACCAATTTTATATACACAATGGCTGCCGCCGTATATACCGGTTCTGATTGCAATTCGCTTACCCAGGTTTCCGGGGCCTGCCTTTCAGGCGGACCCAACGTACCGGGGTTAACTATTGGAGCAACATATTATGTTAGGGTTTATACCACATCCAGTACTGTAACTTCTGTTTCTAATTTCGATATTTGTGTAATTGTACCGCTGGCAAATGATGATTGTGCAGGTGCATTATCAATTTCGCCATATACCGGCCAGGTAAACGGAACAACCGTTAATGCAACTCAAAGTCAGCCAGCAGAAAGTTGCGCAGGTTCTACAGGAGAAGCGAATGACGATGTATGGTATAAATTTACCACCCTGCAGGCAGGTTCTGCAACGTTTACGATGAGTAATGTTTCTTCAGCATTAGATCCGGTTATGATTGGTTATTCGGGAACATGTGGAAGCCTTACCAGTATTGGTTGTGTTGATGCAACATTTAGTGGATCAGGTGAAACGCTCACATTAACTGGTTTGGCAGCCAATACTACTTACTACTTTCGTATTTATGGTTATGATGGTGCTGGAACGGAAGGGACTTTTACAATTACAGCCTCCGGCACTGCACTACCGGTTACGCTTACCAACCTGCGTGGAGAGAAACAAGGTAACAGAAATATACTTAGCTGGACAACCCAATCCGAACAAAATAATAACGGCTTTGAACTGCAGCGTTCTGCCGATGGAGTTAACTTCACCAACCTTGGCTTTATTGCATCTAAAGCAATAAATGGTAACAGCAGTTCGCCCATAAGCTACGATTTTGCTGATGAAACACCATTTGCTTCAAACAGCTATTACCGGTTACGACAACTTGATAAAGATGGTAAGGCAACTGTAAGCAGCGTGGTAATAATAAAAGGGTTGAAGCCCGTTAAACTGGAGATCACTATATACCCTAACCCTGCAAAATCGGTTTTGAACGTTTTATTGAGTACACCGGTCAATAATAATATTAACCTTATGATTACAGATCTTGAAGGAAAAACTTTAATAAATAAACCTGCAAAATTGGTTACCGGAGACAACAACATCCTGGTAAACATTTCTGGATTAGCTTCAGGTACATATATCATAAAAACAGTTTGCAGCAATGGTTGTGAAACAGGCATCAGCAAATTTGTGAAGCAATAAATGAATGATGTAAGTTTTATTAAAGTTAGTTTCAAGTGATAAATGCAAATATCTTTTTTTATAAATACCCCCATAGTCGCAGGTCTCCAGACCTGCTGCCTATCGTTACTACCCTTTAAATTATTTTACCCGCTCTAAAATAATTAACTCCATCAAACCTTTTGCTTCTTTAAAATAATCTATTACGCTACTATATTTCCAAAGCCATTATTAAGTGCTAACGCATCGTGAAGATACCGTATGAATCGAGCCGTTCACGTACGGTTCTGTGAGGAGCAGGGGGTGAAATCCCCCTTGCTTACTCGACTGGCTGCAGTATTGTTCGTAGTACTGGTTGATTAATTCTGATTGAGTTTTGTCTGCCTAGTTATAAACTAAAGTAAGATTTGTCTCAAATGCAGGAAAAATGAGTTTAGTGTCAAACTCTTTGTCAATACTCGGAAAAACTTCTTTGATTTTTATTATGAACTGATACCATCCCTCAATTTCTTCTGTCAACCGAATACGCATATTGTCTTTTAGAAAGACCTCAATGTTTAATTCGTCAACGGTCATTAAATCCCTTTTAAAAGCAAAGATTGTTTCAATGTTTGACCATGCGACAAAAATTGTCTCGTCTTTGTCCGTAAAATTGAAGCCTGTGTCAACATATTCAATTACTCCATTGTAATTATATCTTAAATCAAATGCTTTTTGTT
>Ga0335394_10008458_pt1 | contig 11612 bp, 9 predicted proteins | sample MAT03_FD_205741 | JGI IMG/M metagenome (GOLD analysis project Ga0335394, IMG submission 205741) | Freshwater microbial communities from Lake Fryxell liftoff mats and glacier meltwater in Antarctica - MAT-03 (spades assembly) (version 2) ... | reverse complement strand
ATCCCCCAGCCCCTTCTCCCAAATTTGGGAGAAGGGGAGCCGCAAAGTTGTCCCTCTCCCTACTTGGGAGAGGGATTTAGGGTAAGGGCAAAAACTACGGTTCTCAACATAGATGAGGTTTAGCAGGAGAAAACCTTCTCATCTGCTGCCTCATTTTAATTATGTTTTTACACATTTCGGATGCTGCTGACCTTATAGCGTTTCTCGTTTACGTGAGGTACACCCGTAGGGGCACGGCACTGCCGTGCCCTTACATTTCGCAATAGAATATTGTACCGCATGTGAATGGGAACCGCTATATAAATTATTTTGACTAAGTTTCAAAAGATTAATTCGGCTTACCTGTAATCGTGAATGCTGCCCAGTAGTAAGGATGATTATAAAGATTTTTATCTGATGCCATTTTACTATTTCTATATAGTTGCGTCGCTAAATAAGTTTGAATTCGTAATTCTTCAGGATGCAGATTATTCAAGACATCTTCATACCATCTTGCCAATTCTCCAGCAGTTAGTTCTTTCAACCATCGGGTTGCTTCAGCTAAGGCAGTAACTGCTGATTTATTGGGCTGCAATCGTCGGTAAAACTCTATCATTACCAAGGCACTAGCTGAAGATTCTACACTCCAGAGAGTACTCACTACATTAGGAACGCCCTGACTCACAAAGCCAGTCACTAAACTCACATATTCGCTGCTGATAGTGTGGTTGCTAGTACTTAAATTTTCACAAGCAGATAGAGTAATAAGATTGTAACTTGCTAGATTTTGTTGGCATATTTCATCTAGAGTAAGTTGGTCTTCACCTGCTAATGCTAATACTGACTTTTTGGGTTCAATTAAATTATTAGTAACATGACCAGTAAAATGAAAGATGTTATAATTATCAAATAAGGCGTTTCCAACAATATTTTTTGTAGCTTCTGACCCCTGAATTCGTTGGATATTATTGAACATCTGGCTAACAACTTCAGACTCAAGTTTGGCAAATTTCAGTGTGGGATAACCTGTATTTTCAGGATGTTCAACACTGAGCAATAATTGATTTTGCCACTGCCAGATATCTTCAGTTCTTATTGATAAACCTATTTGGGCACTAGGGAGATAGGTAACGGTGAAATTTGACTCCACATTCGGTAACTCTTCCGGCGATGGGGAAGAAAGATGGAAAAGGGTATGAATAGGCAATATGTACAAGTCACGGTGAGGAATTAAAACCAGTTGGGTAATGCCTTCAAGTTCCTGTGCAATTGTAGAAATATTCAGAATTTCATACAGTTGCAACAGCTTCTGTTCCATATCAACTCGCCAAGAATGCTGGCTTTTACTTTCTTTGTCTTGGGCCGTGCTGCGATATTCTTGGTATTGTTGATGCCAATCTTCTAGCCAACTTTCAAATTCAATTAGGCGTTGTACTGCTTCGGGTAGAGGTAATTCATTTAGACGGATAGCGTCTTCTCCTAAAGGTATTGCCCCAGTATCTTGCATGGGTGTAAATAGGAGGATGGGTGATGGCGCTTGGTCTTTGAGAATAAATGTGTGTAGGGCGACTGGACTAATATGCCAGTAAATAATTGCTGTTGTGGGATTGAATAGTTGTTGAATTGCGCCATAATAAGGCGAGTAAATATTATCATTCCAGCCATAAAGCAGCCAGTTTAAACAAGCATTTTTACCTTGTTCGGCAATTTCCCAGGCTTCAACTAAATCACCTGACTCTACAGCTAAATCAACTGCTAATTGATCAAAGCCTGCAAATTTTAGGGCTAGCTGTTTTTTACTTTCGTCTGAGCGAGTTTCTTCACTCAGCAATTGTTGCAATAAATCTGTACCGCGTTGCAGCAATTCTTGAACTTGTGTTGTTTGCCCCAAACCCATCAGCACTTTGCTTAGAGATTGCAAAACCTCTAGATGCAACTGGGGAAAATATTCTAGTGTGAGGGTTAACAGCGCTTGATGGTACTCAGATGCAGCTTTGCGCCAATAATCGCGGGGATTAGTATTTTTTTTGCCTTGGTCGTAGTAAGTATTAGCGATCGCAAAATGCAATCTACCCCAACCTTCTGGGTGGGTATCTGTCCGCAGATGCTTTAACCCTTCCTCGTAGCTGGCTAGTTTTCCTTCGTAGCCGCCCTGTTGTAAGGCGGGATTTATGGCTGTTATACTACTCGACATCAGCAATGCGTCAGCATTGACTAAATTAGCGATCGCAGTTCCCCGACCAATCCAAGCTTCCCAATAATCTTGTTTAATTTGCAAAGCCTTGTCATAACAGGCGATCGCTTCAACAAATTGTTCTAAATAAAACAGTGCTACTGCCTGATTATACCAAGCTAAGTGGAAGTCGGGTTTAATGGCGATCGTTTGTTGATAGGAGGCGATCGCTTCTTGTCTACGTCCTAAGTTGTCTAACGCTATACCCCGGTTGTACCAAGCTAAGTAAAAGTCGGCTTGAACTGACAATGCTTTATCCCAGGAGGCGATCGCTTCTGACCATCTTCCCAAATTAAACAGCACTACACCCCGATCTATCCAAACTTCGTGATACTCTGGGTTAATTTCTAACGCTCTGTCATAAGATATAATCGCTTCTGCAAATTGTTCGCCGACAGCTAGGGCTATGCCACGGTGATACCAGTTTTCTTGGTCTTCTGGTTCCAAATGTAGCGCTTGGTCATAACTAGAAATAGCTTCTGGTAGCCAACCTAATTTTAGCAGTGCCAAACCCTTGCTAGACCACGCTTCTTGGTAATCTGGCTTGATTTCTATGGCTTTGTCAAAAGAAGCGATCGCTTCTTCAAAATATCCTAATTCTCCGAGAGTTCCACCCCGGTTGTACCAAGCTTTGTAGAAGTCGGGTTTCAGTTGTGTGGCGGTTTCGTAAGATGCGATCGCTTCATCAAAACGTTCTAAATGGAACAGCGTCAAGCCTCGGTTAAACCAATACTCTGAGAATTCTGGTTGAAGTGCGATGGCTTGGTCATAAGATGCGATCGCGCCTAACAGATCACCTGTTTTCGCTTGGCTTAGACCTTGGTAAAACCACCCTTGAGCCTGAGTAACAGGATCATCGCTATGTCGCTCAATTATACCAGGGGAATTGCTGCTTTGAACCGCCAAATTAGAAGCAAGTTGCTGGACTAAATTGGTACTTTGATCCAATCTCACCCACAACTCATCTAATGTATTAGCCACATTTGGCTCTAAATTTGTCAAAGAATTATCCCAAGTTTCCACTGAGGGAGAAGTTGTTAATTCAGTTCTTTGTCTAGTAGAAAGGAGATTTGCTCCTGTTGTACTTTGAACAACTTCTTCATCATCGAACCTCAGTTGGGTTAATGAGGTGATTGAATCTTCTGCGGCTGGGAGAGGGAAATTTTCGCCTATTGTAGTTTGGGTATCATCCCTTTCATACTCAAATACCAGTTCCGCTAAATTCTCGGTGAATGTTTCCTCAAAGGAGGTATTTTCAGGCGCTGACGTTATTGGTTCAACATCTGGCACATCATATTGCCATAACTGCTCACCTAAGCTGCGAATTAACTCTTGCCCAGGCGAAGTTGGGATAATTTCTTCATCGGTTGTGATTTCTACCACATCAGGTTCATCATATTGCCATAACTGCTCGCCTAAATTGCGGATCAGTTCTTGCCCAGGAGTTCTTTCTATTACATTTCGCTCATCATACTCCCATAACTGTTCGCCCAAATTGCGGATCAGTTCTTGCCCAGGAGTGATTTCTAAATCCTCTTCTGGATAATTCACCTCACCCTCTATCTGTGTAGGTGAGTTTTGCATCAGCCGGATGCCAATGTTATAAGCAACATCTCCAATTCTGCCAACACCAAGTTCACCCAATTGCACCATCTTTGTTGCTAAAAGCGGATTTGGTGCTGGTGAAGCTAGCAAGCTTTCGCCAAACATCACCAACCAGTCTATCCAGCGTTCAGCCGGAATGCGATTTTCTACCCGTTGCAGATACCTCAATGCCCACTGTCGTCCTCGTGCTTGATGCACGCCTTCTAACAATTGGATAAACAATTGTTCCAGATCCGCATTGGTTAGTTCTGGTAGCATCTCCACCAGATTGTGTCCTCTCGCACCCTTGAGAGGACTAGCCTGCTTACTTTCAACAAGGCGCTTTATAAACCTTTTAAGCGACTGCGATATCCGCCTGAGCATCTGCCACACTATTGGATTTTGTTTTTCTAGATTGTAGCCATCGTTGTGTTAAAAAAATCATCAATTACGTAAAAGTCCATTAGATCGGGACAGGGCTTCCGTCGCACGTTAGCAAAAAATATACAAAACTTCAAGAGTAGAGCATTACAACGTTACAATTCTCAGATTCGACTCTTAACTTTGCGAAGTCGTTAATTGGTAGGGTCGATGCCCGGTATTATCCGGGGCACCTCAGACCAATTACGGTCTGAGGTACCCGAATTGTGGGGATTAATCCGCTCGTCTGCTCTACACGGGGTTCGACATCCCCTAGACCCACAATTCGTTTTTATTCGTTCCCTCGGAGAGATTGGTTGTTCCGTTAGGTGTAGCCAGCCAATTCAACCATTGGATTCCCTGGACTCTTACCGCTTCTACAAAAATGGAGCGGCGGGAATTATTTCCAATTTAGTGTCAGTAATCTGCTGACGGGCTGGATTAGTTATGTACGGGCTGATTACCGTGATTCACTAATCAACGAATCGCACTTCTGTTTGCTCTGTAAAAAAGTTGGTGTCTGTGGCAAGTTGCAAACCAAATTTTTCTTCTAATTCGTAAAGACTGATATCTCTAGCTGGGATTGTTTGAACCATCATTTAAAATTCTGAATAGTGTTGCCATGCCAATTTTGCTGCACCTACTATCCCTGCAAAATTACCTAACTCGGCTGGCAATATTTGTAAACCCACCCGTGATAAAGGCTGCACTCGCTTCTCAATTTCTGCCTTCACTGCTGGTAAGAAAAATTCAAAGCTGCCACTTATACCGCCACCAATGACGATCGCTTGCGGTGTTAGTACATAAATTAAACTCGTCAAACCAATTCCCAAATACCTACCATATTCTTGCCAAAAAGTCAATGCTTCGGGATCTCCTTGTTGTGCCAGAAAACCCAATTCGGCGGGTTCCTTGAGAGTGCGGCGGCGAATTGCAGTAGCACAGGCATATTGTTCCAAAGAGCCTTGATTGCCACTATTACAAATTGGGCCATCAGGATTTAATGAAATTAGACCCAATTCCCCGGCGGCTCCTTGATGTCCAATAAATAGTTTGCCATCAAGGATAATTGCGCCACCAACACCTGTACCCAAAGTTAGCAGAATCAGATTTTGAAAATGGCGACCGGCTCCCAACCAAGCTTCTCCCAAAAGAGCGCAATTAGCATCATTAGCGATCGCAGTAGGTTTACCAGTTTTTGCTTCTAACCAGTCTGCTAAAGACACATCTAGCCATCCAGGTAAGTTAATGGCAATTTTGGCAATGCGTCCTGCTGCATCGGATGGGCCAGGAGTACCAACACCGATAGCAACAGTTTGATTATCTGGATCAATTTGTGCGATCGCATCTACAAGCACCGCCAGCACAGCCTCTGGTGTTGTCGGTTGGGGAGCCGCCACAGTCAAAGATTGCAGACAAGTACCATCAGATGTAAACCGCCCCAGCTTAATTGCTGTTCCCCCCACATCAATGCCAATTACTTGAGAACTCACCACATTAAAATCCTCACACAAAGCCGCCAATTTTCGACTTTAACAAGCATAGTAGTACAGCTTACAATGTTCGGTAGTCAAACCTTTGCGTACCCTCTGCGCTTACCTCTGCGCGACGGCAGTCGCTACAACGGGGAGCCACTGCGGTGGACGGGTTCCCCGGCATAAAGCAAGTGGCGTGGGAACCCCCGCAACGCGCTGCCTCCCCTCTGCGTTTAAATTTCACCCCTCAATTCGCCACGATTTTCCGCAAAGTTGTACTTAGCATTTTGGCGCGAAAAAATTCTAAATTTTCTATTTTATTGAGTGCGAGTCGTTTTCATCCCCGATCTCAAAACGCCCAGCTTTCAACTCCGATTTCTGCAAATTAGCAAAAGTCGTGCTGCGGAAACTCGATTGCTGCTCCTGCCAACCTGTAACTGGCGCACCTCTTAAGATGCCAGCAAGGGCAACGGAAAGGATAAACCCGCCAGTAGCGGCGGCAATTAACGTCAGGTTATCTTTCACACTAATTTCTCCAGTTATCAATTACCAGTTATCAATGATCAGCCCGTTGACTGATAACTGTCCACTGTTTATTAACTATTTTCGGATTCTATTTTCTCTTCGTAAACGGGGATTGACAAATTCATTTAACCCCTCACCAAGTAGTGATAACCCTACCACCATGAATGTCATCGTTAAACCAGGGAATAACGTAGTCCACCAAATGCCAGTAGGTAGAGCTTCTAGAGCTTGTTTTAAATCATGTCCCCATTCTGCCACTTCTTCGGGAAGTCCTAGCCCTAAAAAGCCCAAACCGCCCAACACTAAAATTGCATCAGCAGCGTTGAGTGTGAATAGGACAGGTACGCTTTGAATGACATTGAAAAACAGATAACGAGAAAGCACAACCCAAGTGGAAGCGCCCATTGCTTGAGCAGCTTCGATGAACACTTCAGTTTTCACGCTCACAGTGTGGTTGCGAACAACGCGGTAATATTGGGGAATGTAAGCAATGCTAATAGCGATCGCTGCATTTAATATTCCACGCCCCACCACAAACGCCAGTGTCACAGACAGCAGTAGTCCTGGTAGAGTGTAGATGCTATCCATAATAAACAGCAACACTTTATCCAATTTTCCACCGAGATAACCACTCAACATCCCCAAAGGCACACCGATAATCATACTCAGCGCTGTTGCCAAAATCACCACCTGCAAAGCAGCTTGAGCGCCGAACAGCGTGCGGGAGAATACATCATAACCCAAACGACTAGTACCAAACCAATGTTTAGCTGAGGGTGGCTCGTGAATTGGATTAGAGAGAAAATCTTTGGGGTTTTGCAGCCATCCCCAAGCCTGGAATACGGGAGCGAAGAATGCCAGGAAGATGAAAAATAGGGTAATGGCTAACCCGATGAGCATGAGTTTTTGGGAAAGATTGAGACTGTTGCCAAACTGTAAAAATGTCGGTAGCCGCCGTTTTGTAATGGACATAAAGCGATCGCCTGGATCAAAGCTTGATACGCTGACTATTTTACATATCAGATAGGGGATTGCGTAAACATCCTGACAAAAAGTCCAACTGTCTCGCGGTGGATACAGAGCTAGACTAAGTTAGAGGTGAGATTATGCCTTATTTTTGCTAGAAATAAATTACCAGCCGTTGTCACCACAAAGTTTAATTATCTCAAGTAGAGAAAGACCAAGTTAATGGAGGAATTATGAACGCTTACAAAAAATACATCACCATTACAGATCCAAGTCAAGTAATATTATTTGATTTACCTTTTCAGGTATGACAAAGAGTAGAAATAATTATCTTAGCTGAGGATAATTCAAGAGCAGAAATTAGTAAAAAACTGAGAGATTTATTTGATAAAACACAGTCGCTACCGGGAGTACAAGATATTACAGAACCAGAAATATCAGCAGAAATTGAAGCTTACCAACGCGGGGAATGAAAGTTGTTATTGACACGAATGTTTTAGTTTCTGCTGTCCTTAAGGGTAGAGTACCAAGAAATTTCATTCAGTTTATTTTTGATAATACAGATTGGCAATGGATAGCTTCTGAAGAAATTATTGTGGAATATAAAGAAGTCTTAGAGGGTGTTTGAAAAGTCGTAAAGTATACTAGAAACCCCTCTCCAAAACTCTCTGACTTTTCACGGCATCTGGAAAACCTCTCTCTAAATCTCTCTCCTAAAAGGAGAGAGACTTTGAATTTTCCCCCCTTCCCGTGTCGGGAAGGGGGTTAGGGGGTTAGGTTTTTGGTGGACTTTTCCACATAACGTGAAAAGTCAGTTCTTGATTACGGGTGATTCTGATTTTAATCAGGCGCAAACTTTGGTCAATACAACGATTATTTCTGTATCTTTATTTAACAAGTTAGTTTGCGATGTCGGGGGGTGAGTATTGAGAATTAGTAACTGTCAATGATTTTTTACTATTCCCCATTTCCCACTCCCCATTCTCTTACAGATTACTTTCAATCAACTGGCGGTATTCGCTCTTTTGCTTCACACCTTTAACTTCCTTCACCAGTTCCTTATTTTTGAACAATTGAACCGTTGGTGTTCCTGTCACACCAGCATTTTCAGCAATATCTCGGTCTTTGTCGATGTCAATTTCTACAAAGTGAATTTTGCTGTCAAATTCATCCACCACTTTATTTAAAATCGGCTTTAGGGTATGGCAAGGGCCACAACCAGGAGAGACGTATTTAACAAGGAGTAAGCGATCGCTTTCATGGAATAATTTCCGTAAAGAATAACCTCCCTCATGGCGCGTCGCATCTAAGTTAAATCCAGCTTCTTCCTCGGCTTCAGTCTTTTTGGCTGGCTGATGTTCTAATTCATTAACGGCTGTTTCTGGCTGTTGATGGAATTCTTGAATCAAGCCACTAGAAGACAACCAACGTTCTGCCAACATCGCCGCCATACAGCCAGTACCCGCAGCCGTGATTGCTTGCCGAAACTCATGATCTTGCACATCGCCAGCAGCAAAAACGCCTTCTACGCTGGTTTCTACAGTACCGTGCTTGGTGACAACGTAACCTATCTCATCCAGTTGCAATTGCCCCTTGAATAAAGAAGTATTGGGACTGTGACCAACGGCATAGAATAAACCCTTAGCGTGGAGTTTACTCTCTTCACCAGTTTTGGTATTGCGGACTTTCACCCCTTCCATGTGACCATTACCGAAGATATCCACGGCTTCTGTGTTCCAATGCACCTGGATTTTCGGGTTGTTCAAAACGCGGTCTTGCATGGCTTTAGAAGCCCGCATTTTATCGGTGCGTACCAACATATTTACCTTGGAACCATACTTGGTGAGGTAAATTGACTCTTCCGCCGCCGAGTCGCCAGCACCAATCACAGCCAATTCTGCACCGTGAAAAATTGGTGTCGCACCATCGCAAATTGCACAAGCGGAGATACCCCGACTCCAAAATTCATGTTCGCTGGGTAAACCTAAACGTTTTGCAGTTGCACCCGTAGCAATGACGATGCTGTTGGTTTTTATTTCCCTCTCTTGCGATCGCACTGTAAATGGCCGCTGACTCAAGTCAACTGAGATAACATCTTCAGTATATAGTTCAGCCCCCCAGCGCTCTGCCTGAGCCTTCATCTGATCCATCAGTTCCGGCCCGGTAATCCCTTGGGGAAACCCTGGAAAATTCTCAACTTCCGTCGTTGTCATTAATTGCCCACCAGGTAATCCCCCGGCTTGGAAACCTTCAAATACAACGGGTTTCAGGTTAGCGCGTCCGGCATAAATAGCAGCTGTGTAACCTGCTGGGCCAGAACCGATAATTACTAAGTTTTCTACTGTGGGGTTAGTCATGAAAATATATAAACTCATAACGACTACGCTTAATATAGCATAACAAACTGTGATTGGCTACGCCAGGTGGGAAGCGTTGGGAAAACGCCTACAGCACTATCCGCTCAATACTTGTCAAATATCCTCTTAACCGTTAAGCAGGGCTATTTCGTTCTAAACATAAATCGCTCAGAACTAAAGTTCCGGGCTAATAGCTAAAGTCCGTTAAAACTGACTATAACCCAATACACTTGGATTAAGGCTAAAAACTAAAACTGGCGTAGGTTGGGTTGAGGAACGAAACCCAACATTATCAAGGCTTTGTTGGGTTTCGCTATCGCTCAACCCAACCTACTATTCTTCTTAACCCAAGCGTATTGGACTATAACCTTGTCTCAGTCGTCTTCAGACGACTTTCGCTATTAGACTCAGAATTCATTCTGAGGCGGGCTAGATAGAATGAAATAGTCCTGAGAGGATGTTTGGAAAGTCTTAAAGTATACTAAAAAACCCCTCTCCAAACCTCTCCCCGTTGGCGTTAGCCTGTCGTCAGACAAGCGGAGAGAGGCTTTGAAACCCCCATTCCCTCATAGGGAAGGCTAGGGGGGTTAGGTTTATGAGCTTTTGGTGTTAGCAATAATACTTTTAAAACATCCTCTGACCGTCAAGACTGTTTTTGCAGATATTTTCTGATAACTTCAACATCTAGCTCTAGAAATTCTGCTATTTCTTGAATACTCATACCTTTCTCAACACATTTTGGGACTAATTTCAATTTTGTTTCTAGTTCTGTTTTCGGCTTTGTCTTTTCCACGATACTCTCGTACAATCGAGTATTTTTGAATGCATCTAAATCAAGCATGGTTTCAATTTCCTCTAAGGAACGTGGATTAAATAAAATGCAAAACCTCACCCTGCCTCCGGCTTCCCTCTCCTTTATAAGGAGAGGGATTGAGGGTGAGGTAAGCCAGGGACATAAATTTTATGTTATTTACTTCTTATTCCTAAAGAAAGATTGAGAAACTTATAAAATACAATTGCTTGGATAAATGCTAGCACTTTCTTTTGAGTATTTTCATCGGGAAAGTTTTCCCTCGCCTGATTGATTAACTGTTGAGCTAAAGAAGTAGCTTTTGTAGGCGCTTCTACAAATAGTTTGGCAATTCCTATCGCCAAGGAATCTTCAGTACTAGTCGAAAGTTCATTCAGATAAATGCAGTGTAGATGTTGTTGTACTAAAGCCTGATAGCGTGGGTGAGGTGGAGTTTCATGAATGCGACGATCGTAGATAACAATTGCATACCAGTCTGAGTTTGCTGGTTTATATTGACGAAAGTAAACAAAAATTTCCCCAAAAAGTCGTTCGTAAAATTCTTCATCTTTGTAGGTTTGCAATTCTACAAAATACATAGGTTCATTTTCAAATCCCTTGATAGTAGCAAATAAACCGTCTAACCGAAATGATTGTTGTTTGATTTCAGGTGCAATAAATGTGTAGATATTAGGATTAGTATCAGGTTTATCAATAAGTTCAAAAAATATCTCTGGTAGTTCCTTGATAAGTTCATAAAAAATTACATCTGTTTTCATTGATGCTACTAATGGCAAACTATAGAGCGTTTTGAAAAGTTAGATCCCCGACTTCTTTAAGAAGTCGGGGATCTGGACACCGCGAATTTTCGTTAAGATTGCTATATTCTAGCTTTCTTAGATTAGGGTACGTATGATATAGATAAAAGCGTTTCCCGACCTAGTGAGGTACACCCGTAGGGGCACGGCACTGCCGTGCCCCTACACCAGGCGATATAATGTTGTACCGCACCTGAGTGGGAACCGCTATAAAAGCGTTATTTAGTGTGTTATGTCCCTCACCATTACAGACTTAGAGCAGCTACAAACTGAGCATCCAGAATGGCAGATGGAACTGGTAGAGGGAAAAATCATAGTTTCTCCGCCATCAGATTACGATTGAACCTCCCCACGTCTAAAGACGGGGGATTCTTACCCACCTGAAAAAGGTGATAACGGGACATTCAAGTATCCCTCTACTCACTCAAAGAACTTTCGTTCTCATTCGCGCATACTTTCCGAGTC
>Ga0335394_10008454_pt1 | contig 11615 bp, 6 predicted proteins | sample MAT03_FD_205741 | JGI IMG/M metagenome (GOLD analysis project Ga0335394, IMG submission 205741) | Freshwater microbial communities from Lake Fryxell liftoff mats and glacier meltwater in Antarctica - MAT-03 (spades assembly) (version 2) ... | reverse complement strand
AAAAGATTGTCCGCCCTTGACGTCGTGCCACTGCGTTTCGCCTGCCAGACGATAGCTCAATTGCCCCGCCTGAATCTCCATCAGTTCTGGCTTGCCCGTATTGAACTTGTACTCGCCAGGCAGCATGATTCCCAGCGTCTTGATGCTGCCATCAGCGAACTCAACTGTTCTGCTGGTGACTTTGCCGTCGAAATAGATGTTTGCGGCTTTCACAACTTTGACCGATTCAAATTTGCTCATATCGTACCTGAGATCCTGTCCTCGAAATATCGACACATCCTGCCCGGATGTTTGTGGCTCGTTGCTGCGGGCCAGCAATCGCCGCCACGGAGCGGCAGGGCAGACCGGGCCGGAAAGCCACAGATGCTACAGTGGCCGACGCGACGAGGAAAGGGTATCGCAGATTCCTCGATTTTCCGGGAACGGCTACGACCATCATTTTCCGAACGGTCTTTTGCCGGATGGACATTCATGTTCGTTGTGCGGCCAGAAAACAAGTTCGAAACGAAATCCATCATCCAGCGGGAGTCTTTCGCAATTCGAACGTGGTCTGGCGAGGTCTCGGACAAGAATGTCCAGGGTACGGGAAACGAATCGCCTGGTCATTCAACGATTCAGCCAAAGAGATCGTCGTCGGACATCGGCGCTTTAACGGGTGCCGATGTCACTCGGGCAATTCGGTCGCGAGCGTGATCGGACCATGGTCCCCGAGAATCGTATTGCAGATACTGCTTCCAGTAATCGACGGCTTCGGTCGCCCGCCGATTCTGATCGAGGAGCTGAGCGTAGTGGAGCAGAGCGTCGGGGTTTTCAGGATGAATCGAGATCGCGGTGATCAACGATTGCTCCGCCGCGTCGGACTGATGCAGCTCCGACTGCAGGCAACCCAATTGAGTCCATGCTTCGATGAAATCCGGAGCCGACTCGATGGCGCAGTAGTAGCGTTCGATTGCAGCCTCGACGCGGCCCGTGCGATACAATGCATCAGCCATGTGAAAATTGACTTCTGCGGGATCGGGAAAAAGCGAAAGTTGATCATCTGCCGGATGTTCTGAACTAAGTCGCACTGCAGCAAATTCGGAAGACAACAGACTCATGGCATTTCTGAACGCATTGATGGCTGACTCCAGCTCCGCTTCTTCCGTCAGTCGACAGCCTTCGTGGAACCATTCTTCGGCGTTCCAATCCGTCATCCGGCGGTCCTGAAGATCGGGTCGCGCTGAATTGAATGGAATTGAAACGGTTTCATCGTCTGCCTCGTCGTGATCAGCGGGATCATTCGAAGATGTCCCTTCGTCTGACGGACTAAAGACGCCGAAGCCTGTGTTGACATCAAAGTCCAGCAGTCGCTGGCCGGTACGTGGATTGAGCACACCGCGATCGTCCCGCATCAGGATCTTGTCATCCTGCACGAGCAGATTCAGCTGAGCCAATGATCGATCGGTGCCAGCCATCGTGTGGCTAAGTTCACTCAGGCTGCGTTCGAGAATGTCTGCTGAGACACCCTGATCCAGCAACATCGCCAGTCGCCGCGCGCTGGCGACTTCGCGGTAATCAAAATATGGCAGGCGACAAACGCGGCGAACCGGGCGAATCAGTCCCAGGCGTGCCCACCGACGAATCATGCGCACGGGTACATCGAGCAACCGGCTCAGCATTGCCGGCGTATGCGCGCGGCGGATCTCTTCGCGACGTTCATCAAGACCCAGCAACTGCAGCCAGTCCGATTCTGCGATCACCCTGATATCGGAGCCATCTGCGACCAACTGGACGGTCTGTTGCAGTTTTTGAGAAGTCCCACCATCGGGTTCCAGTGGCCAGCCTTCTTCGCCGATGATCAACATCGTAGTCGAACCACTGACGGTGTGTGTGGCGCGGCCGCCGTATTGTTCCACGAGGCGAATCGCGTCGCGGTGTGTCATGGACGCAAGCGTTCCGGTAAAAGCGACCGTTTCACCAACCAGCGGCAGCGAACTCACGGCCATTTCGCCATTCGCCATAGTCGCGTCGGCAGCGATCTCAGATTCGGGATGAGCGAACGGAGTGGAAATGATTTCAAGGGACTCAAGCGATGTCCGGTCAGTCACCGGTATTCCTTCGTAAAGACAAAAACGTCCATTCCGCAGATCGGAAACGCTGGCCGTTTTCATCGAAGATACCGTCGAAAAATGTTAAACGGTAGCAATCAGTCGATCTACTGCTATAAGACTGCAAAGTCGTTGAGGGTTCCGGATTTTGCTGCAAAAATTCGCGAAAATTTCACGGAAATGCCTCGCAGACTTGATTGAATGATCGCCGTTCACCTCAATTCCTCACGAAACCGGACGTTTTCAGTGATTCACGCTACAAATGGTTTTCCGGTCCTCCAGTCGCTCGTATTCCGTGCCATTGAAAGAAGTTGAAATGTTTGCTCTCAAGTCATCCGATTCAGCCATCTGGGATGCCATTGTTCGTGAACGTCGTCGCCAGGTCGACGGGCTCGAACTGATTGCTTCGGAGAATTACACCAGTGCGGCTGTGATGGAAGCTGCCGGGACAGTACTGACTAATAAATACGCCGAAGGATATCCTGGCAAGCGCTATTACGGCGGCTGTGAGTACGTCGATGTGATTGAAAACATCGCTCGTGATCGTGCTTTGGAATTGTTCGGAGCCGAACACGCAAATGTGCAGCCGCACGCCGGTTCACAGGCCAACATGGCGGCTTACATGAGCATCCTGAATGTCGGCGATACGATGCTTGCCATGAACCTCGCACATGGCGGGCATCTGACTCATGGGATGCACCTGAATTTCAGTGGCAAACTGTACAAGGCGGTTCACTATGGCGTGCGTGAGAACGACCATCGGATCGACTTTGATCAAGTCGCTGCGCTGGCGAAAGAACACAAACCCAAAATGATCGTCGCCGGTGCAAGTGCGTATCCTCGCGAAATCGATCATGCGAAATTTGCAGAGATTGCGAAGTCCGTTGGTGCGTACCTCATGGTCGATATGGCGCACTATGCTGGTCTGGTGGCGGCAGGAATTCACAACAGTCCGGTGCCTCATGCGGACTTTGTGACGTCTACGTCGCACAAGACATTGCGTGGTCCGCGATCGGGTTTTGTGCTGTGCCGCAAAGAACACGCCGCGAACGTCGATCGCAGTGTGTTTCCGGGGATTCAGGGCGGTCCGTTGATGCACATCGTCGCCGCGAAGGCAGTCTGTTTCGGAGAAGCGCTAAAGCCTGAATTCAAAACCTACGGTCGGCAGATTGTTGATAATGCAAAGACACTGGCTGAAACACTGATGCTGGGGGGCCTGCGACTGGTTTCCGGCGGCACGGACAACCATCTGATGATGTGTGATGTGACGACGATTGGCTTGTCCGGCAAGGTGGCAGAGCATGCCCTGGACGATGCCGGCATCACGGTCAACAAGAACATGATTCCCTACGATCAGCGGAAGCCAATGGATCCCAGCGGCATTCGCATCGGAACTGCGGCACTTACGACGCGCGGCATGAAGACCGACGAAATGAAGCGTGTCGGAGCCTGGATTCTGGCGGCGTTGAAATCTCACGATAATGCAGCAGCGATCGGAAATATTCGCGGCGAAATCGCGGAATTTGCCAGGGGATTTTCGGTGCCGGGGATTGTGGAGTTGTAACCATGCAAATGATTCCTACGCTGGCGCTGTTATCCTTGATGGCCAGCGCCGCGATGGCTGCCGACGAGACTGTTCAGCGCAGGGGTATCTCCGCAACTGAGTTGTCTGCGTACGTTGACCAACTGACATCACAGGGGCAGATCATCAGCGATCTGCGCGTCAGAGTCGTTGAAAGAAAGGCAGTCTTTGACGTCACTTCTCAGGCAAATAAGGAGAAGCAGGCCTGGCTGATTCAGGTGAATATTTCGGATAAGGAATTTCGTGAAGCCAAAAAGCGGTACACTGATGACGGCTTCAGGAACACAATTCATCGCGTCATTCCTAACGGTGGCGAGAAGCTGCACTCCACAATCTGGGTACAGAAAACGAATAACATTGAATTGTTGAAGCTGCCCGCAGGCTCGCCTCCGATCACAGGAGAACTCGGCAAGAACCTGGAGCCTCTCAACGAATTCCTTCGGAAAACACTGAACGGCAACAACATCCCCGGTGCCACACTGACGGTCGCCCGGGACGGGAAGATCGTCTACGAACGCGGCTTCGGATATTCAGATCTGGAAAAACAGACGCCGATGGCTGCAGACACGACGCTGCGGATCGCCAGTATTTCCAAGCCGATCACTGCCGTCGCCGTGCTGCTGCTTGTTGAAGACGGGAAGTTGAAGCTGGATGATCATGTCATCGACTCTCTTGTCCTTGACGACAAGTTTGTGCTTCCGAAAGATGCTGACCCGGCATGGAGTCGTGTTACCGTTCGGCACCTGCTGCAGCATTCCGGGGGCTGGAATCGAGATAAGTCCAAAGATCCGATGTTCGAACTGCCTGCGATCAGCCGTGCGCTGAAACTTCAAAACATCGCACGCATCCCGGACATTGTCCGCTACCAGTTGTCACGACCGCTGGACTTTGAACCCGGCACCGAATATCAGTATTCCAACTTTGGCTACTGCCTGCTGGGCAGAGTGATTGAAGCAGCCAGTGGGCAGACGTATGAAACGTTCGTGACTGAACGGATTCTGAAACCCGCCGGGATGGCGCACACGCGTCTCGGGAAAACCAGACTTGCCGATCGAGCCGACGGTGAGGCTCATTACTACACACAGTCGCTCAAAACGTATCCGGCCATCTGGGATGCGGCCCCCGGCGGAAAGTCCGGGCAATTCGAACTTGTGCAGGCACCTTACGGTCAATCGGACCTGGAGGTCATGGATTCTCACGGAGCCTGGACATCGACCGCATCAGATCTGGTTCGATTTGCCATCGCGATCGATTCAGCCACGAAACCACTTCTCCAACCCGACAGTCTGCGGCAGTTGCAGGAACGACCTTCGTTTGCCAGTTCCGAAGTCGATACCTGGTACGGACTGGGATGGAACGTAAGGTCCATTGATGGGCCGGAGCGCACGAACATATGGCACACAGGTCTGCTGGCCGGCACATCGACAATTCTTGTGAAGCGCTGGGATCACTTTGTCTGGGCTGTGCTGTTCAACTGCGATGAGTCGCAGGATGGTGAGAAATGTACAACCCTGATCGAAGCTCCGATGCACACGGCCATCGATAGCTCTCAGGCATTGATCGAGCAAAACCTGAGACCTGAGTGACCCCGGCATCAAACAGCTGACGTCAAATTCTCCGATTTCATGCAACTGCTGCAAATCGGCAAACAACGGGTTCACCCACGTTCCGTGACTTTCCACGGTGAGTCGCAACTCAAATGCGCCATCAAAACGAGTCACTTTGTCGTCAATTCGACACCATTCGCGTCGTTGCACCCGAATGGTCCTCCTGGCTGAATAAATCAGCCAGAACTGGCAATGGCGCAACTGATGGCAGTTCTATAATATACTGCACGCGGTCGAAAATGAGTCCGGCGAGCGGAGCGGCGTGAGCCCTCCGGTACCTCGTTTTTGTGCCGGCAAGCCGACGCATGCCGCTCGCCAATTCTCTCACTCATGACCGCCAGGAGTATAATTAGGCTGTTTGACTTTCGACGCCAAGTGGCGTCCACTACGGCGCAGTTTTTGCTGATGGAGTATGGGGGGCCTTTTCGAGGAAGGGCAACGTCGGCCGTCGTGATGTGTATCAGAGATGCCTCTGGCGCGTTTGAGGCGAACATCGGATGTCCGACTGAATATCAGGAGTTACACACCATGAGACGATATCACTACAAAGCGTTTTCGATTTTGAGTGCTGTGGCAGCAGTGGGAGTTCTCCTTTCACTGAGTGCTCAGGGCATGCAGGAGTTGCCCGTCGATCCTCTGTCAGATCAGCAGGGTCCATACCAACTGGGACCGGAGAACAAGTTTGCTCCTGGCATCGCCCCGATCTCGCCTCCCGTCCCGGCGCCGCTCGCTCGCGTCGATGCTGAGGGCGTTGCTGAGGCAGAACCGATGCTCCGCGGTCCGGTGCACGAGGCCTTCGCTGAACAATTCAATCAGGATCCTGTCCAGGGGCAGATTGTTCCACAACAGCCCCCGGAACCTATTGAAGAGCTTCCACCGGAAATGCGTCCTGACGGTCGCCAGGTGGAATGGATCTCAGGCTACTGGGCCTGGGACGATGATGACCAGGACTTCTTTTGGGTCAGCGGAATCTGGCGGGAAGTTCCGCAGGGTTTTCGCTGGCTCCCCGGATATTGGACCCAAGCTGACACTGGCCATCAATGGGTTTCGGGGACATGGATTCCTGAACAGACAGAAGAAATTCAATACGTAGAGACTGCACCTCCGGAATCGCTGGAGCTTGGTCCGGTTGGTGTTGCGCCGTCACAGGAGCATATCTGGATCCCCGGCTGCTGGAACTGGAATGACCTTCGCTATGCGTGGCGGCCGGGATACTGGAGCACAGGGTTCAGCAACTGGATCTGGGTTCCCGCCCGCCACGTCTGGACACCGCGGGGTTATCTCAACTGTAATGGGTATTGGGATTATCCTTTGAACCGTCGTGGTCTGCTATTCGCCCCATATCGTTTTCGGCGTTCCGCGAACTGGAATCGATCGCGTGGGTTCACACCACAAGTGATCATTGCTTTGAATCGGCTGCCCTGGAATTTGTGGGTACGTCCGCGATCCGGCCACTATTACTTTGGTGACTACTATGGACCGCGATATGCCAGTGCTGGTTTTTACCCATGGCATCAATTCCATCGGCAGCGACGCCAGTTCGATCCATTGTATTCCCATTTCAGCCGTAGAGCCGGTGTCGGGAACGCGAACTTCTACGATCAGGTCAACGACCGATTTGATCTCCTGACAAGCCACGCCGACCGCAGACCGGCACGCACTTTCAACCATCACGATGGGCGCGAACCATCACGACTGAACATCAATGACGATCAATCGCCTTTCCTTGGCACCACACTTCAGCAACACGTCAAAACAGCGGGAAATACGCGATTTGTGAAACTCGAGGAAGACCAGCGGATTCGTCTTCAGACAGACAGCAAATCGTTGCGCCAACTTGTGGATCAACGACGGGACATGGAAAACCGCGGGCGCCTGGAAGCAACTCGCCTGAATCACCAAACCAATGATTCCCCTGGACGCATTGTGAATTCGGACCAGCACGACACCGAACGACGAGACAAGCCTCCCGGCCCTGAAACTCGGCACGGCGAAAAACGGAGTGATGTTGCGAAATCGGTCACTCCCCCACCTGAACGCAGCGATCGTCTGAGACTTCCGCCGGTAGTACGAGACGGCAAGGACAACAATGGACTGTCAAACACGGGTCCATCGTCGAACTTGAAGGCATCGGAGTCCAGAACACCCGGTTCGCCTGTTGCACGTGGTGAACGACCGCGCGGAGTGGATCCCGTTCTGAATCGTGGAAGAAATCGTGTGGATTCGAATACGGTGGGTTCTCGGAATGGTAATCCGACAAACAATACCGGAGACCGTGCCGCGCGACCGGATGAACGACCGGTCAATCCACCAGGATTGAATAATCCGCAAAAAGCCCAGGACCTCAAACCTCTGACGAATCGTCGACTTGACGTTGACAACCCGCCCGGAGCGCCGAGACGTTCAAACGGTGGTGTGGAATCTTTGCCGGGCACAGGAAGATTGCGACTTAACTCACCGAGCCCAAAGCCACAGGCCGGTAATGCGGCTGATGCCTCGAAGGCCAGAGCGAGCGGCGCTGCACGCAGTGACACTGAGCGATCCACTGCTCGACCTTCCGTCACAAGTCCGCCGACTCGAATGGAACGTGAAGCACGTCCACCTGCGGCTGGCAAGGCGGGTGGCGACGCCGTACACCGGAGAATTGATAACGGCGTCAGGCCGCAGAATGAAACTCGGTCTACACCACCGTCAAGACCCGCTGCGGAAAAAACTCGCAGGACAGAGGCGGCTCCGGCAGCACGGCCATCTCGAGTGCAGACAAATCCGGGTGCGGGAAGCGGCGAGCGTCGCAGGAAGAAGTAGCCCTCTCTTTGTACCGGGACTGCCTTAAGGTTTTCGATGAACGATTAACTCAACTTCGGGATATAGCGATTCGCAAGTTCCGCATAATCTTCCCGCACCGGACTAAACACGTCCAGCACAACGGCGGGTCCGTCGACAGCGACGGCTCGATGCGGAACGTTCGGCGGAATGATGAAGAGGGACCCCGCTTCGACGATGCGTGTTTCATCGCCGATCGTCAACTGAACTTTGCCTTGAAGCAGGATACCTCCTTGTTCATGCGGATGGTGGTGCAGGGGCACTTCGGCACCGTCGTCCATTTCAAGGTACGACAACATCAGATTCTGCCCGTGCGGAGTCCTCATGCGGCATCCGGGCACGGGTTCGATGTATGGAAACGAGCTGAGATCGATGAACGGCATGTTGCGTCTTCCTGAATGACGTCTGACTGACAGCACAACCGTGCTCTTAATCTTAATCACCCGTCGCCATGACGGCAGCCGGCGAGATTAAGATTAAGATTAAGATTAAGAAATTCAGGACCGTCACCACTTTTGCATCACTGACAATTTTATTGTCGAACAAGCCAACCCTGAAAAATCCAGGGTGGCAAAATAGTCGTCGTGTGTTTCTGCGCGGCGGATCATTTTCACCGATCCATCCGGCTTCATCAGAAGTTCAGCACAACGCAGTTTGCCATTGTATTGAAACCCCATCGCATGGCCGTGTGCTCCGGCGTCATGGATGACAAGCAGGTCGCCGCGCTCGACGGCTGGCAGAGATCGGTTGATGGCGAACTTGTCGTTGTTTTCGCACAGCGATCCGACCACATCCACAATGCGGTCATGCGGTGCATTTTCTTTTCCCAGCACCGTGATGTGATGATAGGCCCCGTACATTCCGGGACGCATCAGGTTCGACATGCAGGCATCAACGCCGACGTAATCGCGGTAGATGTGCTTGTGATGAATCGCGGTTGTCACAAGAAAACCGTGTGGCCCGGTGATTACGCGACCGTTTTCCATCATGACTTTGAGCGGGTCGAGAGGCGTGCCGACGATCATCGCATCATAGGCCTTCTTCACTCCCTGCCCGACGGCCTGCAAATCGACAGGCTTGTGTTCAGGGCGATATGGGATTCCGATACCACCCCCAAGATTCACGAATTCCATCCGCACTCCGAGTTGCTGATGAATTCGCACGGCCAGATCGAACACCATGCGGGCGGTTTCCACAAAGAAGTCGCCATTCAGTTCATTGGAGGCCACCATCGTGTGCAGGCCGAACCGCTTGACACCTGCGGCTCTGAGGATGGCATATCCTTCAAAGAGCTGTGCCTCGGTGAAGCCATACTTGGCTTCTTCCGGCTTGCCGATAATCACATTGCCCTCGCGCGCCGAACCGGGGTTGTAGCGAAAGCAGAGCAGATCCGGCAGACCGACGTGTTCCTTCATATAGTCGATGTGAGACAAATCATCAAGATTGATGATGGCCCCCAGATCTACTGCCTTCTGATATTCGTGGGCCTGAGTATTATTGGAAGTGAACATCAGATCTTCGCCGGTCAGGCCAACTCGTTCTGAGAGTTCCAGTTCGGCAAGACTCGAACAGTCCGCGCCCAGGCCTTCCTCCTTTAAAACTTCGAGAACATACGGATTCGGCAACGCCTTGACGGCAAAGTATTCCCGAAAACCCGGACACCACGCGAAAGCCGCGTTGAGTTGGCGAGCGGTCTCCCGCATTCCCTGTTCGTGGTAAAGATAAAATGGGGTTGGATATTCTTCAGCGATACGGCGAACGGTCGCAGCATCGAATGGAAGGGGCTTTTGCATTGTTCTTGAATCGATAAGTGTCTGAACAGAATTGATCGGAGTTTCAGCATGGAGAAAGGACCGCAGTTTCGCGACGAAGTTCACTGAATTCAACCGAGGACGCCATCATCCGCGACGACAGGAATCCCATGGTGCGGCGATGCTCCGCAACGGGAATACTCACTTCTGATCTTCACCGCGTCGGCAACGGCAGCATAAGAATTCACGGAAGTCGCAGCATGATAAGCGTCAGCGACGCGATTGCCGCAGTCCTGCTCGCCACAAAACAGTCGAGCCTCGGGTGCCGCTGGTCGGTGCAATGCAGATTGCGGTCTCGGCACTGCGGGCCGTGCTGGATCTGGGTATCGTCGTTGTCAGCCGCTTGCGAAAAGACCGCCTGGAGTGCAGGCCATAAACAAGCGGCCATCAGTTTGGCGATGTTCCGGTCGTGGCGCCTGGCGCGTCCGTTCCGTCCTTTGCAGATTTGTTTGGCGCAACGGCTTCGTCGGGATTGGGATTGTCAGGTTTTGGCGTGTCAGCTTTTTCAGGTGTAGGTTCCGGAGCCTGATCGACCGGGGCAACTGTTTCAGCAGCTTTGCCACCATTCCCCCGCGGCGAGACCAAAGGCAGTTGCGACATGAACAGTGCCCGCATCCTCATTTCGACTGCTGCCTCCAGCGTGGGATCGATAAAGACAGCCCCTTGATACATGGAACGAGAGAGTTCGGCACGACCGGCCTCTGCGGCCAGATCTCCAAGTTCCATACGAGCCTGAGTCCCTTCTCGGGTCTTGACAACGTCGGCAAGTTTAGCCGAAACCTGTGATTCCAGATCCTTGAGTTGATCGACTTTCTGTTGAGCCGTTGCTGCGAGTTCTTCATCTTCCGCGATCGTGGCCAGTTTTGCCATAACCTCGAACAGTTTCAGATTGCGTGTGTGAATACTGATCGGTCCCTCCAGCTTTGCCAAAGCTTCAATTGCTTTCTCTTTCGAACCGCTGGCCGCCATGATCTTGCCGTACGTCAGGTTCGTCGTGGCATCGTTCGGGCTTTCGGTCAGTGCCTGTTCGAGCGCTGAGAGCGCCTGGACGGTTTCATTTTTTCCGGCCAGAATCAAAGCTCGCGCAGATTCGCGGATGCCGACCGAATCAACGCCGGGCAGAAGTATTTCGACCCCTTCCAGGTTGCCAATTTCCATCCGGCACCTGATCATACTGGACATCGTCGAGGAGTTCGAGGGATTATTCGGATCCGCCTCCAGCGAAGCTTCGTACCTCGTCGCCGCTTCCGTGTATTGGCCCATCTCTGCATAGATATCGCCAAGCAACTGATTCACAATCCCGGGTCTGAAATTCCGCTCAACCAGGGTGTTAAGTTGCTTGATCGCGCCGTCCCAGCTGATCATGTCCTTCAGGACATATGCCAGATTCAGCCGAGCGTCATCGGTGTTTTCGTCTTCTTTGAGAACCGTTTCCAAGATTGCGATACTCTCGAGTCGCTGACGAGAACGCATATAGGCGTTCCCCAGTTGCGTCAATGCTTTAATGCGGACAGTGGGGTCCTTTGACGCCTCCTGAAGAATGGGTATAGCAAGCAGCGGCTTTGATTTTCCAAGATACAACATACCTTCGAGCAGTTTTTGTTGTGCAGCGTACTCCGGGAAATCCATCAGCTTCTGGATGCTGCGTTCAACTGTAGGGACGTCACCTATTTCCAAGGCCGCCAAGCCGTCCTGAACATACATC
>Ga0335394_10008451_pt1 | contig 11617 bp, 8 predicted proteins | sample MAT03_FD_205741 | JGI IMG/M metagenome (GOLD analysis project Ga0335394, IMG submission 205741) | Freshwater microbial communities from Lake Fryxell liftoff mats and glacier meltwater in Antarctica - MAT-03 (spades assembly) (version 2) ... | reverse complement strand
ATCCCGAGCGAGGTGACGAGCGGGAGCAAGATCGGCGTCATCAGAATCAGGATCGCGCCCGATTCGACGAGGCACCCGAGGAACAACAGACCTGCATTGATCATCAGCAAGATCACCCAGGGCTCCGTCGAAACGGCTTTCAGGGCAGCAACGAAGGTGGTGCCTGCCCCCTCTACCGCCATGAGCCACGATACGGATGACACTGTGGCAATCATGAACAGCACGATGGAAGAGGTCACCATCGATTCGAGAAGAATCCCCGGGATATCCTTCCAGCGGATCACGCGATAGGCGAACATGCTGATGACGAACGCGTAGACGACGGCAACGGCGGCGGCTTCGGTCGGCGTGAACACCCCGCCGAGAATGCCGCCGACGATCACGACCGGGGTCAGCAGCGCCAGAATCGACTCGCGGAAGCTCTTGGCGACTTCCGCGAGCGTGGCCCGGCGGTCGCGTGGATAGCCGTTGCGCCGGCTGGTCGCGGCGATGAAGATGGCCATCGCCAAGCCGATCGCGATACCGGGGAGTATGCCGGCCGCGAACAGTTTCCCCACCGACACTTCCGCCATCGCGCCGTAGATGACGAATGCAATCGATGGCGGAATGATCGGTCCGATCACCGATGCAGCTGCGCTCAGTCCTGCTGCCATCTCGGCCCGGTAACCCTGCTCGCGCATCGCCCGGATCATGACGTTGCCGAGTCCGCCGGCATCGGCCACCGCGGAGCCCGAAATGCCGGCGAACACCATGTTGGCACCGACATTGGCCTGGGCGAGGCCACCAGGGAAGTGCCCGACCAGTCGGCGGACGAAAAGGAAGAGACGATCCGTGATGCCGCCGGCGTTCATGAGGTTCGCCGTGAGGATGTACAGGGGGATGGCAGACAGCACGAAGGAGTCCATACCCGCAATCATTCGCTGGAAAACGGTCGAGAGTGGAAACGGACTCAACCACGCCATGACTGCTGCGGAGGCGAGGCCCAGGCCAATCGCCATGGGTACCGACAGCGCCACCAGCGCGAAGAAGATCACCGCGACCGCAATGGTCATCATGGCTGGGCAACGTCCTGTGGCGTTAATGCCTGACTGACGCCGTGCAATGTGATCAGCACGCCGGCCACTGCCAGCGGTAGGTAGAGCCACGCCTGGGACCAACCGAGCGTGGGAAAGGTCGTGGGCCACACCCGGACAGCGAGCTCGATGCCATACACCGCCATCAGCCCGCCAAAGGCCGCGCAGAGGAGGTGCACCACGATCACGACGCCGCGACGCCAGGCCGGAGGCATCCGGTCGCGCAGATTGAAGATCGCGACATGGGCGTGCCGATAAACGCCGATCGCGCTCGCCAGGCACATTGCCCAGACGAAGGCAAGGCGCGAGAGTTCGACCGATTCGACGATCGGATAGTGGAACACGAATCGCGTCAGCACCGAACTGAAGATGATGGCGACGAAGGCGACGGTCAGGGGCAGCAGCGCGAGCTCGGTGACGCGATTGGCCTTGGCTGAGAGACCGTGGATCCAGACCGCCGCCGCATCGAGGGCATTCATGCTGCCACCTGCGGCGATGGCCCGCGCCGGGCGATCTCGCGAATCACCGCGGAGTGATCCAGTTCGCCGTCGCCGTTTCGCACCATCTCGGCAAAGAGGTGGCGCGCGGCATCCAGCAACGGTAGCTGCAGACCCAGTGAATCGGCCAGCCCATGGGCTGTGACCAGATCCTTCAACTGGAAGGTGGCAGTGCCACCTGGCACGAAGTCGCCTTCCACCATGCGCACGCCGTGTTGCCGCAATACCGCGGAATCGGCGAAGCCACCCTCGATGGCGGCCCGCACCGCAGCCGGATCGGCGCCGCCGGCGCAGGCAAAGTGCAGCGCTTCGGCCACGGCGGCCACGGTGACGCCGACGATGATCTGGTTGGCGAGCTTGGCCAGTTGACCGGTGCCGACATCGCCAATGCGGGTGGCTCGCCCAAGTGCCGCGAACATCGGTGCGGCTCGCGCGACTGCCGCCTGCGACCCTCCCGCCATGATGGCGAGGCTTGCCGCCAGCGCTCCACGCTCGCCGCCCGACACCGGGGCATCCACGTACTGCACCCCCCGCCGTGCCAGATAGGCCGCCTGGCGTCGACAGGTTTCCACCGGGATCGAGCTCATGACGATCAGCAGCGAGCCCTCGACCAACGTATCCGCCGCAACGGCACCACTTGCATCCGGCTGGAACAGCACCTCATCGACGACCGGGCCCGTGCTCAGCATCACGATCGCACATCGTGCGTCGCGCATGGCCTGCGTCGGGGTCGCGGCCGCGCGCATCCCCGGCGCGGCGAGCCGGGATGCACGCGCAGGTGTGCGGTTCCATGCGACGACGTCAAAGCCCGCGCGCACGAGATTGCACGCCATCGGTCCGCCCATGGTCCCGGTACCAAGGAAAGCGATTGTCTGCGCAGAAGGCGTCATGGTTGGGTCCAGCGTGGCAGCGCCATCTCGTCTATTGGATCGAAAGCGGAAGCACAACCATCGGATCGGGACCCGCGCGGGTGGCGATCGTACGCTCGACCATGCCCCGGTCAAGATCGACGACGCACAAGCCGCTGGGCAACATGCCCGCCAGCGCCCTGCCGCTGGGCTCGTGGAATCCGACAGACACCGGTTTGGCGGGGACCGCGATGCGCCGGATGACCTCGCGCCGGCCGGCATCAACGACGATCACCGACTGATCGTGATAGCAGGCGACCACGAACGTTCCGTCACCGCGGCGGACGATGCGGACGGGTCCAGCCGGTGTTGCGATCCGCGCGACAACTTCGAGGGTGCGCACGTTGATCACTGCGATATCAGCGGATTCGCGATTGCACACCAGCAGGTGCTCCTCGGTCGCATCGAATGCCGATCCTTCCGGTCGGCTGCCGACGGCAATGATGTCCGCGGCCTCCTCATCGGTCCGGAGCGACAGCCGCGAAACCGATCCGCTGAACATGTTGCTGCAGAACGCCCAACCACCATCCTGTGTCACTGCCACGATGTGCGAACCGGAACCGCCAGTAGGAAGATCACGCACGATCGCACCCGTGGCAGGATCCGGAATCACCAAAAGCCGGCTCGAACCTTCGCTCAGAACGTAGAGACCGCCTGCCGCGTCGAGGGCGATTCCATGCGGACGGCGCCACCCATTGCAGGACAGGGTCCGTGCCAGCGTGGCGGTGGGCAGGTCCACCACCGAGACCTCATCGCCGCCGGGACCTTGGTCTTCCGCGAGCTTTAATCCGAAGTGACAGCTATACGCGAAGCGACCATCGGCGCTGACGACGAATTCGTGCGGATAGGCAGGCACCGCCACACGGCGCAGCTCGACGCCGGTGAGGAAATCGTAGTAGCCAAGCGAATGGTCGTCCTTCTGGACGACAACGATGACGTCGCGCATTTCCACTGCTCCTCCGTCCACATCGAATGTGCGGTTTGCATTGCCATGCGTCGCCTTTACCGCGACGATGAAGCGCAAGGTATCAAATGAGAATATTTCGTGCAATTGACTGTTTTTCCACTTATTATGAAATTTCTCTCAGCAATATGGCTCATGCCCAATGCGCCCACTGCCACCCCTGCGCGCCCTTCTGGCGTTCGAGACGACGGCCCGCCATCTATCGGTCGCGCGCGCAGCCGACGAACTCCATCTTTCGCCGTCAGCGGTCAGCCATCAGTTGCGCAGCATCGAGAGCTATCTCGGGGTTCGATTGTTCCATCGCACCACGCGCGCCATGCGCTTGACGGATACGGGATATAGCTACCTCCAGCTCGTGGCCGGAGGCCTGGACAGAATCGCCGCCGCGACGCAGGAAGTCGTCGATGCCGGATTTACGGACGTGCTGACCGTGCAATGCCCTCCGAGTTTTGCCCCCGCCTGGCTGGTGCCACGACTGGCTGGCTTTCTTGCTGCCCATCCGGATATCGACCTGCGCGTACGTGCCACTCCCGATCCGGTGGACCTGCTCCGCAGTACCGTCGATGTGGAGATCCGCTACGGGCTGGGCGACACCCACGGACTGATCGTCGCGCCGTTGCTGCAGGAAGCGATCGTGCCGATCGCCAGTCCCCAGGTCGCACGTCGCCTGCGCGGCAAGTCAGTGCGCGAAGCCTTGGCGAATACGCCACTCATCCACTCGGAACGCAGTCCGGTGTCCTGGGCGGCATGGCTGCGCTCGCATCAGATTGTCGGCTTGAACCTGGCCCGAGGCTTGCGATTCGACCGGGCCTATCTTTCCATTCAGGCTGCCATCGATAGCCTGGGGATTGCCCTTGAAAGCACGGTGTTCGCCGCGCGCGACATCGATTCAGGGAGCGTGGTTCGACTGTTCAAGTCATTGCCTGCGCCATCCCGCACTGCGCACTTCATGGTGGTCTCTGCCGCCAACGCCGGACTGCCCAAGGTACGCAAGTTCCGGGACTGGATTCTTGACGCCTGCGCGGGCGTGCAGCGCTGACGGCCTCGATCAGCGACCGCGCTTATCCCTATCCGCACGTCCACTGCGCGGGTGCAGGACGGCGTGTTCGCGTCCGCGCGGGCCGCTGCGGCGGGTTGACAACGGATCGACGGCAACCACTGTCATAGCCTGGCGCGTCGCCTTCGTAAGATAGACTGAAACTGTGCTCACCTCGCCCTGGCCCCGTCATTCGTCGAAGTTGACCACAGCTCGGGACGAGCGGAAATCACTCGGCAAGATTCGCCCACCTCGACTGGGCCGGTCGTTCGATCGCCACCGCGTGTTCGCGCAAATCGATGCCGCCGACTCGCTGCCGGGGCTGTGGATCTCCGGGCCCGCCGGTTTCGGCAAGTCGACACTGATCGCGACCTATCTCGAAGCGCGTGCCCTGCCGACCGCATGGCTGCAACTCGACGCCGGCGATGCCGATGCATCGACGTTTGCCCACTTTCTGGGTGCCACTTCGGCGTCGATGGCGCCGCGCGGGAATTTTGCGCTGCCAGTGCCGACTGCCGACGACCTGCGCGACGTGCCGGCGTTCATCCGCCGCTGCTTTCGCGCCCTGGCGGTTTCGCTGGATCGGCCGTGGGTACTGGTGCTCGACAACATCCAGGAAATCGACCGCGCACCCCAACTGCATGCTGGCCTGGCCGCGGCGCTGGGGGAATTGCCCGAGGGAACACGCCTCATTGCGATCAGCCGGACGCCGCCTCCACCGGAGTACGCGAGGGTACTCGCGGCGCAGCAAATGGGCGTGATCGAAACGAACGCGTTGCGATTCACGGCTAATGAAACGCAGGAGCTGTTAGGTCTGCATGGCCGGCAATGGTCCGCCGAGACCCTCTGCACCGCGACCGGCGGCTGGGCGGCGGCGATGATTCTCATGCTCGCGGCACGGACCGAGCTCGTCGCCGTCGGAAAAGCGCCGACTGCCATTGCGCACGAACGCATCTTCGACCTGATCGCCAGTGAAGTGATGGAGGCGATGGCTGCTTCGGAGCGCAATGCGCTGATGCGCATTGCCTTCCTGCCCAACGCCACGGCGGCGATGGCCGTGGCCATCAGCGGCGAAGCGCGCGCCGGAGACCTGCTCGCCGATCTTGCGCGCCGCAGCCTCTTCACCGATCGCCGCGACGCGTCGTCACCGGTTTACACGTTTCACGCGCTGTTCGGCGCATTCCTGCGGGCCTGCGCCGTCGAGCAGTTGTCGCCGGACGCTCTGCGCGCGCTGCGCGTCAAGGCCGCCAGAATTCTGGAAACGGCAGGAGACGCCGGTGCGGCCATCGGCCAGCTGATCGAGGCGCAGGCATGGGACGAGGCGATGGATCTGCTGGCAGCGCATGCAGGGCAATTCGTGGCCCAGGGCCGCAGTGCCATCATTGGCGAGGCAATCCTGCGGATGCCGGAAGCGTGGCGCGCCCGGCCGCTGGGCTGCTACTGGCTCGGATTCTGCCAACTCGCGGCCGACCCGCGTGCGGCGCTGGAGCATCTGCGGCAAGCGCATCGCGGATTCCAGGCCAGCGGCGATTTGCAAGGTGAGTTCGATGTAGCAGCAGCCGCTGCCGACGCCATCATCTTCCTTGGCTCCAACTACGATGCCCTGGCGCCCTGGATGCCCACTCTCGAGGCGCAGGCTCCCGCCTATCTGGAGCGGCGCGACACCGAATCGGATCTGCGCGTGCTTCCCGGTCTGCTGGGTGCATTTGTCCATCGCAATCCGGGACATCCGCTGACCGCCGCCATTGCCGATGCGGCGGAGAACATGCTCGACGGGACCATGGGGGCCAGCCAGCGCATCCTGCTTGGAACCCTGGCGTATTACCTGCTCTGGACCGGGCAGACGCCGCGTCTGGACCGCATTCTGGTCAAGATCGACCGCATGTGCAGCGAACAGGATGCGGCACCGGCGACGCTGCTCCGTTGGCACGGCGTGAGTGTTCTCGTGCGTTCGCTGCTGGGCCGCGTCGATGAAGCCCTCGATCACGCCCGCCGTGCGCTGGCCCTGACCTTGTCCGGACCCGCGCCAATGCGGGTGAAGGCGCACCTGATGATGGTGCTTGCCGCCGAAGCGGCGCGTGACGCGGAGCTTGCGCGCAGCCATCTCGCCGAAGCGGCCGCAGTCGTGACGGCCGGGAATCCGGTCGATGTGACAACCTACGAACTGCAGCGCGGCATGCTGATGCTGCTCGATGAGGACTGGCGTGGCGCGGCCCAGCTCATGCGCGCGGCCGTGACCAGCGGCCGCGATAGCGGCTGGCCCTTGCGCGAACACATCGCACTGCTCGGGCACGCGCTGGCAGCCACCCAGGTCGACAGCCTCGCCGAGGCGGAGCAGGCGCTGCAGGACGCGCTCGCGCATCCGTTCTACGCCGTGTGTCGCTGGCACCACTGGATTGCGGCACTCGTCGAGGCCAATCTGGCCGAGCGGCAGCGTGATCGGCCCCGGGCGTTGACGGCGTTGCGCCTGGCGTTCGCAACGGGCCGCGATTGTGGTTTCGATTTCGGGCCGATGCCGTATTGCTGCGGCGACATGATGTCGCGTCTCGCCGCGCTGGCGCTCGAGCACGACATCGACACGCCCTTCGTGTCGCAGATGGTGCGCCGACACGCGCTGCCGCCGCCAGCGAACCTCCCCGCCGCATGGCCGTGGACGATACGCATCCGCACGCTGGGCGCGTTCACCATCGAACGTGACGGGGCACCCGCAGCGGTGGCGCGCAAGGAGGCCCGCAAGCCGCTCGAATTGCTCTGGCTTCTGCTGGCGCTCGGTGGCGCCAATGTCCCGGTGGCGCGACTGTGCGCGGGCCTGTGGTCCGAGGCCTCCGGGGATGCGGCGCGCAATTCCTTCGACAATACCTTGCATCGCCTGCGCAAGATCCTCGGCGGCGAACGCCACGTGCAGCTGCGGGCGGGCAGCCTGAGTCTGGACCCGGCAACGTGCTGGAACGATGTCGACGCGCTTGAGGCAGTCCTGGCGGAGCCAGGCCCGGCACTGGCCGGCGAAGGCGTGGAAGCCGCGAACGCCTGGGTCGATCGCGTGCTCGTCCTGTACCGGGGCGCATTCCTCGCCGGCGAGGACGAGCTTCCCGACGTGCTGGCCGCACGCGACCGCATCCAGTCTCGCGTCGCCCGTCTGGTGGCGACGCATGGCGCACGGCTGGAGTCGGCCGGGTGGCAGGCGGCCGCGGCCCGCCTGTACCAGCGCGTCGTCGAGCACCAGCCTCTCGCCGAGGACCTGGTGCGCCGGCAGATGACGTGCCTGATCCACCTCGGGCAGCCGGCGGAGGCCTACGAGGCGTATCGCCGGTGCCGGCAACAACTCTCGGTCGTGCTGGGGATCCGCCCGTCGGCCGAAACCGAGGCACTGGCCTCCGGACTTCGCAATCTCTAAGTCATTTCTACGACCTCCAGGCCCAGGATTCCTCGCATGGACGCGCTTCACGGTGCGCCAACTGCGGAACGAAGCACAAGGGGGCTGTGGCCGGCAGGCACTGGCGGCAATCCCGATTTCGCGGACATGTGCCGTCTACGCCTATCGGAGATACAACATGCTGAAGAAGATCTTGCTCGTGACGCTGTCGGCGGTGTCGTTTGCAGCCATCGCGCAAAATCCCGTTCATACCGACGGGGACAAGTACAAGGTTGTGATGGAAAACGACCAGGTGCGCGTGCTTGAATACAAGGACATGCCGGGCGACAAGACGCATCAGCATCGCCACCCCGCCTTTGTGCTCTACGCCGTCGTGCCGTTCAAGCGCAAGATCACCCTGCCCGACGGCAAGACGATGATGCGCGAGTTCAAGGCGGGCGACGTGATGTACTCCGCCGACCAGACGCATATCGGCGAGAACGTCGGGACGACACCGACCCACGTCATCATGGTGGAGTTGAAGGCCCCGGCGAAACCCTGACGCCCTGTCGTGGCCGCAACGCGCCGAAGCATGGCGCGTCGCGGAACAGCGACCAACGGGTGCGGCCGGCGCCACACCGGCCGCCGCCGCCGCGTCTCAAGGTCTAGCTTTCGCCTCGCCCGATCGAGCCCGTCGAGGCAATCCGGGCGCAGGCACCGGAGAAGAAGCGGAGGGTGCAGGCACCGCACTGCGTAACCTCAATCCGGGCGCGGTAAGATCGTCCTGTTGACGGGATCGGAACGCCTGATCTCATTCCACCACGACGAGGTCCCCATGACGTTACTGCGTTCACAGCGCCTCTTGGTCGGCGTTGCTACAGCCCTGTTCTTCGCGACCACGTTGGCGTTCGCCCAGACGCCGGTGCGGGTCGCCTCGAAGATCGACACCGAGGGCTCGCTTCTGGGCAACATGATCATCCAGGTGCTTGAGTCGAATGGAATCAAGACCGAGAACAAGGTGCAGCTTGGCACCACCAAGATCCTCCGCGGCGCAATCACGGCTGGGGAAATCGACATCTATCCCGAATACACGGGCAATGGCGCATTCTTCTTTGCGGATGAAAAAAATCCGGCGTGGAAAAATGCCAAGGCCGGCTATGACAAGGTGAAAGCGCTCGATCTGGAAAAGAACCGGATCGTCTGGCTGCAGCCTGCTCCGGCCAACAACACCTGGGCGATCGCCATTCGCAAGGACGTCGCAGCCGCCAACAAGCTCACGTCGCTGGACGATCTTGGCAAGTGGGTGGCACGAGGCGGCAAGTTGAAGCTTGCTGCATCGGCAGAATTTGTCGAGCGGTCCGACGCATTGCCCGCCTTTCAGACCGCGTATGGCTTCAAGCTCAGCCAGAATCAGATCGTCATACTTGCAGGCGGCGACACTGCCGTGACGATCAAGGCGGCCGCGGAACAGACATCGGGAGTCAACGCGGCCATGGCGTATGGCACCGACGGTGCACTGGCGGCGCTGGGGCTCGTCATCCTGGAGGATCCGAAAGGTGTGCAGCCCATTTACGCCCCGACGCCAATCGTTCGGGCGGATGTGCTTGCGCGACATCCCGGCATCCAGAGCGCGTTGGCGCCTGTTTTCCAATCACTGGACGGTCCCACGCTGCAAGCGCTCAACGCCAAGATCGCGCTGGAAGGGCAGGATGCGAAACAGGTCGCCGCCACCTACCTCAAGGCGAAAGGCTTCATCAAATAGGCGGTATCCATCACCAGCCTGTTACTCAACACAAGTCGGGACCACGGCGGGCGCCGCTGCGGCCGTAGTCGCTGCCCCTCAATGAAAGTGCCAAGGTGTTGTTGCCTTCGCTGATCAGGAACCGCGTGCTCGGCACGCTCGTTGTCATAGCTGCTGCCGCCGCCTTCGGGATGGCGTTTGTGGCCCTCGCCCCAAACCGCCTGGTGCAGGGCACTGGAATCGGGCTGAGTGACCTGATACATGGTTGGCGCGGCGTGATCGTGGTGCCGATGTTGCTGCTCTGTATCGGCATCTTCATGCGTCCGACGTGTCGTACCAACCTGATGATCGCCCTGGCAGGGTCGCTGTTGCTGGTTGCCCTCGTCTGGCTTGCCGGCGATGAGGCTACGCGCCTCTCGGCGGTGGCGCCGAAACTCAGTCGCGTTTCTCTGGGTGGTGCCTTCTGGGTGTTGCTGGTCGTGATCTGGCTCGCCGTGGTCGACGCGTTGCAGCGAGCCGGGCTCGGCGCGATGTGGCGGGTCGTGGTGGGTGCCGCCGTCGTTGCGCTGGTCACGGGTCTCGTGGCGTGGGGGGAGTTGGACCAACTTTCGCTGCTGAAGGAATACGCGAATCGGCAGGAAGTTTTTCATACCGCGTTGCTTCGGCACGTGCAAATCGTGGGCGCGACGTTGGTCCCCACACTTCTCATCGGCGTGCCGCTGGGTTGGGCATTGTTTCGCAGCGAACGCTTCGCACCGGTAGCTTTTGCGTTCCTCAACATGATCCAGACGGTGCCATCGATCGCGCTGTTCGGCCTGCTCATTGCACCACTCGCACTGCTCGCCGCCACGGTGCCGTGGCTGGGGCAGATGGGTGTGGGCGGTATCGGGCTGGCACCGGCGATCATTGCATTGACGTTGTACGCGCTGTTACCCATCGTGCGCAGCACTGCCGTGGGTCTGGGTCAGGTGCCGCGGCCCGTCATTGAAGCGGCCGCCGGAATGGGACTCACCCCGCGCCAGATTTTCTGGAAGGTGCAGGCGCCGATCGCACTGCCCCTGCTGCTGTCGGGGATCCGCATCACCACCGTGCAGGCGATCGGTCTGACGGTCGTGGCGGCCTTGATCGGCGCGGGAGGATTGGGGTCGATCATGTTTCAGGGGCTCTTGAGCAGTGCGCTCGATCTGGTGCTGTTAGGGGTGTTACCGGTGGTCGCCATGGCCATCATGGTGGACGCCGTGTTCAGGTTCATGACCTTGATGTTGGGTCGATCCCATTGATGATCGAACTGCAGCATGTCAGCAAGGCTTTCGGTCGCACCAAGGCGATCGACGACCTGTCGCTGACGGTGCGAAAGGGTGAGTTCATCGTACTGATCGGCAGCTCGGGTTGCGGCAAGTCGACGACATTGAAAATGATGAACCGACTGGTCGAACACGACAGCGGGCGCATTCTTTTCGAGGGACAAGAGATCCGCGGCTTCAAGCCCGAGGACATTCGCCGCCGCATGGGCTACGTCATACAGTCGGTCGGACTGTTCCCCCACTGGACGGTCGAGAGGAACATCGCCACGGTGCCGGAGCTTTTGCAATGGCCCGGCCCACGCATCCGCGATCGGGTGACGGAGCTGCTGCAACTGCTCGATCTCGATCCGGCACTCGTTCGCGGCAGGTACCCGCATCAGCTTTCGGGTGGGCAGCAACAACGTGTGGGCGTGGCCCGCGCGTTGGCCAGCGACCCCGAGGTGCTGTTGATGGATGAACCCTTCGGCGCGCTCGATCCGCTCACGCGTCTTGCTTTGCAGAAGGAGCTTGCGCGTATCCACATCGCATCGGGCAAGACCATCGTGCTGGTAACGCACGACATCGACGAGGCGCTGCGCCTCGCCACCCGTGTGGTCCTGCTCGACCATGGCCGCGTGGTGCAGTCTGGCACGCCGTTGCAGATCCTCGCGCATCCGGCCAACGAGTTCGTGACAGATTTTGTAGGGCGAAGCGAGATTGGCATCAAGCTGCTTGGACTCCAGACGGTCGCGAGCCGGGTCCG
>Ga0335394_10008446_pt1 | contig 11621 bp, 8 predicted proteins | sample MAT03_FD_205741 | JGI IMG/M metagenome (GOLD analysis project Ga0335394, IMG submission 205741) | Freshwater microbial communities from Lake Fryxell liftoff mats and glacier meltwater in Antarctica - MAT-03 (spades assembly) (version 2) ... | reverse complement strand
GAGCGTCAGAAAACTTATAACGCTCGCGACGATCGTTGCCTCTTCGTTGTACGCCGGCACCATCACGGAAATTGGCGGGAGCGAGCGCAAGCCGAGCTCCAGGTTGGTCTGCCGGTCACCTGCAAGGTGCCACTGTTCAGCGAGCTCGATGATCGCCAGAAGGAGTAACACCGCATATCCACTGTTGATCAGCAACATATACCAAAAAATGGTGCTCTCACCGGCATGCAGGGCTGCGCGCCCGATAGCCGCGATATCGTATGCCATATCTATATCTCCACCAGTTCGCGGATTGCACCACGTGGCATTCGCGCCACGAGGCGCGCCGTGTCCGATGCAAAGCGATCGTCGGAATCTGTCAGGGCCACCAGTGCAATGCGCCCCGCATCGCCGATGCTCGCGAGGGCGAGTGCGGCAGCAAGGCGAACGGCATGCGCCCGGTCACGTAAAGCGGCAGCGAGTGCGGGAATGAGGAGAGTGGCCCGGATCCCGCCGATCGCGCGCGCAGCCTCAGCGCGTACATCGGCGGAGTCGTCGGCCAGCAGCTTCTCCAACACCGGGTGTGCACGCTCGCTGAAATAGTGTTGACATGCCCGTGCCACCAACGCTCGAATACAACTGTCCGCGTGACTGGCGTGCTCTGCACAGACGATGATTGTTCTCGGGTCAGCCAGCGCGGCCGCGATGCGCAGATATACCTGCAGACGCTTCGAATCCGACTCGTCGCGCACGCGTTCCCGCAGGGCTGGCAGCGCCACGTCTGCGGCATCGTGGAGCGCCTCTGCACTGCGCCGCTGCAGATACTCAGGCATGTCCGGCAGAAGTTCGAGCAGTTGCGCCACGAGCGCGGCGTCGGCCATCCGTCCGAATGTGGCAAGCACTGCCGAGACGACCGCAGTGTGCGGGTCGCGGAGCAGTTGTGCCAGCAAGGGGCGATCGGAGGTCAGTCCACAGATCGCGATCGCCCGCGCCGCCTGTAAGCGCACGGCCCATCGACGAGCGCCGTAGCCGTCGATCAGCTGCTGCATCCAGACCTCGGCTCGTAAAAGCCGGGCCATCGACGCGCGCTCGTTCGGTGTCGCTCGCACGGCGCAGTGCACGGCGATCGATTCCAGCGCAAGCTCCGGCGGCACCACGCGAAACAGCGGCAGCAGTGATTCGATCGACGTTCCCCCCACCGCCCAGGCACGGAGCGGCTCCTCCAGCTGACGCGAGTACTGGCGGCGTTCCCGGTCGGTGCGATCCGATCGGCGCCGATGCGTCAGCACGAGCAGAATCACGAGCAGCATGAACGTAGTCTGCAGGCTGCCGATCAGAATCAGGGCCGCTGTCGATCCCATTGATCAATTGTCCCGCAGCAGCCGTTTCAGGCGTGCCAGCAGCACACGGACACTGATCGGCTTGATGAGGTAGTCACGTGCACCTGACTCGAGAGCTCTGAGCTGCTCCCCTTCCGCCGCATGGTTTGAGAGAAAAACGAATGCAAATGCACCGGGTCGTTCAATCTGCAGCCGCTCATGCAGGGAGTGGCCGTCGATGCCCGCGAGGTCGACTTCGGTGACGACCAGCGTCGGCCGCGCGGTTGGTGGCAGGTGACGTAACGCTGCGAGCGCATCACTGCCCGTGTCCAGCGCGCGGCACGAGTAGCCGAGGCCGCGCAGCCCGTATTGCAGCATGTCGGAGAACACTGCATCAGGTTCGACAATGACGACATCCGGCACCGCTGCGGCAATTTCGCTTCGCCACCGTCGGACCATGGTCGGCGCATCTGCGGCGAGCGCTTCACGCGCGCAGGCACGGAGATATTGATAGTCCTGTGCCCGAGTCTCAACAGTGTCGGCAATGCCTGCGGACCAGGATATCAGCGCCGGTAGCCGTAGCCACCCGCGCACCGCGCGTTCGGCGTCGGCTGCGGGCGTCGGTGCAAGTATGACCAGGCTGTCGTCATCGTCATACCCGACGGGCGTCGCTCCGAACGCGATGCGGGCGCAGGTGGCGAGTCGACGTACCTCGGAGGCCCACTGGGCCGGCTCGGCTGCCTGTTCCGGGCGAATGACGATCGCAGTGTGCGAGGGGCCCAGCTCCGACATTTCGGTCCACGCCTCGCGTGCGTCCACCTGCATGGCTCGGGGCATCCGGAGATTCGTGGCGGCGTGACGCCCGCGCGCAATTCGAAGACGACGCAGGCGGTCCAGCGCGTCGTCCAAAGCTTCATTGTCGTCGTCCGTGGCGCTGACGCTCAGTCTGGCGTCCCACTCGACAGCGGCATCCAATGGAACGCCACCGATCGACACCAGCACCAGCGAAGATGCGTCTGCTGCCCGAATGTCGGCAACTGCCTGTATCGCACCCGCTGGCGTGGTTTCGCAGGCAAGGACCAACACCGGCTGCGCGTCGGCGAGCAGCTCGGTGAGCCCGGCAGGCGTGCGGCATGCGATGGCGCGCAGGCCGGCGTGGGCTGCCAGCTCTTGCGCGGCTTCGACGATCCGTGTCGGCCCCGGCAAAATGACTGCCAGAGCGCCGTTCAATCGCGATGAGGCTGCAACGCGAAGAGCAAGGGTCACCGTCGCTCGTGGATCAGAGACGATGTCAGTCGTGGAAATGGCCGACGCACCACGCAGTGCAGGCATCGTCCAGTCGAGCGCCTGTGCGCGAAGATTCAGAGCGACAATGGGAATGGCTGCCGTCGCCGCCCGCTCGGCCATCGCCGACAGGTGCCAGATGGGCATCAGCATTGCATGTGGCGCGAGGCGCTGCAACGTTCCCTCGTCGCACGCTGCAACGGCAAGCGTATCGACGTGCACCCGGAGCCCATCCAGTGAGGCCAGAAGTGCCTGTGTCTGACCCTCCGGGACGCCGACGAGCAGCAGTCGGGCAACCGTCACGTCGGTGGCCGACTGCTGCGATGACGCGGGTGAGCCAGCCACGAGTGCGGTCACTGGATCCGGAGGATCTTCAATCCACCGAGACCACTGGCAACGAAGAGTTGCTTCTCACTGCTGGCAATGAAGTTCGCGGAGATCTTCTCGCCGAAATCAAGCGCACCGAGCAGGTCGAACCGTGGTGCGGCACGTGTCACTCCCGGCCTCAGGCTGAGGTAGTCGCTGGTGTAGACGAGGACGCCCGCTTCGCCATTCGCAGTGAAAACCAGACCCGAGCCGTTGGTCGTGACGGCGTTGGTGGTGGAGAGCTCGCGCGGAACCCCTCTGACCTCGGGAGTCGGGATGCCCTCACCATTGATGATTGGTCGTGAGCCCGCGATCCCGAAGACGCGTACGCCGCCGTCACCCGCGCCAAGAAACGCCCAGTTGCCTTCGACCCATGCACTGCCCTTCGACTCAGGAACTGTGGCACCACCCACCACGAAAGGCTTAGCCACGTATTGCGCATTCCCGGCGTCGAACACCATGGCGCCTCCCGGGGTCCCGGTCAGGACGACGACGTACCTCCCCGCGCCGTGCACGGCGCGTGCGTCGCTGTACGTCTCTCGTGCGATCACCGAAAAGTCCCGCTCCGCGAAGACCGTGACGCCACCAACGTTTGGCCCCCCGCTGCCGGATGTGGCCCAGACGAGGCCGTTCTGCACATGCACGCCGGTACCGGCAAAGCTCGGCAGCGCGATGCGTCGGAACGCCGGCTTCGAATCGAAGATGCCGTCGCGCAGTCCGTACACATCCAGCACTGCACGCTCCGTCAGCTCAGGATCGTCGCTGGCACCCACGACATACAGGGCATCGTCGGTTGCCGTGACCGCGTAATACTCGGTGGCAGCAAAGGTCATCCGTGCGATCAACCTGGTATCGCTCGTGGCAGCGACGACTGCGGCGACGGTCGATGTGCTGCCCGTTCCGAGGTCGAACACGTCGATGGCACCTGCGGTGCCTTCCCCGATCATGGCGTACGTCACGTAGACTCTGCCACCAGCCGCAGCGATGTGGGTTGCCTGCAGCACCTTCCCATCAACCACTGGTGGCTCGACTTCGACGTCGAGTACGAGCTGGAGTGCGTTCCCCTGTCGCGCCGCCGTTGTCACGCCAGCGACGGATCGTCTCACGATGCTCGGCGAAACCGCTGTTGGGCGAACCAGCGGAATAGCGCGATTGGCACCCCGCTTCACAAACCCCGCGAGAGTGGCCGGATTGGTGACGACGGTGCCCGACAACGGAACCTGGCGCACCGACGGCGGTGCGATCGGCGTCGGCCCGGTGACGGTGCTGTCGCCCGTGCAGGCGGCAAGAGTCAGCAGTATCGTCGCTGCGGCCAGCGCGGGGTTCCGGATCGCGCGCATCATGACGTGGGAGAAGGACATGGCAATTGCAGTGAAGGGGGCAGAAGCAGAAGGGGGGTGGCGTTGATGTGAGCGGTACTGCCACGAAGACAGTCGATGACGGCGGCGTCGTGTTTTTGCGTTCTATCGGAAGGGCATGCGGAGCCGCACTCCGGTGCTCAGGTATTCGTAGCGGCCGATCGATTGCGTGAACGGTGACGCCATTCGGCCTCCGTCCACCGCTGCGACCAGTTCGACCCGTGGGCTGGGCTTCCACGTCAGCAGCGCGGCCAGCCGCTGTGTGCCCTGCGTTGTGTGGCTGCCTGCGGAGGCATCGATACGCTGCGTACCAAGGGCACCCTCGAGCGTGGTACTGACGCCGCTGTCCTTCCTGCGGCCGAGGGACACCAGTGCTTCAGCAAGTCCGTATCGCCGCGGAGCGAAATAGCCATCGCGTGGTGTGCCGGAGTTGGCGTGGTGCCGTGCTGCAACGCCGAAGACGAGCCACGACGTGACATTGGCGCGCAGCGACGATGCGAGCGCGCGCCGAGTGTTTGGAGTACCCCCATCGTACCGAGTCAGGCCACCGTCTACACTCAGTGTGGAGTGTCGTGTCAGGCGAAATTCTGCGGTGGCGTCGACGGCTGTCGTCGTAAGTCCATTGACGATCAGGAGTGCTGTTTCATCAAATGGCCGATGGGCCGCGGCAAGTCCGATCGTCGCATTCGAGCCATGCCAGACGGCACCGAGTGCGGCGAGCGGGCGCAGACGAACCGGCTGCGTATCCGACGGCGACCGGCGTCCGTCCAGCAGACTCGCACCACCCTCCCCGCGAATCTTGAGCTTCCCTCCAGGCACCGGCCGCCAGAGCATTACCGAACGAATCGTGCGCGAGGTACCGCGTGACGCGAGAAAATCGGCGTCCCGCTGCGAGGCAATCACTGTCGCGCTGCCACGCCAGGGAGCGGACATCCGGGCTGAGATGCTGAAGAAGCGTGACCGGTTTCCGTCACTGTCCCACACGCTCAATCCTGCTGGTTCAGTGGCCATCTCCATGTCGGCGCGAGCCAGCGCCAGAGCATCTGATGCGTCGCGGTCGCATGGCGCGAGTGCGCGAGCGCGCTGCGCTGCCACCGCTGCGCCGCGACTGTCTCCCGCCCACCGCAATGATCGGCTCAACCCGTTCCACGACTCCACGTCGTCCGGGTCGGACTGGATCAGCTCTGTCCAGCGTTCGGTGGCCTGAGCCAGCTCACCGCGCCATGCCGCCAGTGAAGCCAGGCCTCGAGAGCCGATGCGCGATGGGGAACCAGAGCCTCGCGCCAGTTCGGTGAAGAACGCTGCTGACTCCTCGTACCTCCCGGCCCAGCCGAGCGCCGTTGCGTAGCTCGCGCGCAGGTCAATGTTGTCAGGCGCGCGTGGTAACAGGGCGGCGTAGCGGCGCAGTGCCGCATCATGGTTGCCGGCTAATGCGAGCGAGTGAGCCGCGCCTGACAGGGCCTCGATACTGTTGCGATCGAATGTGGCCGCGCTGTCGAACGCCATTACGCTCGCGGTGTAGTGACCGGCCCACGCGAGGGTCTGGCCAAGCGCGACAAGTGCTGGAGCCGCATGCGCGCCATCGAACAGCGGCCGTTTCAGTATCGTGATCGCTGCGGCGTACTGTCCCGCACGTGCCAGCGTCTTTGCGCGTGACAGCGGATCGGCATCGGCTGCATCAAGACTCGCGGCGCCCGACGCACACTGCGCCGCAGACTGCGCGGCAGCGGAGTTCGTGAGCACCACCAGCACCATGAGAACAGTGGCGACGGTGATGGCGTGTCGATGCTGCGCTGCAAGCGTCAAGTGTCGTCGCATCCGAGATGCCTCACCGAAGATCCGAAAGGAGCCGGAGGGGAAAGCCGGTAGTGGGCAGTGTCGGTCGCCTGGGCGAAGACTTGAACTTTGGACGCGATTCGCTCTCATCCCCACTCGGCCCCTTCTCGCCGGCTGCGGAGCGGCACGAGAGTGCGGGCAGGTGGCTCCCGATCACAGCAGCCAACGAGGGTCGAATGCTGCGTCCCCAAGACCTGCGGATGGATCAAGAACTCCGTCCTCTCGATCGGTGCATCAGGAACGTGTCCCCTCGGTCGGATTGATCACGAAGCGATTTTTTCAGGCTACCCCACACCTTTCTAGATCCCGGTGCGTGCGATCGGAGACCACCGCGTGCTCCGATGCCACGGTGGCGGCGAAGCTCGTCGCAAAGTGCCGCCGGCATTCGACCGATCGAGGCGACCGCGGACGCGCAGCATCCCATGAGCCAGTCCTGCGACGAATCCGGCCTTACCAGCCGTGCACGATCGACTTCGCGATCGATCCACATTCGCCTCCAGCATGAGATCAAGCCATGTTCACTCGCTCTTCCCCGAATCCACGTCGGTTGCTGTTGGTCACGACCACGCTGTTCGTTACCGCCTGTCAATCCGCCGACACCGTGCCCACCGGCAGCCAGCAAGCGCTCGTCACTACATCGGTCGCGCATGCGCATCCGGGAAGCGATGCGGAAGTGACGAGCGATCAGCGCAAAGTCATCGCGAAGGTCCGCCAGGCCACGGCACGTTTTCACGATGTCGAGGCGGCGGTGCTCGCCGGATACGTCGTGCAGTTTCCTGCCGGCTGCGCCGTGTCGCCCGACGGCGCACAGGGGTATCACTATCTCAATCCGACCCTCGCCGCTGACGCCGTCGTCGATCCGCTCACACCGGAGTTGCTGATGTACGAGCCTGCGCCGAACGGCCGGTTGCAGCTCGTCGGTGTGGACTATGTGATTCCGTACACGAAGTTGCCGAGGAGTGCGTTTCCCAAGCCGATGCTGCCAGGCGTCGGAGTGGAAATGATGAACAACGATGGGCTCGCGGTGTGGGCCCTGCACATCTGGTCGCGTCGACCCAATCCGAAGGGCATGTTCGCCGCGTGGAATCCGAAGGTGAGCTGTCAGTACCAGAGCGTCGCCAGACTGCCGCTGTTGCCGGATTGATCGCGGAAGAGGTCTCCTCGGTTGCATGGAACCGGGTTCCAAGGGGACGTAGATCCTGGGTTTCAAGGAGGTTTCAAGGGGACGCAAGGAGGTTTCAAGGGTTACAAGGGGACGAGGGTTTCAAGGGGACGTAGATCTTGATCCTGGGTTTCAATATCGGGTTTCAAGGGGACGTAGGTTTCAAGGGGACGTAGATCTTGATCCTGGGTTTCTAGGTTTCAAGGGGACGTAGATCTTGATCCTGGGTTTCAATATCAAGGGGACGCAGATCTTGAAAGGATCGGGATTTGATTTCGGTTTCAAGGGGACGTAGATCTTGAAGGGATCGACCCGCATCCCTGTGATCCGAAGGATCAAGATCTCCGTCCCCATGATTCTCCGTCCCCTTGATTCCCCTTCAAAAAAGCAGGGACTCTGACCCCATGGTTCGGAGTGATCTGTACCAGCGAGACGTGGCTCGCTGACTCGGCGGTCATCACGACCTCGGCCGAGGTCTGTCATGGAGTTTCATCTTGATCAGGGCATGGCGGTGCTCGAACGTTCGCCAGCGACGTTTGCATCGCTGCTGAGTGGCATCGGCGCGGAGTGGTTCGATGCCACCGAGGGGGGAGAGACATGGAGCCCGTACGTGATCATTGGTCACCTGATTCACGGGGAGCGTACGGACTGGATTCCACGCGCCGGAATCATCCGCCGTATGGTATATTCGCCAATGCAGAACGCCGGCCCGACCAGGGAGCACCGGTAGTGGACGACCCTTCAGCCGAAAGCATCGCCACTCATGACATTGAGCTTGCCTGAAATCACCGTGCGCCGCGCGATCGCGAGCGACGCTGCCAGTCTCCTCTCGCTGATGCACGGGTTGGCTGAGTTTGAAGGCTACGCTGATCGATTTGCCGTTTCCGAGTTGACACTGCACGAGCAGGGGTTCCGACGCGAGCCCGGCGATTTTGTGGCACTCGTCGCGGAGACCCCCGGCGACGACCCACAGCGTGTCGGGATGCTCGTCTACTACTTCATTCGGTTCACGTTTCAGGCGCGTCCGATGCTGTTCATCAAGGAACTCTTCGTCGCGGAACCCGGTCGTGGTCGCGGCGTCGGGGAGCGGCTCATGCGTGCTGCCGCTCGGGACGCGGTCGCTGCAGGGTGTGCGGGCATGAAGTGGCAGGTGGCGACGTGGAATGATGGTGCGAAGCGATTCTACGAGCGGCTCGGTGCGGCGGCAAACCCCGAGTGGGTGGAGTACGGGATGAGTGAACGAGCGGTGGAATCGCTCGCGACCGGATCCAGCTGATGCCGACGGCGGAGGCACTGGGTAGCTTTCTCCGGATGCCACATCACCCCTCGACTACAACACTGAGCAAATGACCATCGGATTTCGAGCGCGTTGAGCGAGTCTGCTGCTGCTGATGGCTGCGCCTGGCCTTGCCTCATCGCAGACGCCGTCTGCGGCGCAGGTCACACGGGCGGATCTCGGCAAGGCCTATCTGCGCCTCGATCGGGTCGTGTCTGGTCTGACGCTCGACGATACGACGCGTGCACGCGTCAATCGCGCCTTCGATGGATCGACGCTGGAATCAAGGGGACGTAGATCTTGAAGGGATCGACTCGCATCCCCGTGATTTGATGAATCAAAAACTACGTCCCCTTGATTCCTGAACCAAGATCTACGTCTCCTTGAAACCGCTACCCCCCTGAAACCCGGATGAGTTTTCAAGGGGACGCGTTTTCAAGGGGACGTAGATCTTGAAGGGATCGACCCGCATCCCCGTGATCCGAGGGATCAAGAACTACGTCCCCTTGAAACCCGATCAAGATCTACGTCCCCTTGAAACCCGTCCCCTTGAAACCCCGTCCCCTTTAAACCGAGGGATCAAGAACTACGTCCCCTTGAAACCCGATCAAGATCTACGTCCCCTTGAAACCCGTCCCCTTTAAACCGAGGGATCAAGAACTACGTCCCCTTGAAACCCCCTTGAAACCAGAAACCACGTCCCCTTGAAACCACCCTTGAAACCAGACCCCCATCCCCGAGAGCCGATGGATCAAGAACTACGTCCCCTTGCTTCCCGATGGATCAAGAACTACGTCCCCTTGCTTCCCGTCCCCTTGATTCCCGGTTCGGAAACCACTTCAAGAACTACGTCCCCTTGATCCCGCAGAACACTGCCCGAAACCACGCCTGACATCCCCGATGAGCTACTCGCAGCCCAATCCGCGCCTTCACTGTGATGAGCCACCTCCCGACCGTCGTGCGGCACTTCCCGCCACTGGCAGACCGACGTTCGCCGCACGACCTTCGTAGCGGGGCTTCGCAAAACCCGCAACACAAAGCGCAGACGCCATGATCGAAAACCCGACGCACCAGCAGGGCGACCTGACACGACTGCTGCACCGCGCCGCCGTCGGCGAGCGCGGGTCACTGCACCAGGTGCTGGCGCTCCTCAATGAGTCGATGCGGCGGATCGCACGGCGGCAGCTCGCTGGTGAGGGAGTCGGACATACGCTCGAGACGGATGGCCTGGTACACGAGGCCTGGCTCCGGCTCGAGGGGCTGGAGCGCGTGCAATGGCGCGACCGGCAGCATCTGCTGGCCGTCGCGGCACGCACCATGCGGCGGGTGCTGATCGACTACGCTGAACAGCGCCGTGCGAAGAAGCGTGGCGGTGGAGAGGTGGCGCTGGGCCTCGATGTCGTGGACGCCGCTGCGGCACACTTCGACGATCACGCCGACGAGCTGCACGCCCTCGACGAGGCACTCCAGCGACTCAGCGAACTCAATCAGCGACACGCTCAGGTTGTGGAATGCCGCTTCTTCGTCGGGCTCAGCGTGGAAGAGACGGCCGAGGCGCTCGAGCTCTCGCCCGCGACGGTGAAGCGCGACTGGACCGCAGCGCGGGCGTGGCTCAATCGCGAGCTGAGCCAGTGAGCTTGCCTCTTTCGCACGGCACGCCTCTCTCGCACGGCACGACTCCGCCGACGCCCGATGCGGCAGCACTATGGGCGCAGGTGGAGGAGTGCTTCCAGCGGGCGGTAGGACTTCACGGGGACGCCCGTCGCGAGTGGCTTGCGTCGGCATGCCCCGACGCCGCCATGCGTGACGAAGTCGAGGCGCTGCTGCAAGCGCACGGCAAACGAGGCGCGCTGGATCGGCTCGTCGACGATGTCATGACCCCGCTCCTGCCGCAACGCGATGCGGTGACACATCCGCCAGTCACGATGCCGTCGCACTCACGGTACCGCATCATCGAGCGACTGGGCGCGGGCGGCATGGGTGTCGTGTACCGGGCGCGCGACGAACGGCTCGACCGCGACATCGCGCTCAAGTTCCTCTCGCCGTACCTGAGTGCCGACGAGGTGGCCAAGCGCCGTTTCCTCGTCGAGGCTCGTGCGGCCGCCGCCATCGAGCACCCGAACATCTGCACGGTGCACGAGATCGGCGATACCGACGACGGGCAGCTCTACATCGTCATGGCGTGCTACGACGGCGAGACGCTCGACCGGAAAATTGCACGGGGGCCCATGCCGCTCGATGACGCGCTGCGCATCGCGGGCGAGATGACGCGTGGTTTGGCCAAGGCACACGACCGCGGCATCGTGCATCGTGACATCAAGCCGGCCAACGTGATGGTCACCACCGACGGCCTGGTGAAGATTCTCGACTTCGGCATCGCGAAGCTCACCGACGCGACGACGACGCAGACCGTCGGTGCGATCGGCACGGTGGCGTACATGAGCCCCGAGCAGGCGTTTGGGGAAATGGTCGATCACCGAACCGACCTCTGGTCACTCGGGGTCGTGCTGTACGAGATGCTCACCGGGGAGCGGCCGTTCCGCGGCCCCGGCGACAAGGCGGTGCTCGTCTCGGCACTGTCATCTGACCCGGAAGCGGTGCATGCGCTGCGCCCCGGCATTCCTCCCTCGGTGGACGCGGTGATCCGGCGCGCACTGTCGAAGCGAGCGCAGGACCGCTTCGCAAACGCCGCCGAAATGCTCGCAGCGCTGCAGTCCTGTGCACCGCGCGCGCAACGGTTCGAGGCTGCCCCGCCACTCTCATCCGACGCGATGCAGAGTGTGGCGGACGACGACAGCGCAGCACGGCGCCAGTCGGCGCTCACGCGCGGCGGCGAGCGTCGGCAGGTGACCGTCGTCGCGTGCACGATCGACGGACAGGAGCCGTTGTTCGAGCGTCTCTCGTCCGATGAGGCAGACCGGGTGCTGGCGGACCTGCGCGGTGCAGCCGACGCTGCTGCGACGCAGTTCGGCGGCATTGTGAACCACTTCACGGGCGATGAGCTCGTGCTGCTCTTCGGCGTGCCGGTCGCGCACGAAGAG
>Ga0335394_10008445_pt1 | contig 11621 bp, 4 predicted proteins | sample MAT03_FD_205741 | JGI IMG/M metagenome (GOLD analysis project Ga0335394, IMG submission 205741) | Freshwater microbial communities from Lake Fryxell liftoff mats and glacier meltwater in Antarctica - MAT-03 (spades assembly) (version 2) ... | reverse complement strand
GACTTCACGAAAACTTATTCCAGTGTTCATTTCCCGGCCGAGCGCGCCGAATCATGCTTTGCGCATGCCTAAACCGGTTACCGCCCGAGAACCGGCGCCTGCACCCAACCGGGCCATCGGACGGCTGGCGGTGGCCGTGGAGGCGTTGCACCAACGACTGCTGAGCGCCGAACAGGATGACGCCGAGCGGCTCGCGACAATCCCGGCCGCTCGGCGGATGAGTGCGCGCAACCTGCTCCACTACGTCGCCCTGCGCAGCCAAGACCTGCGGCGGCTGCAGCGTGACCTGGCGCTCAACGGCCTGTCCTCGCTCGGGCGTTGTGAAGCCCACGTGCTGGCGAGTGTCGAGCAGTTGCGTCGGGCTTTGCAGGCGATGCTCGGTCAGCACGACGCTGCGGGCGTCGTCGTCGCGCCGTCCGTGGATCATAACAGTGGCCCACGCGAATTGTCGCGCCAGGCACAGGTGGTGTTCGGTCCCTCGCCGGCGGCGCGCGCAGCGCGCATCATGGTCACCCTGCCCGGCGAATCCGCGAACGATCCCGATCTGATCGAACGATTGATGGGCGCCGGAATGGATCTGGCCCGCATCAACTGTGCGCACGATGACGAGCGGGTGTGGTCGCAGATGATCCGCCTGGTGCGCGACACCGCCGCGGCTCATGGGCGTCCATGCCGGATCCTGATGGATCTGGCAGGTCCGAAACTTCGCACGGGACCGCTGGCCGGTGGCGAAGCGGTGGTGAGTTGGAGCCCGCAGCGTGATCACCTGGGACGGGTGGTGGCACCAGCGCGGGTGGCACTGGTGTCCGGTGATCACCAACCGGCGGAGGTGCTGCAGGCGGTGCCGTTGACGGTGGATCTGTCGCGCACCGCCGCTGTTGGCGATCAGGTGGTTTTCCGGGACGCGAGGAAAAAACGCCGTCGTGGGCAGGTTGTCCAGGTCGCGCCGCAGGAAGTCATCATCGAGACCGATGAAACCGCCTACGTGGTGCCGGGTACCGTCATCCGGCTCGAACGCGCGGGGCGTCGACTGCTGCTTGCCGAGGTCGCCGCGCTGCCCACCAGCGACGAGCCGCTGGTGCTGGCCGTGGGCGATACCCTGGTGGTGACCGCGGATCAGGTTCCTGGTCGGCCGGCACGCCGTGATGATATGGGCAGGGTCAGCGAACCCGCGTGCGTGCCCTGTTCCCTCCCCGAGGTCGTGGCACAGGTGCGCGTCGGTGAACGCATCTGTTTCGACGACGGCAAGATCGACGCCGTGGTTCGACAGGCGGACGCTAAGCGCTTGGTGGTGGAAATCACCCGTGCGCGAGAAGGCGGCGCCAAACTGCGCTCGGACAAGGGCATCAATCTGCCCGACAGTGAGCTGACGTTGCCGTGCCTGACCACCATCGATCTTCAGCATCTGGAGTTTGCCAAACGTCACGCCGACCTCATCGGATTGTCGTTCGTCCACCATGCCAGCGATGTCGCTGCGGTGGTTGCAGCGTTGGGCAAAATGCGCCGCCAAATTGGCGTGGTGCTTAAGATCGAAACCCCGCAGGCGTTCAAGGAACTGCCAGAAATCCTGCTCACTGCGCTTGGTCGCATCCCGATGGGCGTGATGGTCGCCCGCGGCGATCTGGCGGTGGAAGTGGGATTCGCCCGGCTGGCAGAGGTCCAGGAAGAGATCCTGTGGCTGTGCGAGGCCGCCCATCTGCCAGTGATCTGGGGCACCCAGGTGCTGGAAACCCTGGCCAAGAAGGGCATGGCCACACGCGCCGAGGTCACCGATGCGGCCATGAGCGTCCGTGCCGAATGCGTGATGCTCAACAAAGGCCCGCACATCGTCGAGGCGGTGTTGTTTCTCGACGACGTTTTGGTGCGCATGCAGGAACATCAATCGAAGAAGCGCACCCTGCTCCGGCGGCTGGGAGTGACCAATCATCTCAGGATGAAACAAGGAAAGCACCATGCGTGAACAGAACAGCAAAGTCCGGGTGATCTGCCTCGACCGTGAGAACTCCGCCCGCAGTCAGATGGCCGAGGCCTTCCTGCGTCATCTCGATAGTGAACGCTTCGAGGTGTGTAGCGGTGGATTGGATCCGATGGACATTCATCCGCTCACGCGCCAAGTGATGTCGGAAGTCGGCGTGCCGTTGCTCGACCAGGTGGGCAAGTCCGCCCAACTTTACTTCGGCAAGGAAGCGTTCCAGGTGGCGATCTTGATCTCGCATCCGGACGAGACCACGAACCCGCGGCTATTCCCGGGCGCGCTACGCCTGGAGCGCTGGCCGAATGAGGATCCGCTCGCCGGTGATCTTGATGGCACCGCGCGGCTGGAACTATTCCGCCGCGTGCGCGACCGCATCCAGGTCCAGGCCCAGACCTGGATCAAAGCGCAGAAGGATGCGGAGACCGGGGTGTTCTCGAAGAAGCGGATGATGGGCGTGGGGCACTGACGCAGGCCGGTGTTCCGGACGCGCAGCGTCCGCCAACACGGACCGCGGCCCGAGGACCGCTCCGGAAGCACTCAGATCACGACGCTCTCACGACAGCTCGGGCAGCATTTTAGTCCCGAATCCCACCGGCTTCGGCATCGGCACACCAGCGCGGGCGAGGATGCCGGTCAACAAGTCGCCTTGGTTGCCGGTGACTTTGGGCACATAGCGGCCGCTGCGTATGGTTCCACCGCCGCCGCCAGCGATCACCGTCGGCAGGCGTTGCCACGCGTGGTTGTGGCCGTCGCCAAGGCCTGAGCCCCAGGTGAAGATGGTGTTGTCGAGCAACGTGCCGCCGGCCTCTTTGAGGCTCTTCATGCGTTGGACGAGGTAACTGAATTGCTCGATGTTGAAGCGGTCGATCACCGCGATCTTGTCGAGTTTCTCTGCTTTTCCTTCGTGGTGGCTGAGGTCGTGATGGCTCTCGCTGAAGGGCAGCTCCGGATAATTGATGCCGTGGTTCATCGACGCGATCAGCGTACCGACGCGGGTGATGTCGGCTTGGAAGGCGAGAATCAGCAGATCGCCGAGCACCTTCACGTGCTCGCTCCATTTCATGTCGCCGGTGGGGATTTTGACCTCAAGCGGTGGTGAGCGTTGAACGCTTGCTGCACCTTTGCCGGACGCCTGCATCTTTGCTGCTTCCGCTTGCTGACGTTCGATCATCACCACGCGTTTTTCCAGCGAGCGCACGCTGTCGAGGTAGTCGTCGAGCTGATGTTGGTCATCCGCGCTGACACGTTTGCGCAGATTGCCGGCGCTCTCACTGACCAAATCGAGCATGCTGCGATCGAGCGACGTGCTGTCGTCAACTTCGCCACCACCAGTGCGGGCAAACTTTGCCGCATCGACCGCAGGTCCACCCTTCTTCTGCGGCGTCGATTGGCGCGAGGAGAATAGACGTTTGTAAACCTCGCCTGGGCTGACCTCCACCGGCAGCGGTTGGGTGGCGGTGCGGTAGTTGCCGGTGGTGTAGTAGCGGTTATTCAGGCCTTCCTGGCCGGTGCCGGTGTGTTCGTTCTTGCGTGTGCCGAGTTCGAGCGACGGCAGCACGGTATAGAGCCCAAGGTGACTGGCGGCGATCTGATCAGCAGACGCTGCGATGTTGATGACATCGCGTTTGTCGGCGTTGGGTTTGGTCGCGGTCAGCCAGGTCGACAATTCAATCGCGTGCGCGGCACCATCGAAGGGCGAGCGTTCGACGTTGTCGACGCCATCGAGCAGCAGGATCTGGTCGATCACTGGTCGCAGCGGTTCGAGCGTTGGTGACAGCGTGGTCGGCCAGGTCTTGGCGTCCTTTGGCCAGAAGTGGCCCTGGCTGACGCCGCAGGGCATGAACATCCAGCCGAGTCGCACCGGCGCCTTGTACCCACCGCTGGCCTTGGGGGTCTCGGCCCAGCCCATGGTCTCCAGCAGCGGCAGGGCGAGGGCGACACCAAGACCCTTGAGGCAAGTGCGGCGATCGATGAGCCAGTTCTTACGCATGGCAATTTTCTCCCTGGAATTAGCGGCTGATACGACGGTTGAGAAACGGATAACTCGTAGCGATCTTCACCCACACGGTCTGGAACTTGTAGCCATCCTTGGCCACGGCGTCGGCGATCTCGTCGGCGACCACTTCATCGTAGCCGGTCAGGCTGCGGCAGAGAGTGTAGGCCAGGATGCGTTGGACGAGCGAGCGGCAGAAATCGTCCTTCTTGGCCGAGATCAGGCGTTTGAGCTCACCAGGTGTGGTGAAGCGTTGTTTGCCCGGCAGTTCACCGACCGCGTCCACCGGCGAGCCGGTGTCGTCGCGGTCACGCCAGCGGCCGAGCACGTCGAAGTTTTCCAGGCCGAAGCCGATCGGATCGATGGCCTGGTGGCAACTTATGCACGCAGGATCGGCACGGTGGCGTTCGGTGCGTTGGCGCAGGTTGAGACCGATGCTGTTGGCGTCCTGTTGTTCCAATGCGGGGACGTTCGCCGGCGGCGGCGGCGGTTTCTGTCCCAAGACGCGGTCGAGCACCCACGCGCCACGTTTGACCGGGCTGGTGCGGTTCGGCAGCGAGGTCACCGCCAGCACGCCGGGCATGGTCATTACGCCGCCACGGTTGCGGTCCCTGAGCACCACGCGCATCATCTGCGTGCCTTTCACGCTGTCCTCCATGCCGTAGATGCGCGCCAGGGTGCTGTTCATGAAGGTGTAGTCGTTATCGATGAACTCGACCATGCTGCGGTCCTCGCGCAGGATGGTGTCGAACAGCATTGCGGCTTCTTCATACATCGCCGCGCGCAGGTCCTTGGTCAGCAGCGGGAACTTCTTTTCATCGACCGCCAGTTCGTCGATGTGGTCGATGCCCAGCCACGGTGCACCGAAGCCGTTGAACAGCGCGCGCGAACGCGGGTCCTTCATCAGACGACGGACCTGTTGGTCGATCACCGTTGGATTACGCAACCTGCCGGCATCCGCCAACGCACTCAGCTCATCGTCCGGCGTGGTCGACCAGAACAGGTACGATAAACGCGAGGCGAGCTGGTGGTCACCGATCGCCACGATCGCACCGTCCTTGCCGGTGATCGAGCCATCGTCCGGTGTCAGGTAGAGGAACCCAGGCGAGACCAACACCGCCTTCAGCATCAGTTTCACCGAGGCGGAAAACACCTCGTCCTGGTTATCGGCGAGATCGAAGACCTTGAGCAGCGTCTCGATCTCATCGCTGGTCGGCGGCCGACGGTAGGCGCGACGGGCGAAGCTCTCGGCGATCTTCTTCGCCGCGTCGCGCTTCGAGAGATCCTTGCCTGGCGTGGCGACGAACAGCTTGCGTTGCAGATCGGATTGGCGCGCGGCCGGCGGACCGACCACGTCGATCGACTCGATGATGGCGGTGCGGAGTTCCGTTTCGGTGCTTGGCAGATCGGGCTTCGCGCCGGGCTTGCGCGGCGGCGGTGATGCGGTCGGGGGTTTGGGCTCTGATGCGGCCTGGATCTGGATGAAGGGATTGACCATCAGCAGCGAGAATCGCGCTTTGCCTGCCGGAAGTTTCGCGGTGATGGTATAGGTGGCTGGGGTCTTGGGCGGCGCGGTGATTTTGAACTCGCCGATCACCTGACCGTCGATGCGCAGGGCGAGTTTCGTTGGTTCCTTGCCGGCGTTTTTCTCGGTCGCGGCGCGGATCTTGATGGTGTAGGTGCCGTCGACCGGCGTCGACAGCAGGGTGCTGACTTCACCCGCTCCAGTGATGCGACGTTCTTTGCCATCCGCCTTGCCAGCTTCAGTTTTTCCGCTCATAACGGCGTCGAGCTGACCGGCGTTCCAGGTGATGGTCAGACGATCAGGCACGATTGCCTGATCGAGGATCTCGTCCGCGACCAGCAAGTATTTTTCCATCAGCAGCGGCGAAATTGAGCTGCTGAAACCTTCGCCCACCGCGTCCTGCGGTACCTGATCCGCGACTTTGGGATCTACGCCCAGCAGATCACGAAGGGTGTTGGCGTACTCCACCTGTGACAGCCGGCGGATGGTGCCGCGACCGGGGTCCTTCGGCGCGAGGTGCTTCAGGTTGCGCACCCAGGCGATGAACTGCGTACGTTCGGCTTCGCTCGGCTGCTTGATCTCCTTACCGGGCTTCGGTGTTGGCGGCATGTCCTGCGCATGCACGCGGCCGGCGGCGTCCTTCCAGATGTCGATCTTGGCCAGTGCTGACGTGCCGCTGGTGAAGGTGGTCAGATCAAGGTCGCCCTTGGGCTTCTTGCCGCCGTGGCAATCGAGGCAGTAGGTACCGAGGAACGGTTTGATCTGGGTGTCGAAGGCCTGCGCGAGCTGCGAGGGCTCGACCGCAGTCGCGAACGACGTCAGCACCAGCAACGCAACCACCGGCAACCGCACGCGGTTGGGATGGACGAGGGGGCGGCGGCGGGCGGCTGACATCATGGAATAAACGCAGGGTACCTCAGGTCATTACAGTTGGCGGGTGGGCAACGCTGAACAGCATCCCGCCTCGCCGCTGTCGATGGGTGACCTGGGCTGGAGGATCGTTTATCGAAAGCGCTGCACTCCTGATGGTTGCGACCAACATCAGATTCGCTCATGCTGCTGCCGATTAGCCTGTAATGCCGCCCCTCCGGAGCCGTTAAACCAGCGCATGAGTCAATCGTCCACCGTCGCAGCGCTCCGGAGTCTTGCCGGGGAACAGGCACAAGCTGGTTGGCAGGCCCTGGTGGACCAGCACGGAGCAGATGTGTGGCGGCTGATCCTGAGTCGCAGCCGCGACACCAACGAGGCCGAGGACGTCTATCAAGATTTCTGGTTGGGACTGCCACGCTCCGCCGTGTCGTTCAAACCGGCTGAGAGCGCGGATCCCGAACGGGCTGCGCGCGCCTGGCTCATGCGTGTTGCTTACACCACCGCGATCGATCGCGTCCGTCGCCGCCGCCCGGCGACAGTGGACGTCAACGCCGACGCCAAGGGAGCCGCCATGGATTCCCAATCCGTCACCGCCCGTCTGGTAGCGCAGGATCACATTCGCCCAGGCACCGAAGACCTGCACGACCGCGAGTTCCTGGTCGCCCGCGTCCAGGGTGCGCTCAAGGATCTGCCGGAAAATTATCGGCGACCGCTGCTGCTCTACGTCGTTGGTGGCCTGTCGTACGAAGAACTCGCCGCCGATCTGCGTTGCACAGTGAACAACGCGCGCGTGCGCGTGCATCGCGGGCTCAAACGCTTGCGCGAGGTGCTCGGTGGCGAGGTGCGATTGGTCAATGAACGTGCACTCGCCGGGCTGATCCTGCCGGTGATGTTGACGGCACCGCAGGCGCCATCGTTATCGGCAGCTCTCAGCACCAGTGCTGCCGGTGTCAGCAGTGCGGCAGTTGGTGCTGGATCCATCACTTCAGGTGCAACTGGTGGCACCATCGTCGCAGTGGCGGTCGGCACCTCGGGTGTGGTCGCGGCTGGCATCGTTCTGACGGTGATGTTGGCTGGCGCTCCGGCAGCGGTGCCGCCGGTGGTCCCACCCGCTCCGACAGCGATCGTGCGCCTGCTCGACGACTTCAATCGTGCCGAATCCGGCATCAAGGGACACTCGTTCATCCGCGTGACCCCGGAAATCTCATTGGTACCGGCTCCGGCTGGCGGTGGTGGTGGTTCCGCGCTGCGCATGGGCTGGTCGGCCGAGCACAACACCTATATCGACTGCGCTTACGATCCGAGCGATCGTCAGCCGCTGATCGGCGTGACGGCGACCGCCGCCACCGTGGTCAGCATGCAGGTGTGGGCACCACAGACGACCCGCCTGACGCACCTAGCGATTCGTTTCACCGATGCGGATGGTGAGATTTTCGAATGGCGTCATCCGCTGCCCGACGAAGGCAAGACGGGCTGGCGCACGGTGGAGTTCCGCCTCGATCCGGCACAGGCATCGCAGTGGGACACGCAGCCTATCGTCAACCACCGCGTCGAAACGCCGATGAAACTGCGGGGTTACGCGGTCGCCATCGCTCGCGACAACTCGCAGGAGGGGGTGGTCATCATCGACGATGTGCAGATGCGGGTGCCGCAGGCGCAGCAGGTTGCCGGGAAGGAGTGATCTGAGGTATCTGAGGTGGTAACGTCAGGCTCCCGGCCTTCGTAATCTTCCAGGCGGAACCTCACGGATGCACCGTGACAGGCCATTGTCAGGATCTCAGCGCAGGCCGTCCCCACCACGCCAGACAGAATGGCGCATGTCACGCTGACCTCTGCAGCAACAAGCACGGTTCTGGCGGGTTAGGATCAGTACCTGCGGAGGTTCCATGTTCCATATCGCCCGTCTGGGTCTGCCGCTCCTCATCGTTCTGGTACTTGGTGTTCCGGTGGTGGCCGGCGACGTCATCATCGTCGACTTCACCGATCCGGCCGACGTGCGTGGTATCGATTGGGATCGCGAGAACGTCGATGTCAGCTTCGGTCCACGGGCGGTGACCGAACGCGGCAGCGTGCTCAAGCTGGTGGCCAAACAGGGGGACTATCCGGGCTTTGCCCTGTACGCACCGAAGGTGCCTAAGGACTGGTCGGCGCATGAGGCGTTGTCGCTGGTGGTGTGGTCGAATGACGAGCGGGACATCGCGATCCGCATCGATGACCATAAAAGCGTCGGCTACAATTCGCGCTTCAACGGTGGGGCGCATCTGCTCAAGGGGCGCAATCTGGTGCAGGTTCCGATCGCGGTGATCGGAAAAACCATCGATGTCAAAAATATCAAGTTGCTCAATTTCTTCCTCGATCATCCGCCGGCGAACCTGACGTTGTGGTTTGACGACATCAAGCTGGGCAAGATGGAATCGGACACCGTCCCGTTCATTCCCTATGCCGAACGCATGGATCACCAGCCATCGATGGAGGTGGTCTCGCCGCACCTGCCGATGGGTCGCAACCTCGCCGGCGGTCCGCTGAACGCGTTCCTCATCGGCGGCGTCAAGCAGGGTCGCGAGGTGGTGGAAATGATGCAGCGCATCGACCTCGCGCCCAAGGTGCTGTCGTGGGATCGTGAATGGCAGGCCAACACCTGGGGCTTCGGCGATTTTTACGGCCAGCGCGGGAGTTTTCTCGATGTCGCGTTGATGCAGCGCTACCTTGCCAGTTCGATGCAGGGGCCAGAAAAGTTCGAAGTTCTCGTGCTGTCGACACCCATGGGTTGGAACCGTTTTGGTCCGGCGGCACGGCAGGCGATCTTGGAACGGGTGCGCGATCGCGGCGAAGGGCTGGTGCTGGTGATGCCGTTCACCGGCGATCGCGGTCAACCGTGGCCGGATGATCTGAAAGAATTGAGTGCCCTGATCGATGCCGATGCCGACTGGGTCGATGACGGCGGCAACGTGCGTCAGCCGAAGGACGGTCGGGAGTACGGTGAACGCTGGCAACTGGCGGAGCCGCATCCGATCACCGCCGGTGTGCCGCTCGACGCGTTGCCGCAGCAGGGCATGCAGATCCAGCAGTACAAGTTGGCCCCAGGAGCCCAGGCCCTGGTCACCCTCGCTCCGCGCAACGTGCCGGTGATCGCCGTGCGTCAGGTTGGCAAAGGCCGGGTGGTGACCTTCGCCACCCGTGGCTGGTCGCTGACGCCACTGATGGACGCACCTGAGGGTTGGGCCGATCGCCCGGCGCAGCGGTATTGGGAGACGTGGTACGCGTTGCTCGCTCGCGCGTCGCTGTGGGCTGCCGGTCGTCCGCTGGCACGCAACGGCACAGCGAAGGACGTGGCAGTCACCGGCGACCACGCGGATCCGTGGTACACGTTGCGGCAGTGGACGGATGCCCAGGGCAAGGTCACCGATTGGGAACTGGGTTTCGCCGATCCGACTCCGGAGCTTCGCCGTTTTGCGCTTCAGGTGCCGGAAGCGGTCGATCCCGGAGCGGCGATTCCCGTACGGTTCACGGCACCCGACGGATTAAGTGGCGTGACGTGGAGCGCCACGCTTGGTGAACTGGGCGACGGTCATTGGCGAACGTTGGTCACGGCACCGGTGGAGGGGGGCGCGGTCTCGCTCTCCTGTGCGCGGGTGCGGCAACCGATCGCCTTGGTGCGCGTGTTGGGCAAACGTGGTGACCAGATCGTCGCCGAAGGCCGCGCCGAAGTGGTGGTCTCGCCCAAACCGGTGTGGGACGATTACGAAACGTTGACGTGGTACGAGCAGGGCCTGCCGTTCCTCAGCGATGTCGAAATGGCGCGTATGCGCGAGTTCGGTTTGTCCGGAAACACCGCCAGCCCTGGAAATCCAAGCGAGTGGCGTCGTCTTTTTCGTGGCGGCATGCGCATCCATCTGGTTGGTTTCGCCGATGGTTTGCATGCCAAGGACCTTGAGGGGCAGATGCGTCAGTGGCGCGAAACCAAGGACCGCGCGGCCCTGATTCGCCGACCGTCATTCGCCGAGGAGCAGTTCGCCGCCGAACAACGCACCAAGACCGCCAAGGTCGCTGAGCAGGCCAAGCCCTACGGCCCGCTGTCGTACATCACTTCGGACGAGACCTCGCTCACCAGTTACACCGCCGAGTTCGATCTCGACGAACACGTCAACAACGTGGCGACTTTCCACGCCAAACTCAAAACCCAGTTCGGTGACATTGCCGCGCTCAATGCGGCCTTCGGTACCACCGTGGCGTCCTTCGATGCGCTCGTGCCCATCACCGGTGAAGAAGCCAAGGCTGCCGGTCCGTCATCGGACAAGGCCGCGTTGTGGAACGCTTGGCGCGCCCACAACGACGATGCCTGGGCCGGCGTGTTCCGCCTCTACGGCGACGCGCTCAAAACCAGGGATCCCGCCGCCCGCCTAAGCGTATCTGGCACGCAGGAACAGGCGGTCTTCAACGGCATCGATTGGGCCAAGCTGACGCCGGAACTCGGTGCAGTCAGCGGCTACGGTGGACGCTGGCAGGAACTGCAACGGCTCTGCTTTCAGGGCCCGGAACTGCGCGCCACGCCGTGGTGCGCCTATGGTCGCAGCGGCCGCGCGGTCGATCACCAAGTGTGGTCGAACCTGCTCGCCGGTGGCGACGGCATGGCGATGTTCTGGTGGTTCAGCCTGCGCAATCCCGATCTGACGTTGTGCAACTCGGGCAAGGACTACCAACGGGTCATCGCCGAGATGCGCGGCGGCATCGGCAAACAATTCATGCAGTCGACCAGACAGTTCTCACCGGTGGCGGTGTTGTGGAGCGCCACCAGCCAGCGCGCCGCGTGGCTGCGTGGGAAGTTCGAGGACTTCAAGAAGGCCGAGGCGACGGTGATGAACGCGCTCTATGCCGCCGGCTACGATCCCATGCTACTCTCCGAACAGCAGGTCGCCGCGGGCGAGATCGCCAAGCGCGGAGTACGTGTGCTGGTGCTGCCGATGACCCTTGCCCTCGGACGCGGTGAGAAAAAAGGTAACCTCCCGGTATTGCCTGAAGTGACGAAGCTGCTTGACGCAGGTGGCGTGGTGATGGTCACCGATGTGCCGGAGCTCGATGAGTTCCTGCGTCCCGTCGCGCTGTCCGACAGCATCGCCAAACGCCTGACGCGCTTCAGCGATGTGCCGGTTCTCGCCACCGCCTTGGATAAGTCCGGCGCAAAGCCCTGGGTCACGCTGTCGCCATCCACCGGAATCACGCCGGTGCTACACGCCATCGATGGTGTCGGCGGTTCGCGC
>Ga0335394_10008443_pt1 | contig 11622 bp, 5 predicted proteins | sample MAT03_FD_205741 | JGI IMG/M metagenome (GOLD analysis project Ga0335394, IMG submission 205741) | Freshwater microbial communities from Lake Fryxell liftoff mats and glacier meltwater in Antarctica - MAT-03 (spades assembly) (version 2) ... | reverse complement strand
GCCCCATGAGAACCATGCGCGCTACCCAAAGCGTGATGATGTCACGCGAAGTGATCAATGTGCTTGTAGGATAGAAGTACTCTAGTTCAGGCGTTTGTTCCGGCCAACCCAGTGTCGAGTGAGGCCACAGCGCGGAGGAGAACCAGGTGTCGAGAACATCTTCTTGACGCACGAGGCCCAGCGACTGCAGTTTCGTCTCAAGTCCCGCGTCTTCGCTACGAATGCAAACGTGAACGGTAGCCGGTTCCTCGATCGAAACGTTGATTAAACCCGCGGCTCGTTCCGGCATCGCTTCGACTTTGAACTTCAGTGATTCCGCCTCTGCTGGATTTTCGAAGGTTCTGCTCCAAATCGGAATCTGGTGTCCCCACCACAGTTGTCTGCCAACTGGCCAATCCCGTTTTTCACCAAGCCAATCGAGGTAGCCGCTGGCGTAGCGTTGAGGAAAGATTTTGACCTCGCCATTGGTAACTGCGTCCATGGCGGACTGTGCTAATTGTTCCATGCGAACAAACCATTGGTCGGCCAAGTACGGCTCGATCGGTGTCTTGCTCCGGTCGCTATGTTTCAGGTCGATTTCGCGATCCTCGGTCTTCTCGAGCAGACCAAGCGTATCGAGTGCTTCAACTACCTTCAGTCGAGCCTTGGCCATAGTGAGGCCGACGTAGTCACCGCCATTTTCGTTGATCGTGCCATCTGGATTCATGATATTGATCATCGACAAGGAACAGCGAATTGCGACGTCATAGTCATTCGGGTCGTGAGCCGGCGTAATCTTGACGCAACCGCTACCTAGTTCAGGTTTGGCCCAAGCATCTGCAACAAGCGGAATTTCCCGATCCACGAGTGGCAACCGAAGCATACGTCCATCCCGAGCCATTTGTGCAAGCAAGACCAGTTGCGGCAAGACCTCCACCTTGCGTGCGGCGAGCTCATCCAATTGCAGTCGAATACTGGGCTGGTCTTTTGCCGGGGCGGATTGCAGTTTTTCTTGAAGTAGCTTTTCGTGTTTATCCAATGCTGCTGCTGGATCTGGATGGACTGAAACGGCAGTATCCCCCAGCATGGTCTCAGGTCGGGTCGTCGCGACGGTGACAAACGTGGGTTCGCCCGATTTTGGCGAGACGAATGGGTATCGCAAATGCCAAAAATTTCCCTTCACCGTTTCCGTAAACACTTCGTCATCGCTAACGGTTGTTTGCAGGTAAGCGTCCCAATTCACAAGTCGCTTGCCACGATAGATTAGCCCTTTTGAGAACAGGTCAAAGAAGGTAGTTCGGACCGCTTTAGCGCACATTTCGTCCAGCGTAAAGCGTGTACGACGCCAATCGCACGAACAACCCATGCGTTGAAGCTGGCCGAGTATTCGCTTTTCATATTGCTCTTTCCATTCCCAAATGCGAGCGACGAGTTTTTCCCGACCCAGATCATGTCGCGTTTTGTACTCGACTTCTTTTAGACGCCGCTCAACGACAGCTTGTGTTGCAATACCCGCGTGATCCGTCCCCGGCATCCAGAGCGCGACGTAACCCTGCATGCGGTGCAAGCGAATTTGAATGTCCTGAAGTGTGTTATTGAGTGCGTGCCCTAGGTGCAATGCACCGGTAACGTTTGGAGGCGGAATGACGATCGTGAACGGCTTCTTGCTCCTGTCGACGTCTGCGTTGAAGCACCCGTGCTCTAACCAGCTGTCATAAATTTCAGTTGCGCTAGCGGCGAAATCGAATCGATTCGGAATCTCGTTGGTTTCAGCGTTCATGGTCGTTTGATTTAGGTGCGATTGATTAAAGTTGAAGTGAGCCGCTGGGCGCTAGCCGCGGGTGACGGAAATCACAGCGAATATGCAGTCGACATACCGGCGGCTAGTGCCATGCCGCTCACTTTGGCGTAAGTGAGCCGCTAGGCGCTAGCCGCGGGTGACGGAAATCATAGTGAATATGCAATCGGTATACCGGCGGCTAGCGCCTTGCCGCTCACAAAGTGAGGGGAGTTAGGTTGAAATCGTCTTGTTGAGTTTGTATTCGACGGCATCAACTAGGGCATGCCAGCTGGCTTCGATGATATTTTCGCTGACGCCGATGGTTCGCCAGGTGTCGTGATCGTCTGCGCTTTCGATATTGACTCGAATGCGAGCTGCTGTGCCCGCTTCACCGTTGACCACACGGACCTTGAAGTCGACAAGTCGCATGGAGTCGAGGCTCGGGAAGAACGGCAAGAGGACTTTGCGAAGGGCTGCGTCCATCGCGTTGACTGGTCCGTGCCCTTCGGCGGCCTCGACCCGCGTCTCGCCATTGACTTGGACCTTGAGAATCGCTTCTGCGTAGGTTTGGTTTCTTTCGATATCCAAATCGCCGGAAAGGATTTGGTATTTAATGGTTTTGAAGTGCTCAATGTAAGAGCCAAGGCATCGCTTGACGAGGAGGTCGAACGAGCCTTCGGCGGCTTCGAATTGGTATCCCTGGTTTTCTTTAGCAACAACGTCCGCGAGGATCTTGTCCAGAACCGCTCGGTCGTCGGGCAATTTATGATCTGCGGTTAGGGCAGCGATATTGGATCGACCAGACAGTTCGCTGACCAAGATACGGCGTTCGTTCCCGACGAGGGCCGGATCCATGTGCTCGTAAGTGTGTGCAAATTTATTGACCGCGTGGACGTGCATGCCACCTTTGTGAGCAAAAGCGCTTCGCCCGACGAAGGGCTGGCCGCTTCTCAATTGGAGATTGGCGGTTTCATAAACGTAACGTGAAAGTTCGGTTAAGTGTTCCAGCGAACGACCACCCAGAACCGAGTATCCCTTTTTCTTGAACTGAAGGTTAGCGAGGACGGTCACGAGATCGGCGTTGCCGCAACGTTCACCGATGCCGTTGATTGTCCCTTGGACTTGTTCGCAACCGGCATCGATCGCCGATAGCGAATTGGCGGTTGCAAGATCGCCGTCATTGTGGCAATGGATGCCGAACCGAACGGCAGAGCTTGCGAGGGCATTGCGGGCATCGGTTACGATCGAAGCGATTTCTTCTGGCAACGTCCCACCATTTGTATCGCAAAACACGATCCATTTGGCACCGGCGGTTGCGGCCGCTTGGATCGCTTGTAAAGCATACTCTCGGTTGGCTTTGTACCCGTCGAAGAAATGTTCTGCGTCGTAGACCACTTGGGCGTGTCCAGCGAGGTACGCAACACTTTCGCCGATCATGTCGAGGTTTTCTTGAAGTGAAACGCCTAGGACGTTGATTGCGTGGAAGTCCCAGGATTTGCCAACGACTGTTATTGCCGGTGTTTGGGCGGCGACTAAGGCTTTCATACCCGGATCGTCTTTGACCGCAACTCCCCGTCGACGCGTCATACCAAATGCACAGATTTGGCTTTGGCCCATGGGCAAGGACCGGACTTTTTGAAAGAACATCGTGTCCTTTTCATTAGAGAGCGGATAACCACCCTCAATCATATCGATTCCCATTTCAGCCAGGCGGACGGCGATGTTGAGTTTGTCTTGAAGCGATAGGCTAACGCCTTCGCCCTGAGTTCCGTCTCGCAGGGTGGTATCGTAGGTATGAATCGATCGTGTCGACATGATGAATTGATTTTGTTTGTTGAAGCGTCTTAAGAACGAAAAAACCCCTGAAGCCCTCGTTTAGGCTTCAGGGGTTTTGATTTGTAATCCACGCGTGCTAAATGCACATTGCAGGATCCCCGAGGCCTAATCGCAATGGGGAATCATAATCACTCGTGGAAAGTGGTTCGTCTTTGTCGTCATGAATTGTTGATTTGCGAAGTAGCTAATTTGCGGAGCAGTCGTCGAGGTTGACAAGGAATCTTCCAAAGTGCAAGGAAGTCTTTCCATCGTCTCCAGCAGCGATGATGGGATTATAATGACTTTGGTTCACTTGCGGGAGGGGAATATCCCTGCAACAGTTCCTAGGGTCAGTCGATCAATAAATGTCCGATTTTTGAAGTGGGATAGGCTTCCAACCTGTCATTTTCAATGCGACAGGCTGGAAGCCTATCCCACTAATTGATCGAACGATCCCTAACTGGATCAACTCAATCAAGCTGCGTTTTTAAGTCGCTGGTAGGTCAGCAAGACTTCGTAGAGGTCTTTGGTGATAACGACTGGGTCGTCGGAAAAGTCGTTTACCCATGCCAATCTGGCGGATGCGGACCGTTGCAACGCAGGCAGCAAGTCGCACAATCGAATAGTCACGGTCTCTGGCTCAGAGGGTTGGTAGATGGAAAGCTGAGTAACCGTCGCTTCGACAAAGTTTTGCTCGGTAGAGGTTTCATCGCCAAAATACGCGTCCTCGCACGTGGCATTATCCAATCCCACAACGCGAAAAACTGGCTTGTTCATAGGCAGATTACTTTATGAATGAGAGGAAACCAAACGGCTTGAATCGAAACGATCTATGTTGCTTTGGATCGACTGGGAGGAGTTTAACGCTTGAGGCAAATACTGTATTTTTCCCAAAATGACGCCGCTGCGTCTCAAAGGAGCTGATTTCCAGCAACAAAATCTGCTTGGTGCTTTGTAAATCAACGGAAAGCTTGACAATTTGCGGACGCTCCCCTAGATTCCCAGTCTTAGTTTGCTTGCAAGCACCACTTTGCACTAATGTGCATAACGACACCCATTTACATGAAGGACTTCAAACTTCGATTTCGGACTCTAATCGCGACGGCATGCCGGAGCGTTTAGAATCCACTTGATTCGTGGAATGAACCGGTTTGCCTTATGAAAGATCTACAAGCGATCGCGCGATATATGCGCCTTCCAGAAGACCAACTCAAGTTCCCAATCGAGTTGCTCAACCAAGGGTACGAACCGAATTATCTAGCAAATTATAGACCGGACGAGCTCGGCAACATCGACGAACAGACCTTGTCGAATCTGCGGCGAGCGTTGAATTATTCTGAGTCTCTCAAAGCTCACAAGGAAAAAATCCAGCAGACGCTGGACCGTGAGCAGCAGTGGAACGAGACGGTGGCCTCGGTGGTTTCCCAGGCAAACACGATTTCTCAAGTCGATACGATCACTCGCCATCTGCGCGCCCGAAAAAACTCACGGACCGTTTCCGAGAAATGCCCACATGTTGAGACCGTCGGTCAAGCCATTCTGACCATGCAAGGGGATGCTCCCAAAGATATCTTGCCTTGGGTTGCGGAAGTCGCAAGCGTCCCTCTCGAGCAAGCGGCTGACGTTTTGGAGCAGACCAAACGTTGGATGGTTTTCTTGCTGAGCGAGGATGTTCGATTGATGCAAGAGCTGCAGCGAACGCTTTTGAGAAAGGCTGGCATCTCGGTAAAAGTTTTGCCCGATCCCCCAAAAGGAAGCGATGCTGAGAAGCAACTGGATCAAACGGAATTGAGCCCCCACGCCGCGGTGAATTCTCAAGCACCCGCGATTGCGAGCAGCGAAGCGTTGCCCGCAGCGGAAACGCCCGCAGCGGAAACGGCTCAGGCCGTTGAAACTGAGTTCGCGACAGTTGAAGAAACTGTGGCGCCGGTTGCTGAAGCGGACACAACCGAATTGGCAGACACAACCGAATTGGCAGACACAACCGAATTGGCAGAAGCTGTTGCTACAGTAGTTGATGAAACTGCTACTGCCGATGCCGCTTCTGTTGAAATCAAACCTGCAGCTACGGACTCGGTCGCTCCGTTGATCGCCGAGTTTCATCAAGGCCGAAAGCAGGGCAAAGGGCTTAAAACAAAGACCCTTTCCGATAAACAGCTTTCGCCGCGGCAGCGTCGACGAAAATGGTTGCGCAGCATCTTGGAGTCTTACTCCAGGCTCAAGAAGCCTCTCACCGCACTGACACCGTACCAGATTCTGATGTTGTCTCGAGGCCAGCGTTCTCAGATCGTCTCGCTTCAATTCCATTATGACGAGCGTCCGCTCCTTCAGGCGTGCCGCGAATCCCTTTGCCCTGGTCGGCATCCAATGCATCATTGGTTACTGGAAGTTGCTGACGATGGTCTCAAGAATCATATCCTGCCACGTCTTCATCAAGATGTACTGAGTATCTTGGAGGAAGATGCACATACCGACTTGACCGAAGCGGCTGTTTTTCACTTGCAATCGTCCCTCTTGCAACGCCCTATACATGGACATCGCATCTTAATCATCGACGCAATTGGCCCGAAAATGGCAGCGATTGCAATCGTGGATGCGGATGGCAAAGTCGTTTTCACGAACGAAATCCCATGCAATAGTAATCGTGCTGACGTTGTCGCTCAAAACGTGGTATCTCTGGGGCAATGGATTCACGAGCACAAAGTTACACTCTTGACCATTTCCAATGGTCCGGCACGCCGCTATTTGATCCATACCGTTTCCGAGTTGCTCAAGCAGTCGTCCGAGGGCTCACTGTATTGGACCATGGTGGATAGGGCCGGTGCCGATGCCTATTGCATGTCCCGTGGCTGCCTAGTCGAACTCCCGAATATCTCGCGTCGGCATCGAGCAGCCGTATGGCTCGCTTTGAGACTTCAAGATCCGCTCAAGCAAATCCTGAAAGTAGATCCTGTCCGATTACGTCTTGGCAGCTACCAACGCGAGTTACCACAGCGCGAATTAGAAGCCGCGTTGCAGGACGCAGTCTCGACCGCAATCACACAAGCCGGTGTGGATATATTTTATGCAGACGTAGATGTACTGAAGCGAATTCCTGGAATGTCGGCTGAGGCCGCAAAGGCAGTTGTCAACGCTTGTCATGAGGACAAAATCACCAATCGCGAGACATTGATGACCGTTCTTCGCGAGCACCTTACGGAAATGCAATCGCGTCAAGCTGTTGGTTTCTTAAAAGTATACGGCAGCACCGAGCCGTTGGATGGGACCACCATTCATCCAGACGACTATCGCTTGGCGGAACGTTTGGTAGCCCATGCGAATCTGGCGTTGCCAGCTTCCGCACCCGCCAACTGGCAAAAACCTGACTACGCGCAACTTGCAGTAGCCACTGCTGCGGCAGTGGTTGAACACGCAAAGCTGGTCGTTGAACAGCCATTCGGCGAATCGATTGCAGAGACGAGCGAAGACGAGTCGGTCGGCAGCGAAACGTCCACAGATCAAGAGATCGACATGTCTCCGCCAACTGAAACTGAAATCGAGGGCGAGACTTCCACCGTATCGACCGAAGCAGCGGCAACAACTGAGAATGCAGCGGTCGCAGCTGAACAAACGACAACAGATGGCGAATTGGCAACAGATACTGAACTAGCCGTTGCCCAGGCCCCGCGTGTCTCTGTCCCAATGCCCGACGTACCGTCCGGTCCGATGGCGAGACCCACTCATTCCATCGACGTCGAACGTCTTGCAAGAAGCTGGCAGGTAGGCCGCGAAAAGATGAAGAAGGTCGCGGACTGTCTTCAATTTGCTTTCACGGACAGCCGCGATTTTCAGTATCCGATTCCGCTGTTGAGCAAGGTGCCAAAACTAGATGGATTGCAGAGCGGAGCCATGTTGCAAGCTTTGGTGATCGGTGTTGCCGACTTTGGAGTCTTTGTTGACTTGGGTCCTGAATGCAGCGGCTTGATTCATATCAGTAGATTGGCTCCCGATTTTATCGAAGACCCGCATCAGTTCGTCCAGGTCGGCGATTTGATTCCCGTATGGGTTTTGAATGTCGATGAAAAGAAAAAGCGAGTTTCATTGACAGCAATTCCTCCGGGTACTCCATCGCGTCGGGATGCTCAACAGGGCTTCGACGGTTCGCAGGAACGCAGTGGCAACGCAGGCCGCGACAATCGCAATCAAAGAAACGACCGCAATCAAACTGGATCGCGTGACACTCGACCGCCAGCGGCTCCAGAGAATCGAAGCCCAATGCCGGCAGGACAGGGCAATGATCGTAGCCGTGGTGCTGGCGGAAATCGACCTAGTGGCGGTGGTGGTGGTGACAACCGAGGTGGCGCAAATCGCGGTGGTGACAACCGCGGTGGTGACAACCGCGGTGGTCGCCCTACGGGACGAGACAACAATCGTGATCGCTCCCGAAGCAACACTAGGTCTGAGGATCAAGGTGCTCGCCGACCAACCCGAGTGGAACCTCCCAAACCGGTTACGCCGATTACCGATGCGATGCAAACCGGCAAAGAACCTCTCCGTTCTTTCTCCGACCTGCTGCAATTCATGAAAAAGGATCGCGATGAACCTGTCGTCGAAAAGCCTGTCGTCGAAAAGCCTGTCGTCGAAAAGCCTGTCGTCGAAAAAACAGTTGTCGCTGAGAAAGTTGTCGCTGAACAAGTTGTCATTGAACAAGTTGTCGCTCAAAAACCAGAATCTGCGAATCGTAGCGAGGGCGGCACAAGCCCAACCGATGAAAGCGTAATGAACCGAGTCGAATTGACAGAGCGCGGAGACGCGTCCGACACCTCCGCTTGAGAAACCCATGTCTGAATTCGACGACAAACTAAAACAGGCTGCCGCGCGCGGTGCAAACCGAGCAAACCACTCGCAATCGGAAACGGAACGGAAAAAGGCCGAAGTGGAGGAGTTTCGTAGCTTGCACAGCAAGTCGAGACTTGAGCTTTCCGACCGAATCGAGACAGTGATCAAGAAGATCGCCGATCTGTTTCCTGGATTTCAATTCACTACCGTGTTTGGTGACGCTGGTTGGGGAGCCGCTTGTTTGCGCGATGACTTAATCATGGAACGCGGTCAGAGAAAGAACAAGTATAGCCGCTTCGAAATGGCAGTGCGACCAGTGAACGAGTTCCACATCCTGGACCTGCAGGCCAAGGGTACGATCGCAAATCGAGAGTTGATGACGCGCAGCTTTTATCAACCGATCGGCGAAATGGATCTGAATAAGTTTCGCGAACTGATCGATGCTTGGGCTTTAACGTACGCAGAGCTCTACGCAGCCAATCGCTAATATTGGGGGCGGCGAGTCTGCGGCCCCCCGTGAGCTTGCTCATGGGAGCCAAAGCTTCTGAGCTAACACCGAGCTTAGCCACTAAGCTTGCGCTTCCACGAGTAAACTCGTAGGGGGGCGGCGAGCATGTTGACCAATCGCACACGTTTACTCGTCTGTGACACAGCCTTCGCTGGCACTTTTTACGTTCTTGATGTACTTGTAAAGCGTACCGCGAGTGGCTTTGAGTGGCGGTGCCTGCCATTTGGCTTTCCGCGATGCCAGTTCTGAATCGGAGACGGCGACGTCTAAGCGGTTTGTATCTGCATCGAGCGTGACAATGTCATTGTCCCGGACCAATGCCAATGGACCACCCTCCTGAGCTTCTGGTGTAACGTGCCCGACGATGAAGCCGTGTGACCCGCCAGAGAACCGACCGTCCGTAAGCAATGCGACGTCAGAACCAAGTCCCGCACCCATGATGGCAGAGGTGGGAGTTAACATCTCAGGCATGCCTGGCCCACCCTTGGGGCCTTCGTATCGAATAATGATGACGTCGCCCTTTTGAATCTGTCCTTTCTCTAACGCAGCCAGCATCAGCTCCTCGCTGTCATAGCAGCGTGCAGGGCCAGAAAACCGCATACCCTCCTTGCCTGTAATCTTCGCAACCGATCCCTCAGGCGCCAGATTACCGAAAAGAATTTGAATGTGACCTGTGGCTTTGATCGGGTTGGACACCGGCTGAATGATTTTTTGTCCAATCTTTAGTCCTGGAAGGTCCGCGACATTCTCCGCCAGTGTCTTGCCGGTGACAGTCATGCAGTCACCAGTCATGAAGCCTTCTTCGAGCAAGTATTTCATGACAGCAGGAGTTCCCCCTACGGAGTGCAGATCCTCCTGCACAAATTTGCCCGACGGCTTCAGGTCGGCGAGAAACGGCACTCGATCACTCACTTTCTGGAAGTCATTCAATTTCAAATCGATACCAACGCTTCGGGCCATGGCGATCAAGTGGAGCACCGCGTTGGTACTGCCACCCAAGGCAATAACGATCACCATGGCGTTCTCAAAGGCTGCGCGAGTCAAAATGTCGCGAGGTTTGAGATCGATCTCGAGGAGATGTCGAATTGCCTTCGCCGCTCGCTTGCACTCGTCGATTTTGGCCGGGTCTTCGGCTGGAATGGAAGAAGAATAAGGTAGCGACATACCAAGAGCTTCGATTGCGGAAGCCATCGTGTTGGCCGTGTACATACCTCCGCACGCTCCTGCGCCTGGGCAAGATCTGCGAACGATGTTCGCCCGCGTTTCCTCATCGATCTGGCCAGATATGTATTGGCCATAACATTGAAATGCGGAAACGATATCGAGCGAGTGACCGTTCCATTTCCCTGCTCGAATTGTACCACCGTAGACCATTAGAGCCGGACGATTAAGGCGTCCCATGGCAATCAAGCACCCCGGCATGTTCTTGTCGCAACCTGGAAGAGCAATCAATGCGTCGTACCACTGAGCACCCATGATCGTTTCGATAGAGTCCGCAATGAGGTCACGCGACTGCAAGGAATACGACATCCCATCGGTCCCCATGCTGATGCCATCGCTCACTCCGACCGTGTTGAAACGCATACCGACGAGATTCTCCTGGACAACCGCCTTTTTGACTTCTAGGGCAAGATCGAGCAGGTGCATATTGCATGTGTTGCCCTCGTACCACACGCTACCGATTCCAACTTGGGCTTTGTTCATGTCCTCTGGCGTCATACCCGTACCATAGAGCATCGCTTGCGAAGCACCCTGGCTCTTCGGTTGAGTGATTCGAGACGAGTATTTATTAAGTTGGGTCATGGATCAAGACTGCGTGAGTAAGAGAGAGAGAGAGGCATGTTTCAGCGAGAACGAAAAAAAAACGACTATTTGCGGGCTCGAGGATGGCTCATGGAAACCCAGGCACCATTCTGCGAGCTGCTGGCAACGCATTGTTCGATGAAATACATACCTTCGACACCGTCGTGCACGTTTGGATAAACGGTATTGACTCGTTCGATCGTTTTGCCTTGGGCGACATCGACCATGGCGTCGTAGGCGGCAACGTAGATATTCGCAAACGCTTCGAAGAAGGCTTCTGGATGGCCACTTGGTAATCGGCAGGCTGCCTTACCGCTAGCGTTCGTATACGATGCATTGGGATCGCGAGTGTAAAGTCGATGCGGTTGGCCATTTTGCCGCACGACCATGACATTCGGTTCCTCCTGTCGCCAAGAAAGGGCACCTTTGGTACCGTCGATTTCGACTGACAGATCATTTTCACGACCGTGACTGATTTGGCTGGCAGTTACTGTTCCCAGTCCGCCGTTTTGATACCGAACGATCGCGGTCCCGTAGTCGTCCAGTTTACGTCCTGGTTCGAATATCTTCAGGTGACAACTGATTTCAGCTGGCAAGAGTCCGGTCATGAATCGACCGAGATTGTAAGCGTGGGTTGCAATATCTCCGAAGCAGCCTGCGACGCCGCTTTGTTTTGGGTCTGTTCGCCATGCCGCTTGCTTTTGGTCTTGATCTTCGAGCCGAGTGCGAAGCCAACCTTGGATGTAGCTGGAGCGAACGGCTTGGATTTCGCCGAGTTCGCCGCTTTGGATCATTTCGCGTGCTTGGCGAATAAGTGGGTAGCCCGTGTAATTGTGTGTTAACGCGAAAACGGACTTGGATTTATCCACCAGTTTGGCAAGCTCTTCGGCTTGCGCCAGATCGAACGTCATGGGTTTGT
>Ga0335394_10008439_pt1 | contig 11623 bp, 5 predicted proteins | sample MAT03_FD_205741 | JGI IMG/M metagenome (GOLD analysis project Ga0335394, IMG submission 205741) | Freshwater microbial communities from Lake Fryxell liftoff mats and glacier meltwater in Antarctica - MAT-03 (spades assembly) (version 2) ... | reverse complement strand
AACAGTCCGGACAGTTTTAAATCGCCAACGACAGAGTGCGGGTTTCAGCCTCCTCGCTGAGGTCAAATGCTAATGGTAGAATGCGGGTTTCAGCCTCTATCTCAAAAACTGTCCGGAGTATTGATATATAGCGGTAGCCATGATCAATAGGACGCATCCCTGTCATTCCCGCGCAGGCGGGAATCCATCTGCTCGATAGGTGCCAGCGTCATTCGCGCCTGCGCGGGAATGACGCTGGCATGTCCTAAGCTTTATGACTATGGCTATATAGCGGTTCTTTGCCGGGTGAGGTACAGTAGACCCCGGCAAAACCCTTGCTGAATAAGGCTTTTAAAAATCAACTTGTACTTCACTGAACCAGGAACCGCTATAGAACCATGATTAGATGTAATTAGTCACTTCAACAAGCAAGGCTTATTGAGAATAAAGAAGGCCGAAACCCTTTGACATCAAGTATCGCCAATTCTCGATAGCTAAAGCCCATACTCAGCGAAGCCAAGATAGACGTTAGCAGCAAGCTCGCCAATCAACAGGTCGGCGAGTTCTTCGCGATCCGCGCCGGAGAGGTCACTAGCTTAAAGGCAAACCTGTCACTGCTTCGGGCTGAACAGGTACCGCTGGAAATGGTGCAAGCCCTGGCGGCCAGTTCTGTAAATTATTAGGCTAGCCAACTGAGACAGGCTGCAATCCTAGAGCCAGCCACCGGGAGCCATGCCGACAGAAGCGACTGCCCTCGCGTGCTCATCCCCATCATCGGGCACACCAGGGCGGCAGTCTATGGCTCAAGCCCACAGGAGAATGGCAAAGGGGGATAATCGAAGCCATTTTGGGCGGATTGCGGTAGGAAATTGGTAGGACGGTTTATTAAGAACTGCTATGATCGTGGGGCAGAAGGGCTTAGAAGATTTTCTGAACTTCGTTTGGGACGAAGGAGCCGCTGGTTCGAATCCAGTCATCCCGATTTTGGAGATTACAGCGCATTTGGAAAATAGTGTCGCAGCACGGCTTCATAGGCTGCGTTGACCCGCTGGGCATGTTCCTTGCTGCCTCCTATGTCGGGATGCGCCGTTTTCATGGCTTGACGGTAGGCTCGTTTGATAAATTCTAGGCTGATTGGGCTAAAGGGGCCGATGTTGAGGATAGCCAGATGATCGGCGATGGTGTTGCGGGGGGGTGACTGTTGCGGCGGGGTGTTATGAGCCGATTGCTGTCCGGTTCGCTGGTCGCGCCGTGTTCGTTCTACAACGCTTTCTAAGGAGGCGATCGCCTCTCCTTCCCAGCCAAACAGTTGAAATACCTCATGAAACCGGATCGTTTTTTTACACAACCGTTGCAAGATTGGCAACCAGGCTGATTCTGGATGGTTGGCCGTTTGCCAGAGGGCATCGTAGGCGCTGAAGCCGCCCAGTTTGTAAATGTAGTAGCGATCGCCCGTGTGACTGTCTACATGACGGCCAAATTGTTGCAGCACATCGGCACCCACGTACCCAATGCCGTCTTCACCATGAATTAAAGTATGGAGCAATGCCAAGGCAGGATGGAGTTTCCTGGCCCAGTCGAGTTCGCACAGCGCTACCCAGTCGGGCGTGTGGAATAGCGGCGTTTCGGCATTGGCTTCGCGGTGGCTGGCACTGTATTGTTCATAGTCACCCACGGTGCCCCATGTGTCTTGAATGCGGGTCTGCCACTCAGATTCGAGTTGGGGAGGGGGCAAATCGTCGGCTAGCTGCTCGGCCAGTTGGTTGAGCTGAGCTTGAACAGTGTCGAGGCGATCGCTAAAATGCAGCGCTGTGCTGGCAAGCTGGCTGGCCAGAATTTTGGCAAAGCTAGCGCTGTGTTCAGCTAGAGCCGCTTGGAGCTGTTGTAGCGATACACCCGTTGACCCAGTTGAATCTGTGCGGATTGAAGAGATACCCGCCGCAGTATCCAACAGTTTCTGCAAGCGGCTTTCGATAGCGCGCTGATTTTCGGTCAGTTGGGTCAGGGTTTCGCGGATCGTCTCAATCTGATAGATCGGGTCGTTGAGGGGTTGCCGAACCTGAGGTTTCAGCAATGGATCAGACGGCAACGCGTCATCCACAGGCAGATGGAGTTGCTCTGTTGGATGGTCAACTGGATGGTCAACTCTGGGGCGGGAAGATGTATCTGTAAGCCGAATGCGCCGAGTATAGAGGAAGCGATCGCCCTGATTAGGTTTATAAATTAGTAGGTCAGCTTCGTCCTCTACCTCTCCGCTGCTAAAGACTAACGTTAAGTTTCCAGGTTGGTAGACTTGCTTGCCACTTTGCCAGTCGTCTACCAGCGCTGTACAAAAATTGAGCAGCGGATGCTCAGTAGACTGAGTTACCACCCGGCAGCCCGTTTTGGTTACCCGCAGAAACCGAGAGGCGAGGTCGGCGATCGCGGCCTCTACCGTCTTAGCTTGATTTGTAAACAGAACTTTTAGAGACTTCGGTTGCATTAAGTAGATGGGCGTAATTAAATATAAAGCCTTAAAAGTCTGCGCCGCCCGCGCAGCGGGCGGCGCAGACTTTTAGAATCTTGTTTTTATTTAGGTTGAACTACTTATAGCTGTCGCCACAAAGGTTAGGACACGGGGATCAAATGGGGTGTGGGGGCTTTGCCCCCAGCCAGGGGTTCCACCCCTGCACCCCGTCCTAACCAATCCGTCTATGGCTATAATAGGTCTCTGGCATGAATAAACCTCCTGCATGAATGCTTTTTTGAGGGCGTGAATCGTTTCCCGACGAAGCCGGGAAACGATTCACGCAGGAGGTCTAATGCGTTTGCGTGAGCGTAAATCGGTTATCGGCAAAACCGAGAACCGATTTACGCAAGAGGTTTAATGCTGATTGACTGACAAAAGTCTATGCCCCTCACCCCCAACCCCTCTCCCAGAGGGCGAGGGGAGCTGATCCACCCTTCCGGTTCCCTCTCCCCTTGGGAGAGGGCTAGGGTGAGGGCTTCCGGGAATCTGGTTAACACGTTTTGTCAATCAACCAGGGTTTAATGACAATCTAGAATCGCGGCTGATCAAATTGCTCTGAGTAAAAAGGCTCTGAGTAAAAAGGCTCTGAGTAGAAGGGTGGCAGAATTGCCCTTCCACTGAGAGCATTCAGGTTTTTACGACTCAACCCGTATTTCGCATACCAGCCGCAATCCCATTGATGGTTAGTAGAGCACCGCGCAGCAACTCGCCTCGGCTGTAGCGAGAACGAACTACACCCGACGCTGCGCTAGTTTTGTGCTGCCGTAGGCGTTTTAGCAGCGAAACCTGCAAAAATCCTAGCGGTACAATTGTACCATTGCGGAGCTGCACCGACCGTTGTAAGTCGGGATCGCCATCGAGTAGGCGGGTATGCCCTGTGATCGCTAAAACCAAGTCGCGAGTCAAATAGTATTCATTAGCAATCTGCTCAAATAACCGCTCAAAGCGATCGCGATCTTCAGGTTGGCTCAACTCCTGTACGTAGTGGCTGGCAATCTGTAAATCTACTTTTGAAAGGGTCATTTCACACTTAGAAATCACCATTTTGAAGAACGGCCACTTGTAATAAAAATAGCGCAGTAGCTTCAGGTGCTCTTCTGGGTCTTCGGTTAAGAAGTCACTAATGGCCGTGCCCACCCCATACCAAGACGGCAGCAAAAAGCGCGTCTGAGTCCAGCTAAATACCCAGGGAATAGCCCGTAGACTCGCTAAATCTTTTTTGCCGCCGCGCCGTGCCGGACGGGAACTAATTTGCAATTGACTAATTTCTTCAATCGGCGTTACTTGATGGAAGAATTCTACGAAGTCAGGTTGTTCATAAATTAAGGCTCGATAGTGAGAACGAGAGCGCGCCGCCAACTCCTCCATAATTTCTTGCCAGGACTGAATGTCATCAAACCCATTACGCAGGAGGCTGGCTTGGATCACCGCCGTAGTAATTGTTTCCAGGTTATACAGAGCCAATTCTGGCAAGTTGTATTTGGAGGCCAATACCTCACCCTGTTCGGTAATTTTGATCCGCCCATCGATGCTGCGACCGGGCTGCGCCAAAATTGCTTCATAGGCAGGCCCACCACCTCGACCCACCGACCCACCTCGCCCATGGAAGATCCGTAGGGCAATATTGTACTGTTCTGCAACTGTTTGCAGCGCTTGCTGAGCCTTATGAATTTCCCAGTTGCTGCTGAGGAACCCCGAATCTTTGTTGCTGTCGGAATAGCCGAGCATAATCTCTTGCAGCGAGAGTTCAGAAGCTTTCGCGGGTGAGGAGGATGGGGACTCTGGCGATGTTTTAGCTTCAGGCTGAAGCGTTTCAGCGTCATAACCGCCCGACAGGTAGGATCGATACAGCGGCAGGTCGAACAATTGCCTCATAACGGCAGGTGCCCGCAGCAAATCTTCTACTGTTTCAAACAGGGGAACCACTTGCAATGTACCCGTACCCGTCGCGGGATCGTAAAGCCCCGCTTCTTTTGCCAGCAGCAGTACTTCCAGCAGGTCGCTGGCATGGTGACTCATACTAATAATGTAGGTCTGGCAAATTTCTGCACCAAACTCTTGATGCAGCTTACGTACCATCCGAAAGGTCTGGATTGTTTCGCAGGCCTTTTCAGAAAAGGGCAACTCAGTAGGAATTAACGGACGGCGCGTTTGTAGCTCAGTTGCTAGCCAGAGCGATCGCTCTTCCTCTGATAGGTCATTATAGGAACCGGGCAATATTTGCAGATAATCAGCAATTTCGCTGAGCGTGTCAGAGTGACGAGAACTCTCTTGACGAATGTCTAGGTAGGCCAAATTAAAGCCATAAATTTCAACTTGGCAGATCAGGTTTTCCAGATCCCGACAGGTTAATCCAGTTTCCTCTAAACTACGGCGAATCAGGCTCAAATCGGCCAAAAAGTCTTGCCCTGAACGGTAAAGAGTAGCCGGATTGGTATCGAGCACTTCATCGTTGAAGTAGTCGCCGTTATAGAGCTTAAGGCTGCGATCGCGCGTATTCTGCAACCGCTGCTGAATGTAAGACAGCTTTAATCGGTAGGGTTCTTGCCGATAGCGAATGGCCAGTTGCTCATAGACCTCCGGCATCTGCACCTGATCTTGCTCTAGCGACTCTAGCAAGTCAGGCAGCACATCGCTCCAGTGCAGTGACAAACTCAACAGATCAATCAGGTGCTTAATGGAATTAATGTACTTGCTGAGCACCAAATTGCGCTGATAGCAGGCTGTTTTCCAGGTAATTTCGGGTGTAACAGAGGGGTTGCCATCGCGATCTGACCCAACCCAAGACCCAAACTTACAGAAGTTGTAGCTAGGGGGACGTAGCCCCGGAAACGTGCCTTCTAACGCCGTCCGAAAGCGGTAGTAGAGCTGCGGAATTACCTCAAACAAAACTTCCTGAAAATAGTGCAGGGCATAGTCTACCTCATCTAGAACGGTTGGCTTAAATTGGTGCAATTCATCGGTGCGCCACCACAGGCGAATTTCCTCTGTTAATTGCTCCCGTAGGGCATTCGATTCCCATGAAGACGCTAGCCCTACCATTTGTAGCCCTTCTTCTGCTTGATCTAAGTGAGCCAGAATTTTAGCAATCCGGCGTTGCTTATCACGAATGGTATGACGCACAATTTCGGTGGGGTGCGCGGTAAAGACTAGCCGGATATCGAGATTATCGATCAGATCCTGAATTTGACGAGGGGGTACATTCAGGCTGTGCAACTTGGGAAACAGCCCTCGGAAGGTGCTCATTTCGCGGCGGGCGGTGTCGTCTTGCAGGCTACGCTCTAGCAGATCAGTGTGCAATCCATTGGCTGGCTCATCCGCATCTAACGCCGTCAAGGCGGCTTCTGCCATCAGGCTTTCGTAGGTAGCGCGATATTGCTGCTGTTGTCCACGCTGCTCGTAGTGCTGTTCGACGATATTGATCAACTGAAAGTAAAGCGCAAAGGCGCGAGCAGCACGAATTGCCTCGTTCAGGTCTAATTTTTCGATTACTTTTAGGGCACCTGATTCCATCTCCGCTGGCACCTGTCCTTCGGGAGAACAGAGTGCCCGCAATTGTCGTAACAAATCTACAAGCTGTTGACCACACTCTTGGTGCAACACAGCTTGCCACAGTTCTTCTACCAGCTTGAGACGATGCCGGAGAAACAAATCAGTTGCCGTGCTGGGACTGTCTGGATTACCCTGAGATTCCTTGGATTCGATAGCAGTGCCGGAACTGGAGGCATCATCTGAGGAATGGAGGATCGAACTCATGATTTGTCCTGGCAATATTATTTGATAATTCTAGGGGTTTTTGCGGAGAAGCGAGCGGTAAAAATTAGGGTTTGAGAGCTTGGTTTGAGATTTGAGAACTAAAGCACATTCAGGGCTGCCTAGGAAATTTGATGGTTTGTGCACGAGAATCGAGTTTTGAAACAAGGCTAAAGAAAGTGAAACGTGGTGATCGATTAATATATAGCCATAGACGGATTGGTTAGGACGGGGTGCAGGGGTGGAACCCCTGGCTGGGGGCAAAGCCCCCACCCCCCTTTGATCCCAGTGTTCTAACCTTTGCGGCGACAGCTATAGATTCTGAGTTCTTCGCCTTAAAAAATCTGGTGTTGCTGATTTCACGTATGAATTTTTTTTGAAAGGGGCGCGGATCGACCCTTTCAAAAAAAATTCATGCCCAGACTGAGCAGTGCCACAAATATTTAGTGTTTTGGGCAGTGGCATTGAGGTGATGATTTTTGTGGCGCGGGCTAAACCATCGCCACAAAAAATCATTACAAGTTGTAGGATCACCGTGTTTTGCCAGACGTTTAGACTGAAATTACATGAGATCGATCGCCTATTGTTACATCGATCCGCTATTAGAATCTGTACCTGATGCATCAGTGTGGGGGATGGAGATAGACCGGGTATATCAAGATCTAGGCGATCGCCAGCAATGGGATCAACTGCTAGAAGACAGCCAAACTATTCCCACAGATTCACTTGTGGTGCGGTGTTTAGACGAATTGGGAGAGTCGGTGCGTGAGGTGGGCGATCGCCTTGCTGCACTCGAAACCCTGGGCATTTCCTTGATAGTACTAGAAGATTCTGCTGAACCACAGAACCTAATAGGGCTGCGATCGCAGATGGTTCAGGCCTTCCAAATAATGCAGGCTAGTCAACGGCGGCGACGGATTCAACACGGGCACGCCCGCAACCGAGTAAAAGCACTGCCACCACCCGGTAAAGCACCCTATGGCTATCGTCGAGGAAAAGATCGCTACATCCTTGATCGTAGTACGGCCCCAGTTGTCAAAGATTTTTTTGAACATTTCTTGCTCTATGGTTCACTCCGGGGAAGCGTGCGGCATTTACAAAAAAAATATAACAAAAGAATTTCGGCCTCTACCGGTAAGCGCTGGCTGACTAGCCCAGTTTATCGAGGCGATTTGGCCTACCAAACCGGAGATGTAGTACCCAATACCCACGCCCCTTTGATTTCTCGCCAAGAGGCCGCCCAAGTCGATCGCCTGCTGCGCCGCAACCGCCAACTGCCGTCTCGCACCGCCAGTGCGCCGCGATCGCTGGCCGGCCTGGTGGTGTGTGGCGTTTGTCGCTCTAGCCTTCGGGTTGCCAGGGTTACGGCGGTGCGACAAACGCGCGAATACCTCTATCTCCGCCCAACTCTGTGCCCTCACCAACCCCACTGCCGCGCCATTTTGTATGACCAGGTGCTAGACCAGACGATTCAAAAAATTTGTGAAGAATTACCGCAGGCGATCGCCACCGCATCTATCCCCGATATGACACCTATTCAGCAGAGCTTGACCGCTCAGATTGATGCCAAACAAGCGATATTACAGCAATTGCCTGCCCTAGTCAGCAGCGGCATTCTAGACAATGAAACCGCAGATCTGAGAGCCTACAAGCTGCGTACAGAAACGGCTACCCTCCAAGCCAAGCTAGCCCAATTGCCTCCGGCAAATTTGCAGGCGATCGCCCAAGTCGTTTCCATTACTCAATTTTGGCTCGATCTATCGGAAGCAGAACGGCGGTTCTACTTTCGGGAGTTTCTACGTGAAATTCAAATTGAGCGAGAGGCGCAACTCTGGCAGGTGCGCCTAAAGTTTATTTTTTGATAAGTAGTTCAACCTCAATAAAAACCAAATTCTAAAACCCTGCGCCGCCCGCTGTGCGGGCGGCGCAGGGTTTTAGGGTTTTATAGCGGTAGCCACGATCAATAGGACGCCTCCCTGTCATTCCCGCGCAGGCGGGAATCCATCTGCTCGATAGGTGCGGGGGTGGATTCCCGCCTGCGCGGGAATGACGCTGGGATGTCCTAAGCTTTATGACTATGGCTATATGTTTATAGCGGTTCCTAAACGGGTGAGGTACGATCGGCTCCTGACTGGCAAGGGTTTCAGGGCTGAAAGTGTACTGCACTCGACCGAGAACCGCTATAATTACGCCCACCTACTTATTGCTTTCGTAACCAATCGTTTAAGCCCAAAGCCGCTGTTGCACCGACGAAGTGAGCTGCAATCCCGTTTAAATTAGCTGCCACCACATATAAATCTAGAGCACGAACAACGCGTTGCGGATCGCTATAGTTGGCTGCTCCAGAAAGTTGGGCAGTCGCTTTTGCCAACAGCAGTGCGACACTCGATCCAGCCCCGACTAGCATGACAGCTATACCCACTAATCCTAAAAGCGTGGCAAGCCGCAGCGTCCGAAACGTTTCACCTGTTTTGGGATGCTGCTCGGCATCAGGCAGCAGCAGTAGACGAGCCATGTTGAGGTAACGCACCGTGATGGCGATCGCCACCAGCAACATCACACTGCCGCAAACAGCCCAAAAAATGCCGATGGTAATGCCAGGAGTTGGCTCTTCACCTAACACGGGGCTAGATCGGGCGGCCAAGGCAAGAGTAACAGCCGTGGCTATCCCAAAACCAACTTGTAGACATAAGCTGATCCAACCCACCCAGCGAAAGGCGTTGGCAATAGTCATCACCTTATTAACGGGCGATCGCAGCTCAGGTTTAGCCTGCATATGGTTTCCCTACTTAGCTAACAGGTTTGACGGGGTAATGTTCGACAATATTGTCGAAATATTGATTGTCGAAATATTGTCGAAATTGTCTAATTTTTGAAGGTTCTACTGCTGAATAGACTAAACCTCCTGCATAAATGCTTTTTTGAGAGCGTAAATCGTTTCCCAGCGCAGCCGGGAAACGATTTACGCAGGAGGTCTACTGATCTGTCTGTATCAACCACTCTGATGACGATAGTTGCTCTGCGTGCAAATTTAGAGGAACCTTAACCGTAAAGGTAGTGCCTACCCCCTCAACGCTAATAAAGCTAATTTCTCCCTGTAGCTGCACTACACATTGCTGAACAATTGCCAACCCTAAGCCTGTTCCCCGAATCGTATTGACATTGCTGGCTCGGTGAAATGATTCAAACAACCGGGGTTGATCCGCTTCGGGAATACCAATTCCCTGATCTCGCACCTGAAACGTAGCTAGATTTCCACTACACGATACGGCAAACTCAACCGGAGTTCCCGCCGGAGAATACTTGATGGCGTTAACAAGTAGGTTATTTAAAGTTGACCATAGTAGCTTGGGGTCCAAATAGGCCAAACCGCATGAACCATCGTCATTAAAGTCGATCGGATTGTGGTGCTCCAACCCCATTCGAGCTTCCTCTATCAAATCTTTACAAAACAGGCTTAAATCCACCACTGATGGATTAAATTCCAGCTTTCCTGCCTCTGCTTTACCAATAACCAGCACGTCTTCAATCAATTGGTTCATCGTGGCGATCGCCACTCGGCTACGCTGAAAATACTTCTGTCGCTTTTCTTCAGACGCGACATGTCCATACCGATCCAGTAGCTCCAACGATGTGCGGATGACGGTTAGCGGTGTCCGTAACTCGTGAGATACCATCGATATAAAGCGAGACTTTAACTCATTCACTTCTCGCTCTTCTTCCAATGCCAACCGCATTTCATCTTCTGTTTCCTTTCCCTCTCGAATCATTTGCTCACGGATGCGGATACTTTCCACCATTCCAGTAAACACCTCTGCCAGAGTTGTCATCTCATCGGGAAACTGAGCATTTTGAGCTGACGAAAGATCCAGAACATAATTACCTACCCCAATCTGCTTCGCCGAATGGGTTAGTTCTGCTAAATGGCGCGTCAAAATACCCGACAGCACATAAATCAGCCCAAAAAAGACGCTGTAAGTCACAACAAACGATACAATCACGCGACCTCGAATCGCCTGCTGCAATTGCCGTACATACCCTGCATCAATGTCTAATCCCAGCACCGCCACCACTTTCCCAGACTGATCTTTCAGCGGTGCAAAGGCAGAAATCCAGGTTCCCCATTTGTCAGAATATAGTTCTGATTCCTCTAATTTCCCTTGACGCAGTACCCTACGGGCGGAAATCCCCGCTGTATCAGACTCTAGAAATCTAGCAGCCTTGGTTGTGTCATACAACGACCACAAATCCACCAGATAAACAATTTCTGGGTCGCTCGGAGCTACGGCAGGTTCGCCCACTCGACGGTTAGTAGCCGATGGGCCAATAGCATAGGAGTAGAACCATGCTCGTGGTTCAATACTATGAACTGTTTCAAGCCAAGCAAGCTGTCTCAAGTAGCGAGGATCGTCCGAAAACCCTTCAGCGTTTGGCTTGCCTGTAGAGTAAAGTGCCATCAACTCGTTGACATCTACCCCCGTAAGCGCTCCTATTAAAGTAGAGCGCATGTCTGCTCGAAGACGTGCCACAACCTTCTCAGTCGTGTAGGAATAAAACCAGTAAAACGCTCCAGCGAACACTAAGCTAAAAACCACGCTGAAGCCGACTAGCAGTTTAATTCGAAGACTAACTGGCCTAATAAATTTTCTAGTCCTCGGCGTTGCCACTTGGTTCGGTCTATAAGTCTTGTGGTTCAAATTCACCTCAAGAGTGGACGGACTGTTTTCTAGGATTTGATGAGAAGGAAGATGCTGTGTAAAGCTGTAGTTTACTAAGAATCTTAGATCAATCCTGAGAATCTGTTCGAAAAATAGCGTGAAAGCCTTAATCTTCGTGCATGTGTGCAAAAGCTACCTTTAAGAGACCATTTTATTGTTGAGGTAACTTTTTGAGGCAACTTTTGCAACGAGCCACTAGACCCTTCGATTAAGTCTCTGAATCAAGTCTTTAAATTTTATCAAGTCCATAGATTAACAAAAATCAGATCAACAAAAATCAGCAGCTTACTTCAGTTTTTGCTCCAATGCCTTCTTCCTTACCTCTCTTCATACAGATGTCGCCATCTCTCATCAGCATAATCCCAATGAAAAATGGGCGTTATTGCTCTCTCAACAAGACTTATGTAAGTAGATGGGCGTAATTAAACATAAAATTCTAAAAGTCTGTGCCGCCCGCGCAGCGGGCGGCACAGACTTTTAGAAGCTTGTTTTTATTTAGGTTGAACTACTTACTACAGCGGTTGGAAAAACAAGATATATAGCCATAGTCATAAAGCTTAGGACATGCCAGCGTCATTCCCGCCTGCGCGGGAATGACGCTGGCACCTATCGAGCAGATGGATTCCCGCCTGCGCGGGAATGACAGGGAGGCGTCCTATTGATC
>Ga0335394_10008438_pt1 | contig 11623 bp, 12 predicted proteins | sample MAT03_FD_205741 | JGI IMG/M metagenome (GOLD analysis project Ga0335394, IMG submission 205741) | Freshwater microbial communities from Lake Fryxell liftoff mats and glacier meltwater in Antarctica - MAT-03 (spades assembly) (version 2) ... | reverse complement strand
GAGGTTCAAGAACGTCGATGAGCGAACCGCCGAAACGCGAAGCAACGGGTACTCCCAGCGCAAATCCGACCGCCTCAAGCTGATCTGCACGACCCGGAAGCACCGCCCACCCGGTGCGGTCGAGTACGTCGGCCAACTCAGTGACGCTAAAGTTGGTGGTTCTCATGAACTGGTCAATCCAACCTACCGCCCTTCCCCCCGCGAGCACCAGAGGGAGCCTGTAAAGGTGGTCGGCCGTGCTCTCGATTGCTGCGAGGGCTTGGAAGCGCTTGTTGGCTGGTTTTTTGTGGGAATTGCACGACGGCCTGTCGGAGACTCGTCAAGAGCGAAGTTGGGTGCGTCATTTAGCAACTTGGGCTTGGGATCGCGAGAATAGGCGTGTGAATCGCGACGTCACGACGCGTTAGCCAACCTCGTATCCGCTAGGTGCTGGAAGGTCACACGCAATCGATTCTCGAAACGCATCCTCCAGCGAAGCGTACCATTGGGAGTCCGTGCCCATGCTCAGCTGCTGACCTTGTAGGAAAAGAATGCCCCACGGATCCCCGGGCCCGAATCCTTCGTTGCAGTACGCGATCCCCGTGTTCGAGGCCGGGTGTTCCAGAACGATCCAACAGGGGTACTTCTGTTCTGCAGGGCCGTAGTCCCAATCGCGTACTTCCACGTGGGGTGCGACCAAGAGCAGCTGGACGGCAGTCACGATGGGATCAGGTATGCGATCCAGTTGATCAAGGATAAGCCCCTCTATCGTCGCCTGTTGAAGCATCATGCGATCCAACTCCGTTTAACGTACCCCGCTTCCATCTGCTAGTGCCAGAGGGAGCCTGTAAGGGCGGCGGAGGGTGCTCGATTGTTGCGACGCTTGTTGGGCAGCCTACGTTGGGCGGGTTAGAACGAGTTCAACGCGAGTTTCCCTTACTGTGGAGGATTGGCACGTGGTGGAAAAGGCCAATCCTTCGATCCTGCGTAGACCAACGTGCACGCAAGAGCGTGAACTGGTCTCGGCCATGCAGCGGCGCCCTGGAAGTACTAGGTGGGAACGATGCCGCAGCAACGCGACCTACTCCGTCCGTGCGAGCACCCCGGCCGCGGCTAGGATGCGCTGCGCCAGCGCAGGTGCCGCAGCGGCGAGTTCGCTACGCAGCGCTTGCGACGAAACACCAGGCACGATGTGCCGCGACTCCGATTGCGAAGACTGACCGAGTGTGACCCACCCCTTCGAGCACAATGCAGATTCGAGCATTGCATTCCAGTATGACTCGAAGACCGCCGCGGCGTTCGCAGGGCCGAGATCGATATCGGAAAGATCAAGCACAAGCGCGTATCGGAGGACGCTTGCGAAGATGTCTGCTTCTTCAGAATCATCCGGCAGTCTTCGGTGAAGGTGCCTGTGGTCCGTGAACCTCCGCGAAAGGAACCCATGCTCGAACTTTCCGTACTTAACGCCGAGCGCCTTAGGCTCCACGAGGACGCGGCCATCACCATTGCGATCGCGGATGGCGTGTTCTGACTCGTTCTCGTGGACGAGCACATAGAGCCCAATGCGGGTTTCCTGTGCTGCGGAGCTGAACTGTTCGGTGAACCGCCGACCCCCTCGTGCCCAGTTACGCTCGTTATTGCGGAGCTCATCAGTAAAATCGTGCAGTGTCATACCGTGTCACTCGCCTAGCAAAGTACGTCAACGAACTCCCTCGCGTCAAGACCTCGCGATTGCAACGTGCGGCACAGGATCAGCATCTTGCGGCAACACCGCCAAGGCCAAACGCATGGTAGTTCGCGCCGTCGAGACGCGGCAGCCCCGAGAAGCACGGGTACCAGCAGAGCGCCCCGCTCCATCACGTGCTTTGCTTTCTAATCGCGAATAGAGCGTCGTGGAGTTTCGTGCCACATTCGTAGATCCGGTTGATGAGTGCATTGATATCAGCGAGCGAGGCGACCGCAAGAATCTTCGGGGCTGCGGTGTTTGTCTTGAAGTCTGGGACGCCGATGAAGTCGGGAGGCCCGCTTTCGCCGGCAGTAGAATATCCGAACACGATTGGATTGTGCAGGATCGCATTTCTCTCCTTCCCAATCTGCAAGGCCTCATCCCACAACTTGGTCGCCGTCACTTTGATGGGGTGCGGCAGCTTGGCGGTATGGAGGAGGTCCTTGAGTGTTCCAACCCTTTTTGCGAAGAGATCTTTTGCAACCGCGGCAAGTGCGGGCTGTCCTCCCAACTTCGCTATCCACTGGTAGGAGAAAAGCTCCAGCACGCCGAAATTCGCAACCAACTTCCCGAGTGGCGCCAACCATGGTTTCGTGTGTTCCGAGTCGACTGCGACCTTGATCATACCCGCGCTCCTGGCTGCTGAACTTGTACTCCAACAGTTCCGAATAGGCCAGCAGGGATGGTCCGCATAAGCGGGCCTGAGCCGTGGCCGTTTCCGATCGGGCTGGCAGTCGCCGGTTTTCAGTTCTCCCGGTTGGGGTGTAATCCGGCAGGGTTGCTTGCCAGCCAGCAGGCGAATGAAGAATTGGATCAGGGATCCTGCCTAGCCGAGCGCTTGGAAGCCCTTGTGAACCGGTGCTACCCTGGGGGCGATGGAGGGACGGCCTAGTCGGATCGAGTTGGTCTCTTTTGACGCTAACGCTTGGAGCAACCTTCTGGCCGATGGTCCATTCGAGAGGGCCACTCTTTTGGCGTTACGCCGACTTGTGGCGGCGGGAGCAGTTCAGGTCGCGGTCTCCTGGCCCTTGATAATGGAACTCACCGGCGCCTATGGCCATAAGAGGGCACTTTGGAATAAATCGATCCGCGAGTTGCGTCGCCTTGGTGGGGGCCGAATCCTGGTAGAGCGACCGGCGCGGGCCATCGCAGAAGCCAAACTTGGAAGACGGCTTCGAATGGCGGAACTCTTTTATCCGAGAAGGAGCAGCATTCGGTTTTTTGCGCGAATCGCGGCGGGGGAAGAGGTGCTCGCAGAGGCCGATCACGTTCGACACATCAAGACACAATACGCGGCTAAGGAAGCAAAAGCCCAGGCGGCCGTGCGAGCAGAAATGGGGACGGCCGGCCGAGCAGCATGGGTGAGAGCGTGGCGTGAAAGCCCAGCGGCGATCGTGGAAGATTGGGCATTCGACAGGATGGAGAAGATTCTGGGCTCCAGACAGGGTCTTGCCGACCCGCGCGAATTGCCGTCAGTGTGGCATCATTCAGCATTTGATCTCGCAAGGATCTACCTCGTTGGAGTGGAGGCGGAGGGTCGGGGCAAGATCGATGGGAATGACGTGATGGATCACGACCATTACGTCGACGCGGGATACTCCAGCGTGCTCGTGACCGACGACGAACGGTTTCACCGTATCGCCGGACATTGCCCGAATCCAAGCGTGCGACTCGCTCGGTTCAGGGAATGGGGAACCCACCTTGCATCCGGCTAGGGTGCCGGCCGCACTCGCTTGTTATCCGTGCTGAGCTGTGCTGAATATTGGGCAGGCGGGATGCGGCCCGCATGAGGGTCTAGGCCTGTCGCCGTGCTGGCGTATGATGTCAGCCTCAGCGTGAACTCAAGTCCAACCAGTCCTTCTTCAGCCTTGACCAGACCTTTATAGGTTTCGGGGACGCTTCCCTATATCGCTTCCAGGGATCCTGGGGTTCGAAGGTAGGGAGACGTTTTAATCGAGCATGCTCGGACTTAAGTACGACACAGCCGATCAGGCTATTCAGAATTGTATCGATGTCTTGAGGCCTGTTCAGAAGCTCAGCAATAAGGTGTCGCTTCTCTACCACATGCTCAAGGTTGCAGCTGTAGTCTTCAGATTTGCTCCATGAGTTCAAATTCTGCGGCGCAGGCCCCAGTATCTTGAGCGCTCGGGTACTCCAGGTACCGTAGGTACGACCGACCTGCTCATTGAGCCGTTGCTCAACTGCAAGCACGCCCTCACTGATGTGATCCCCTCCGTACTTGCCATCGAGTTCCAAGAGCTTCCAGAGCGAGGTTCCGAGCAACATATCCCCTTTTACCTGCTTCAGTTGCTCACTCTGCCGGATCCCCTGCTGAGCCAGGAAGTCCAGGGTGTTTCGAAGTGCCTGTCGGTGGAACTGTTGGGTTGTTTCAGAATTCATCGTAGGACCCTCTTTAACTTCGTGAAGTCGAAGCCAACCAGCGTGCCATAGACTTTTTGGGCAGGGCAAGTGTTGTTTCCTCGTCACATCGGTTCACCAAAACCTTGGCCAAACCGTACCTGATCAATGACGCTCCGCCCAGCCATGCCACGCGGAACTTGGATCGTTACCCCCGACAAGTTCCTGACCTCCAGCCAGGTCGAGACCCTGCGTCGGTCCCTGCATGCCCAAACCAGCACTGGTAACCAGTACGCGATTCGCAATGCGGCCATGATCGAGCTCCTGCTCGGATCTGGTTTACGAGTGTCGGAGCTTTGCTCACTCGTGGTGGGGGATCTCTTCCTCGATCCGGGCAGCTCGAATTTACTGGTTCGGCGTGGCAAAGGTGGAAAGACCCGGCTGGTAGCGATCAGCGAGGCGTTAGCCAGGTACTTGGCACGTTTCCTGGCGTGGAAGGAGACGGCGGGGCAATCGATCGAACCCGCGAGTCCACTCTTTCTTTCGGAACGTGGCTGCGGCATGCATCGCAGCGCCGTGCATCGAGCATGGAAGCTGGTCTTGCAGGCGGCCGGTTTACCTACACGCCATGGCGTCCACGCGACTCGTCATTCTTATGCCGTTGAGGTTTATCGCCGGACCCGAGACTTACGGTTAACTCAGCGGCTGCTGGGCCACTCCAGCCCCAACACGACCCAGGTGTACGCGAGTTTGCTCGACGACGATGTGCGGAGGGGTGTTGAGGCGATCTGGGCTGCGTAGAATGTTTGCGCTATAATGCGGCGGCATGTCGACCACCAAGGAGCTTCTCGTCGCCGCCGAATCCCTCAAGAGCATGCTTGTAGCCCGAGCGACGGGCGACTCGACGGATCGAGACACTGATTACAAGCATCAGCGGAGTCTTCTGATGGCAAGCCCAAGTGCAAAGGCAAAGCTGCCACGGTTTGTGCTAAACTGCCGCACACTCCATGAGTTCTGGGGATTCGTAAAACCCAAGTTTGAGACCTACGAGAAACGTCGGAACTTTCTTCGCGAAGCGTTCCACGATTTGCTCACCAGGTTGGAGGCCGATGGGGCGTCTCCGGGAGATGAGCCTGACACAGAGCTGCTTGAGCGACTCGACTGGAACGAGGTGCAAGCAGCTTGGCGGAAGGCGCTGGACAGACGAAATAGCGATCCAGAAGGCGCCATTACGGCAGCTAGGACTCTCTTGGAAACCGTATGCAAGCATGTGCTGGACGACGCGGGCAGACCTTATGATCCGACAGCCAATCTCCCCAAGTTGTATGGGCTCACGGCCGAGACCTTGAACTTGTCACCAAGCAAACACACGGAGAAGGTGTTCAAACAGATACTGGGCGGGTGCCAGTCGGTTGTGGAAGGGCTCGGTGCGCTTCGTAGCCGAGTCGGTGATGCACATGGTCAAGGGCGTCGCCCCGTTAAGCCAGATCCGAGACACGCCGAGCTAGCGGTGAATCTTGCCGGTTCAGTTGCGACCTTCCTCGCCCAGACTTGGGAAAAGATGAAGGCTGAGAGCCAAACCGAGGGGACCACGTGATCAACGCTCCCGCAAGAAAGCATCACTACCTTCCATGCTTCTACTTAAAGCAATTCGCGGATAACTCGGGGCGAGTGCTACGGACGTTCCTTGACCCGAGGGGTCAGCTCCGGGAGGCAAGGTTTTCTCCTAGACAAACAGGTTTTGAAACCGATCTGTACTCGCTCGCGGCAGAATCCCCTCTTGTTTCTGCACCGAGGAGTGACGGGATTGAAACTGACGTGATGGGGCCAATCGACAACCAAGCCGCTCCAGCGATGAGAAAGTTGATCGCCGACCCGTTGGCCCTTTCGGACCAGGAGCGCACCGACTGGGCAGTTTTTACCAATTCGCTCCTGGAGCGACACCCAAGCCGGCTCTCCCACAGAGACCAGGTGATGGGGCAGCACGCGCTATCCAGAGCCAAGCAATTTATGGACGAGGGAGCGACGCTTGAGAGCAGGAACACGCGCGTCGAGGTAATGGGGTCGATGGACATTGACGTGATCGCAAGAAACCTGGTTCGCGGAGCCATGGTTAAGGAAATAACAAGGCCGGAGGTGATTGATTACTTTAAGGGTTTCAGCTGGTTCTCGATTCACCTGGATTCGACAACAGATTTCCAGCTTGCGACGAGTGACAATCCCGTCGTGGTAAACGCTGGAGAGCCCTGGCCGATCCAATTCCTAAGTGTTGCACTAGGTCCAGCCGACCTTTTTTTCATGCTTAGGTCCAAGGAGGTTCGGGATCCCGACCTGATCGAACAGGCGATTCTTGTCCACAACATCGCCTTGTTTGAGCAATCCGGGTACGTATTCTCACGCGACCCACTTGTTGACGGTTCGTCCATCCGGACTCGGAAGGCTGCTGAGACCTTGCTCAAAAGGAGCACGTGGAGGCGGTCAGGTGGCGGTTGATGGCGTTATCACACGGAGCAGACGCAACACTTCATACGAACTGTTGCCAGTTGGATAAATACAGCCATTTATGGAGTCCCCAACTGCTCCCCCAAAACCTGATCCAGACCCTGCTGGACCCTCAGCCGAAACCTGCCGATCATGGCCAGAGCCTGCTCGGCCGGCAGGACCTCCAGGGCGGCTGATTCGATATCGAGGCATAGTAGAGCCGTGATCCTGCGGATCACTTTTGGGGAGGGCAATCCCGCCTCCACTCGGTGGATCTGGATCGCCGTCCTGGCACATGCCCGGAGTGCTCGCACCCTACGAGTGATCAGCCTGGCTTGCTCCCGTGATCCAGGGGGGGCATTGATCCGCTCGAACTTTAGTGCCGCCGCTTCCTTCGCAAGCTCCACCAGATCAAGACGAAGCAACTCTACGGTCGAGGCTCCTGATGCTGCCCGCACGATAGGATCCTGATCCGCATGCTCCTCCTCCGCCCTTTGAAATGCTAACCGGCGAGCTAGCGATCGAGCACAGGGTCGGGGCTTGACCTGACGATTATCCACATCGAGGTCGAGATTCAGAACGTTGTTTGTCTCCACATAGCAGGAGAGCTAACAGTAGATCCTGTACTTGTGATCCTCCCAGCGGCCCCCTAAAGGTTTTGTGCGTCGTTTTTAAACTAACGAGGTCCCGCAGCCCCTACGGGCCTGGGAAATCGGGAGGATCTGGTCCTGATCCGGCATACTGAGCCGCGAGACCCTAATCAGGTGCCGGTACATGATTGGCTTGGATATTGATCTCTGAGGACGGACAAGTCTGGGAGGCATCTATTGCCAGCTCACCTCTCATGCCGTCTATATTTCATTTTACCCGAGAAAAGCGGGCGATCAGCACCAGGTACTTGATGCCAAGATTGTTTCGGTATCGGATGTCTCTGAGAGGAACCTGAAGTATAGATTGATGGTTTCAAAAGAAGCAGGGGTTGCCCTTCAATCGTTTATTCCGGGAAAATGCGTAACTCTTGCCAATCAAGACGGGGTGTAGGCTCGAATTGATTTAGATCATCCGTATATGTTTAGCCTGGTTGCGAGACAAAGGATTCAAAATTCAGAAATGTGTGCTCGCATGGATCCAGGTTAAATATAGGCGTTTCGTCCACCAGGGGGCCATCCCTACCTGATAATCAGTGCTCAATACTTGGTAGTTCGGAGGGCTAGAATTAGTCAGGGAAAGTCCCGAAACCTGAATGTGGTCCGGTCACTATGGAGAACCTGTTTGCCTGTTTGTCTCATTTTGCCCAGGAAAATGAGGGGATCAGATCAAAGTTAGAGTCTCAGGTCTCAGGTCTCAGGTCTCAGGCAGGGGGCTAAAAGTATCGCGTGGATTGTGGTTCGAGAGGAGGGGATAGCGTCTCTTACGGGAAAAGGTGCAATGAATGAATGGGGGAGCCAATGTTTAAGGAACTCAGAAGCTACTAGAGCGTGTCAGAGCGGTGGACGCATCCGGTGGCGACCAAAAAACAACGATAAATCGAAAATTCCAATAATCCATTTGTGAACCGGCTCCTGGCGGAAGTCGCGGTTTTCGCGACTTCCGCACCTGGAGAACGTCATGAAATTAGCAATAGACCTAAACGATCACGATCTGGCCCTGCTCACCGAAGTCATGGAGCGAAATCCGCTGGCTCGGCGACACATGATCGCCAGAGCGGCGATCCGGGCCGGATTAAGCCAGTTCGCCCGCGATCAGCTTTTTGCGGTCGACTGCCTCACCCTCGAAGTTCGCCACTGCGGGGGGGCAAAATGAGCCACAACAACGTGTCGGACCCTGCTGAAAGTCTGGCAGAGCCTATGTCCGAAAAGCCTGAACGAACAATATCCAACACGCCTACCGAATCAGAGCATGCGGTCGAGCAGCCCCTAACGCCGGTGCAGGCTTCTAAACAGGGGCTAGAGGAGAATCTGCGGAGGTTTCTCTCCTTCCTGGGGGTCGGAGAAAAAGAGTTTGTGGAGCTTGCGGGCCTGGGTGGCAAGCAGATCTATGTTGGAGGTGCTCGCGGGTATGAGGACATCATCGAGTTAGCGAGGCAGGGAGGATTGCTGACCGATGGGCGGGGAGACCGCCCGATACACGGTCTGTATGTCGTTGTAAACAAGCCGGTTGCCGCGCTCGGCGGTAGGTACGTGCCCGACCTGTGGCACCAGGGTATCGATCGAGTGAAGGACCGCGAGATCGAACGCAGGCGAGTCCTCTACATAGATCTCGATCCGGTCCGCATGCATGGCACGTCGAGCACGGCCCGAGAAATGCGAGCGGCCACCAAGGCCGCTCGTGCCGTCGTCGCAACTCTCAAGCGTTACGCGACGTCCCGCGATGCAATTGGGTTTGGCCTATCGGGCAACGGGTTTCAGGTCCATCTTGCCATCGACGTCCCGAATACACCGGAGGTTGAGCTAACAATTAAGAGGATGCTGGCGATCATGTCGGCGATCCACGGAGGGGACCATGGCTACGGTCACCAGGTCGAGGTTGACACGACCGTCGGCAACGCAGCCCGGCTCGCGCCCGCGTTTGGAACCCTGAAGTGTAAAGGGCACGACAACAGCGACGAAGAGCAGGAGCAGGAGCAGAAGCGTCCGCATCGCAGGTCCTGGTTTTGGTGTGGACCCGATACAACCAGGCTATCCGAACAGGAGCTCACCTGCTTGGTGCAGGCAATGGACGCCGATCTGACGCCGGAACAGCGGGCCAGGTTGGACGTGACGAAAAAGGTGGAACCGCCTTACCAAACCGGAACCAAACCGGGCCCAGAACGGGACCAAGACAGCGTGATCGCAGTTGCAAAACGTCACCCGTGCAGAGACGTGGCGGAATGGCTTGGCATCCTGGACCGTGACGGTACTGTGCAGTGCCCCGGCTGTGGTGAGACAAAAGGGGTTGCGATCTTGGAGGGGCCGAATCGTTTTAAATGCCTGCACAGTCGCTGTGCCTCGAAGGGAAGGCAAAACGGCTGCCGATCCAATATTGATCTGGTGATCGAGGTCCGGGGCTACCCTGGCACTCCTGAGAGCATCCCCAGAGCTGCTGAAGAGATCTGTCAGCATTTCGGGCTTGGGTATAAAGCAATTTCCAAAAGTCGTGGCAAGGCCCGGATTCCGAGTGACGCCCGGTTGGTCAGCATGTCGATTTTGGAGAGTTCCTGTCTGGTCGGGATCACGATCGATCAACACGAAACTGCCCAGAATCCCGCCGAAGGCACTGATGCAACTGACGGGTCACCCCCCGAATCGAAACAACGGAACCTGACAGATCTGGGAAATGCTGAACGTCTCCGAGATCGTTACGGTGAGAAAATCCGTTATGTCACGAGCTGGCAAAAGTGGATCGTGTGGGATGGTCAGCGATGGGTCGAGGATACGGGGTCACTCATGGTCGCAGCTCTCGCTAACCAGACAATCCGTAGCATATACCTGGAGGCCGGGCAGGAGCAGGACCCCGTGCTCAAGGCTCAGTTGTTCGCTTGGGCAACCAAGAGTGAGGCTGATCAGCGGCTCAGCGCAATGGTCAGGCGAGCCACGACACTGCCCTGTCTCCATATAGATCATAACCTGCTAGACGCGGATCCTTACCTGATAAATACGCCGACCGGGATCCTGAATCTTAAAACGGGCCAGGCTGGTCCACATGATCGGAGTCAATACTGCACCAAGCTGACTCGCGTGCCTTACGATCCGACTGCGGATCGCTCGATATTTGAACTCGCGTTTGCAAAATCACTCCCAGATCCGACCGTGCGAAACTACGTGTTGAAACTGCTTGGGAAAAGTCTCACGGCCAACACGGAGGACCATATACTGCCAATCCACTATAGCTCGCGAGGCAGGAACGGTAAGGACACATTCATGGGATCGTTGATGGTCCTGATGGGCGACTATGCGGACGAGGTACCGTTTGAGGTACTGGAGCAGACCCAAAACTCGGGTCACCCCACGGGTCTGAGCCTGCTCTACGGTAAGCGCTTTATACTTAGTTCCGAAACTGGAAAGGGTGATGCACTCAATGTTAAGTTGGCCAAGCGCCTGACAGGCGAAAACAAGATCCAGACGCGAAAGATGCAGCAGGATTTCTGGGGATTTTTGCCCACTCACACACTGCATCTGGCGACAAACCATAAGATGCGAATACAGGCTGACCCGAAAGACCCCATTTGGGAGCGCGTGGCCCTGATCGAGTGGGCCCATATTCCACCGGCAGAGCGGGACCCCGCTCTGAAGGCCAAGTTGCGGGGAGTTGGAGCGCGGGGCTTTTTCGCCGCGATCGTCAATGCTTGCTTGGCGTGGCAGCGGGAGGGGCTTGACCAGCCCGAAAGTGTGAAGGTCGACACTACCTCTTATCGTGATGAGTCAGATCAGCTGGGGTCATTTATCGACGATCACTTGATTCATGAATCGGGCCAGGAGGTTACGCTCGAGCGCGTGCACGAGGCTTATCAGGAGTGGGCTACAAACCAGGGGCTCAGGCACCCTTTGGCACGTAATGGCTTGGCTCGGGAGCTCAATGAGCGCGATATCGGGCAACCAGGGCGTGATAAGTCTAACCGGTCCATCCGTATCGGTATCAGGCTCCGCACTCGTCAGGACGACCCTGGCAGGCAAGATACGGCATCGCTTCTTGAATTCGAGGATCTCGATGATTTTTCCGGCCCGGAGTGGACGCGCGGGCACAAACCAGAGCCCGAGTTGACCCCGGCCGAGATGCTAGCATTGCTGGAAAATATGTAGGTGCCGCTCACGCGCTCACGGGAGATGCCGGAGATGCCCGGAGATGCCAGCCGGAGATCAATTTAGCGGAAAAGATGCCACTCCGGAGATGCCGGAGATGGTTTGGGGGTCTTCTATTATATGTAAGGGACGGATCACCCTTTCTTTCTTTTGTTCTTCATTTTTACACTATGTGAAAGAGGGACAAACCATCTCCGGCATCTCCGGACCAGCATCAAAAAGGCTCTGGAGATGGTTTTTAACCCATCTCCGAGTATCTCCGGCATCTCCGGAGGTGTAAGCCCGACGAGCTCAAGGCCTC
>Ga0335394_10008436_pt1 | contig 11624 bp, 14 predicted proteins | sample MAT03_FD_205741 | JGI IMG/M metagenome (GOLD analysis project Ga0335394, IMG submission 205741) | Freshwater microbial communities from Lake Fryxell liftoff mats and glacier meltwater in Antarctica - MAT-03 (spades assembly) (version 2) ... | reverse complement strand
ATCGCCCTTCAGCCGAAGTGCCCGCCGTCCGTCCTGAGCCTGTCGCACCAGGCAGGGCTCGCCCTTGGCGTCGGCCTCGATGGGCAGACAGGCCAGCAGGCGACGGTTGGCGTCGAGCGCCACCTTGGCAAGCCGCTTGGCGTTGTCGGCGTGGTCGCGGTCCGGCTTGGCATTCTTGCGCTTCAGGCCATGCGAGCCGACCACCCAGAGGAAGCCACCGGCCACAGCCATGCCTTCCAGGTCGGCCTCTTCTTCGGCGGTGCCGGGTAGGTCCAGCAGGTCGGCCAGCGGGAAGTCGCGCGCTTCGCCAAAACGCAGTACCTCGGTCCCCACGGGCTCGAGCCGGCGTAGGCGGTCCAGACCACAGGCTTCGTCGCCGGCCACCCAGAGCCAGTCGCCGGTGAAGGCTGCGCCCGACAGGTTGGTATGAACCAGGGAGCCGGGTGCGAACTCCAGGCGGACGGCGTTCGCGGTTCGAGTGTTGGGCATGGAATGGGGTCTCCGGAAGATGCAGCGCCAGAACGAATAAGGTTTGCAGCGCGTGTAGAGCACGTCATCAGCGAACATCGTGGATCGCTGGTGGTGACTCCGGACCTGGCCGTCCTCGACCCTGCCCGACCGGTGTGTTCCTGCGTCGGCGTCTACACCGCTGCGGCCAGAGGGGGATCGATAGTTCAACGCTCCTTCCGTCGGGCCAGGCCATTGAGAGGCTCGGCGACCTGCTGGCGCAGTGCCGACAAATCGTACTGTACGGTGTTCCAGACGACGTCCCACTCTACATCGATATAGTCATGGATGATCTTATCGCGCCTGCCGCGCATGATAGTTTCAGGGAACCTCGGGGTGAACCCCAATGAGCTCCGGGACTACCTTCTGCAGCCAGGTGACCGCCTCGCCGATAACGTCCATCGTCCGCACAATCGCGTCCTGGGCTTGCTCGTCTTGGTCGAGCCCCGCGAGGCTCATGGCATTGTTCGCGTAGCGACATGCTCGGTCTATCGCATCGACGATGTATCCGATAGCCGGTTTCAAGCTACTGCATCCGGGGATCCGGCGGCCGCGCTGGGCAGCGTGAATTCACGGGCAGGCCCGAGGGAGATGCGCGCAAAATGAGTGGGTTTCGAGCAGAATTAGCAGATGGCAGCTGATCCGATGAACATCCCCCCGGTTTCCATAGCAGCGGCCAAGGCCGCCCTGATCGAGCAGTACGCCGACCCGGTCCTGCGCCGACGCGCGACCATGCTGTGGGGCACGCGCGGCGTCGGCAAGTCCTCGGTCGTGCAGCAGGTTGCGCAGCACTTCGGCGTGCCATTGGTCGATCTGCGGCTGACGACGATCGAGCCGGTGGACATCCGCGGCGCGATCTACGCCGACGAAGTGCAGGCCAAGACCGTTTGGTTCCCGCCGGAATTCCTGCCCACGCCCGGCGAGCCCGAGGGCATCCTGTTCCTCGACGAGCTGACCGCGGCCGACCAGCGGCTGCAGATCTCGGCGTATTCGTTGATCCTGGACCGCCGCGTGGGCCACTACCGCCTGCCCGAGGGCTGGCAGGTCGTCGCGGCCGGCAATGCCAGCTTCCACGGTGCGGTCTCGCACGACATGGGCACTGCGCTGGCCGACCGCATGTTCCATTTCAACGTGCAGACCACCATCGAAGCCTTTCTCGCGCACGCGCTCGCACAGGGCTACTCGCCGGCGGTGATGGCCTACCTCAAGGTGCGGCCAGATCGGCTCGACGACACCGCGAGCCAGCTGGCCAACGACCACCTCGTGGGCGCCAGCCCGCGTGGCTGGGAAGACATCTCCAACGTGCTGCGCTCGGGCCTGTCCGAGCGGGCGCAGCGCCTGTTCGTACAGGGCCGCATCGGCGCGGCCAACGCCGCGGAGTTCTTCGGCGTGCTGCGCGAGATCCAGGCCGGCGTCGACGTGTTGCGTCTGCTCGCCGCACGCCCCGGTCCCGAGACGGCGGCACTGCTGCCGCGCACGCTCGACGGCCTGTACGGCATGCTCTACGGGTTGATCGCCGCTACAGCCGACGCACCGGCGCTGCTGCGCGCGCTGGAGATCGTCGAGCAATGGCCCGAGATGCGTTCCGATGCGCCGTTGCCCATCCGCGAGGCGCAGACGCTCGCGATGGAAATGCTGATGCAGCGCGCGCTCGAGTGCGGTCTCGAGGCGGCACTGTTCGACAGCCCGGTGTACCGCCGCTACACCGAGCTTCGGCGTGCGGACGGCCTCGATGCCTGATGCGCCCTTACTGTTCACCCACCGCGGAACGCGGGCGGTGCAGCGCATGGTCGAGCACGCCCCGTCGAGCGGCGGCCTCGCGCTGTGGGTACACCACCGCGACCTGCCTGCCGACGCGGCCGCCGCGTCCCCCGAACGGCCATCGGTGTCGACCGATGGCCGCACGATCTTCTACGCCGCCAGCTTCGAGCAGTTGCCGCTGCCGCAGCAGGCCGGTCACGTGGCGCATGCAGTGCTGCACATCGCGCTGCGCCATGCGCAGCGTTACCAGGCGATGCAACAGCGAACGGGTGATGCCGACCTTCAGCTGTTCAACGTCTGCGCCGACGCCATCGTCAACAGCGCGCTGGCGCACTTGAGCTGGCTGCGGTTGCCAGCCGATGCGGTGCAGCTCGATACGCTGCTCGCGCTTACGCTGGGACTTCGGCTGGACGCCGAGGCTGCACTGCTGGCGTGGGACGTCGAGCGGCTGTACCGCGCGGTGGACGACCGCCGCGCCAGCCCGACGTCTTCCACCGATGGTCAGCCGACATCCGATCCGCGCCGGCATGGCAGCACCGGGGGGGCGCAGCGCCAGCCGCAGGGCCGGGGCGCCGGTGAGGCCGACCAGGGGCAGCACAACCAGACCCTGGGTGGGGTGCGCGGTGATGGCCCGCGCGCTGCGAGTGCGCGCGCGCTGGCTCGCGCCGATGCGGCCGATCTGAGGCCGGGGCCGGCGACGCGCGGCGCACCCGAGGACGAGGCCGAGTCGGCGCGCGAATGGTGCGAGCGCCTGCAGCGCGCCCACGCCGGCGACGGGGCACATTCGATGCTGCGCACGCTGATGGCGGATCTGCCGCGACCGCGCACGCCCTGGGAGCAGGCGCTGCGCGCGCAGCTGGCGCACGGACTGGCGCAGCGGCCGGGTCTGTCGTGGTCGCGGCCATCACGGTCTTACCTGGCCAACCAGGGCCGCGCCGGCACGGGCCGCCGCATGCCCTGGGAGCCAGGCACGACCGCTTCGAGCTCTGTACCGAGGCTGGTGGTAGTGGTCGATGTCTCGGGTTCGATCGACAACGACCTGTTGGAACGCTTCGCGCGCGAGATCGAGGCCATCTCGCGCCGGCTCGAGGCCGGGCTCGTGCTGGTCGTCGGCGACGAGCGGGTGCAGCATGTCGAGGCTTTCGAGCCTGGCCGCAGCGACCTGCGTGGCATTTCTTTTCACGGTGGCGGCGGCACCGATTTCACGCCGCTGCTCGAAGAGGCGCAGCGCCATCGCCCCGACATCACGGTGGTGCTGACCGACCTTCAGGGCCCGGCGCGCTTTCGCCCGCGGTGCCCCGTGATCTGGGCCGTGCCCGAGGTCCATCGCGACGCCGTGCCGCCCTTCGGTCGTCTGCTCAGTCTGCATTGAAGCCTTCATTGACCTGCCCCCTCGCCCGATGACAGCGCCACCGCTCACGCACCACGAGATCGTCCGCCTGGTCGAGCCGTTCGCCCGCCAGGGCCGCCATGTCGATCTCGGCGCGAGCGACCGCGCGTCGCGTCGCATCGTGTTCAAGCCGCGCGACGTGCCGGCCGAGCCGGCGGGCGCGCCGGCGTGGCGCGAGACGCTCGAGCTCGACTGCCGTTCCGATGGCCGTTTCGTGCTGCTGCGCTCGCTCGTCGGCCCCGGCGGGGCGAACGCCACCCTGCACGCGAGCGGCCCCGATCCTGGCGCGCTCCTGGCGCGCATCGACGCCATCGCGCCTTCCCGGCACTTCAGCGTCGGGGCGGCCTACCTGGTCGCGCGCAGCTATGACACAGAGCTGCCCCGCGGCGTGCGTGCCGGCCGCGCGACAGGTGCAGCGCCGCTGGTGCTCACGAGCGCGCAATTGCTGGTCGACGGCCTGACGCTCGCGCTCGTCATCAAGCTGCCCGGTCTGCGTAGCGTCCCTGCCGACCTCACGCTGGAACCGACGCCAGGCTCGGTGCCGGACCTGCCCGAGGACCTGCTCGCCGTGCTGGGCTGGGACTGGGCGCGCCTGATCCGCACCAAGGAAGGCTGGACAAGCAAGCTGCGCCTGCGCGGCGCGGTGCTGCGGCGCAGCCGGACGGCGGAGGCCGCACTCGAACAGGCCGGCGCGCACCTCGCGCGCGTGCTCGCCGAGCCGCCGGAGATGTTCCACGACCGGCATCGCCTCGCGCGCTGGGGCGTGGTAGCGCGGCGCGGTATCCCGTCGCTGACTGTACTGGCGATGGTGGTGGGCGCGTTGCTACTGCCACACCTGACCGACCCGGCGAACATGGGCCTCTGGATGGCGTTGCATTACGTGCCGATAGGCCTGCTCGCCGTGAGTTTCAGCATGCAGGAACTGCCGCAGCTCGAGATCCCCCCTTGGCCGCGCCGCTCGCGCGCCGAGCGGTGGACCGCAGGCCTGGTCACCGAGTCCGAAGTGGCGCGCTGAGCCGAGGCGCTGCACAGGAAAGTGATTCGCGCCTCGCCTATCCCCAAGGGCAAGCGCAAGGATAAGTCGGCAACCGCGCTCGATGGCGTGCTCAAGCTTCGGGTCATGGCGTCGCATCCAGAACTTTCGGCAGCTGCCGAACCGTTGTGGCCCTTTGCGCGCAACAATCGCAGCGCGCGGCTACGGCCTCCTGGAACTTCCAGTCCAGTGAACGTGGAGGCCTTTCGACAGCATCAAGCCGAACGGAATTAGAAGGTCAAGCTCAGGCCTTGCGGCGGGCGTCGAGGCTGAATGCACCGGCACCGAAAGCGGCCAGGGCCAGCAGGCCACCAACCACGCCGATGTTCTTCATGAACATCAGCTGCTGCACGAAGTGCTGCTCGGCCGGCACGGCCCAGAAGGCGTGAAAGAAGTACGACGCCACCAGCGTGAACACCGCCAGTGACAGGGCGGCCCACCGTGTACCCAGCCCGATGATCAGCGCAATGCCGCCGAGCACCTCGACCGCAATGGCGATGGCCGCACCCAGCTCCGGCATGGGCAGGCCCACCGATCCGATGTAACGTGCCGTGCCCGCGAAGTCGCCGATCTTGCCGATACCGGCGGGCAGGAACACGGCCGCCAGCAGCAGGCGGGACAGCAGCGCGAGGGGATTCTGCAGAGCGTTCACAGGAAGTTCCTTGGGGCCAGAAAGATGTTGAAAGAAATCAGGCAGCGAGGTCGAACACCAGCACTTCAGCGTCCTTGCCGTTAGCCAGCCGGAGCTGGCTCTCGGCGGCCAACACCGCAGCGTCGCCGGCCTCGAGCGTTTCGCCGTTCACGTCGAGCGAGCCGCGCACCAGGTGCACGTAGGTCTTGCGTGCGGGGTTGAGCGCCAGCTCGGCCGTCTCTAAACCGTCCAGCAAACCGGCGTACATGGCTGCGTCGGCGTTGATGTGCACCGAGCCGTCGGTCCCGCCATTGGAAGCCACCAGCCGCAGCGTGCCGCGCTTCTGGTCGTCGGCAAAGCTCTTCTGCTCGTACCCAGGCTCGATGCCCTTGACGTTGGGCTCGATCCAGATCTGCAGAAAGTGCGTGGTGCTGTTTGGCGCGTGGTTGAATTCGCTGTGGCGAACGCCACTGCCCGCACTCATGCGCTGCACATCGCCGGGCGGAATGCCCTTGACGTTGCCCATGCTGTCCTTGTGCGCCAGATTGCCTTGCAGCACGTAGCTGATGATCTCCATATCGCGGTGGCCGTGCGTGCCGAAGCCGCCGCCCGGGGCAATGCGGTCTTCGTTGATCACGCGCAGGTTACCCCAGCCCATCCAGGCCGGGTCGAAGTAGTCTGCAAACGAGAACGAATGAAAGCTCTTGAGCCAGCCGTGGTCGGCAAAACCGCGGGCATCAGAGCGTCGAATCTGCAGCATGGTGTGGTCCTTTCCATCTGGCGGTGGTGCCGCGGAACCCGGATGGATTTCGCTGGCATGGGGTGAATTGTGGGCGCGCCCGTGGCGGTTGAGACTGCACGGATTTGATGGCATCATTCAATTCATTTGAACAGTCGAGCACTTACAGCCTTGCCCACCTCCACACCTCGCGCAGCCTTATCCCCTGAAAACCTGGGCCTGCTGGAGGCCGTAGCCCGTCTGGGCAGCATGGCCGCCGCCGCGCGCGAGATGGGCATGGTGCCGAGTGCGCTGACCTACCGCGTCCGCCAGGTCGAGGACGCGCTGGACGTGCTGCTGTTCGACCGCAGCGCGCGCCGCGCGCTGCTCACACCCGCGGGCGCCGAATTGCTGCGCTCCGGCGAATACCTGCTCAGCGAACTCGATGCGGTGGCACAGCGCGTCAAGCGTGTGGCCACTGGCTGGGAGCCGGAGTTCACCATCGCCGCCGACGCGATCATCGCGCGGGCCACGCTGTTCGAGCTTTGCGAGGCCTTCTACGCCGAGGGCGCGCCGACGCGGCTGAAGCTGCGCGCCGAAACGCTCTCGGGCACGGTCGAGGCCTTGCAGACGGGCCAGGCCGATCTGGCCCTGGGCGTGCCCAGCGAACTCTCACTGCCCGAGATGCAGTCCGCGCCGCTGGGGCCGGTCGCCTTTGCCTACGCGGTGGCGCCCCACCACGCATTGGCAGCGGTTGACCACAGTCTGTGTGACGAAGAACTGCGCGCACACCGCGCCGTAGCCGTGGCCGACAGCGCACATCGTGGCCGGGGCATTACCCATAACCTGCTTCCCGGGCAGGACGTGCTCACCGTACCCACCATGCAGCACAAGCTCGAAGCCCAGTTGCGCGGCTTGGGGGGCGGTTTCCTGCCACTGCCGCTCGCGCAGCCGTTCATTGCTGCCGGGCGGCTGGTGGTCAAGAGCGTCCAGCGACCCGACCGCAGCCTGCGCGTGGCCTACGCCTGGCGCCAGCCGCGCACCGCGGCCGGCGCTGGGCGTGCGCTGCGCTGGTGGCTCGATCGCCTGAAAAGCCCGCAGACGCGCGCCGCACTGCTTGACAACCACCATCAGAGTTCATAGCGTCGCCCCCCGCTTCGCGCCGGCCAGCGTCCATAGGCCACAGGCCGGGCGCCCAGCCTGTCGGCCTGAACGAAGCGTTCGCTGCCGATGCGACCAAGCGGACGCAGTGGCGAGCGTTCCTGCACAAGAATACGCTGGCGCCGATGGTGCTGAGCGAGGGGGTCACCACCATCCGGGAGCGCGCCGCGCGATTCGGCATATCGCGTCAATGGTCGCCGCGGCGCATCCGATCAGACCTGCATTTCAGTGCGATCAAGCATTGCGAGAAGGCGTTGCAATGCCGCCGCGTTGCTGCTCTCGCCGGCATCGTCAATAGCATCGACCAGCACCTCGCGGATGGCGGTCGCACTGACAAGTTCCATGTCCCATTCGGGGAACAGCCGCTCGCGGAGTTCTTCCGATTCATCCAATGCAATGATCGTGTCGTGACGGGTATCCGCCGCCAGACGCCGCCGCATTACGTCGATGCCGCTCCGGGGTCCCTCGAGCCATTGAAAGAATACGCCCGATCCGAAGACGAGCAGACCCGTGATGCCAAGTCCCGGATTGTTGAGCCGGGCCGATGCGATGATCCGGTCGATCTCGGCAGTGCCCACCCCTGGTGTTGCGCGGCTGCAATAGCAATAACTGCAGAGTTCAGACAGGCCATAAGCCTCGTGAGGCTCGTCGGGTTGGTCTTCAGGTGGGCACATGCCGTAGTGTGCACGGCTTTTCGCCAACGGTGTGACGAAACTCAGCGCCTGGTCGACGCTTCTGATCTTTCATGAACCGCATTCGTTCGAGGACTCTCGGAACCAGCATCCTGCAGATTTTAAATCTGCGTTCTGGAAGGGCAACCCATTGGTCAGCAAAGGCGCCCGTCCCTGCTGCGACGAGTTTTACCGTCACTTTTACCGTCAAGGTGGGAGGCTTCAGCATTGGCGACGGTTTGCGGGCGATACGAAGAAAAGTCACCTGTCGAAATCTATCGACATCTATCGACTCCCGAATGCCTCTTCAATTGCCTCCACGGTCTCGGCGGCAAGGTTTTCGTCCGCCAAGGCTGGAAACTCCCTCAGGAGCTTGTTCGACACCTTGCCACCGCTCTCGCGCAGCGATCGGATTGCAGCCGGGTATCGATACCGAGATCGGAGATGGCTCGATGCTGCCTCCATGGGGGGCTATTACGGCGACGGTCGAACCCGCGTTCGTCCGCACGTGGACTCGGTAGTCGGTGCCTTCGCCCTGAGCGCTGGCCAATTCGGTGGAGCCCTTATAATTGTCCGCGGTGCTACTCATGGCACCTTCCGTCACAAGAGGACGGGCTCGAATGGCGCGCTGGCCTGGCCAGAGATGCAAGTCGGTACTGCGCCTCACGCATCGGGACGCCTCTCGAAGAAGAAGCAATCAGGCAGGATGGCCGGAGCGATGTATTCGATGTCCTTGGCCGACACGCCGCAGGCGAAGAAGCCGTCGCGCCAATGCCGGACGACATCGACGAGTAGATCGATTTGCCCGCGCGCCTCTTTCGCCGACAAACCGAAACGCCCCGCCTGCGACAGGAGGTTGTAGATGCTGGCCGTGCGACCGTAGTCGCCGACGGTCAGCGCCAAGTCGCGCCTCTCCAGGCTGACCACAGGTGCTGGAACGAGGTCGTAGGCCGGAGATAGCCGCCATCCCTTCTGCCTGCGTAGCAGAGCGTGGTTGCGCGGATGATCATCGTTGTTGGTCACGGCGGCATTGAAAACCATTCGCCTGAATAGTTCGGCGCAGTCGGCTTCCGGTTTGTCGGACCAGCGGCGCAAGTTGTCGGCCAGCAGCGGGTAGGACCAACGTTCCCGGTCCAGGTGGCTATCACCGCAGTCGAGCACGGTCAGGCCACTGACGAGACCGAAACGCAGGTAACCCTTGTCGGTGTAGTCGCGATCGAACCGCTGCAGCATCAGCACGTCGCTCTCGCCAACCGGGTCCAGCCGGGCTTGTGTGACGTTCAGGTCGCATCTGCGTGCCAGGTCGAGCGTCGCAAATTCGACCCGCTGCAGATTGAAGCGGTCATCTCTGGAGGGAAATTTACCGAGCCAGAGACTTTGCGCGTCCTCGATCGTGGCCTTCGGCCGCGCACCTCCCATGCTGGTGCCAGGATCGAGTTGTTTTAGCAGGTGGGCAGCCACTGGGCGCCCATCTTCGATCGCCTGCGTGGTCGCGATCAGCTCGGCCAACTGGTGCGTGCGGTTGTACTGGCGCTTGGGCGTGGGCGGTTCGGCCTTCAACCCGAAGCTCAGGTACCCTGCCCCGTCTTGGGGGCCATGTAGCAAATAGTCTGTTTCCTGGAGGTCGGCCGCGCTGCGCTCAAGCTTGTGCTCGATCACCCGCCGTCCCCAGGCGTCGGGGCTAGCGTCTCGAACCGCACCGGGAATCCCCTTGAGCTGGGTGAACTCGAAGACTTCCTTGGCAAGAGGCAGCTGGAACGGATCGAGTGCAACCGCCTCTTGGCGCTGAAGGTAGCGGTCGCCGTAGCGAAACCGCCCTATCTGCGTGCCGTCGGACAGCGTCTGCACCCTGAGCAGCGCCGCTGGCACCGTTTCCAACGTGCCGGGTAGCTGAATGTAGACGTAGGCTTCTCGCTCAGAAGTCATAGTCGTCGCTCGCCTTCCGGGCCTTGCCCGCCCGCGTGGGGCGGCGGGAAGCTTCGAGCGCCTTGCCGTGGAGATCGCTGTCGGGATCCGCGACCGCGTCCAGAGACTTGTCCAGGCCGAGTGCCCACAGTACCGTGAAGCACACGCCGACCGCCGTACCTGGCTTACCGAGTTCCAGCGCCGTGAGGGTGTTTCGGTTGATACCCGCCTTGCTGGCGAGATCGGCGACCGACCAGCCGCGCCGAATGCGCGCCACGCGGATGCGCTGACCCAACTGGGCAATACGCTCGGTGGCTTGCAGGGGCATCATGAATTTGCTCATTAAACTAGGCATTATACCTATGCAACGCCTGCTATATTAGGCTTTAGCCACATAAAACACAAGTCGGATACGGAGAAGACAGTCGCCAAATTAGGCAAATAAGTTGATACTGCCCTTTATTTTAGGCATTTTAGGGTCACAGCTTCGTACTTCCTGTCGCTATGCAGCGGGAGCGTGGCGCGGCACGTCCACGGAAGGGACAGAAACACGGCGCTGAGGCCGCTTCCTGCAGGTATTGAACAGGACCGGGATACGAAGCGGCGCTGCACTGGCTTGCCAGCGTGAGCTGCGATGCTCCGGCGTTCTGGCGCCGCATCAAGGCCGCGCAGGCGCACTGCCGGGCGTTCACGGAAGCGCCGCAGAACCTGGGGCAAGACCCTGATCTAGCGGATCTCGGCCCGGACGTGCTGGCGTCGTTTCTGGCGCAGGCCAAGTCGCTGCTTGACGGCAGGCGGACGTATGACATCGCCCTCGCCTCGCGCTGCATCCCGTGGATCAAGCAGCTTGGCGTCGATTTCAACGAACTTGTGAGGGTCAAGGGAGCAGCGGAGCGTGCACGGCGGATGCTGGCCGACGCGCGCACAGCGCCTGACCGCCCAATGCTGGAACTCGTCATGGGCGGGAATTACGCTGCCGACGGTCTGGATGTCACGTTCGTCACGGAGGCGCCAGGCCGAGCCAAGACCCCCGACCTGCACTTGTTCGTGCCGGGTGTGGCCTAGCCTGTGGCGATCGAGCTCAAGCGGCTACGACAAGGCCAGTACGAACTGGAGGAACGAGCGAGGCATCGCCTGATGTTCAGGCGGGCCGCCGCCATCATCGACGCGCGCGGTCTCTCCTTGCATATCGACGTGACCTACACAAGAGAGCTGAAGGACGTGCCCGAAAGCTACCTCGCGGAGCGGCTATTGCGCTTGCTTGCCAGTCCATTGGTGGTGCCCGGCGCCTACCCATGGCGTGACGAGTTCGGTGCGGGAGAGCTCAAGCCAGCGAACCTTCCGGCCGTTCGTGAGGACACGCGCAACAGCTCGTTGTACTTCGGCACAAAGATGGCGCGTCTGCTGACGCGTCGAGGAGCGACAAGCAGAAGATTCTCGACGAGTTCGTAACGCTGACGGGCTGCCACCGCAAGCACGCCATCAGGGCCCTGAATTGCGAGCGCGCAGCCGATGTCGAGAAGCAGGATCGCAACCGTGCCTACGACGAGGCCACGCGACAGGCGCTGATCATGCTGTGGGAGACGGCCGACCGTGTGTGCGGCAAGAGGCTGAAGGCTCTGGTCCCGATGCTGATCGACGCCATGGAACGACATGGCCATCTCGACCTCGACCCGATCATCAAGGACAAGGTCTTGACGGTCAGCGCCGCCACCATTGATCGGATGCTGGCCGGCACGCGCTTGCAGATCGACGGGCAACGCAAGCGCCGCAAAGGCATTGGCGCCGCGATCCGCCGGGGGCAGCATTCCGGTCCGCACGGTCGCCGACTGGGGCGACCCGCCGCC
>Ga0335394_10008429_pt1 | contig 11631 bp, 8 predicted proteins | sample MAT03_FD_205741 | JGI IMG/M metagenome (GOLD analysis project Ga0335394, IMG submission 205741) | Freshwater microbial communities from Lake Fryxell liftoff mats and glacier meltwater in Antarctica - MAT-03 (spades assembly) (version 2) ... | reverse complement strand
TCGGTTCGCACGAACAACATGCCATCGGCGATGGCCGGCGTGGATAGGCACACTTCACCAGTGGGGTTTATGGAGAGCAACTCGTACTTCGGCCCGGCTTTCACGACGCGGACGCCGCTTTCCTCGCTGGTGAGGTAGATTCGCCCGTCGGCCGCGACGGGCGATGCCGTGTAACCGCCGGTGCCGCCCAATCGTTCGGAATAGATTTGCTTGCCTGTCGTTGCCTCGAAACACGTGAGCGTGCCACTGTTGGCGATCATGTAGAGGTGATCGCCGTAGACGATGGGCGTGGGCATGTAAGTTCCCCCCTTCTTCTTGCTCCAGGCAATCGACTTGTTCGTGGTTTCGTTGTCCTTCAGCGTGATGTTTCCTTCAGCCCCTGGTCGAATCGCGTAGATCGGTTGAACTGGCCGATAGCCATCGCAAACGAAAATCAGGCCCTTGGCCAGGAACGGCGTGGGCACCGTGATCTCGCTGTGCGTGCCGAGCCGCCAGAGTTCCTTGCCCGTTTTCGGATCGTAGCCTCTTGTGAACTTGGTCCCATTCGTGACAATCTCGGTCCGTTCGGGGCCAACGACCACGGTAGGCGACCCCCAGGAAGGAATTTCATCTCGCGGTGTCTGCCAAAGCGGTTTTCCATCGCTCAACGCATAAGCGGCAATGAATGAGTTCTTGCCGACATCGCACTGAGCGATCACACGATCCTCGAAAATCACCGGCGAACTGCCGAAGCCCCATTGATAATCGGGATCGTAGAACCAGCCGCTGTCGAGCTTGCCGAGATCGCGTTTCCAAAGCAGCTTGCCTGCGGCATCGTAGCAATACATGCCCTCGGCTCCGAAGAATGCGATGACATGTTTGCCATCGGTGGCCACGGTCGGATTCGCGTGCGTGCCCTTAAGATGGCGTTTCACCTTGGGGACACCGGCACATGCCTCGCGTTCCCACAGGATCTTGCCCGTCGTTTTTTCCAGGCACATTACAAGGAATTTGTGCGGACTATCGTCCTTCACGGATTCGACGTCGCCGTATTGGCCGGCCTTGATACCCGCCTTCGCGTCACCACTGACGGCCGTGGTGATATAAACGTGATTCTCCCAGATGACCGGACATGAATGCCCGAGGCCGGGGATAGGGGTTTTCCAGCGGACGTTCTTGCCTTTGAGAACATCGAAGCTCGTCGGCGGAAACTGCCCATCGGCGACGCCGGTCGCTCCAATGCCGCGAAATTGCGGCCAATTCGCGGGTTTTTCGACCGACCCTGTCGGTTCGAGCGCGGGCGGCAGGGTGGTTTCTGGATCCTTCTTCTTGCCCGATTCAACGCGCTCAAATGAGCGATCCTTGCTCGTGCCCGACTTCAGGAGAACGCTCGCGACCTTTCCATCCTTGCGCTGGAAGGCAAATTGATTCTCGCTGCCCTCGGCCTTGAACGAGTCATCCTTGTCGCGAACGAGCGTGAACAGTTTCTGCTTGCCGAACATGACGTGCAACAACCCGCCTTCGAGGGTGAGGTCAAACTCGCCGCTCTCGGCATGTTTGTAGGAACCGACGTACGGCTTCAGCGTTTCTTCCGTCTCCTTCGAAACCACTTTCTCCGGCGGTTTCGCCCCGGCCTTCTTGAGCAGGTCGATCACCTTCTCGTTCGTCGTGGCTTTCCAGGCCGCAGTGAGTTGCTCAGCCGTCGGCTTGCCGTTCGTGAGAATGGCCTGCACCATGTCCACGCTTCCGGCCTGAGCAGCGGAACGGAGTAAGCCTTCGCCGCCAGTTGCACCCCCCTTGATCAGCTCGCCGACGACGGCTGCGTGGCCGTGCAAGTTGGCCCAGACTAGCGGCGTGGCGGAATAGAACTTATCCGCCAGATTGGGATGGGCCTTGCGAGAAAGCAGCAGCTTGACGGCTTCGAGATGCCCTTTGTCGCAGGAGTAGTGCAACGCGGTTGCACCGTACTCCGTCTTGGCGTTCACGTCGACGCCCTTGTCGAGCAACTCGGCGAGCAGCTTCGCATCCCCCTTGCGGGCTGCGGCGAAAAAGTCGTCGAGTTTGTCGTCGGCGAGTGCAAAGCCGGTTGTGAAAAGCACGAAAAGTAAACCGAAGTGAAAGCGGGACATGAGCAGTTCCCTTGTACCGTTGCGGTAATCTTGTTGTAGAATTGGAAGGGAGGAGCGGTGCTGAATTCTTTCCCTTAACTTGTAAGTCAAGGACGTTTCGAGGTAATCGCATGAATATCAACTATCCTAATGCGGCCGACAATTGGGGCGAGGATCTTCCGCTCGTTAAGCGTGCGAGCGATCAGCTTGAGCAGGTACTTGGTTCAAACGCAGACAAGATATCGGCGGAATGGAAGCGGGTGAACTATGCCGGTAGTACGAGGTACGAAGTGCGCCTGTCGGATTGGTCCGGTGATGCCCGGGTGGCACTTAGCCACGAGGATTTGTCCTCGCCCCATACGCTCAGCTTTCACCTGGAGATGCTCTGGGGTCGCGTGCTTCAAAATCGAAGTCACATTCAACTGAAAAATCTTCAGGGCATGGGAGCTTGAGATGGCCCGCCGGACGGATGGCGAGAAGATCGACGAGTTAGAAAAGCTGGTGGCGACTCTCGAAGAACGACTCAACTCCGCCATTAAATCGATCGAGAGACTATTCGTCGTGCACTCGAGTGCCTCCGAAATCGTCGCGGACGTCCGCCGTCAAGTCGAACGAGAACTCTTGCTTCAGTCAAAGGCGATTGAATCGCTGAACGAATGGAAGAAAGCACAGAAGCAAGCGACCGAAGAGCGGGGCAAGAAGATATTCTCGCTCGGCCCTTCGTCCTGGGGGCTATCGTGAACGTACTTCTTGCCGCGATTGTTGCGTACCTCGTCTCCCGAAGATAGTCCTACTTCCCAATCACCTCCACCTTCGGGTTCGCCATGATGAAGCCTTTCACGGGCAGCAGTGGCGTGAACGAAAGCACGCCGTCCCAACTGTGATCGGTGATCTTGATGTGCCCAGGCCCAACGGAGCCGACGCCGATGGTGGCGTCGATGGCCAGCCACTGACCCTTTGCGAAAACTTCCGTCCACATGTGGAATGCTAGTCCCGGCCTACCGAGAAGATTGTTCACGTACACGAGGCCGATCGCTGTTCGCGACGGAACCTTCTGAGCCCGGCACATCGCGGCCGCGAGCATCGAGTATTCCGTGCAGTCGCCAGTCCGCGTTTTCGCCACATGGTCGGCCGGGGCCATCGCTTCGGTGTAGTCCGCCGGTTGCATGTAACGACGAACAAAGCCCTCGATGTTCTGGGCTTTTTCCCAGTCCGTCTTGGCCGTGCCGACGGCCTTCGCGGCAAGTTCCTTCACCTTGGCATCATCCGAATTGATGAAGTAGTTGCTCTTCAGGAACTCCGGGCCGGCTTTCTCTTCCTTCTCCATCGTTATCGGCTTGCGCCTCGATTGCACGTGCAACTCAAAGGTTTTCCCTTCGACGTTTTTGATCGTTTGGCGGGAATCGCTGCTCACGAGTTCCCTCGGCAAGGCATCTCCCGTGAACGTGACCTTATAGGTGATTGCGTCGCGTTCGTGCATATCGGGAATGGGAGAGGCCAGGTAAATCGACTGGCGTTTCATCAAATCGGGTACTTGCCCGTTCGAGGCCAGTGCCGCGAGCTTCGAGGTTCGCAGTAACGTGACCTTGCCGATCTCCGGAATGTCCATGACCGTCTTGATCGTGTCGTAACTGATCGGATCGGCCCAGAAGGTCGCGGCCGGGAGTTGCAGTGTTTGTTTGTCGTTCACCTTCAGCGGATCGGGCGTGGCCACGACCTTGAGCAACTCGCGTTTGATGCCGCCGGGCAGTACCACTTGCTCGTTGCCTTTCACTTCCACTTGGATGGTTACGTAATTCGTGACCTGGGCTTCGAAGTAACGGTAGGAAAATTTGTCGCCTGCTTTTACTTTCTTCTCGCGAAGAATCGACTGTTCGCGGGCCAAGCCGATGCAATTCGGGTCCCAACGGAATGTCCGCACGTTCTTGAACTCGCCGTCGGCCGTGACACGAATTTGCGAGCCTTCGATCACCACGCAATCGAGTGTTTGGATTCGGTCTTTGCCGAGCCAAAGTTTCGCCTTCACGCTGTGGACCCTGCCTTCGCTGTCCTCGTCTGACGAAACATCCGCCTTCATCTCGGCCTCCGCCTTGCCGCGCAGGATTTCGAACCGGAGTTGCTTGGTGGTGCGAACGAGTTTCTTGCCATCAACTTCGACTGGCACCGAGATTAGGTGAATGTGGCCGATCTTCACATCCACGCCGTTGTCATTTTGGACGAACGCGGCTTCCCAGATTTCTTCCAGCGGCTTGGCGGCCGAATTTGAGGCCGGCTTCGGGGCGGGTAGCGTGGTGGGTTGCGGGCAGGCAAGCGCGCAACCCAGTAGAACCAGCGTGAGGGCAATCGAAGTACGGCGCATGAGAGAACCCTGGCGGGAAACGGAATACCGTATCATCCTCTCGGCTGGCAATCGTGGCAAGATGAGAAAATTACAAAAACTCGGCCAAGTTCGCATTCGTCAATGCGTTAGAACTAGCGGAACTGCCTTTATCGCCCTTCGAGGTCAACTCATGCGTCGCCATTTTCTTTCGCTCACGATCGTCTTTTCGTTTCCGCTGATGGCCGTCGCCCAGGCAAAAGACATCTGGGGCGAACCTGTACTGAAGCAGCCTTTCGACAAGGAACCGTTTCGGCCGATCAAGGTTCCCGCGTGGGTTCAAGACACCATCGGTTGCGGCTACACGTTGTCGGTTATGGACAGCAAGGCCCGGGCGGCCGCCGCGAAGCATGGCGTCACCATCAGCGAAATGGGCTTCGTCGATCCGTTTTACGCCTACTACGACAGCAAGCTGCTCAAACGACGCAGCCCACACGTGCCGCTCGATCGGTTGCCGAAAGACATTGCCGAGTACAAGAAGCTCGGCGTCCGCATTCTTGGCGTGTATCCCCCCTGTCTGCAAGGCGAGGTCTACGAGACGCAGCAAAGCTGGCGACGAATTCCGACGAACACCAAGGAGATCCCAAGTATCGACATGAAGAAATTCCCGCACGGCGGCATGTTGTGCCTGCTTGGGCCGTACGGTGATTTTTTCATCGACGTGCTTGCCGAGATTCTCACCAAGTTTCCAGAAGTCGATGCATTCAGTTTCGATGGCCTGCACTATGGAGGCGTCTGTTACTGCGAACATTGCCGGGCGAATTTCAAGAAAGATACCGGCAAGGAGATCCCCAATACGAACATGGAAGACCCGGAGTTTCGCCGTTACCAGCACTGGGCGGATCGGCGAATGGAGGATCTCATCAAACGAATGCAGACTCGGCTGAAGGGGATCAAGCCGGAAGTCGCTCTTGTAACGTGGACCACGAATGCCGGTCGATTCGGGCATTTCTTGAGCATCCCTCGTAACATGCCGGCGCGCATGAATCTGTTGCTCGACGCCCCCGATCAGGAATTTTGGCTCGACGAAACCAATCGCGGCACGACCATCGTGCCCGCTTTTGCGAACTCATACATTTGGGCGACAACCAATCATCGCACGGCCTTCAGCGAGCCGTACATTCTCAGTCATGGCAATCCGTACGGGAAGGACAGCTTCCCGCCGCACGAGATTGAACGACGCATGATGTTGGCGTTGACGTATGGAGCCGCCCCAAGCATCGCGGTTGCCCAGCCGGCAAATCTTCAGCAAGAACTCTATGCGATGATGGACGAGGTCCAGAAACGCAAGCCGTGGCTGACGCACAAAGCGCCCGAGCCGTGGGCAGCATTGGTGATGAGTGACAACACGCGCAACTTCTATGGCCGGTCAGCAGGCAAGGTCGAGGAACGCTACATGGCCGCGGTATTCGGGGCCTTCCGGACGGCCGTCGAGGAACATCTGCCCGTCGCGGTCATCAACGACTGGAACCTGACCGAGAAGGATCTCGCGAAGTACAAGGTGCTGATCCTGCCGAACACGGCCTGCCTGGACGATTCGCAAGTCGCGGCCATCGAGCAATACGTCAAGAACGGCGGCGGATTGGTTGCGAGTCTTGATACTTCGTTGTTCGATGAGTTCGGGGACGCCCGCAAGAACTTCGCGTTGGCTGATGTCTTCGGGGTCGAATATCGCGGGCTACCCGATTTGAAGCCTGGTGCGAAAGAAGAGCTTGACGTGAACTTCGCGAAGTCCATCGGGCCCGATTATTGGGAGAAGCGCAAGAACGTGTTCGACTTCAAGCCGGACACTGCCTCGATTTTGAATCAAGGCAAAATGAGAACCTATGTGGGGAACGATCAAGTCACGTTCAAAGGCCCAGCGGTGCGGGTGGCCGTGAAGAGCCCGAATGCGAAGATTCTCGGCACGATTCGGCCTAAAACTGATCCGATCGATTTACCGGCCGTGATCTCAAACACCTACGGCAAGGGCCGCGTGGTCTACTTCGCAACCGGCTTCGACGCGGCCTATTATCTGTACCCGTATCCGTACCAGCGGCTTTGCTTGAAGCATTCGATCGAATGGGCCGCGAATGCGAACCGCCCGGTTGTGGTCGAAGCCCCGATGTGCGTTCATTCCACGGTGATGCGTCAAACGAAAGACGGCGAACGGCTGGTGGTCCATCTTTTCAGCGACCTGAACACCACCGCTCATCGTGCGTTGCCCGTGGACGACGTGCCATTGCGCGAAGAGGTCGTGCCGATCCACGACATCGTGGTGACGTTCCGCACGGACACTCGCATCAAGCGAATCCACCTCGAACCGGCTGGGAAGGAACTGGAGATGCACAAAACACTGCGAGGGATTCAGGTCGTAGTGCCGAGGCTGGACGTACATGCGATGGTAGTCGCGGAACTGGAGTGACCGATCCTTCGACGCTCTGCGGCGATGCGAGCAAGCTCATAAGTGAGAAAAAAACTCAGCGTGAGCCTGACTCAACGCCGCGGAGCGGCGAAAAACGCATTCGACGCGGAGCGTCGAACGATCGTTCTCCTCATACATTCTTAGAACCCACCTTGCCCATTTTTCAAAAGGTTTCAAACAATGCGTACGGCTCTCATGGCAGCAGTCACTCTTGGCTTCGCCCTTTCCGCGAATGCCGAAACGCCCGCCCTCAATAAGAGCGAGCGAATCGTCTTCCTCGGCGACTCGATTACTCAGGGCGGCGTTTCCCCCAATGGATACGTGACCATCATCAAGAAAACCTTGACCGAGAAGCACAAGGATCTTGGCATTGAAGTCATCGGTGCCGGCATTAGTGGCAACAAAGTTCCGGACTTGCAAAAGCGGCTTGAAAAAGACGTGCTCGCGAAGAAGCCGACGCTCGTAATCATCTATATTGGCATCAACGACGTTTGGCACGGTGAACGAGACCCGGCGAAGGGAACTTCCAAGGAAAAGTTCGAGTCGGGCCTGAAGGAAATCATCGGCAAAATTAAGGACCGGGGTGCCCGCGTGGTCGTGTGTACCCCGAGCGTGATCGGCGAGAAGAAGGCTGGCGCAAATTCTCTCGACAGCAAGCTCGATGAGTACTCGGAGATCAGCCGCAAGGTTGCTATGGATACCAAATCCGATCTGTGCGACCTACGCAAGGCGTTTCTCGATCATCTCACCAAGAACAACGAGAGCAACAAGGAATCGGGTATCCTCACTGGCGACCGCGTTCACCTGAACGATGCCGGCAACAAGTTCGTGGCCGAGACGATTCTAGCCACGATCGACAAATAGTGCCTTTGTAGCTCAGGTTTCCAACCTGAGTGCGTAGTGCTCAGGTTGGAAACCTGAGCTACCAAAGCAGAACCCTTCCCCGGAGACTTCATGACCCACACTCTGGTTCTTACTCTCGCGATGATCTTCGGCTCGCTGGCCTCCGCTCAGGAGCCCAAGAAGAAAGACCCTCCGAAGGTTCCGGCCGGCCCGGACCCGACAATGGCGAATGTGCCCTACGGCACGCACGCGCGCCAGGTGCTCGATTTCTGGCAAGCTAAATCCGAAACACCAACGCCCGTGATCTTCGCAATCCACGGCGGCGGCTGGGTGGGTGGCAATAAGGACACATATCGAAGCATCGCCAAGCGTTGCAACGACGCAGGCATCTCGCTCGTCGCCATCAACTACCGTTACGTCGGCCAGGCCGTCGAGGCGAAAGTCGAGCCGCCAGTGAAATGGCCGCTCGAAGATGCGGCCCGGGCCTTGCAGTTCGTCCGTTCCAAATCGAAGGACTGGAACATCGACAAATCGCGCGTCGGCGCGACAGGCGGCTCGGCCGGTGCCTGTTCGTCGCTTTGGCTCCTCTATCACGACGATTTGGCGAACGCGAAGAGCGAGGACCCGATCTCTCGCGAATCGACCCGGCTATTCTGTGCGGCCGTGAACGGGGCCCAGACCACGCTCGATCCCAAGGTGCTCCGCGAATGGATGCCGAACGCCCGCTATGGCGGCCACGCCTTCGGCGTGCGAACCACAGAGAACCGGGATGGAGCGTTTCAATCGTTCTTCGAACAACGAGAAAAACTGCTGCCGTGGATCACCGAGTATTCACCGATCAGCCATGTCTCGAAGGACGATCCACCTGTGTTCATGGAGTTTCCGAGCCAAAAGAAACCGCCGGTGAAAGGCGAGATCCAGGATGATCCGACGCACTCCGCCCTCGCTGGCATGTTGCTCATGGAGAAGTTGAATGAGGCGAAGGTCGAAGGCATTATCACTTATCCGGGTCATCCGCATGAGAAGTATAAGGGGTCGGTGGATTATCTAATCGATCGGCTTAAGGCGAAATAGTCGATCGTTTGACGCTCTGCGTCGAATGATTTTCCCGCCGCTCTGCGGCGATGAGAAAGGCTCTCACGAGAAGGCTACTGATCCCTCGTAAGCTTGATCACATCGCCGCAGAGTGGCGATTCTCGCATTCGACGCAGAGCGTCGAACGATCGTTGGAGGCTCATGTTTTCCGAATTTGACATTACCGATGGGCCGATCCCGTTGCATGTCACCACGGGGCCTGCGAATGGACCGCCGTTGGTGATGTGGCACGGCGTGGGGCGCAAGGGTGTGGACTTCCTGCCGGTCGTTCCTGCTCTCTCCATGCGCTGGCATGTCCATTTGATCGATCATCGCGGGCATGGCGGCTCCGGCCGAGCACCGGGAAAGTACGCGGTCATCGATCATCTCGATGATGCATTAACCGTGATCAACTGGCTCGGGCGTCCTGCGGTTCACTATGGCCACTCGCTCGGAGCATTGGTCGCTGCCAGTGCTGCCGCTGCCCGTCCGGAGTTGGTGCAGGCGTTAATTCTCGAAGACCCACCCTCGGCCTCTTTCCTGTCACGCCTGTCGGACTCGGCCTACTATCCAACGTTCGCGGCAATGAGGCGATTGGCGGGGCATCGTCGAAGTGTGTTCGAAGTTGCCCGTGAGTTGGGGGAGACCATCGTGCCGACACCGGCAGGCCCAGCCAAGTTGGCGTCTCTTCGCGACGCTGCTGCCTTGCGCTTCATCGCCCGATGTCTAGCAGACGTGGATGGCGAAGTCTTCACACCAGCCTTTGAAGGCCGCTGGCTCGACGGCTACGATGAACGAGCGATTTGGAAGAGGATCACCTGCCCAACACTGCTACTGAGAGGCGATCCCGCAGTCGGTGGGATGTTGCCGCAAGAGGATGCCGAGAAAATGTTCCTCGATATTGCGGAAATCACGCAGATCGATTTGCAAGGCATTGGGCACCTCATTCACGGAACCGCGACTGAGTTGGCCGTGCGACATGTGTTGAACTTTCTGGAATCGCTTTGATCGAGTGACGCTCCCATGAAGCTCGCAACTGGCACCACAGTCATTTCACGTGGCCAACTCATCGACGGCAACGGCGGTCCACCCGTCCACGATGGTGCCGTTGTCGTGAAGGATGGGAAAATTACATACGCAGGTCCGGCCACGCGTATCCCAGAAGTGCCGCCAGATGCTCGCAGAATAGACGCACGCGGCGGCAGTATTCTGCCCGGCCTTGTCGAAGCACATTTTCATCCGACCTACTTCAATGTGGCTGCTCTCGAAGATTTGGACATCAAGTATCCGGTCGAGTACGTCACGCTGCTGGCGGCCCACAATGCGAAACTGGCACTGGAATGTGGCTATACCGCAGCCCGCTCGGGCGGAAGTCTCTTCAACATCGACGTCTGGTTGAAGAAGGCGATTGAGAGTGACATCTCGCCGGGGCCGCGTTTGGCCTCGAGCGGCCGGGAAATTTGCGGCGTCGGCGGATTGATGGATTGGAACCCGGACTTCCGCAAGCTCGGCATGGAAGGGCTAGTCCTGCTTGTAAACGGACCCGACGAGGCGCGAGCAGCGGTTCGCAAGCTCGTGAAAGATGGTGTCGAGTGGGTGAAAACTTACCCCACCGGCGATGCGGCTGCCCCAGACACGAACGATCATCACACCCTGTGCATGACCTTCGAGGAGATGCACGCGGTCGTTGCGACGGCTCACAATCATGGCCTGAAAGTCACGGGCCATTGCCGAGCGACGCAAGGAATCAAGAACGCCTTGCGGGCCGGTTACGACGCGATCGAGCATGGCACGTTCATGGACGACGAAGCCCTGGAGTTGTTGTTGAAACGCGACGTCCCGTGTGTGCCTGCATTACAGTTCGAGTACGCCAGCATCGTATTCGGGCCTGAGTTTGGCATGTCGCAAGCCGTAATTGATGGACACAAGGAAACGCTCGAAGGCGGAGCCGAGAGTGCAAGGAAGATTCTGAAAGCAGGCGGACGACTGGGAATGGGTGGAGACTACGGCTTCGCCTGGACGCCGCACGGCACTTACGCGAAGGAATTGACCTTCTTCGTGAAGCACGTGGGTCTCACTCCGTTGCAAGTGCTGACGTGCGCGACCAAGAACGGTGCGGAGATCATGGGCAGGGGCAAGGAATTCGGCACGCTGGAAGCGGGCAAACTCGCTGATGTGCTGGTTGTCGATGGCGACGTGCTTGCCGACATTGAGATTCTGGAGGATCGATCAAAGTTCGTGGCGGTGTTTCAGGGGGGTATCGTGAAGGCTGGAACTATAGCAGAGAAATAACGTCACGATTAAAGAAATTCATCGATTTGAACTGTAATTCCGGGAAGGTGCGCGGGCGAAATGCTTTCCCCCGGAAATCGCTTGTCGACACTTGCAAAGGTTCCATCCGCTTTCGGGTCGCGATAGATTTCGACACATCGTTCTTGTAGATTCACGATCCAGTATTCTGCGATGCCGTTCTCTGCATAGAGAGGCCCCTTCACTTCGCGGTCATTGTCAAGCGAGCTATCGGCGACTTCAATCACAAGTAGTACATCCGCGAGCGTTGGTTTGCCGTGTCGGTACTTGTGCTCCCGCTTTACGAGCAGAACGACATCGGGTTCCGGTTCGCTATCGGCGAGCCGGATTGGATCCTGGATGCTCAAAGTCGAACTCTGACTAGCAAGCTCGCCGAAGATGCGAACAAGCTCGCGAAGACAATAAGAATGAAAATCGCCTTTGGGCGTCTTGGACACGATCTCCCCGCGAATAAGTTCGACGTTGTGCCTTTCCGTGAGGATGCCGTGACGAATCATGTTTTCGTATTGGTCGACTGACAATCGAAATCGGCTTGG
>Ga0335394_10008428_pt1 | contig 11631 bp, 13 predicted proteins | sample MAT03_FD_205741 | JGI IMG/M metagenome (GOLD analysis project Ga0335394, IMG submission 205741) | Freshwater microbial communities from Lake Fryxell liftoff mats and glacier meltwater in Antarctica - MAT-03 (spades assembly) (version 2) ... | reverse complement strand
GGGTTAGCTTGCGCCGGAATCATCATCTCACAGGTACAATCGCCACACAGAAGGCTTGCTTAAAAAAAGAGGGGTCAATATGCCGGAACGGGGGGAGCTTGCGCCGGGAAAACCAATCACGGGGAAGAATCATGTCCCCTTATTTTCCGAATTCTTTACATCTTATTTGCCGTTTTCTCAACATTCCCATTTTCCGATTTCATTACACATTTGTTTGCCGGTAAAAAATAGTACATCTGATTAAAAAGTAGGGGGTCAATATGCCGGAATGGGGGTCAGCTTGCGCCGGAATGGCAGTTGTTGAGTTGGGGGTCAGTTTGGTCCGGAATCACCATCTCACAGATACAATCGCCACAAAATGTTTGTTTAAAATATACGGGGGTCAATATGCCGGAATGGGGGTCAGCTTGAGGCGGAATCACCATCTCACAGACACAATCGCCATACTGAATGCATGATTAAAAAGTAGGGGGGTCAATATCCCGGAATGGGGGTCAACTTGAGGCGGAATCACCATCTCACAGATACAATCGCCACAAAATGTTTGTTTAAAAATAAAGGGGGTCAATATGCCGGAATGGAGTCAACTTGAGGCGGAATCACCATCTCACAGTTACAATCGCCACACAGAATGTCTGATTAATAAGAGGGGGTCAATATGCCGGAATGGGGGTCAGCTTGTGCCGGAATGGCAGTTATTGAGTTGGGGGTCAACTTGGTTCGGAAAAACCATCTCACAGATACGATCGCCACAAAATGTTTGTTTAAAATATAGGGGGGTCAATATGCCGGAACGGGGTCAGCTTGTGCCGGAAAAACCAATCGCGGGGAAGATTCATGCATCCTTATTTTCCGAATTCTTTACATCTTATTTTCCGTTTTCAATACATTCCTATTTGCCGTTTTCATTACACATTTGTTTTCCGGTAACATTTATACTGCTTGGACGAAAGATGCAATTTGATGAAACTCAATTATATCAGATTTTCCAATAAAAATTAAGGGTAACAATAGTTTGCTTCTTTGTCCAAAGATTTTGTTTAGTCTTTCTTTCTCTCAATAACTTCTAAATGAGATACTCCGTAATCAGAAAAGATTTCATCCAATAACTTTTTCTTAAAATCACAACTCCCTAATAGTATCGTTGAAAAAACCTCTATTTTATCATCCACACTCAACAAATCGAGCTTATCGTTATCACGAAAAAAATTCATGAAGTCGGTTCTGGTTATTTCTTTGGTGGTGGTGGGTTGCATATGTTGAGGTTTGTTTTGGGGTTTGGGTTTGGAGTGTGTGCCAATATGGCTTATTTCTATTCGTTCACGTTAGAGAACTCTAACAAAAATTCCAACAACTTTCAGTTCATTAACATCATCTTTATTTAAAATTATATCTTTAAAGTTTGCGATATTAGACAATGGTTTAAGTATAATTCCTTTATGTGACCAAGAATCTTCACTGATAACTTTTTCACTATGGTATTCTTTAATAGTAAAGCCAGCACCAAAATCTGAGTCTTGAATATCATAATGTATCACTAATGCTATTTTACCTTCCCTTGTACCTCCAGGATCCTTCTTAAATAAACACCATGAACCATTTGCAATCCTTTTATTCATTGATTCACCAACAACTTGACAAACAAAATAATCTTCCTTTGCTTGAAAAGGCTTAGGTAATTCTATCCATGCAAAATCTGATGTTTGTTGCAAACTACTAAAATCAGTTGCCGCTACTTTAATATTATAAAGAGGAATGCTATTTACATATGGTTTTACTTGCTCAAGAGGGATTATTTTAAATGGTTTCTGAATATTTATTCTTTCAACTTCTTTAGAAGTATCTTGTACTATATTTTCTGTACCGTCGCCAGCTATTATGTAATTATATATGGAACTCTCTACCGGGATTTTCAATTCTAATATAACCTTTACAACTGGATCATATTTGCCTTTATCATTCAATATTGTTGTTTCCTCAAAAGAATCATCAATAGGTTTTACATCTCCCATATAGTAAAAATCTGATCCTTCTCCATTGTGTTTTTTTATAAACAAAGGGAGTCTCAACTCATTATCATGTTTCCTAATAGCAATAATATCCTTGCTCGACATTTTTCTTTTTGGTTTAGAATACCATAAAAATTCAGAATCGTTTAAAAATTTCTCTGGAAATTTTGTGGACGATGCAATGTTCTCTTCTTTATGATAGTTAACAAAAATTGGGTAAGTACTATTATTTATTTTATATCCAAAAACAGTTGCTGATTCATTAAATTTCCAATTTAGGATACGACAGACATCTTTTCTGGAATATTTTTGATACAATATAAAGCCACCACATTGCGATCCTTTTTTTAAGTTTGAATTATAAGTATGTACTGCATATTCCAAAGCATCTTTCAAATAATCGGAAAATTTTACATTTGGGATATTAAGATTAAACTCCTCTGTAAATTTTAGTAAATCTCCACTTCTAGTAATAACACTTCTTTCCTTTCGCATAAACTCGAAATTAATATTTCTAAGGCAAGATGTTATTGTCGCTTCGGAAAATTTCATGCCATACTTTTCCGTCAAAATTTTATTTAAATCCTTAACGTCCAATTTATGGCTAATTAACAATTCTTGCAATATGATAACTTCCTCAATCCTTTTACCATTAGCTAATTCAGCAGAAAATAATTCTAATAATTCCTTCTGAGACTTAGATAACAGATTAAATATTTCAGGCTCTTGGGTTGCAAGAAAATTGAAATATGATTTTGAATAGATAACATATTGAAAAGGGTCTCTAGAGCCTTGCTCAATAAAATCCATCATCATGGGCAATCTTCCTAAACGATATTTAAGAAGTTGATAATCTTTCACTAAATCTTTTTTTAATTGAAGATTTGCATTATCAATTGATTCGAAAATTCTCTTCATAGAAAGCTTATCGAAGTTTATTGTAGAAGCTCCAGGAATTAAATTACTTCCACTTGCCATCAACTTTCTTAATGTGTCCTTGTTGTAGGAGGTATCTCCGTATAAAGCAATTGGTACTAAATAATTATTGCTATAGTTACCAATAAAATCAATCACTGTCAGATAATCTTTCCCCTTTAGTTTCCTTAACCCACGCCCGAGTTGTTGCACAAAAATAATAGCTGATTGTGTTGGTCGCAACAATATTATTTGATTTACGCTTGGTATATCAATACCTTCATTAAAAATATCAACTGTAAAAATGTAGTCTAATTTTTCTTTAATAGAATCCGATTCAAGTCTGTTAATAGCATTGGTTCTATCTTCATCCGAACTATTTCCAGTTAATGCTATAGTTCTGAAACCTCTTTTATTGAAACTATTGGAAAGCGAAATACATTCTTCAACTTTAGAACAAAAAATTAATCCTCGGACAATTCCATTATCACATCCATATAGTTTTGCTTTTTCAATGACTCTTTCTACCCTTTCATTTGAAGTCAATCTTCCGAAATCTGCATTATTATCCAACTCTTCACCGTTAACTGTAATGTCTGTGATTCCAAAATAATGAAAAGGACTTAGCATTTCTTCTTCCATTGCTTTATGAAGTCTGATTTCAAAAGCAATAGTATGGTCAAACATTTGAAATATATCAAAGCCATCGGTTCTTTCTGGGGTTGCGGTCATTCCTAATAAAAATTTGGGTTTGAAATAACCCATGATATTTTTGTAGGAAGTTGCACCAGCCCTGTGACTTTCGTCAATAACAATGTAATCGAAATGCTCCGGAGCAAATTCATTTAAATGCTCTTGCTTTGAAATGGTTTGTACTGTTGAAAAAACAAAGTCATTTTCTTTTTCTTTTCGATTACCAGAATAGAAGCCCATAGACTTTCCATTTCCAATAACCGCTTTAAATGTTTTCATTGCCGCCTCAGCAATATTTGCTCTATGAACAACGAACAAAAATCTCCCGGGATTAAATTTATATGTATCAAAGGCTGACAGAAACGTTTTTCCTGTTCCGGTAGCTGAAATTAATAATGCCTTTGATTTGCCTTCCAGTCGAATTTTCTCAAGATTAGCTAAGGCGCTGATTTGCATCCCATTGGGTGAAACAGTTTTGGCAAATGAGTCTTCAATGATTGCGGCTTGTAAAATATTGAGTTGACGATGCTTAGTATAAACTATTTCGTATTCAGAGATAAACTGCTCCGTCACAATTATAGCTTTATCAAACTCGTTTTTAAAAACACCTAGTGCATTAAAAATGATGTGACTATCCTTTGTGCCTGTCACTTTTAAATTCCACTCCTTATTTAAGCAGAGTGCATTAGCGGTTAGATTGCTACTTCCAATAATTAAATCGTGAAGTTTATCATTTTTGAAAAGGTAACCCTTGGAATGAAAGTTGCCATCCACAGCAATCCGTAATTCAATATTTTTAAAATTAAGTAATCTCCTTAGAGCCTCTGGCTGGCTAAAATTCAAGTACTGTGAAACTAGTATCTTACCTTCAATTCCCTTACTTTGAAGCTCAAGCAGCGTATTTATTATTGTTGAAACACCACTTGTTGTCACAAAAGCAACAGAAATCCAGAACTCATCACAATTTTTTAACTCCCAATCAATAGTAGACAAAACTTTTTTACCTGCATCCTTATCATTTGTCAATAACTCTGGCCTATACTCTGACCTAGAAACTATGGACTTATCCAGAAAGCCAGTTTGTATACTTTGTAATAATGATTCTGTAATTGGGTCCATTTAGTTTTGCATTAACTTTTCAACTATTGGAACATCTGCAGCGGCCCAATCAAGTTTTTTAAGTTCATTTGTTGTTAACCATTCGTAACTAATATGTTCATGAAGAGTGAGTTGATCAGTCTCCACTTCGCAAATAAAACTGTGCATTGTCAATTCAAAATCCGGATATTCATGCATAACAGTCAGAAATAAAGATTTAATATCTACCAAAACTTCCAATTCTTCAAGTAATTCGCGTTTTAATGCATCCTCCTTAGTTTCACCAATTTCAATCTTCCCTCCGGGAAATTCAAATTTTTCAGAAATATACGGATACTTATTTTTAGATCTTTGAACACATAAAATTTTATTTTCAAAATATATAATTGCTGCGACGACTTCGATTTTTTTCATTGGTGGATATGTTGTATTGAATTTATTAATAATCGTCAGTTCATGAATCAACCTCAATTCAAAATTGTATTACCTACGCCGATTGTTAATTGCTTGTTTAAACCCCATTATGATACGGTTTAACATTTGCTGTTTAGCACAATAGGAATTCCAAAAATAATAAAAACCCAACTTATAGTCTAACCCGTCCTCCAAAATAATAATTACTGCCATCTATCAGGAAACTCTTCTACTTATATGTAAATAGAAAATTAGCTTCTATGAGACTTTAACAACCAATGAAAAGAGTTTTGGGACAAGCTACGGTTTTGTATATTGTCGATCGTGGGGCACTTGCCCAGCACTAGACTCCGACAATCGTAAATCTTGCTGTGTGCCATAGTAATTTTCACCTCATATTATTCAACTCTCCAACAATTGAGTCAGGCCATGCACTATATTCTCCGTATTGTCCCTTTTTAGTCTGGGCTCCTTTACTCTTACCTTTTAAGGTTAACTCCCAATCATTATTTTTTCTTTCTATCCAATTAAATTGTTCAAATTTTACAAATAGTTCTTTACTTGAAAGACCTATTTCTTTTGATAATGCTGTCGTAGATAGATATTTTATGTCAGCTCTAACCTGTTTAGTTAATTCGGTTTCAATTTTAGTTTCGGATTTAATTTTTGTCACTTTAGGTATAGAAGAAATTTGTCTTTTTTCGTAATTATCCATTCTATTATTGTTGTCATATTTAGTTCTATTAGCAAAAAAATCTGTAAGTAGGTCTACTTCTGTTTTTGAAAATTTATATTTTCTTGATAGTCCAAGCAAAGTGCTTTCAAATTCAGGGGATTTTTTAAACAATAGGTCTGACTGCTGAATAACTCTTTGAAAATACGCAATTGCCGTTTTATCGAAACTATCTTCTCCTGTAACATTAGTTAAAATATTACTAGCAAGGTCACCAAGTAAAGTTGCCTTTGTCAAAACGCCTGCTTCGATATTGTTGTCCTGTGAAAAATTATATAAATTCATTGAGGTCAACATTGCGGAAGATTCACTTGAATAGTATTTGGCATGAAGTCTTTTTTCGTAGCGAATTTCTATATTAGGAAAATCTTTGAAAAAATTAAAATCTTCTTGCTTCATACTTTTTGATAGGTGATCTTCGTTTTTTCCGAAAACAACTGTGATTGCAATTTTAGGGTTGTCTTTTTTTGTCCGCAATACTGAAGCGTAACGGTCATGAAGTTTGATATATGGGGAAATTAAAATTATTTGCTCGTCAGCCCTTTCAAAGAGCTTTTCTAATTCGTAATTAAGCTCGTTTCCTGTGAAAAATCTTGCCATAATATTTTCTTTTGGGTTATTTTAGTTATAAGGATACCGAATAAGGGATAAATGAGGTTTTTAATTGGGTGGATAGAATGCACGACTGTTTGATTACCCCTACAAACTGAATTTTAAATTTGCCCATCCCTTCTTTATAGTTGCCGATTTACTGTCGCAAAAAAGTTCTACCGTCTTGATTTACCAATTAACTTTTTTAGAAGTGATAAAACTTCGTCCAATTTATCAGTGTTTTCAACCATAATTGCACAACTCGGTCCGCGATTTCTCAATCCAATAATTGCTTTTGCATTGGTAATTTTTTCAGTAAAAGAATTGTCACGAGTTATTATTTTGTTTACTGCCTCACCAATAATCTCAAGATTTCTTTCGACTGCTCTTTTAAGCATCAGGTTGTTTCTATATTTTAAAAAATCTTTTTCTTTGTCTTTGAAAAAACTTTCAATTTCGTCGCTACTTATTTTTACATCGAATAGCCATTTAAGAATTCTTTCAACCATAAATAAGCTCTTTTGATTTATTGATAGCATTGATTAAGATTGGATTTCTTAGAGTCTGTTCTTCAACTAAGTCGACTTTGCGTCCAAATAAATTTTCTAACTTTTCTTTGAAATCCATATAATTATCAAAATACTTTGACAACTCAATAAATTTAAATTTTACAAGAAAGTCAATATCACTTTCTTTATTGAAAGTAGAATTCAGAACTGAACCAAATAAATACATCTTTTCCACATTGTACATTGTACAAAGCATTTTCAAGTCTTCTATATTTTTATCAACTATTTTCATTAATGCAAATTTAAGCAAAAAATTTCTTTAATGCGAGGGCCAAAATAATGAATTGTAACGTATTGCCAGCTGCCGATGGGAGCCTGACAGCCGATGCCAGATCGCAAACGGTGTCAGGCAGGATTCCTAAGATGAAATCCCTATATTTCTTCAGTAAATTCCTCTGTTCGATGAGTTAGTAATTCTTTATAAGCATTTCGATTAGCTTCTGTTAAAAAAGACATATCAATTAGCTGAATGGCTTCCGGTAGCCAATTTTTTAATCTTTTATAAACTGCATTTATTTGTTTGTCATTTAGTTTTAACTCGCCCCAAAAGCGGTCAATATAACCTTTACTAAAATTTAATTTTTCGCCTCCATGCAACAATGCTGTATCTGCTTTATATTTTTCTAAGATTATTTTCACATTCAAAAGGTCGTAGGCAGGCGATAATGTCCTGTTTTCTTCAAATAACCACATCGTAAATTTTTTCAAATGCATTTAGTTATATAATGTAGTTGAAATAGTTAATTCAAAAAACCGTAACTTATTCAATAAGGTATTCGCCGACAAGACCTTAATTACTCTTCCAACCAGTTCCATGGTACTCTTGTATTTGCTTTCAAGTTCAAGGATCTGCAGGAAATCAATCATGTGTTTTTTGATCCGTGTTTGCTCCTGTCAATTCGTTTGGTGATGAAACACAATTCGCCCGATAGTAAACAAATCAATTTTACAGGTACAATATCAATTTTAAATAATGCTGCTATTCATGAAAAGATGTTCGACCAATCATAGCTCTGGGCCCCACATTATCTGGCTTTTTCAAAAAACTCAAGGTGTTTACAATGGTGCATCCGGGATATTGGCTAATGGGAAAAGAAATACTTATTTAATTGAATGTCGTATAGTTACGAATTGAACCAAACAATAAGTTACCTGGTTGGCAAGCGAGAGGTGTAAAACTGGCTCGCGTTCCTACAAAACCAAATAAGCTAAATGTTCGGTTGGCTTTTAGATCGATTTTCTGGCTGTTCGTGTTTAGAACATTCTACTTTATTAAAACTATCTACCCACATTTTCTTTGCTCCAAAAAAAATGACTTTCGTTATGATATATAAATTGAAAAGATACGTTTTTGATTTCAATTACTGATGGACGGATTTGTTTTGAAACAACAATTTGTTCTTTCAAAGAAGGTTGTGTTATGAGGTTGTGAATTTGCAAAGCAGAATAGTAACCAATATAATATTGGGCACTATTTACCAAGTGTTCTGCTATTAAATGCCAGTCGGGCATAAAAGTTTCGGCATTTGCTTCGTATGGTATGATGTAATAAACTCCATCTTTCAATCGCATCAGAAGTCCACGCTTTGTCATGTCGCTAAGTAACTCCCGAAGTGTGCTTTCTTTTAAGTTAGGCTTTGCATTGAAAGCTTCTTGATAGTCAAAACAGGTCTTATTCTTTCCATTGAAATAGGATAGAATTTCGCTGGACCATGTTGATATGTATTTATATTTCATAGTAACTATGTCAGGTTAAACCTGACTGAAATGATACGAAAAGTAATTAAATACTTCGAGCTTTTGACTTAAAAAAGTATATTATATAATATAATTGTTAGGACAAACCTGACATGTTGAATATGAAACATGATTATTGGCGGTGAACTGGCCAAAAGTGGCTTTTTCGGTTTTGCCAAAAGACCGGATTTGTGTGTCGGGGCAAAACCAACTCCTCTAAAACAACTTTTCCTAAAAAATTCCGGGTTTGTCTATAATGATGCCGGGATATTGGTGATCGAAGAAGAGAGGTGCTTATTTTTATTGATTGTGTAGTTGTTACAAATAGAAGAGAGATGAGTTGCCGGGTTAGGTCGTGTCAACGTGTGTGTTTGAAGAGTGAGAGCGGGGACTGCCACTACTTGAAACAAATTTGTATAGTTTATAACTTTATAATTTTTAGAGTGGTTAATTCCTTACCTGAAATAGTTAAAATATAAATTCCTTTTGATAAATTATTCAAATCAAACGATCCTTTCCAGTTGTTATCTTCAATGGTTCCAGTAAATAGACTCTTAACTTTTTGCCCATAAATGTTACTTAATTCTATTACTAACTTCTGATTTCGATATCCTTTCAATTCAACGGTTACTCCATTGACAAAAGGGTTTGGATAAATAGAATTTATACAGGCAACATTTTCATTGATGGAAGTGAATAAAACTATATCTGTTTTTGCTATGTTGGTTATTACAGGGTCATTTAAATCAAAATATATTGCAGCTAAATTTGTTATAGAATCGCCAGCAGTAAGTATAATCTTCGGTTGAATCCGGTATCTAAAATAATACCTTTTTCGAAATTTAGATCCGTTCTGTTTTCATTCGCTTTAATCGAAACCGTGATGGTTGGTTACTTCGCCAAACAGGCCATTTTTAGTCTTGAAACACTTAATTTTATTTCAGCTCCCTGACCTTAGTACAATTCTGTGCCGGAAATGATTGTTAAAGGGGGTCAAGTATCCCGGAATAAATTCTAACTTCCAAAGACTCAGAATTTCCAACAATATTAGTGGAAATATGAGAATCGAATATGTGAATCATGTAATCTATTACAAAAATTATATAACAATCCTAACTTAAATGAATATTACTATTGCAGGGTAATAACTCTCTTGCCTGATCAACATCTCTTGCTGAGGAGACGAGAAAAGAAGATGCCAAACAGGATGCCTTATTTGGATGAAGTGCGATTTAATAAAACTATTCTACTCTTCCTAAAGCATCATTCAATAACATAGTGTCTTTTCTTTCAATATATCATTCTATGCAATTGTCAGAACAAATAATATATTTAATGGTACTTGCTTTGCCGATTGCATGCATTGCGTGGACTGTAACTCACGAAGAAGTATTTAAAGAGCCCCGGGATTATTGTATTCGAAAATCAAAAGTATCTAAAACATTAGTCAATCGCAAATTCTTTTATTTGTTTACTTGCGAATATTGCTTTAGCCATTATGTTACATTAATTTTTCTGATAATTACAAAATATCACTTGCTGTTTGCCGATTGGCGTGGTCTTCTGATTGGTGGATTTGCTTTGGTGTGGGTGTCTAATATTTATATGAGCTTGTTTGGATTCATAAGAGTAGGAATGAAGCGAACAAAAATGGACGCTGCCATTGAAGAAATAAAATTGGAAGAAGTGAAGAAGGAAGTATAAATCCACTTATTCAATAATAATCTAATATAATTCCCATCTACCCAACTTGATAATAGTGTAAATAACTGAAATGAACTTAGCAGAAATATTAAATTGGAGGTATGCTACTAAAGCTATGACCAATCAGGAGGTGCCTGCTAACAAAACAAATGCAATCATCAATGTCACATTGCTGTGCCCTTCTTCGTCAGGTTTGCAGCCATTTAAAATTATTTTAATATGCAACAAAGAACTAAAGGAAAAAATATCACCTATTGCAATCAATCAACCGGTAATAGAACATTCATCACACCTGATGGTTTTTGCCTCCTGGGATAGTTATACTGAAGAAAGAATTAACCATCATTTTAATTACATCTATAAGGAAAGAGGAATGCCGGACTCGACCACTGACGATTATCGAAAAATGTTAATAGCATTATTTAAAAAACAAACATCAGAGCGGCATTTTCAACATGCTGCTAAACAATCGTACATTGGCTTAGGTTACGCGACTATTGCAGCTGCAAATGAGGAAGTAGATGCAACACCCATGAAAGGCTTTAATCCTGAAGCTCTTGATGAATTACTGGGATTAAAGACGCAAGGGTTGAAAAGCACTGCAATTTTAGCGCTGGGGTACCGGGACATAAAAGCTGATTGGCTAGTAAAGCTCAAAAAAGTTAGAGAGCCGTTAAGTGAGTTTCTTGCCATCCTCAAATAATTTCATTAATTAAAAATGGATTCCACAAATAATGAACCCTTATTAAATACTAATACAACTTAAATATAACTGCTATGGCAAAAAAGACAGAAGTAAAAAAGGCTTTAAAAAAAAGTAAAGCACTTGTAAAAAAAGAAATTTCTTCTTTAAAGAAAGATTTGAATGACTACAAAAAAGAAAGACAAACTGATTGGAAATCATTTAAGAACAAAATAAATGATGATATTAACAAACTTAAAAAAAGAAGCAAATAAGTTGAATTTACTAAATAAAAAAGAAATCATGAAAAAAGAAAACCCAGGAAATAAGGATAAGCCCTCTCCAACTAAAGGAGAAGAGGATGTTCAAAAGGAAACTACAAAACATCCAGAGCAAACTCCCCGTGAGCATCCGCACGGTGATAAAGGAGACCATAATGAACAAACGCCCCGCGAACATCCGCATGATGTTGATAAGACTGTTGCT
>Ga0335394_10008426_pt1 | contig 11631 bp, 10 predicted proteins | sample MAT03_FD_205741 | JGI IMG/M metagenome (GOLD analysis project Ga0335394, IMG submission 205741) | Freshwater microbial communities from Lake Fryxell liftoff mats and glacier meltwater in Antarctica - MAT-03 (spades assembly) (version 2) ... | reverse complement strand
CGGTAGCCACGGATGTTAAAGGATTGGATGTCACCCACACGGGCTTTGTGTACAGGAATGCAGACGGGAATCTCGGCTTAATTCACGCTTCGCCGGCTGGGGCTGTGACAGTTGCTTACGACTTGCACAGATATATTAGCAGAGTCGAAAGTGCGATCGGCATTGTAGTAGCCAGAGCAAAAACACCAACTCCCCAACCGTAGGGTGCGTCAGCTTGGATGATTTTAGCTGCAAATTCAAAATCTCTATGCTGACGCACCCTACAAACTAATTTTCCGCTTCAGCCAAACCACAAAAACCCATTCCAAAGTACATCCCACAATATAGTATTAGTAGGGTGCGTCAGTTGGCATGATTTTAGATACCCATTGAAAATCTCTATGCTGACGCACCCTACAAACTATTGGCTATTTGCCCAGAATCGAACATGATATTATTCATCAAATCTTGTCTATTGAACAAGTTCGCTGCGAGATACCTTACTACTTCTCGCAGGATTTGGCGTTAATTCGGGCGGTGACGCTTGAACGCTTCCCCATTCAGTCAAAAAGCTATTTAACAAAACCTCTTGCTGAGTGCGAAATACCTCGACATTTGCCCCTCGATTCATAATCACAAACCACACAGTTTGTTGTTTTTGAGTGGGCAGCGCGCCGCCCAAAGCGCTAACATTATCCAACGTACCAGATTTGATTACTGCTAATTTTGGTAGCGGTCGTTCTGAGAGTATTCCTTTATCTTTCCCAACTACAGTTAAGACATCAGCAACTGTCATGCTGTAAGGTTGCAGATAGCGTTCTAAAGCGATAAATAATGCGCAAGCAGCCCGGGGAGAAATGCGATTTTCGTCGCTCAATCCCGAACCGTTGACCAGTTGGATTTCTGCGGAAGGAACTCCAGTTGCTGCTGCTGCTTTTTGTGCAACTATTTTTGCACCGCCGACAGTATCAGCTAGCATATCTGCCATCAGATTGTTGCTATACTGATTCATTTTTTTGATTAGTTCGGCGAGGGGTAAAGAATAATGTTTGGCTAAGGGCACGGCGCTGGGACTTGTTGGCAAAACTTTGACAGTACCATCAATTACTATTTGGGGTTTTGGCGTATTTGGAGGTAATGTTTGATACTGGGCGGCGGCTTCGGGAGGCCAGATTTCACTGTTCAATGCTTGTTTGAGCAATTCTCCTGATTTGAGGGGATTTAATTCAAAATTCATGTAAAATTTATCGACAATTATTAAATTGCCAGTGACTCGCTTGATGCCTTTTTGATTTAAGATGTTACCGAGGGCGATCGCCTCTTCCCACACAAACAACGGATCTTCGCTGCCCTCAATAACTAAATCGCCTGTTAATACGCCGTCTTTGATTGTGCCGTTGGTACTAATTGAGGTGATAAATTGATGTTCCGGCCCGAATTGTTGCAGCGCTACCAGAGATGTTGCTACTTTGGTAATAGATGCGGCTGACAGAGGGACTGTACCTTGATGATTGGCTAACAAAGTATTGCCCGATTGTATCCAGATACCTTGGTCTTCTTTGGCAGAACCTTGGGCTGTCAATCCGTTGAGATATTGCTGGATTTTGGTATTTGTGGCGGTTTCGGGATTGTTGACAGAGACTGTTAATGGCTGACTTGGTTTAACCGGCGGCGGGGAAGATTCGGCTATAGGAGAGGGAGTTGCAAGTTGGGGTGATTCGGTTGTGGCGCATCCGGTGATAATTGTGAGAATGGCGATCGAACTTACAGCAGTCAAGTAGCGATTTTTCAGCATTACCTTAATCTTTTCCATCAAATTTACCATCATCTTTCGGCACACCCGATGGAAAGTTTAGCACTGTTGCCGCGCGTCTTCCTTCTCTGATCTTTCTTCGCGTCCTTAGCGTCTTCGCGGTTTGTTCAATAGATATCCTGGAAATGCTTCGGGATTTGATCTGCATCGCCTGGGGATCTCACCCCAGGCCGATCGCAATCGCAAATTCAAGGGTAAACTGGTCTATCCAGCCATACTGCCCATACTGCCCATACTCCCCATACTCAGCGGCACCATTTCTCCGTGCATCGTCAGGCCTAATAACATCGGCTCATTAACTCGGATCTGCTCTCCTGTAAGCGCGCAGCGTTCTTCCTGCTGTGCTGTGGCATTAATACTAGCTCGAATATCCGATCGACCAAACATCTGACGATAGTCTCCAGACTTCTGCTGGACGTAATTCCAGAGCAAATCTCGAATCAAAGCTTGATAGCCTTGATTGCCCGCGAGCTCTTTGAGTCTCTCCTTGAGCTCTTTTTCCAGTCGAATGCTGGTGACTTCCATTTCGGTGGTTGAGGTTCTAGGTAGGGTATGCATAATTTTTTCTCCGTGACGGTGTACATATCTGTAATATCAGTGTAGTATGTTTAAAGCTAGATTTAAAGCTCTCTTACTACTTTCTGCCTGCTGTGAAATTTTTCGCCACCTACTCCACCTATCAACTCAAGTGCGATCAGCCCAGAGGTTGCTCTGACTCGTCACGGCACGTTTTTAGGACGGGTTTGGCGATCGAAAAGGCGACCTCGTGGGTGGGTACAAGCCTAGATAAACCCGGTTATAGTGGATTAGAACAAAATGCAGAAATTAATTACAACCAGGTAGACCAAGACGGTCTGGGAGTGGCACAGCCACAGAAAGATACGCGAAGCGGGAGGTACAGCTAAAAAAACTGTACCGATACAGGATGAAAATTTGCATGAAAGCAGTTTTTTTGGCCCCCGCTTCTGTCGTAACAGAAGCGGGGGCATTTGATTGGATATTTGAGAAATTAGGAAAGGCTTGGGAAACTGGCAAAAAACCAGATTCAGCCAATGCTGGTGCAACACCCAAAATCCCAAATCTAAAATCTAATCATGCTGGTGAAACAGCCACAATCCCCAATCTAAAATCTAATCATGCGGGTGTTACACCCACAATCCCAAATCTAAAATTTAAAATTCTTCAATCTAAAATCTAAATGAGGAGGAGGCAGCCGTGAACGTAGTAACTGATGTATTGAGGCAATCTGTGGTGGTGTTTTCCCAGAATTACCTACCGATGAGCCGTGTCAACATCAAACGAGCGATCGTACTTTTGGTAACAGGCAAGGCCCAACCTCTGGATTTTAGCATTGGCAACGGCTGGCTAGTACGATCGCCCAGCACCAGCATCCACGTACCCGAACAAATCCGCTTGACTTTTGGCAACAGGGAACGGCTTTGGAAAGTGCCGCCGGTCAATCGCCGGGAAGTTCTACGCCGCGACGCTAATTGTTGCCAATACTGTGGCAACAATCGACATTTGACGTTGGATCACGTTATGCCTCGATCGAAGGGCGGGACGCATACTTGGGACAACGTGGTGACGGCTTGTGAACTGTGCAACTCTCGTAAGGGCGATCGAACTCCCATAGAAGCTCAAATGCCTCTGCGAACTAAGCCGAAGGCTCCCATGCACCCCACTGTTGCTTTTGCCGAAATGTTTTGGCACGAATACCAAATTGGGGAATAGGGAATTAGTCATTAGTCATCAGTCATTGGTCATCAGTCATTGGTCATCAGTCATTGTTCATTAGTTAATCAAAAACAACTGACAACTAACAACTGTATTTCGCGATCGTATTTACGACCCCAGAAACGAGGTTTCTTAGTACATTGCTCGTGAATCTTCCCAAAACTCGTGTAGAAACCAGGTTTCTCACTGCCCATGCGTAATGCGCGAACCAATGACTAACGACTAATGACTAATGACTGATGACCAATGACCAATGACTAATGACTAATGACTGAGAGAGAGAGGGCGGGTTTTGCCATTTTTTTAGTCATTTGTATCATAGATCCTTAGCTAAACCCGCCCCTACAAAATGCTAATGACTAATGACTAATGACTAATGACTAATGACTAATGACTAATGACCAATTTCAAATTTAGGGCTGTCAATATGCTGAAGTTGACTTACACTGAAACGGGCTTTAATCTAGAGCGTTTGGCTCAATCTCCCGAACAGTTAGTGGCGCTGCGAGTTGTGCTGGCTATGCGAGTTGGTCAAAGCATCAGCGTCGAACCGAGCACTGCGGCATTTTTGCTGCCGGCGAATTTGCCGGCGCTTTCTCTGTTGGAATCTGAGGCCCGCCGAGATGAGTGCGAGGCGATCGACCTTTGTGTTGCTGATGCTGATTTTGTAGAAGTGACTTTGCGCGGTACGTGGATTTCTGATGCGTCTGAGGGCGCTCAGGGGGTGTTTGCGACTGTTTTGGGCGATCGGGCTGAACTCTTGTTGCTCAAACTCTGGCTCGAAACTCAGGGGGCTGCCGAGGTGGTCGGGGAAGTCGGCGATTAATATCCGATGATGAAGGAAGAAGGAAGAAGGAAGAAGGAAGAGGGAAGAAGGAAGAAGGAAGAAGGAAGAAGGAAGAAGGAAGAGGGAAGAAGGAAATATTGTGTTCATCTCCCACTCTCCCTCTCCCAGTCTCCCCATCCCTCACTCTCATTAAGGTGTATAAATGATGTTGAAGTAAATGCCATTATCTTGCAAATTGTCGCCTTTATCGCTAATTCTCACCAAAGGAAAAGCGTAATCTACGCGCAAGTTCACCTGCCGTATCGGTTGCCAGATCACCCCCAAACCCAGACCTGCCAAGAATCTTTGATTGGTTAATTTATTAGGATTGTTGGCAACGTTCCACACCGTACCCGCATCCAAAAAAGGAGCCAATTGAAGTTTGGGATTTCCCGAAGCATCTCGCTGCAAAGTAATCCGATTCTCGATCGAAACTCGGAAGCCGTTATCGCCAGAACCGGCATTTTGGCGGTAGCCTCGCAAAGATTGTCCCCCACCAATTACAAATTGCTGCGAAGGCAATAAACTATTAGCTGACAACTGCAAATCTGACTGCAAAATTAATAAATTTTTGTCATTCAATCGCTGTACTCGTTGCACTTGACCCAGCCAACTAAAAAATTGTCCGTCAGGGACAGAACCTTCGTTTTGAGTCGCATCAAATAAGCTAGTCCCGATCGTAAATTGCGATCGCACGGCCCAAGCACCCTGGGGGTCGCGCCGAATGTAGTCCTGTCCCAGCTTAATTGCAGTCGTAGTGCTGACACCCTTGGAGTCCGGGCCGATACCAAAAGGAAACGGTTCGCCGGCGAGAAAAGTGCTGCTTGTCTGATAAGTAACACCGGCAGATAAGGCAAATTCTTCGATCGGCGTTCTCCGCAGCGGCTGGCGGTAACTAAGTTCAAATAAATGTGACTTCCCCGAAATATCAAAAGTGTCAAACGGTGCTTGTACAATACTGTTACGGTTCGGCGCCGCCCTCAATTGCAAAGTGCCGTTCATCGGATTTAGGGGCACGCGATAGCTGAAATCGAACAAGTCTGAATCGCCTAGCGATCGATAATAAGCACCCGCAAGTTCGTCGCCATTTCCTGTTATGTTCCGGTGTCGCAAACTTACTCCCAATCTTTCGGAACCGACACTCGGAGGTGAGTAATTGTCAAAGCTGAAACTGGATTGAAACGGATTAGCTTCCGACACTCTGACGATCAGAATGCTCTCCGCTGCATTATCTCCAGCCCGCAGGCTGGCTTCTACATTGTCGAATAAAGGATCGACTCGCAGCAGCCGGAGTTGGTCTTCTAATGAAGCTGTGCTTAAGGGTATTTTGGCACCGAGTCGAATCCGGCTGCGGATGTAACTTTTATGCACTCTTTTATTTCCTTCTACCTCAATTGGGCCCAGCTTGCCTTCGAGCACTTGAATTTCGACTACCCCTGCGGTGAGAGTTTGGGGCGGCAAGACGGCTCTCGAAGTGATGTAGCCACGATTGAGGTAAATTTCGGTAATTTTGTCGGCGATTTGTTTGAGCTGTTCTAGGGTGGATGAACGGCCTTCAAACGGCTTGATTAAGGCATTGATTTCGTCTTGACTTAAAATTGTGCTGCCAACTACTTGAATTTTCTGCACCTGAATTATCGTATCCGGGAGTAGTTGGGGCACTGGTGACGGGGGTTGGGGCGCAACTGTTGGTGGTGTTTGGGGAGGTTCTACTGAAGGCTGTGGGGCTGGTTGCAGAAATCGATCGCGATTTGGATCTGGTTGAGTCGGCGGCGGTGGCAGGTTTGGAGGCGCAGTTTGTTGATTCTGGGCTAAAACATTGCAATGTGGATGGTTCTGGCATTTTGGATCGCCCTCAACCAGATTTTTTGCTTCGGGCAGGATGTCGATACCACAAACTGTTTCATCGATTGTGGAACAGGCATCTTGTCTGTTTTCGGAGCTGTTCGATTGTGTTTCTGGTTCGGGGTTGCTCTGGCTCGAATCCGGGAGTTGATTTAAGCTTGTGGCCGTTTCATCCTGGTGGATTTCCAGTTTTTGTGGTGCTAATACTGCGTTGCCCATATCTGCTGAGTTGTCAGCGGTGGTGGGTAACTGAGAAATATTGTCCGTTTGAGATATGCCTTTATTGGCATGAAAGCAAGCAATCGGGAGCGCAGTTAGAAGTGAAATCCCCAACCGAAATATGGCAATATTTGCTCTCGGGCGCATAATTAATAATTTTTGTAAAATAAGTTGGTCTGCTGCTTGACTCTGCCAGTTTACCATTTAGTAGTGGGCGCAATTTGACCATAAAAGTTTCAGCAGTCCGGTTTTCAAGAGGCAAGGGAACCCGAACTGCTGGCGAGGACAAAAATTTTAATTTATTGAGGACGATCGACCCAAAAACCCGGAACGCCAACAAAATTGTCTGTGGCGCGGCCAAAGACTGCGCTCGAAACCGGGTTTTTGGTACTTGCTGCACCACTCTAATTATTTTCGAGTTATGGGTGTTAACTGACTTGTGACTAATGGTTCTCGGGCGATTTTGCCGAGTTCGACTGAGCTGAGCACTTCTGACCACTTGAGCGCTAAACTGGCATCGCTGGGAGACTCGATGCGCAATTGAGCTAGAGTTGCCAGGTACTCGTACCAGAGACCTTGTTGAGCAAAGATGCTGAGCTTGGCGCGACGATCGGGCGATCGATCCAACTGTGTTTTCACTGTTGGGGCGAGTACGGTACGGTTGATCCACCCAGAAACGAGAACATCATCTGTATAGCTTTTTGGGTTGCATTTGATCGTAAAGTACCATTGATAGTTTTTGCCAACTTCCAGGGCTGGCGAGTTGCCGTCGGAGTCGAGGCTGACGCTAACGATACCAGCACGGCTAGTTACCATCCGAAAACTTTTTTTGTATACTGTTTTGTCGTTTTCGTCCGCTAACTCAAACTGAACTGTTTTGTCGAGGGCTACCGGAAGGTAGTAGAAAAATGTTGGCTTTGCTGATATGGTTTTCCCCATAGTTGATTGGGGAATCAGGGCAGTTATGGCAGTGGGGCATACTAACCCACGGGTTCCTCCCCCTTCCCGCCTTCCGGGTACTCCTTGCTCCGGCGGTTGAAAGTTATTCCAGATGGCTACTGGTTGCTGGCTATTCGGTCTGCTTCCGGTTTGTCCGGCTAGTTGAACTGTTTGCCAGTTAAGGGGTAGCTGCGGTGTTGAGGGCGGGTAAACGCTGTTTGCCGGGCTGTTGAGGGCAAGAGCTGGTGTAAATAAACTGCCGGCGGCAACTGCCTGTAAAGACAGAATTAAGGAAAGAGTACCGGTGTTTAGAGCAGACTTCCAATCCATGACGAACCTGCCTTTTTGTGAACATAGGAACTTGATCGCACGGTCTTATTCTACCCAAGGTTTTGACGGATATAGTAATCTGCTGTACTTAATTTATATCTTTAGGGAGATACGATTAGCTTGGCTACTCTGAAAGATATGTAATTCTGTGTCGCATTTTTCGGTGGTAGCTTAGTAGTTATACTTACTTGCCTTCAGAGCAGCAGGTTGGGTTGAGCTTGTTAAACCCAACTTTAAAAAACACTAATATTCCGGGTTTTTTAAGTCTGGCAAGAGGCTACAACGCGTATTTACGTTAAAACCCCCGGTTGATGCGTCAGTCCTGGATCTCAGGAATCTCGACAATTTTATTGGTGAACCTCAAGCGATCGACTACAAGTTACAAATCAGGTCTTCTGTAAAATATGATCGGCAAGAAATTTAGCATGAATCTCGATTCACCAGTTGTCTCGGACAAACAGCCTTCGGGGCTGCGGATGGTAAGACCGATCGGTGTATCTGCACTGCACGGCATTGCTTTTTTAGGAAATAGGTTGTTCGCTGTCGATCGCGCCGAAGGGCTGCTATTGGAGATCGATCGAGAAACTGATAACACTACTGTTTTGAATCCTCATCAAACGGCTAAGTTTGCGGGCGCAACCGGGCTGGCTATTTGGGAAGATACTCTCTGGTTTTCCCGGGATGAGGATATTTGTTGCTGTCCGGGAGCAATTCGGGACGGGGCAATCGCACAACTCAAACCGGAACATTTTGTTTCACTTTCTTATCCTGTTGACGGGATTGCAGTTTGGAAATCTACGCTGTATGTGACTTGCCAGAGATTGGGCTATATTCTGGTTCTTGATGTGAAAACTGGTCGGGAAATTACTCGGTTTTTCGCTCCTGGTATTGGGGTAGAAAATATCACTGTCCGGGATGAGGAACTTTGGATCTGCGACAAAACTGAGCAAACTGTTTACTGTTTGGAACGGGCAACTGGGGAGATTAAATTTAGCGTTTTGACTCCCTTTGAATGGCCTTCTGGTTTGGCTTTTCACCAGGATTCTGAAACAGGGGAGGAGGTTCTGTATGTGGCTTATGCTGGGGATGAACTTTATATCCGGGATGATCCGAATTCGGAAGATCCTTTTCAGTTGACGAAGCGCGATCGCACTTTTGTTCACCCTTTGTCTTTTCACTACAATGAAGCCGAACGCTACGCTCTGTCAAGCGGTTTTTTGATGGAAATGTCTTATGTGGAGGAACTGTCTCCTCTCGATGAGGTGGAAATCGATAATTTGGAGTGGCGGATTGCTTTGCCTTCGGAAACTCATCGGCAAAAGGTCAGGAAAATTACGCCGATTGGAATGCCTTTTACTGAGGAACTTCTGGAAGGGGAACGGGTGGCGGTGTTTAAGTTCGATCGCCTCCAGAAGGGGGAACGGCGAATTTTTGGCTGGAAGGCTTTGTTGGAAGTGCGATCGATCAAGTATCAGTTGTCACCTCGAAATGTGGAAAAGATTCCGCCACTATCGCCGGAGTTTGCAGCTAAGTATTTGGTGGACAATGACAACTTGGCGATGGATACGGAGATTGTGCGATCGGGTGCGGTGGCATCCATTGGCACAGAAACTAATATTCTGAGGAAGTTACTGAGTATTCGGAATTTTGTTTATGACCAACTTTCCTACGGGATTAGGCCTCACATTGACACTCCCGATCTTGTATTACGTCGCGGCATCGGTTCTTGTGGCGAGTACGTGGGGGTGTTGTTGGCTTTGGCAAGATTGAACGGAATTGCTTGCCGTACGATCGGGCGTTATAAGTGTCCGGCTTTTGCTGACAGAAAAGGTTTGTCGCTAGAACCTGATTTCAATCATGTTTGGCTGGAATTTTACATTCCGGGTTTTGGCTGGGTGCCGATGGAATCTAATCCTGATGACATTCAAGACAAAGGCCCTTATCCTTTGCGATTTTTTATGGGTTTGGCTTGGTATCACGTAGAAATTGGCAAGGGAGTGCGGTTTCAAAGTCTCACCAGCGGGGGTCTTCCTTTAAACAAGGAGGATGTTTCTGTGGGGACTCTGGCAATTAATCATGTCAGGTTTACAATTTTGGAAGAGTTGTTTTAAGGAAGAAGGAAGAGGGAAGAAGGAAGAAGGAAGAAGGAAGAGGGAAGAGGGAGGATTTTTCTGATCTCCGACTCTCCCTCTCGCCCAATTCAGAGTACGTCCGGTAGAATAACCGTTATCAGGTTTGTAGCGAGGACTTTAGTCCGCAGAGTTTGATGAAGATTTCCATGCCTCGCTACCAACTAATTTTATTGCGGTTGTGCGATCGCACATAATCTCAAGTCTAAATCTCAAGTCTAAGTTTGCAGGAGGGGTTGTGGGATTTTCTATTGCTAATGTTCTTGTTTTAGTGGCTTTTGTACTGCTGATAACCGTGACTGGCGGGGTTGCCTATTTGACTGCGGTTGAGTGGGGCGATCGCAGACGGTTAGATGAGGCTAAACGGAAAAAGAAATAGCTATTTGCTGTTGACAAAGTGCATTTTTTATGATATTGAACAAGGCGACCTGGTTGGGTCGCCTTGTTTTTTGGTGGAGGTATTTGAACCGCAAATGATATCAAATTCCGTAACATAACCTATTTTATGACGGTTGTTCGATCGCACACAAGATGATTCACGGGCGTCCCGCCCGCGCCACAATAAACACACCACAATAAACACAGATGAAAAAAGGGATTTGGGAGTTGGTATTTTAAGTCCACTGTCGGAAAAATGTATTTTCTTGCCAAGCGACAGCAGTTCGCTTCTCTATAGCTGCCATTTCTGTGTTGTTCAGGGGTTTGAATGCTTGGGCGACTTTCAAGTTTTCTTCTAGTTGCTTTACTGAGTCGGCGGCGATGACGCAGCAGTGCACTCCCGGGAGTGAAAGCGTGTAGCCCATTGCTTGGTGCATTCCATCTAAAACACCGTTCTGAAATAATTTGCCGTAAGCTGGTATTTTCATGGCAATTACGCCGATATTTTTGGCTTTGGCAATTGGTAAAGCGCTGGTAACAAAGGAGCGAGGGTGGTGTTTTTCGGCGGCGTTGAGGGAGATTAATGTTGTGTCAAAAGGATAGCGCTGCAAGCCAGTGGCAATGATAGCGGGTTCGTGGTGTCCGGTGATGCCAGAAAAACGAATTATTTTTTGTTGTTTGGCTTCTTCGATCGCCTTTATTGCTCCTTTGGCACTGAAAATCTGGTCTAATTCGGCTGGGAATGAGACGTGGTGGAGTTGCCACAAGTCGAGGCGATCGGTTTTCAATCTTTTGAGCGATCGCTCTAAGTCTCTCCACGCGCCGTCTCTGTCTCTGGCGGCGGTTTTTGTGGCTAAGAATAGGCGCGATCGATATTTTGGCAAAACTTTGCCTAAGTTTTCTTCGCTGGGCCCGTAGTCGGCGGCCGTGTCAAAATAGCGAATGCCTAGTTCGATCGCGCGTTCAATTTGCGCCGCCGCTTCTGCTTCTCTTCCCGGCTGCGACAGCGGTGTTTGTCCGGCCCCTCCCAAACCAAAAATCGGCACTTTCACGCCAGTTTTGCCTAACAGTCGTTCTGGCATTTTTACTGTGGCGGCCGCCCGGTTATTGGGTGCGGCTGCGATTTCCAGATCGTCCTGGTCGATCGCGTTAGCGGCTGCAATGCCGCCGGCAACAGCTATACTGCTCAATATAAAATTGCGGCGAGTTTTTTTCCCGGTCATGGTTTCCGTCTCCTCAGAATATTTGAGTAGAAATTAACCGCGTTTGTATTCGGACAATACATAGACTTTTACCGCAAATCGGATAATTTTCCCCCTATCTGAGGGAGGAGATGGCCGGGGGAAAATAATCTATGTGCCGATCGACTATTGGTCAATTATCCATCCGCGAATCAGTTCGTTAATCTGTTCTGGTACTTCGTCGTGGGGACAGTGACC
>Ga0335394_10008424_pt1 | contig 11635 bp, 32 predicted proteins | sample MAT03_FD_205741 | JGI IMG/M metagenome (GOLD analysis project Ga0335394, IMG submission 205741) | Freshwater microbial communities from Lake Fryxell liftoff mats and glacier meltwater in Antarctica - MAT-03 (spades assembly) (version 2) ... | reverse complement strand
TGAGTATCGGCAGTTTGGTGATGGTGTGTACCTCATGCGAAACCCGCTGAGTGTAGGGTACAATACGTCTACAGTAGGAGCGCCCCCATCTTATCCATGCTTTGCTGCCTGCACTACCGCGTATGGGAATCTTCATGTAACGTTTTTCACAGTAGAAGATGCAGAGGAACTACTCACCCTCGTGCCAAATACGTTTGAAGGTTCTAACACTTCGTTAGTAGACGCCGCGCCGGAACTAGAGTATGATGAGGGTGTGTTTGACGTAGTGTAAAGGAAACTGTCATGGACGCTGACTTTTCGGATCTTGTGGGCGTAACCCTTACAAGCATTGTTCGCAGTAATGATGAAGATGGGGATCAGCTTGTATTCACGGCAAATGACGGGCGCGTATGGAAAATGCTGCACTGGCAGGACTGTTGCGAGTCGGTGTATATCGAGGATATTACGGGGTCGCTTGACGATCTGGTACACACGCCAATTTTGCAAGCAGATGAGGAAAGTAATAGTAGCGGAGAGTCCGGCGATTACAGCGCTACATGGACGTTTTACAAGCTCGCAACGGTTAACGGCTATGTGACTATTCGCTGGTATGGTTCTAGTAATGGGTATTACAGCGAGTCTGTGTCTTTCAATTGCGTCTAGGAGAACTGCCGTGCGCTACTGGATTATGCGAACTCATCAAGGAAAAGTAGAGTATTGGACGGCATGGGGCGAATGGGTAGAGGGCAACTTTAACGCTGATACGTTTGGGGAGCAAGAAGCACAGTTTATCGCGGCGCTTTTACCAGGAGCGCGGCTAGTTCGCGCCAATTAGGAGTAATCCCATGACAAAGATTTATGGCAAGCGGGGCGGAGTTGCCCGGTTCCCCTCAAGGTTTGCTCGCTGGTTCTATCACATCTCTTAACCGTTTCTTAACTTGACAAGATTTACTCCCTGTGCTATCTTGTGTGCAGGGAGTAAATGATACAGCAGAAAGCGAACGAACATGCGCGGCAGACCAGCTAATCTCGACACCATCGCCGTAAACCTCATGGCAGGTAGTTGCTTGACACAGCTAGAAGTTTCGCGGGTAGTCGGATCAGTATGCGAGGTTGTGACTGTAGGACGGGACATGGGGCGCGTCAAGGTTCTAAGCCATGACAAGGTAGCGCTTACCATTGCGCCACTACAGCACGCGCTCGTTACACCAAAGTTTCGAGAAACCGAGAACGGGATGCCTTATCAGGGTATGGTAGAGATGAACGGCGATCTAATCCCGTTCTACGGTTCGCAAGCGAGCTACATGAAACTAAGGGCAATGTCATGTTAGACCTAAAGCCGGGGGATGTTGTCAGGGTTCGCGGAATGGGGTATGCTGAGAACTATATCAGTACCTATGTGATTACGCGCCGCACAGCAAAGTATATCTTTGCTTCACTGAGAAGCGGTAGTGGTGAATACAAGTTTGATAATCGCGGCACGGTACTACCACGCGATAAGTATATCAACTACTACATCTTTGAAATCAACGGTGTAGTGGTGGAGTATTAACCATGACAGCCATTACACTTGACACCGATTCATATGATGCGCTTTATGTGCAAGTCACAGCGCGGTACGGGTTTTACTGTGGACATGTTATCTGCTACGTATTAGGAAACACAACGTTCACCTACGGAGAGAATCAGGTAAGGTATGATATTGTTTCAACAGTAGACCATTATAGTAGCCTATCAGAGTTACTATCTAACCTGCAACACGGGCGTGATGCATGGCAAGGGGCATAAACATGATCAAGCGCATCGCGTACAATTACACCACGCGCAAGTATGATGGTACTGTTGACGGCTATGCGGTGCATATTGATATGACGTATGCTGACGTGGAACTTGCACTTGATCAGTATATCCAGCGTATCACATTACGTAATGCATGGGTCGCTGCTGATCTGGCATGGCAAGCCGAGTTAGAGCGCGTGTATGGGTCAAACGCCGGGGATGCTAGGTATGATAATCGCGGCACGGCTACAGATACACTACAGGCATTAAAGCGGGCTATGTTAGTTGCCCGCATAGCATACCAGGATTATAAAGCATAATTGTACGCAATGATGTACTAAAGAATACTCTGTAGACGACGATACCAGATACTAAACATATCTGGTATCGTTTTTTTATTTTACGTGCTTTTTATAAAGCATCCCCATTTTGATTTTTGTATACATGGGTCATGCCACCTACCCTAGACCGTGTAGACGTATTTTCCGGCCCCCTGTACCCTTACCCCATAGATGAATATTTTGTCACTTGACAGCATGAGCTATGCGCGGTATACTGTTCTCAGGAAGTAAACGAGCGAGTAATAAGGAGCTTACGACAATGGCAAAGCGCAATGAGATGCAGTGGATGCGAGTAGCACAGTACAATTCAGTGTACATGGGCGTGGTTGACAATGTAGAGCGCCCTGAGTTTATCACTGATGATAATGCTACACAGGACATGGATGGGTATGCACCTAGCGGCGACATGTCAGGGTACTGGCGTGTATGGCCTAACTTCCCTGCGTTCAAGCGTGCATACCCTAACGCTCGGTTCGACGACGATGGTTTTATTTGGGTATGGGCAGACTAATAGGAGCTAATGATGAACGATCCTCTTGTGACTGCAACCACCGTGATCATGTTCGCGGTGGTACGAACCACGGTACATGGTAACTCTGTATGGTACGATTTCTCTAATGATACGTGGGGGCATATGCCCCAACACACATGTGACTCGTACAAGGCATATGCCATAGCAGCGCATACCAGTGCTATGGTGGTGGCAGTAGACGTTATGGGCATGAATGCTCGTTACGTCTAGAATTAAGTTGACACATGGCATATCAAAGCCATGTGTGTAAGCACAAAACGGCATTCTAAGGCGTTCTAGGTGTTTCGGGTATCTCAGGTACCCTAATGAATTAAACAGGAGTAACGTTATGTGGTACATTGCATGGTGTAGTAGGGAAACGGGGTGGGGAGGTAGAGGGGACGCTGTGTATAGTACAAAGGCAGCGGCACAGTCTAGGTGTAATGAGCTAAACATCTTGTATCCTGATACCCTTCATTGGCCGTTTAAGGAGTAAGTTATGTATTATGCTATCTATTGGCGGTACCGCACACTGAATACAATGGAAGATACAACGGCTAGTGGTGTGATTAGTACGTTGTATCATGGTGCTGATGCAGGTGCCATGTCTGCCGTGGGCTATTACGATAGCACGGCGAATATCCTGTATATCCATGAGTTCTATTGGGATGCTAGTTGCGATGGTATGCAGTATAGTAAGGTGTTGGGCCTAGCGCCAGATCACACCTATGCTGATATTGTACAGATCAGTATCAATGATTTGTATGAGAATTATATCAGGTAATTATCAGGTTGACTGCGGCAAATATATGCTATACTGTTTTCAGTGAGGGAAGCAGTATAGCAGGAGTTACGACAATGCACAACGTCAACGGTAAGCTACTGGTAACGTATGACAACACGTTAGGGGTTATGTTCTACAGTCATCCTGAGATGTTTCTCTATGGAACGGCGGAAAGCATTGGGCGCCTGTGCTATGCGCTTGGTGAGTCTATCGTTGTCTATACGGATCTGAAACTGTATAGCGGCGGGAATGTGATTGCGCCGGAATCACTTGCATACGAGGTTTGGAGCGGCATTATTGCGGCACACGGTAGTAAGCGTGGGCGCAAGCCTATGTGCGGCGTCTATCTAACGGATAGCGTAACGGGTGAAGTGGTGAAGCATTTCCGCTATGGCGGTGGAATTGAGAACTAAGCATGGGCAATACAATCTACGTTGACGGCGTGGTGTTATTTGAGCGTATCAGTACACGCGAGTGTATAGATTGGCTATACAACTGTACCGATATATCTCGCGTAAGTATTAAGCACAAGGGCGATATGTACTCAGCACTCGCATTCTTGGAGCTATTCAAGAAGCCCCTGTAAGGCCCATCAGAGCCATTCTAAGCTACGGTAGAAACAATCTGGTATGCTAGTACCCTGTTTCCTTAGAATGGCTCACAGCGCGTCAAGCATAAACTTTTTGTCACTTGACACGCCGCGCCAGAAGATATATACTGTTCTCAGGAAGCAAGCAGTATAGTAGGGGTAGCAGTCATGGATGAGTACACGATTGATTACATGGTTGGGATGTATAACACTGCCGAAACACATGTACGTGATGCTATACTACGTGAGTTTGCAAAGCGGGCTGTTATTGGGCGAAGCACAGCTACTAAGCTACGGCGCATGGGGTTTGCGCCTGATGCTGACAAAATCATGCTCGCTGTAGCGCGGTGTGAGCGTCTACTGTCTTTCTACAATAGCGCGGCATAAGTTTTCTGTCACTTGACAGATTTACCAATGCGCGGTACACTGTTTTCAGGAAGTAAACGACTAGAGGAGCAACCTCCGTGAATGACAAGAACCTTGCAAGTAGCTATCGGCGCATGTTTCGCATCATCACGGCGAACATGGAGAATTGGAAGGGTAGCATTGTTCTTTGCGCCGATAGCAAAGAGATGCACGGTTTGACCAATGACGCTCAGGTGCTACGCGCCGTCATGCGCATGGGGCGCGTCAAGCGGGCGGTTGAGTTTATGGCGGGCGGGCCGACTGTGGTGAAGATGCACGATAACGCGGATGATAATGGTAAGTCGGTGGTGTTGAGGAACGCCGGTTACTATGTAAACATCGGCGCGTAAAGGAAAGTCAGAATGTTTTGGAGTAGGAAATAAAAGAAAAGAAAAGCATTTCCCCTGTAGCACCTTTAGCTACAGGGGTTTATTTTTGTGTGCGGCGATTATGCAGAGTAATACCGCGCCAGTTTATTTATCACTGTATAAAAATACGTGCATTGATTTTCCTACGTTGGCATTGATTAGTTTATGCGCTAATAGTTTGTGCTGTTAACTATCTATGCTCAATACAAATGCTGCGCAATTAAGATCGCAGACAAGTAAAAACAGCGCCAATAGGATCTTAGTTTGGTGTACGTATCATTGCGGCAAAAACAATCCTAACCGTCAAGTAAAAATACTTCGATGTGTTAATTGTTTCATCTGCAATAATTCTACCCGCGTATAAGCACAAGCACAAAATACTTTTAGGCCAGAGCTGGCTTATATTTTAGGCTAGGCTAAACTTCTCGTTAGTCAATGCTCAAATAGCAACTGTAGCCTTTATGCCCCAAAAAGCCCATTTGGCGTATTTTAGATTTACATAATACAGCAAAGTAGACTTAGTGTAGCATTGACAAAAGGCTTTGCTATGCGGTATTTCATGAGCGATCAGGGGACGTATACAATCGTATAGGCCATGCCATTGTAGGAGTTTACAGAGCTTCCCACAAAGCCCCCTCTTTTTACCGCACTGCTATGCTTAATTTCAAAATAACACTAAGGGGTAAACAGGCGAAAAGAGGCATAACGCTTTACACTTGCCCTATCTGATAAGTCTTTACAGCCCACTTGTGCTAAGAAATGCTTACACGGTATTTCTCTCAGGAGATTATCAGGTTGAAACTGGCAAGAGTATGCTATTATACAGACAGGAAGCAAACGAGTAATAAGGAATTACGGTTATGGCAAACATCACTTGCGGGCGCTGCAATGGTACGGGTAAGCACAGCTTTAATCTGATGCACGGTACCATGTGCTTTGGTTGTCAGGGTACCGGCAAAAAGATTGTAACGCCAAAGGGGCAGAAGAAGATCGCCCCTACCGCCCCTGTATCCAATGCAAAGATTGGGGACGTTATCGAGGTCAACAAATCACTAGGTACTGTAACCTCGATACGTTGGATTATTGACACCAATGCTGCCACCCGCGATGATGGTACGGAGTATAATCAGGTTGTGCGCTTTACCCGTCTAGTTGACGGGCGTGCAATGAAAACATGGCGGGCCGTGTACGATAACAACGGGCTGTTCGTTGTCACGCCTGACATGGTAGGAACTGCTGAGTAATGAATACAGACGATACAGAATTATGGTTGGCATCCGCATTTTCCAATTTACGGGATATGCGGATGTACCAGTTACAGGATGCGCGGCAACAGTTAAAGAACTGGCAACTTCACCCCAAACAAAAAAACGCTATCGTTGTCAACGAGGTAGCACGGTGGAAATCTCGTATAGATGCGCTAGAACTGGCGCTACAAAATATCAGGTTCCTATCAGGTTAGAACTGGTAAACCTGTGGTATTATACAAACAGAGAGAAGCGTTTAGTAGGAGCAAACGACAATGTACGCAACCGTCTACCCGCTGTGGAATAGTCCACAGGTTACACCTGAGACAATGCAGGATCGTTACGACGATACCGCAAGCTTGTACTACGCAGTTGACGTGAACAACAATGAAATTGTTCGCGGCACATGGAAGATGGTTTTTGATTTCTGTATGAATTGGGGCTATACTCAATTTAGCTTTTGGGGGCCAGAATGATTAAAGAGCGCGAGCTACTAAGAGCAATCAAGTTTCAAGGAATTGCACGCATCCGTATTACGGAAACATACATCGCTGTAGAGTGTATGGAGGACGAAGCAGAACATGCGTGTGATTATCTTGCCCAATATGGTACTGCTACGTATAGTGTAGTACGCGGGGTTGCGCATATTATTGTCAGGTTCCTATCAGGTTAGAACTGGCGCAAGTGTGGTATTATAGTCTCAGGTAGGGAATAGCGCAGCACATAGGAGTAGCACATCATGGCTAATTGGTTTACCGCAAACATGAGCGCCGACGAAATCAAAAAGGCGTACAAAGCGCTTGTCAAGGCGTGGCATCCCGATATTAACGACTCGCCTGATGCTACTAAGACGATGCAGGATATTAACGCTGCATTTGCTCAGGCATATGCTCGCGCTGCAACTAACGAAGTGCGTAACGGTAAAACAGATGCACGACCGCAGAGCGCCGATTACTATCGCACAACGTACACTGAGCTATTTGCGGAAGCACTCGCTCATGCGATTGATTGGCTACTGGATAATGGTATCTACTCGCGGGATGATCTAACCGCAGAGCTGTGCGGCGTGTTTATCTGGATAAGCGGGGTGGCGCTAAGGGACGAACCAGCTACCCGCGCAACGCTGAAAGCAAGCGGCTATAATTATAGCGCTGGCAAGCAAGCATGGTTCTATACGCCCACTAGCACAAGCGGCCACAAGGCGACAGGTAAGAGCCTTGACGCTATCCGCGTTACCTATGGGAGCGCGAAGATCAATTCTCGCTACTCGCAACTGGATTAACGTATCAGGTAATTATCAGGTTGAACTAGCGCTAGGTGTGTTATACTAGCGCTAGAGGGTTAAGCGGTTAGCAGGAATTACGACAATGTATACCGTCAAGCGTCTACTACCTAACACAACCCTTACCAGTAAAAGCATTCTGGTACATGGTACGCCTGCTACAATTGGCACACGTACACCTAATACTATGACGTGGGCTATTGTAGACAGCGCCGATAATATTCTATTCGATACTCGCGGCAACATTGAACTACACTCGCGCAAGGGCAGTGCGGAACTAACGTGCAAGTGGTACAATCAGGGAGGGAAATAATCATGGCACAGCAGACTTACGGTACACTGGTGGGGTTCGCAATCGTAAACTCAGGCAACACAGACGGCTTTAGTATTGTCTCGCTCTACAGTGACAATACACAGAGTTCAGCAGATGGTTGGTTCGAGTCAGTAGAGTCGGCGGAGAAGCGAATTGATCGCTACGGCAACAATACTGATCTGCCAATCCATGATTGGACTTACACCATAGACGAGAATTAAATACGCGCATGGCGTCCCAATGCGGCGTAGCATGTACCTAACAGGCATGCTACGCTGTTTTATTCTATTCTGGTACCTGAGGTACCCTATTTAATTCTTTGGCCTCTAGGTAGCTCCCTAACGCACGCTAGCCCGCCTAACCATACAATCTACCACGAACGATCTTCAATCGCTTAGGAAGCTTCCTAGACGCCTTACAGCCAATACAGCATGTGTACGCTAAACCTTACACGCTTTTTCTCTCAGGAGATTATCAGGTTACACCCCTTGACAGAAATGTATAGGGGTGCTATTATACAGACAGGAAGCAAACGAGTAATAAGGAATTACGACAATGAGCGCCACGATACAGCAGGTTGTAGATTACGCCGCAAGCAACGTGCCAGCAGCATGGGCCGAGATTATCAACGCCTGCACATTCCCTGATGCGAATTGCTACGCGCTTAGTGGTAAAATCCGCATCCTGTGCAGTGGCAAGCCCGTACTACGCAAAGCGAACCTTGACGCTGTTTGGGCGCATGGCAAGACAGAGACGACGGGTTGGGCCAGCAACCACGGGTGGAACGGCGCCGGGGATAAGCTCTTGACGCTGGGCAAGTGCATCACGATTGTCAAGAACAATCGTACCATGCGCGTCTATGTGAAGCGCATCCCCGGCGTTGGCTTCACCGTAACCATTTCAGTGAAGCAGAACTAGACAACACGCTGGATAAAACTCCTACTCTCACAAGGGTAGGAGTTACCTGTTTTCTGTATCAGGTAATTATCAGGTTGGGCCTATTGACAGATCCCATAGAAGGGAGTATTATACAGACAGGAAGCAAACGCAAACACAGAAAGACACCACAATGACCACCCTACCGAACTTCTCCCGCATCGTGATTGGCAACTGGATTGCAACAATGCCTGTGGTACACAACGAGCTGGGTATCATCACGGTAACGATTGAGCAGTACATCGAGGGTTTCACATTCACGCAGAAGCGTGATGACGGCAAGGAGTACACGAACTACCGCCTATACAAGACGGCAGCGGGCGCAGTCAAGGCGGCAGCGAAGAACTAGACCACACTAAAAAGAAACCCCTAACCAGTTACGGTTAGGGGTTTTATTGTGCTAGGCTGTCTGTGCGGGCTTCTAAGCATGTACCCTAGCTGGCGTACCACTACGCGGCTACTGTAGTGCACGGGGCTTCCTAGCGGGCTTGCAAGTCAAGGTATAGCCTGTACCAGTATTCCGTGGAATAATACCAGCGCTGTTTGTGTTTGCTCCATACGCGCCACACAAAATAATCATCGTCTACTATAGCGCGAATATGGCGAACCTCGTTATTAACACGCCAGATAGATCCTAATGGATATGACTCTAGGGTGAGCGTGTACGCCGCAGTAAGATCTTCATCCATTACAGCCTAACCAATCTATCACACTCACGTAGCCACATAGCCGTACCATTGACAATTGAATAGCTGTACACGTTGTCAATATAAACATCTGTTTGATCTGGGCCGTCTACTGTAAATCTGTGCATAGCTGTTACTCCTGTAGCCGCGCCAGTAACTCAGTATGCTCTGCCCGCCCATCATTACGCAACTCCGCACGAATAGTTGTAAAGTCAGTGAATGTGCTTACTAGCACACCACCTACATGAAACTCGTATGTACCCTGCCATTCTTCAAATAGACAGATCTTACCAGTAGCGCTAGTCCAGAGCACGTGTGCAAACTTTGAATTAGTCATAGCTGTTACTCCTGTATACGATTTAGCCAATGTTACGCAACGTTACCATGCGCCGCGCCTTTAACCAAGCGCTATCTACGAACTGTACATCACGATTAGACTTCGCCGCATTGCACGCCCCACAGCATGCTACTGTGTTAGCAGGAGTGTAATCTACCATGCTGTCTACTCTGTCAACCCCATTGTACCTGAGTTGCTTAACCGCGTATTGTTTCTGCGTATAGGTGTTATCCTCTACTACGCCACAGTATGCACATGGCTGCGAAATCAAAGAATTAAAATACTCAATGCTAATGTTAAAGCCTTTACCACGGCGCACAGCATCAAACTGGTACCGCCTATAGAGATGTTTTACGATAGGTAGGATGGTTGCGGTGATCATTTGTGCTAGTTCCTGTGTCCCTGTTTGCTTCCTGAAAACAGTATAACACAGTATCGCCGCAACGAACCTGATAATTACCTGATATTTTTATGCCTCATATCGGCGCATGTAGTATACCTGTGGTACGCGGTTTACATGCTCTAGTGCTTCTTTACGTGTATTGTATGTTGCGAGAAATGCACCATTTAACCCGTATACGTGATACACATATTTGATACGTGTCATGCAATATCCTTATTGCGGTGTGTGTTACCTTTGGTGTCAGTGTAGTAGCAGTAACCGCATAGTGTATAGGTCTCCTTGACGGTAAAGGATAGACCTGCCTTGAACTGCCCCATACCAGATGAAATAATAACATCTCCCTTCTTAGCAACAAAGGTTTCGTTGCCAGTGGGGATAGGGGCAACGGGCGGAGCGGCCATAGTGCGAATAGTGGAACGTGCGGCTAGATAATCCTGAAAGTTCATCTGTGCTAATTCCTGCTAGTCGTTTGCTCCCTGAACACAGTGTAGCATACGTTTGGCGCGGCGAACCTGATAATCACCTGATACGCCCAACAACGGGAAGCTTAAAACATAGCTGGGTTTCTGAGCTATCCGTAAGCTCGCCACGCTTTTTAAAATCTGCAATGATCGCATCTAACAGATCTGGCGTGTAATATCCCTTGGGCAGATGTGTACCCCGCGTAAGCACCGAGCGTTCAACCAGATCAATGACGTAGTACCTATAACGTTGCATGGTATACCCCTTTACAGATCGTATTTCTTTCTACACGCCGCAACACCGTCTAAGATTTCAACTCTAGCCCGCGAATCCCATTTGAAACCTTTTGCCAGTTGAGTGTAGTAACTCATATCCCGCGAAGTTAAACTAGGCCCATGCTCACCCATCCACTGTGCCAGTGCTTCCATTTCTGTACCGCTCATATCGCCCCACGAGATACCGCCCATCCCATCAGGTTCTACGTCATAGCGTGTATTTGACTTGATCCCCATAGTGCTGCACTCCCTTTTAATCGACAAGGCTCTCAACCACCGCGATTGCTTCCTCTATGGTGTCATACGATCCTACAAAGGTGTACTGTTTAAATACCTCATACAATTCCCTAACGTCATCATACCCTATAGCAAGCTGTCGGTTACTCCTCAGCTCGTAAAAAGGCCCGCCATTAAGCCCGCCCCGGCATTTGATAAAATCTTTGATAGTCACTAGTTTACTCCCTTTTGGTTGATTGCTTCACCCCACAAGTATACCACATCTCCCTGTAAAATGCAAGTGTAAAGAGTTTATTTGTAGTACTCTACCCTACACGCTTACGTATGTTTGGCATAACAGTGCTGAAACATAAGGGTAAGGGGTTATATAAAAGCATGGTGAAAAAACATACTTTGGCTAATCAATTGTATCGAAACTCTTTACACTACTGTTCAGATAGGCTATCTATTACTGTTTAATAGGCATATCCATGCGATTACATATACATTAAAAGGTATGATCTTACATTTGAATGCAGATTGGCTTATACATACGTAAACGTATACAAACACTATATTTAGTGGTTTTGGTGGCATGAAACACTACATCTAGTGATTGCTATGCCATGATCTCTATCTTTACCGCTCGGTAAGGAAGTTTGTATGCTTTTTATAACGTCTACCATGTTTACTATATAGTATTCTTTATACGTATTATTGTT
>Ga0335394_10008421_pt1 | contig 11636 bp, 4 predicted proteins | sample MAT03_FD_205741 | JGI IMG/M metagenome (GOLD analysis project Ga0335394, IMG submission 205741) | Freshwater microbial communities from Lake Fryxell liftoff mats and glacier meltwater in Antarctica - MAT-03 (spades assembly) (version 2) ... | reverse complement strand
ACGACAAGCTGCCGAAGAAGTTGGCTGATCAAATGAAGGTGGAGAAGCGTTTGGACAAGCTCGCGGCGAGCAAGGACCGACAATCTCTCTACAAGGCAGATCCGAATTGGCTGGCGCACGCCACCTACAACAAGGTGATCCACAAGCTGCGCACCGAAGCGTTGGAGGATTTCCGCATCGACTTCGAGGACGGATTTGGAAATCGCGGATGGGAGGAGGAGGACGCCACCGCCGCGCAGGCCGCCGTGGAAGTGGCGAAGGGCATGAAAGCGAAGTCGCTGCCGCCCTTCATCGGCATCCGCATCAAACCCTTCACCGAGGACCTGAAGGAACGTGGCACGCGCACGCTCGATATCTTCCTCACCACACTCGCGAAACAAACCGGTGGCAAGCTCCCGAACAACTTCGTGGTGATGCTGCCGAAGGTTTCCATCCCAGAGCAGATCACCGCGCTTGTGCAACTCTTCGAGGTGATCGAGGCCAACACCAAGATCGCAAAGGGCGCGCTGAAGATGGAGATGATGGTGGAGACCACCCAGGCCACGATCGGTTCCGACGGCAGCAATCCGCTGCGCCGTTTCGTGCTCGCCAGCAAGGGCCGCATGATCGCCACGGCGTTCGGCACGTACGACTATACGGCCGCCAACAACATCACCGCGAAGTACCAGGACATGGGCCACGCGGTCTGCGATTTCGCGCACATGATGATGAAGGTCGCGCTCGGCGCCACCGGCATCTGGCTCAGCGATGGCGCTACTAACGTGATGCCTATCGGTCCGCACCGCGGAAAACTCACTCCGAAACAGCGCGCCGAGAACAAAGCCGTGATCCACCGCAACTGGAAGAAGGCCTACGACCACACGCGCCACTCGCTCTGGAAGGGCCTCTACCAAGGCTGGGACCTCAACCCCGCGCAATTCCCCATGCGCTACGCCGCCGTCTACAGCTTCTTCCTGGAGAGCTACGACGATGCCGCCGCGCGCCTCAAAGCCTTCGTGGAACGCGCCGCCCGCGCCACCCTCACCAGCGATGTCTTCGACGATGCCGCGACCGGTCAGGGCCTGCTCAACTATTTCCTGCGAGGGTTGAACTGCGGGGCGATCAGCGAGGAGGAGGCGCTGGCCACCGGGCTGTCGCTAGAGGAGATCGGGACGCGGTCATTCTTGCGCATACTGGAGGGACGCAGGGCAGGCTAGGTTGTCGGGGCGATGCACGCATCGACCTTACGTACATCGGAGCATGAGTGGGTGGATGTGGGCGTGCCCCTCGCAAAGCCTCGGGTCGGGCTATCCGCTGCAAGTCCGCACTCGTCGTTCCTCCTCGCTTGCGGGCTTTCCGCTCCTATCCCTCACGCGGTGCTCCGTGGCTACCTTGTGCAGGCCATCATGTCTCCTACAAGCCACCACCGCCGATCTATACGCTTGCGCGGATATGACTACACGCGCGTTGGTGCGTACTTTATCACGATATTGACTCATCTGCGAGAGCACTCCTTGTGCAGCATCACTCCGGGTCAGAGGGGCGATGCCCCATCTCGGGGCGATGCCCCATCTCGGGGCGATGCATGCATCGCCCTTACTGACATGGGAGAGATCGCGCAGCGCTGCTGGGACGAGATACCAGCGCACTTCCCACATGTGGAGATAGACAGCTTCCAGATCATGCCTGATCACCTGCACGGTATCGTCATCATCGCATCACCACCTCCGCCACCTAGGCCTGACGAGGAGCGGCTGATCGGTGTGCATCCAGATGGTCGGCTGATGCCGACCGGTCGCGTGGCGGGCTCTGTCGGTGCCATCGTCTCCTCCTACAAGAGCGCCGTCTCCCGACTGATCAACATCCAGCTGGGCACTCCTGCCACCAAGCGCTGGCACCGCGACTACTACGAGGTCATCATCCGCGACCCGGCACAGCACATGCGCATCTCAGACTACATCGAGCGCAACCCCGCTGCGTGGCTCCGCCACCAGCAGGGTGCGTAAGGGCGATGCATGCATCGCCCCGATAGGAGCTGGCACAGACCTAGTCTAGAGCGCGCATCGCCCCTCCGCCGGATAGCACTGGGCTATCCCAGTGTGCCCACAGTCTCGCATCTCCGTCCAGCCGGAGGCGATGCGTGCCGCCCTATCCGTACAGATCCATGAGCACTCTCTCCGGTGTGTACGGTGCACTGTACACCATGTGCGCCACACCCTCACCGCGCTCCGCGCGGAACGCGATCACCGCGTTCTGGATCGCGAAGTACACGCCGATCCCATACATCAACGGCGGCTCGCCCGTGGCCTTGCCGCGGCGGATCGCCATCGGGTGACCGTCCGTCGGTAACGTCTCGATGCGGAGTTCCTTCGGAACGCTGTGGATGTCCGGGATCTTGTAGGTGCTTAGCGCGTTGCTGAGCAAACGGCCCTTGTCATTGTAGACGATCTCCTCCATCGTCATCCAGCCGAGACCTTGCACCACGCCACCTTCGACCTGGCCGATGTCCACCGCATCGTTCATGCGCTTGCCGAAGTCGTGTACCAGCTTCACGGCATCCACCACGTAGGTGCCGCGGATACAATCCACCGTGACCATCACCGCTGCGGTGCCGTAGACGTGATACGCGAAGGGATGGCCTTTCTCCTTCGTCTTGTCGAAGTGGATCTCCGGAGTGGCGTAGTGGCCGCTCTCGCTCAGGTTCACGCGGTCCCAGTGGCAGGCGTGGATCAGCTGCTGCCAATCGAGGTCGGTGGACTGGCCGTTGTTCAGCACTGCTTCGTTCACGATGGTGATCGCTTCCGGGCGTGCTTGTCCCGGGCTTGACCCGGGATCTAGCATGCGGGAAGCCTTCTCCTTGATGCGCTCCAGAATGGCATTGCACGCGATTTCCAAGGCCTTTCCGTTCAAGTCGGCCGTGGCACTCGCAGCACTCGGTGATGTGTTCGCAACGCGGGTGGTGTTCGTGCTCTCCAGCTTCACGCGTGATGGATCGATCGAGAACACCTGCGCAGCGACCTGCACCATCTTGGTGTTCACGCCCTGGCCCATTTCCACCGCGCCAGTGCTGACGCCCACGCTGCCGTCCTGGTAAACATGCACCAGCGCGCGAGCATGGTTCATCGGCGTGTTGGTGAAGGAGATCCCGAAGCAGATCGGCATGATCGCCATGCCTTTCTTGTGCGTCTCGCTTTTGGCGTTGAAGGCGTCGATCTCCGCTTGTTGCGTGTCGAAGTCGAAGGTCTTGTCTGCCAATTCCCAAGCAGGTGTAGCGTTCACGTGCTCCGCGATCTGGCCGTAGCTGAACTCGCTGCCTTCTTGCATCAGGTTGCGACGCTGGATCTCCCGCGCGCTCACACCGAGTTCTTGCGCCACCTTGGCGATCGCACTTTCGATCACGAACATGCCTTGTGGACCACCGAAGCCGCGGAAGGCCGTATTGGGCGGCAGGTTCGTGCGGCAACAATACGCTGTCACTTCCACATTGGGGACGAAGTAGCTGTTGGTGGCATGGAAGAGCGTGCGCTCCATCACGGCGGGTGAGAGGTCCGCGGAAGCGCCAGCGTTCTGGTGGAAGGTGGCTTCATACGCCACGATCTTCAGGTCCTTATCCAGCCCGATCTTGAAATCGCTGCTGTACGGATGGCGCTTGCCGGTCATGCGCATGTCATCCATACGGTGCATCGCCAGCTTCACTGGTTTCTTCAGCAGGAAGCTCGCCAACGCAACCACAGTAGCCCACGCTGAAGCTTGATCCTCCTTGCCGCCGAAGCCGCCACCCAGTCGGGTCACGTCGACCTCCACCTTGTGCATGGGTACGCCCAACACACGCGCCACGGTGCGTTGCACGGCCGTTGGGCCTTGCGTACTGCTGCTGATCCGAATGCTGCCATGCTCTGTGGGATATGCGTAGGCGCCCTGTGTCTCGATGTAGAGGTGCTCCTGTCCGTTCGTATCCGCGCGGCCTTCGAAGACATGAGCACATTCGGCCCAGGCCTTCTTCGTGTCGCCTAGTTTGAACGTGCGTGGTGGGATGATCAGCTCGCCTCTTGCACGTGCCTCGCGCGGATCGGTGATCACCGTCAACTCCTCCAAGTCGATGGTGATCAGCTTGCGGGCCTGTATCGCAATGTCCTCTGAAGTCGCGATGATCAGTGCCACCGGCATGCCCCAGAAGTGGATCTCCTTCTCCACGAAAAGAGGCTCATCTGGAATGATGCCGCCTATCTGGTTCTCGCCCGGAACATCCTTGTAAGTAAGGATCCGCACCACGCCGGGAACGGCCATTGCCTGCGACAGGTCGAGCTTTTTAACGTGCGCATGGGCCGAAGGTGCATCATACGGCAGTGCGTACAAAGTGCCTTGTTGCACCACGATGTCGTCCAAGTAGATCGATCGCCCTGTGACATGGAACGCGCTGTCCACGTTCTTCATGCTTGCCGTTGAAGTTCCAGCAGCAGAGCCGTTTGCGCCGGATCCTTCAACTGGTTCCATGTCCGGGATCAAGCGTTGCGCTCCTTTCTTGTTGCTGGTCTTCATGCGCTCAGTTCTTGTAAACGTCCTTTCGGTCGCCTATTTGTCGAACATCTATGATCCTTATGGTATCGTCTATCGCATATACGATCCTGTAATTGCCTACACGGATCCTCCATAGGTCACCAGAAAGGCCCTTGAGCTTTTTGCATCCAGGTGGCCTTGGCTCTTCTTTCAACTGATCCAGCACCTTGCGAATACGCTTTGTTGGATCGACGGGAAGTAATTCCAGCGCTCTTACTGCAAACTTGGAAAGTACCAAACGATAACTCAAAGCTTGCCTTGTTTCTTGAGCATGGCTTTGACGTCTTCCCAGTCATATTTCTCGTCGTCCTTGGCCGCTTCTGCCAAGATAATGTCGATCAGATCTTCTATCGCCTCATCGCGCTCGTCAACTTCTTTCAGGTCGATCTGAAGAAATCTTCTATCGCCGGATGCGTCGTAGAGTATGTTCACCCCTTTCATCTCAGTTGTTTTGTTAAATCAAAATTACACCAACTCTTTCAACTTGAACTTCTCGGGGAACAACACCAAGAAATGCCCGAAGAACAACTGCCGCAACAACAAGCGCTTGTACTCGGCAGTGCCACGTGCATCGCTGATCGGTGCTACCTCCTTGTCCATTACAGCGCTCGCTTCCTTCACCGTTTTTGGGTTCAACTTTTTGCCTTTCAAAAACGCTGATGTTTTCGCTAGGTACTTTGGGATCGGTGCAACACCTCCGGCACTTACATGCGCCTCGCTGATCACATCATTTTTCATCTCAAAACGAGCGGCGCTATTCACGCTGGCAATATCCAAGTACGTGCGCTTGCTCACTTTCTCGAAGTTGAAAAGCGTGTTTTTCGTTGGCAGTTTGAAACACACCGTAGTTAGGATCTCGTCCGGCAATTTGTCGAGGTCCTTGTAGCCTTTGTAGAGGTCTTTCAACTTCAATTGGCGCTCGCCACTTGATGATGCGCGAAGCGTGATCGTGCTATCCAGTGCGATAAAGAATGCTGTGAGATCCCCGATGGGCGAGGCGTTCACAAAGTTGCCGGCAAGCGTGCCCATGTTGCGGATGGGCGTGGAGCTCACAAGCAGTAAGTGCTTTTCCAGGTTGGGAAAGTGCTTACGAAGTTCCTGCGAAGCAAGCAGGTCGGTTGCCACTGCAGCCCCGCCAATGATGCATTCATCGCCCTCAAAACGGATGCCCTTCAAGCCTTCGTCGTTGAACACCGAGCGGAACGGCGCGTGGTGCATGGTGTCGTGTTTCTGCACGTAGAGGTCGGTGCCGCCCGCCAACGGCGGGTGTATGGGCGATGCATGAGTCGTCCATACGTCGGGCACCACCTCGGTGCCAAGAGCCGCAAGCCCCTTCAAGCGTTCCGCAATAGCAGCGAAGTACCCCGGCACGAACCCGTTCTTCACGCTCCACGCCACGGGGTCCTTCAAATCCTTCTTGGCCAGTTGCCCCGCGACATCCGCGGCTGCGCGCTCAATGCTTTTGTAGCCCGTACATCGGCAGATGTTACCGTCGATGGATCGCACGGCAAGCTCCGGCGTAATGGCTTCCTCTGAAAGGCAGCAGCTGCTCAGCGACACTACGAATCCCGGTGTGCAAATTCCACATTGCGTGGCAGCTTGATCCACCATGGCCTGTTGAACGGGGCTGAGCTTCTCAACGCCCGCTCCGTGTTCCAAGGGGTCCGTAAGACCTTCCACCGTTACGATGTGCTTGCCGTGTACGTTCGCCAAGGCTAGCAGGCACGAGGTCATCGAACGATAGTCGACGCGATCGCCTTTTAGTTCCCCGACGAGCACGGTACATGCTCCGCAATCGCCTTCGCGGCAGCCGATCTTGGTGCCGGGTAGACGCTCGTGGTAACGGATCACATCCAACAGCGTGGTGCCGCCATGGGCATCACTGTGGACGGTCCGGTCATTGAGAATGAAGGTGATCATGCGCTGAGATGCCGTGAAGGTCCGGCATCCTTGGCGAACACGCAAAAAGATGATCGTCCTATCGCAACAAGGTCACATGTCCGATCTCCTCGATCAAGTCACCGCTGTATTTGTCCTTGGCGGTCAACTTCCACACGTATACCTCCACTTTGGAGCTCACATTGCTGTATTCGCCGTTCCATGGTTTCCCCGGAAGTTCCGTGTTGAAGATCTCTTCACCCCAGCGGTTGAAGACCAGGAAGTGATAATCCTCGACGGCATCGGTGTTGAATATGGGCAGGAAGCCATCATTGACACCATCACCGTTCGGGGTGAACGAATTGGGTACGAACACGAGCAGGCGATCCAAAACCGTGATCACGGCGCAGGTATCGTCCGTGCATCCGTTCACGTCCATGGCCGTCAAACAAACAGTGTAATCTCCACCTAGGCCACCAGGGAAGTTGAACCCGGGTGACGGTTCATTGGTACTGCCTTCGCCACCGAAGTCCCAAGTAAAGGTCACCGAGTTGGTGGACGATAGGTTGGTGAAGGAAACGTAAGGGGCATCCACGAATACGGTATCCGGTGAGAAAAGGAAATTGGCGACTACGGGCGGTGGACTCGGTACAAGACCGCCGGATACCGCTACACATCCATTCGCATCGGTCATAATAACAACGTACGTACCAGGGCAAAGGCCGGTGAATGTGTTGCTGCTTTGTATCGTGCCTTGCACCGTATAGTCGACACCTTCCGGATCGATCACGGAAAGACTTCCGTCGCAACTTCCCGGACATGTTTCCGCTACGGTGGATATGGCATCGATCACCAACGGAACAGGTTCGCCGATGGTGAAGGGGAGGGCGGTGCTGCAGGCGTTCGTATCCAAGACGGTCACCACATAGTCTCCGGCGCAGATCCCCGTAGCCGTGGCCACATTGCCCGCCAACGCATTCGACCATTGATACACGAAGTTGCCATTGTTCGTATTGCCGCCCGTGGCAGTTACGGTCACGGTTCCGTCGCAGGCACCATAACAGATCGCATCAACGGTAAGGGTCGAAGGAACAATGGGGTCGGTGAAGGTGATCGAAATCGTATCACTAGCAGCGCAACCTTCGGCCGTGATCACATTCCACACCAAGGTATACGCACCGCCCTGAGCTGCGGTAACGGTTCCGTCTGGCGTTGTGGGGGCACCGAATGCAATGCCTGAAGTACTCGCCCAAGAACCACTTGCCCATGTTCCAGTGGCATCAAGTGTGGTCATCAAAGAACACACGATCTGGTCCGGTCCGGCGTTCGGTACAGGAACGGCAAAGACTTGCACAGTGGAAGAGGCACTGGCATCTGGACAGATCGTTCCGAACACCGTGTAGGTGTATGGGCCGATCGGATCCGTAATAGGAATGTATGTGCCGTTGTTCGAAATACCACCCGGTCCGGTCCAAGTACCACCACTATCCGGTGTGCCGCCCAATAGTGAGAACAGATCAACTGGAGCGTGTTCAGGACATACCGTGATCGATCCGTTCGTTCCGGCATCGGGCAAAGGCTCCAAGTCCATTGAAATGGTAGCCGATGCATTCGGGCAAGGTGAGGTGCCTGTTACTGTATACACGTAATTCCCCGGGGTGCTGCTGCTTGGGTCAAAGGTCCCGGTAGTATCGCCCCCAGGTCCGTTCCATGTGCCACCACTGTTGGGGGTACCACCGAGTGCCGCGAAGAGGTCCACCACACCTTCGTTCGAACACACGAACAAGGAATCACTTACACCAGCATCCACGGTAGGTACAATGATCAGGGCCACAAATGCAGTATCGTTTACGCACGGCGGAGAAATGGTCAGTACGTACATGTACGACCCGCTTCCTGCATTCGCCGCGTTGAGCGGAGTGGTCACGGATGTTCCGTTCGGTGCATACCAATTGCCACCGGCATCCGGAGTGCCGAGCAGTGCACTGAACGGATCGAAGGCACCGTTGTTCGCACAAAGAGCGAGTGCTCCATCATCACCAGCATCAGGGTCGGTGAGTTGCGCTACCGTTACTGTTGCTTGTGCCGAAGGACATGGTGCCGTGCCGATCACAGTATAAACATGTGGACCACTTTGGTCGGTCCCGGGCGTAAATATCCCGCTGAATGTTCCGCCCCCCGGCGATGTCCAGTACCCACCTGGGTCCGCGCCGCCCAAGCTAGGGAACAGGTCCACCGGATCACTTGTAATGCAAAGGTTCACTATCGCATTATTTCCTGCAGAGGGTTCATCGGTTACGTTAACAGTTACTTCCGCCATTGCTGCAGGACAGGGAACGTTTCCTTCAACTTGGTACACATAAACACCGGGAACATCCGTCGCCGGGTCGAAGGTTCCGTCCCAACCGGCACCCATTGGTCCACTCCATGTTCCTGTGTTCTGCGGTGCGCCCTGCAGTATGGTGAAGAGGTCCACTGCTGCACCCGTAGCACAAACCGTTATGCTGCCATCGGTACCAGCATCCGGTGGCGGAACGATGGTTACAGTGACCATTGAACTCACGCTTGCACAAGGTGGGGGTGCGCTGATCGAATAAGTATAATCCCCTGCTGCATGTAACGCTGGGTTGAAGGGTCCTGCAAACGTGGAGCCCGTTGGCCCCGTCCAAATACCGCCGCCGTCCGGGGTGCCACCCAAGTGATCGAACAATTCAAACGAAGCGTCACTCGCGCAAACCGTTGCCGTGCCATCAATTCCTGGATCTGGCGTGCTTACTACGAACACTTCCACCTCTGCCACATCAGCAGGACATGGAGCATCACCTGCAGCCGTGTAGATGAAAATGCCGGCACTGTGCAAAGCTGGATCGAACGTTCCGCTGAAGACACCTCCGGCGGAAGTCGTCCATGTTCCGCCAGCCTCAGAAGTTGAGCCTAACAAAGGGAATAGCGGAGTAGCCGGACTGCTGATGCACAACGTGAGGTCCGCATCAACACCGGCATTCGGTGGTACAACAAGGTCCACCGTCACTGTGGAACTGACGCTGACACAAGGCGGTGGAACATTGATCGTATAGGTGTAAACTCCACTTGGATCGGTACTTGGGTCGAAATCGGCTGTTACCACACCACCACCAGGTCCGGTCCATATGCCCCCGGCATCAGGGGTTCCTTCCAACAGGCTGAACAGGTCGCTGGTACCATCTGTGGAACAGGTGGTCAAGAAACCGGGGCCACCGGGATAAGGAGTTGCAACCACCGTCACTTGCACTTCTGCGATATCGGCAAGGCAGGGGCTGGTGCCGGCAACGGTATACATGTACGTGCCAGCGTTCATTGTGGCGGGGTCGAAGGATCCAGCGCTTGTCGCACTTGGCCCGGTCCATGCCCCTCCCAGATCAGGTGTACCACCTAATGATGGGAACAATGCTGTCGCCGGGCTGCTGATGCAAAGGGTCAATACGCCATCTGTTCCGGCATTTGCAAGCTGGACCACTGAAACAGTCACCGTGCTGCTTGCATTCACACAAGGTGGTGGAACAGTGATCGTGTATGTGTAAACTCCAACGGCCATTGTAGCGGGATCGAACATCCCATCCACCGCCGCTGAAGGCCCGCTCCATGAGCCTCCTACATCCGGTGTTCCTCCCAATTGATCGAACAAGCTGATGGGAGCATCGGACAAGCATAGTGTTACAGTGCCGTGTATACCCGCATCCGGTGCATCCACTACCGTCACCGTCACTGTTGAAGTCTCAGCTGGACAAGGTGCGATACCCGCAACGGTGTACACATAATCACCATTGCTCATGGTGGCCGGGTTGAACATGCCACCTGCAACAGCACTTGGTCCGCTCCACGTTCCGGTTGCATCAGGCGTACCGTTCAAGGCAGCCAACAACGACGTGGCCGGGCTGCTGATGCACAGCGTAAGAGCTGCATCGGCTCCAGCGTTGGGTGGTTGCACCAAACTGATGGTTACCGTTGAACTGACACTGGTGCATGGAGGTGGAACGGCGATGGAGTAGGTGTACACACCAGCGTTCATAGCGGACGGATCGAACTCACCTGCAACAACAGCGCTCGGACCGGACCATGTACCACCCGCATCCGGCGTTCCACCGATCAAGCTGAAGAGATCAATAGCCGAACCGGTCGTACACAAAGTTGCTGCACCCGGTGTTCCGGGATCGGGGTTCGTGACCACGTTCACGGTGACCGTTGCAGATGTAGATGGACAAGGTGCGATACCCGCAACGGTGTACACATAATCACCATTGCTCATGGTGGCCGGGTTGAACATGCCACCGGCAACAACACTCGGTCCGCTCCATGTTCCGGTTGCATCGGGTGTGCCGTTCAGCGCAGCCAAAAGCGACGTGGCCGGACTGCTAATGCAAAGCGTTAGATCAGCATCTGCTCCGGCGTTCGGTGGTTGCACCAAAGTGATGGTAATAGTTGAACTGACACTTGTACATGGTGGTGGAACAGCGATGGAGTAGGTGTACACACCAGCGTTCATAGCGGACGGATCGAACTCACCTGCAACAACAGCGCTCGGACCGGACCATGTACCACCCGCATCCGGCGTTCCACCGATCAAACTGAAGAGATCAAGAGCGGAACCGGTCGTACACAATGTTGCTGCTCCCGGCGTTCCAGGATCAGGGTTGGTGACCACGTTCACGGTGACCGTTGCAGATGTAGATGGGCAAGGTGCGATACCCGCAACCGTGTACACATAATCACCATTGCTCATCGTGGCCGGGTTGAATAGGCCCGCAGTAATAACACTCGGTCCGCTCCATGTTCCGGTTGCATCGGGTGTGCCGTTCAAGGCAGCCAACAACGATGTGGCCGGACTGCTGATGCACAGCGTAAGAGCTGCATCGGCTCCAGCGTTCGGTGGTTGCACCAAGGTGAAGGTAACAGTTGAACTGACACTGGTGCATGGCGGTGGAACCAAGATCGAATAAGTGTAGACACCAGCGCTCATCGTTGCCGGATTGAATTCGCCAGCAACCACAGCACTTGGTCCGCTCCAAGTACCGCCCGCATCCGGTGTTCCACCGATCAAACCGAAGAGATCAACAGCTGAACCTGAGGTGCAAATAGTTGCCGCACCCGGCGTTCCAGGATCAGGGTTGGTGACCACGTTCACGGTGACCGTTGCAGATGTAGATGGGCAAGGTGCGATACCCGCAACCGTGTACACATAATCA
>Ga0335394_10008418_pt1 | contig 11641 bp, 9 predicted proteins | sample MAT03_FD_205741 | JGI IMG/M metagenome (GOLD analysis project Ga0335394, IMG submission 205741) | Freshwater microbial communities from Lake Fryxell liftoff mats and glacier meltwater in Antarctica - MAT-03 (spades assembly) (version 2) ... | reverse complement strand
CGCTCTCACGGGCACTCTTGAGTTCGGCGCCGAGGCTGTGCGCGTTTTCGCGCGCGGCAGCCAGCTCAGCCACGATTTCGTCGCTGGCTTCGGAACTCAGCGGCGACATCTCGACCTCGTCGATCTCGGGCAGCTCGGCGCTGACGGGCGCCTCCTCTTCGGGTGCGATCGGCAGGCCGTCGCTCTCGTCGAGTTGTAAGTCTTCCAGCTGGGGCGCGCTGGCTGCGGCCACGGACACGGGCGGAGGTGCCTGCGAACCACGCAACGGTGGAGCGGGAGGCATGGACGGCGGTCCCATCAGGTTGCCGAAAGCCTCCTCGGTCTCGGCATCGACGTCATCGGCTTGGAGTGGTTCCTCTTCGATCACGACGTCATCGAAATCGATGTCGTCATCACTGCCGCCGCTCAGCGGAACGAACGCGCGAATACGCTCGGCCAAGGCTTCTACACCGATAGGCTTGCGCACGTAGTCTTCGGCGCGCGTGCGCAAGCGCTTGTGCTGCTCGAACGTTTCTTCGGTCGCCTCACTGCTGAGCAAGATCAATGGCACGTCCTTGAGCGAGCCGCTGCGCTTGAGCTTGTTGCATACCGAAAAGCCGTTCATGCGCGGCAGCTCGATCGAGAGCAGGATCAAATCGGGCCGGTCTTGCTCGGCCTCCTGGATGCCTGCCTCACCGTCATCGACCACCTTGGTCGTGCAGCCGTAATTCGTGAGACCCGAGACCAAGGTCTGGGCAAATGCTGCATCACTCTCAAAAACGAGGACCTTCGTCATTGTGCTTTCTCGGTAGGGACCGGGGGACGATAGTCTCGCAGTATCGGTCTGTTAAGCATTCCGATGGCGCGCGCACGACTGAACACTGTGGGCGCGACGCCCACATGAGCTAGCGTGGGCGTCTGCGCGTCGTTCGTTATTGAAGCGCCTCAGCCGCGCGAAGCCTTCTCGACGTGACCGCCCGTTCCGAAGCGCGCGGCCAGAACAGCGAGCACGCGCCGAAAGGGAACTTCGCGAAAACGCAGACCGACGAGCAAATGATAGAAGATGTCCGCGGCCTCGCTGGCCACACGCTCGCCATTCTCGCTGGCGATGGCTTCACTGACCTCGCCCGCTTCTTCGCGAATCTTCTCGCCGATCTTGGCGGCACCGCCGTCGAACAACGAGCGGGTGTAGCTCTTGTCGCCACTGCTCCGCTTGCGTGCCTCGAGCAGGGTTTCGAGTTTTTCGACGAACGGCTTCTCGGACTGGTCGGGTGCCTCGACAGCGCCGTCCGGCGGGCCGCTCGACACCGCTTGGAAAAAGCAATTGTCACGGCCGGTGTGGCAAGATGGGCCGGCCGGATCGCAAAGGACGAGGAGCGTGTCGGCATCGCAGTCGGCGAGCAGCTCCGTGACCACCAGCACGTTGCCGCTTTCTTCGCCCTTCACCCAGCTCTTGCCCCGTGAGCGACTGAAGAACGTGGCGCGACGGGTCGCCAGGGTTTGCTCGACCGCGGCGCGGTCCATCCACGCCATCATGCGCACCTCACCGCTCAGGCGATCTTGCGCGATGGCGGGGATGAGCCCCTGCTCGTTGAACTTGAGCGAATCGATCGAAATGGCCACGTGTGTCTCCGCCGCGTCCATAGATCATCCGGCCCGCATTGCCACCACGGAGCCAACGAATCGGAGATCGCCAGCTCGACGACCCGACGAAACCGACGCTCGGACGCAATTTACTGGATGACGACGGTCTTGCTCACGGTCACGTGCTCACCCGCAAACGGGGGCACGCTCGCGCCGCGAAAGCGACTCGCTATGCAGCTGCCGGTTTCCGTACCGGAGAAGGGCGGCCCAGAAATCGTGGCCGAAGTGGCGCGTCCCGAGGGCGCATAGGTCACGGCCACGCGGGCCACGCCACTCGGATCGCCTTCTTTGCGGCAGCCTGCAGCATGCGCCGTGGCTTGGTCGAGCGCGATGCCGGCGGCAACGCTGTTGAAAGGACCAAGCTCCTCCATTGCGGACGTTTCAGGACTCGGAGCTGCCGCCAGAGCGGACGCGGAGTCTGCCAGCGATTCGCTCGCTTTCGCGGCTGTCTCAGCGGCTGCGGGCTCGTCCGCCTTCGGGCTCGTACTCACGGGCCGGGGCGTCGCGACTGAAGCCCGAGTGAGCTCGGAGCCGGCCGTCACCGGTGCAATCTCGATCACGGGCGGCTCGGTCTCGACGATTTGCTGCCGTTCGACGTCTGCTTCCGGAGCGGCCGACGCTTCGCGCGGAGTTGCCGCGGCGGGAGTCGTCGCCTCGATGTCGATCTCGCGAGCGGCGGGAGTCGCCTCGATGCCGAAATTCTGTCCCGCGGCAGCGCCGAGTGCGACCCCGACCACCAGTAGCGCAGGCAGCGCCCAAACAGCTCGGCGGCGACGTCGCGCCGGCAACGCTGGACGATCGGACGCGTTGACCAAACGACCATCGGGCGTGAGTTCGATGGTGTTGGGTAGGGCCGGCGCCGAACTCAGACCGAAGCGCTCGAACGGCGCAGGTCCCGACGAAGACCGCATGCCGGTCAACTCCCAAGGTCGCGGGGGCGCGGCAGGAACGCGGCTCGGCGCGCCAGGGCGCACTGGACCGAGCGAACGCGCAGGGCCCGAACGGCTCGTCGACTGCGCTTGCGGCGCGCGGCTCGGTGAAACTGGCCGCGTGTGCGCGCTGTCGTCGTCCTCGTCGAGAATGTACGGCGAGAGCGAACCCGATGACTTCCGCTCTTCGTTCACGGCCTCGGCGTTGGCCGACTCGGCATCGGATCCCTGTCGAGTGCGCGAGAGTAAGCTTGCGGCCGACGAGCTTCGACGGCTGACCAGTGGCAAGGGCTCGCGTCGACTGACGAGCGGCAGCGGTTTGCGGCGGCTCACGAGCGGCAACGGTTCTTCGTCGAAGTGCCCGCCGGTGCTTTGCGACGCCAGTGCCATCAAGGAAGATGCGGACTCGTCGTGCGTGACCCGGGGCAACGGCGGAGGCAGAGAAAAAGCAGGACGAAGCGAGTCGAGCGAATCACTCGAAATCTCGATGCTGGGCGCCGCACCGGGACCATCGGCCTCACCGGAAAAATCGGGTGACGAGCCGCTTGGGCGACTCAGCATCGCTGCGGCCGAAACGCGGCCCTGCACGCCATCGGTGGCGACGAACAAGTCTTCGCCGCGGAAGTCGAGACGCAGCCGCGTGTCGCAAACCTTGCAAGTGATCTTGCCGGTGCGACCGGTGATGCGCGTCAGCAGCTGAGGCGACAGCCGCATCCGTGCTCCGCAACTTCCACAATTGATGGTTCGACTCATGACTTCAAGCCCCCGCCCGCCTCAGTGAGGCTGCCCGACTCATCCCCCGCCAGGCTCTCTTAACTCTTACCTACAACTCCACGTATCAGGCATCCGTGAAATTTCCGCAACACTTAATTTTTCCTCTCTCATTGGATCGCTAGCTCCCGAGAACTCAACGGGAATTCGGGGCAACGCCACGATTGGAACTCCGCCGATGCCCCTGAGCAGGGCATCGGGCCGGCGCCACGACCGCGCGAAGGCCCAGCGGCCCTGCTAAGACGAACTAGCGTGCTCCTGTCCGACTTGCCACCTTGGTTCGTGATCGGCACGGCCGTCAGCGTGGGCCTCTGCTTCGGCAGCTTCCTGAACGTCGTCATCTACCGGCTGCCGCGAGACCTGAATCTGGCCTACCCGCCGTCTGCCTGCCCCGGCTGCAGTGCACCAATCGCCGCTTACGACAACGTGCCTGTACTGGGCTGGCTCCTGCTGCGCGGCAAGGCGCGCTGCTGCGGCACGAAGATCAGCATGCGCTATCCGGCAATCGAGTTCTTGGGCGGGCTGCTCGCCTGGGTGATCGTCGAGGCGCGCTTGATGCCGCTGTCGGGCGAGCTCGGCGTCGGTGGGGCGGTGGCGACCTTCGCTTGCTACCTGGCTCTCGGCTTGGGTCTGATCGCGTTGGCCTTCATCGATCTCGAGTTCATGATCTTGCCCGACTCGTTGACGCTTGGCGGCGCGCTGCTGGGCCTGCTGACGGCGGCCTATCGCCCGTCGGTCGGCGGCATGTCGCTCGGCGATTCGCTCGACGCGGCCACGGCGGGATTCGCCGTCGGCTGGTCGGCGCTCTCCGCAGTCGGTGGTTTCCTCGTCGTCTGGCTGCCTTTCATCTGGCTACATCAGAAGCTCCGTGGGCATCCGGGCATGGGGCTTGGGGACGCCAAGCTCCTGCTCTTGGCTGGCGCTTGGTTTGGCCCTTTCGGTGTATTCTTTGCGTTGTTTGCCGGTGCCCTGCAGGGCACGTTGGCGGCGCTGGTGCTCTTGCTGGTGCACGGCAAGGTGAGTGAGCCCGCGCAGGTGACGGCCGAGCGCGAGGAGCTGGCCCTGCTCATCGAACAGGCAGAAGGCGAGGAGCGGACTGCGCTCGAGCGTGCGCGCGACGAAGATCCGGTGCTGAGTGCCGAGGCCAACTCGAGCTTCGGCAAGGCGCACATCGCGTTCGGGCCCTTTCTGTCGCTCGCTTTGCTCGAGCTGTTGGTGCTCGAGGCTCCGCTTCGAGACGGTTTCACGGTCTGGATGAACGGAGCGCTGCCGTGAGGATGGGCACGCGAGCTCAGGACGTGGCCGCTCTCGCACTCGTCGTGGTGCTCGGAGGTTGCAGCTCCACGACTCCGACCGTTCCAACTGGACCACATCCCGATGGAGACGAGAAAGCCGTGAGCGTTCCCTTTCCCCCGCCGCCCGCACGGGTCGAAGTGATCCCGCTGCGCCGCCGCGACACCTGCTTGTGGCTCGACGGCTCGTGGGACTACCGGGGCGGCGCGTGGGTTTGGCTCGAGGGCGCCTGGCTCGAAGGTGATTCCCCATGCCTTTACGTGCCACCCCACACGCGCTTCGAGTCGACGCCTGCGGGGACGGCGCTCGTCTACAGTCGGGGTCAATGGTACGAAAAAACGGCGCTGAACGCGATTTGTCAGCCACCGCCGGTCTGCGCCGACACGAGCGAAGAAAATTGAGCTGGTTCCAGCGCTACTCCCTCCCTATTGAGCAAAGCCCATGACCGACCATGTGTTCCGAGAGTACGATATCCGTGGCGTCGCCGAGCGCGACCTCACCAGCGATCTCGCGCTTCGTCTCGGCCGAGCACTTGCCGAAATGCTCGCGCCACAGGGACGCGCTCCCCGCCTGGTCGTGGCGCGCGATTGTCGTCTTTCCGGCGAGCGCTTGGTCGGCGCGTTGATCGAGGGCTTGATCCAGGGTGGCGCGCACGTGACCGACGTCGGCGTGGGCCCGACACCACTCATGTACTTCGGCGTGCACCATTTCGACGCCGACGGCGGCATCATGGTCACGGGCAGCCACAACCCTGCCGAGGACAATGGCTTCAAGATCATGAAGGGAAAAGCGTCCTTCTTTGGCCAAGATCTGCTGGCCCTGCGACAACGCGTGAAGGCGCCGTTTGCGACGCGCAATCAGCCGGGCTCGGTCGTACGCGCCAACGTGGACGACGCTTACGTGGAGGCCGTCACCAGTCGCGTGACCCTGGGCCCCGCGCGCTTTCCTTTCGTGATCGACGCGGGCAACGGCGCCTCGGGACCCTTGGCGCAGCGCGTGCTGGCCAAGCTCGGTTTGGTCGCCACCGAAATGTACTGCGAGATGGATGGTCGCTTTCCGAATCACCATCCCGACCCGACCGTACCCAAGAACCTCGAACACCTGATCGCCCAAGTCGCAAAGGACGGAGCTCTCGTGGGCATCGCATTCGACGGTGACGGCGATCGCGTCGGTGTGGTCGACAAGACCGGCGAAATCATCTGGGGCGACCGCCTGCTTGCGCTGTGTGCTCGCACGGTGCTCCGGGCTCTTCCGGGCTCGGCCGTGCTCGGCGACGTGAAGTGTTCGCAAGTCTTGTTCGATGACGTCGCCCGTCACGGCGGTCGGCCCATCATGTTCAAGACCGGGCACTCGCTCATCAAGACCAAGATGAAGGAAGAGCACGCCGTCCTGGCCGGCGAAATGAGCGGACATTTCTTCTTCGCCGATCGCTTTTTCGGATACGACGATGCGATCTACGCCGCGCTGCGCGTGCTCGAAATTCTCACGCAAGAAGGCAAGAGCGTCGGAGAGCTGCTTTCGGATCTGCCCGTGACCTTCTCGACACCCGAACTGCGCTTCGATTGCCCGGATGAGCTCAAATTCCAGGTCGTCCAAGCCGCGACGCTGGCTCTGGAGGGAACCGGAAGCTCGAACAAGATCGATGGCGTGCGAGTGACCTGGCCCGATGGCGCCTGGGGGCTAGTCCGCTGCTCGAACACCGGCCCCATAATCGTGATGCGTTTCGAGGCGCCCAGCGAGGCGCGATTGGCCGAGGTCCGCGCGCTCGTCGAAGCCGTAGTGACGCGAGCCAAGGCCCAGCTGCAGGCCCAGAGTTCGTGAACGAAAGCGCAAGCGAAGGGCCGCGCTGGTCCATCAAGGATCTGTTGGTCTGGGCGACCGACGACTTCAAGAAACGCGGCCTCGAATCGGCGCGGCTCGAAGCCGAAGTGTTGTTGGCCGCGACCCTGGGCGTCGACCGTGTGCGCCTGGTGATCGAAGCAACCAGGCCGCTGAACGCCGACGAACTCGGACACTACAAAGCTGCGATCGTGCGCCGCCGGCGCGGTGAGCCGTTGGCGTACATCCTGGGCCAACGGGAATTTTACGGTCGAATCTTCCGAGTCGATCCGCGTGTGTTGATCCCGCGTCCCGACACGGAGGCCTTGGTCGAGGTCGGGCTGCGACGCACCGAGGCCCGACGCCTATTCGGACGGGCACTCGATTTGTGCACGGGCTCGGGTTGCGTCGCCGTGAGCTTCGCCAAGGCGCGCCCCACCTGGCACGTCACGGGCACCGACGCCAGCGACAACGCGCTCGACGTGGCACGCGACAACGCCTACCGCCTGGGAGCCTTGTGGGGCGTGCGCTTCCTGCCAGGTGACCTGTTCGAGGCCGTCGACGAGGCCGAGCGCTTCGAACTGATCACTTCGAATCCGCCTTACATTCGCGCCGACGAAATCGCAGATTTGCCAGAAAATGTGCGCGATTTCGAACCGCACCTGGCGCTCGACGGCGGAGCAAGCGGCCTTTCGTTCTACGAGCGCATCAGCGAACAGGCCCCCAGTCGGCTGACGCGCGGCGGCGTCCTGGCCGTCGAAGTCGGCTTTGGGCAGGCGGCCGACGTGCGCGCCCTGTTCGAGAAGGCTGGCTTCGGAGAGCTCGAAATCACGCGGGACTACGCGGGCGTGGAGCGCGTAGTCAGTGGCAAGGCGCATCAGGTCCGCGCGAGCTGAGCCGTCAGAAATTGGGCCCAAGAAGGCAGGTCGTGGCACGCCCCAGACCATGGGTCTCGCACGGCTTGGCTGGCACGCGCTCAGCGCAATGGCGCCCGTTGGCGCGGTCGGCAGACTGGGGTTGGCCTGCGCCCTGCTCCTTCCCGGCTGTGACAAGGGCCCCGCTCTGTCGAGTGAGACCGAGGTCGGACACAAGCCCGAACTCGGCGGGGTGAATCCCGATGGTCCGCGCCTCGGCGCGCTGCTAGATCGCACGCCCGTTTTCGCCTCAGCCTCGAAAAAGTCGGCCGAACTCGGCTACCTCCATGCCGGCGCGCAAGTCGCTCGCAGCCCCAAGAGCTTCGAATCGAGCGACTGCATCGACGGCTGGTATTCAATCTGGCCACGCGGCTACGTCTGTACGGAAAAGGTCGCCACCACCAACTTGGATCACCCCACGCTCCAAGCCATGGCGCTCGCTCCCCAGTTGGAGGCTGAGCTGCCGTACGTCTACGCGCGCACGACCAAGGTGACGTCGCTGTTCAATCGGGCGAACGACAAGGGCGTCGAACTCGGTGGCCGTCTCGGCAAGAGCACGGTCATGGCCATCGTCGGCTCGTGGACCGCCCCGGACGAGTCGAACGAGCCCTTTCTTCTCGGCTTGCGCATGAACGGGCAGTTCGTGCGCGCCGAAGACTTGGAGTCCGCGTCGGGCAGTGAATTCGCCGGAGTCGAGCTGAACGAGCACTCCGAGATGCCCTTGGCCTACGTCGTCCGCCGGGGCGTGCGCCTGTGGTCGCTCGACCAGAATCCACCCGAAAAGAAGGGCGAAGTGGGCTACCACGAGCTGCTCGAACTCAGCGGCCGCTTCCGCACCGTCGACGACGAGAAGTTCTTCGCCACCAAGAGCGGCGCCTGGATTCGTCACAAGGACGCGACCGTCGTTCTGCCGCGTCACGAGTTCCCCGAGTTCGCCAGCGAAGACCAAAAGTGGCTCGACGTCAGCGTCATCACCGGCGCGGTCGTCGCCTACGAAGGCAAGCGACCTGTGTTCGTGTCGTTGGTCAGCGTCGGTCGCGATCGACTGGGTGACCCCAAGACCTCGGCATCCACTGCCCTCGGCACCTTCAAGATCGTCAGCAAGCACGTAACGCGGCGCTCGCCGTCGACCCCCGACGAAGCCCTGCTCGACGCTCCCTGGGCGCTCGAACTGGAAAGCGGGCAATGGCTGTTGGCATCGCCGCGACACGACCGCTTCGGAGTCGAGCACACCGACGGCGACATCGAAGTCTCGCCTCGCGATGGCGCGCGCTTGTGGAAATGGGCGACGCCGGAGATGCCACCGGGTTGGCATGGCGCAGCGCTCGACGCGGCCCGTCCGACTCTCGTCCACGTGCGCAAGTGACGGAGACTTGGCTCAGCGCGTCTCGACGGTAGCGCCGAGTGACGGTGTCGCCCGCATTGCACGCTCGATGTTGGCGAGGCGTCCCGTCAGCTGCTCGTAGATGTGGTCGACCTTCTCGTGCATGTGCGCAATCTCGAGCTCGGCCTTCAAGTTGATGTCGTATTCGATGTCGTTGCGCACGCGATCCCGGGCGACTTGGCGGTTTTGACTGAGCAGCACGAACACCGACAGGATGATGGCCTCGAGCGACACGCACATCGTCAAAAGCCCGAAAGGATAAGCGTCGAAGCCGCCGATGGTCGTGTTCGCCAACGGCGCGGTGTTGAGCAAGATCCAGACCGCAAACACGAACACGTGAAGGAACAAGAACGGCAAGCTGCCACTGAAATCGCTAATCCAATCGGCTGATTTCTGCACGGCACTGCGATTGTCTTCGCTCTCGACGTTGGCATTGCGCGAAGCAGTGCCGCGGAGCAACTCGGCCGTTTCGCGCATGCGCTTGCCCATGGCGGACATCAGATCGACGGCTGCAGTGGGACATACGGCCAAAAACTGTTCGAGGTCTCCGCGATCGATCACCAGCGCGTGCAGGGGTTCCGTCACCAGCGCCGAGGTCGTGCGAGCCCCACCATCGAGCAGCGAGATCTCGCCGAAAAAATCGCCCGCCCGCGCGCGCTGCAGCACGAAGCGTTCACCCGTGGCGTTCTTGAAGAACAGCTCCACTTCGCCTTCCAGTACGATGTACATCGCGCCCCCGGGATCGCCGGCGTGGAACAATTGGCGTTCGGCGGGTTCGCGCACCGCGTCGACGCGCTCCGCTAGCGCCGCGCGCTCGCCGTCGTCGAGCAGCGCAAACATGGGGATTTGGGCGAGCACTTCGGAGGGCGTCGGCACGGCGCGAGCATGCCGGGCCCTCGGCGGGTGCGCAATGCGCTCCTGGGTCAGCGCAGATTGTCGAGGATCTCACGCGTCGCGTGCGAGCGATTCAACGTGTAAAAGTGCACACCGGGTGCGCCTCCGCGAATCAACTCTCGGCATTGCTCGGTCGCATGCTCCACGCCGACGGCGCGGACGGCTGCGGGCTCGTCGTCGCGTTCGAGCCGGCTGAGCAGCTTCTGCGGAATGGTTGCGCCACACATCTGGGTGAAGCGTTTCACTTGCGCGACGTTGGTGATGGGCATGATGCCGGCCACGATCGGTACGGTGATGCCGCGGGAGCGCGCTCGCTCGACGAACCGAAAATAGTCCTGGTTGTCGAAGAACAGCTGCGTAATCAAGAAATCCGCTCCTGCATCGACCTTTTTCTTCAGGTGGTCGAGATCGATCTCCGCCGAAGGCGCTTCGGGGTGTTTCTCGGGGTAGCAGGCGCCCGCCAGACAGAAATCGAAACGCTCGCGAATGAACGCGCACAGCTCGGAAGCGTTGCCAAACCCGCCCCCGGTACGCACGAACGCGGATTCACCGCGCGGCGGATCGCCGCGCAGCGGCAAGACATTTTCGATGCCCGCTGCGCGCAGCGAATCGAGCACTTGGGCGAGCTCGTCACTGCTTGCGCCAACGCAGGTGAGGTGCGCCATGGCTTCGAGTCCCAGCTCTGCCTTGATGCGACGCACCAAATCGACCGTCAGGTTGCGCGTGCTGCCGCCCGCGCCATACGTGACGGAGACGTAAGTCGGCTGGTAGTGGCGCAATTCAGCCAAGGTCTCGAAGAGACGCGACACGCCTTCATCGTCCTTGGGCGGGAAGAATTCGAAAGAAAAGGCGGGCTCGGGCCCCAGCAGCGCGTCGACAATCTTCATGAGAAGGGCGCGGACCCTAGCAAAAAGGCGAATCTCTCCCAAGGGCGCGAACGGGGCTCAAAACACTTGCACAAACGCGCTAAACGTTGGGCCATGCGGATCCACATCACCGCCGTCGCTGGCACGGGCATGGGTGCACTCGCCGGCCTGCTCCAAGAGATGGGGCACGAAGTGACCGGCAGCGACGTGGCCTTTTACCCGCCGATGGGTCCAGCTCTCGAGCAGTGGGGCATTCATTTGTTCACTGGTTTCGACAAGCAGCATCTGCGAGAAACAGCCGAGCACGACGCTCCAGATCTGGTCGTGATTGGCAACGTCTGTCGCAAGGACAACGCCGAGGCCGTGGCCGCCGTCGAATTCGGTGTGCCGCGACTGCACATCGCCGACGCGCTCCGCCGCTTTGCCTTGCCGGGCACCGCGCCGCTCGTCGTCGCTGGCACACACGGCAAGACGACCACCAGCTCGCTGTGCGCGCACTTGCTCGATCGCTGCGGTCTGGCCCCGGGCTTTCTAATCGGCGGAGTACCGAGCTCGCTCGGTCGCAGCTTTCGCGCGGCCGGAAAGCGCAAGTTGCAGTCGAGCGGCAGTTTCGTCGGGACGCGGCGCCCCCCCTTCGTGCTGGAAGGGGACGAGTACGATACCGCGTTTTGGGAGAAGACGGCGAAGTTCCTCCACTACGACGCGGAGATCGCCATCATCACCTCGATCGAGCACGATCACATCGACATCTACCCGACATTCGATTCGTATCGCAGCTCCTTCGTCGAGTTCGTACGAGGATTGCCGAAGAACGGTCTGTTGATTGCCTGCGCGAGCGAGCAAGCGGTCGTCGAAGTGGCCCAAACCGCCGCGTGCGAGGTGGCCTACTACGCACTCGAAGGCGAGGACACGCACGGTGTGGCGCCGCACTGGTTGGCTGCTCCGGCGCAAGAAACGGAAACAGGCATCACCTTCGATTTGTTTGCTGGAGGCGTGATGGCGGGGCGCTACGTTTCCCCACTAGCGGGACGGCACAACCTCAAAAATGCGGTCGCGGCCCTGGCGGCAGCGGCTCAAGGCTACGGCGTACCGCTGCGTTCGCTCGCCGAACCGTTGGCGGAGTTTCGAGGCGTGAAGCGCCGGCAAGAG
>Ga0335394_10008414_pt1 | contig 11645 bp, 10 predicted proteins | sample MAT03_FD_205741 | JGI IMG/M metagenome (GOLD analysis project Ga0335394, IMG submission 205741) | Freshwater microbial communities from Lake Fryxell liftoff mats and glacier meltwater in Antarctica - MAT-03 (spades assembly) (version 2) ... | reverse complement strand
CAGGGTATCTTCTTTAGCCCTCATTTTTTTCATATCCGCAGAAGTAAGTTTCTGCGAAAATGAAACCATAGCAAAAGAGAGTAACAGGAAGAATAAGAAAGAGAATTTTATCAATATTTTTTTCACCAGGATTATTTTTTAGACCCGAGAGCTATCGGGTTTATCAGACTAAGTTACAGTTTAATACAGATGGTTGAAACGCCGAAAGGGTTGTAAAATTTTGTGAGGGCTTATAAAGCTTTGACAAAATCCTGTAACAAACCGAACCTCAGGTCAATATCGGGGTGGGGGAAAGGTACTTCGGGGTTGGTAGTGGCTACAAATATGGTGTACATCCCGGCATTTTTGCCAAAACCCATGTCGCTTAATTTATTGCCGATCATGATGGATTTAGCAAAATCAATGTCTGGGAAATGGACTTTTGCTCTAAATGCCATACCCGGATTTGGTTTTCGAAAAGGGTCATCATTATTAATGGCTGTAGCATAATAGATGCCGTCAATTTCGCCACCGGCGGCATTTATGGCTGTGGTCATTTTTTTATGAATAGCTGTTAAATCATCTTCTGTCATCAACTCACGGCCTACGCCCCGCTGATTGGTAACAACGATGATATGACCGAATTTATCCGTTAATTCCTTAAAGAAATCAGGCGCCCCTTTCATAAAGACGAACTCGTCGGGGGTGAATATGTAACTGCCAACCTTGTCTTCATTTATTACACCGTCACGGTCTAAGAATAGTGTCCAGCTTTTATCAACCGCTTTTAAATTGAGAGGGGGTTGCTGCATTATAATTACTTGAAATAGTTGTGTTCGACTAACTCGCAGATGATATGACCAATCATAATGTGGCTTTCCTGTATTCTTGGCGTGTCAGTAGATGGGATATTAATAAGGTAATCGCTGATTGACTTCATTTGCCCACCGGAGCTGCCTGTAAAAGCAATGGTGATAACGCCTTTCTCTTTTGCTGCTTCAAATGCTTTAATAATATTGGCTGAGTTGCCCGAAGTGGAAAGCCCTATTAATACATCGCCACTTTGTCCAATGCCTTCCATCATTCTTGAATAGACATTATCAAAGCCATAATCATTGGCAACGGATGTTAAATAGGATGTATTGCAATGTAGTGCTTCCGCAGGCAGAGCTTTTCTGTCTTTATAAAACCGGCCGGAAAATTCAGCAGCGAGGTGCTGTGCATCGGCTGCGCTGCCTCCATTGCCACATAAATAAACTCTTTTGCCATTTTTAAATGTGGTAGTGATTACATCAACTACTTTTTCAATGGTTGTCAATAGTTCATCGTTTTGCAATAAATGTAGCTTAGTATCTATCGACGCCTGAATGATATCCCTTATTTTATTATCCATTATTTCTTTATATCATTTGCTAACTGAAAAATGCTATTTACCATATTCTCCCAGCTATATTTCTGTTTTTCTGTGCGAAGGTGAGGAATAAAAAAGTCTTCGCCTAATTGATAGAATTTAAGAATACTATCAGCAATAGCTTTGGGTTCAGGTTCTGTAACTAACCCGGCTTTTTCATGCGGTACCAAGGCTGGCAATCCGCCAACGTTGGTAACGATCATAGGCTTTTCAAAATGATAGGCGAGGGGGCTTACACCGCTTTGTGTGGCGTTACGATAAGGTTGCACCACCGCATCTGCCGAACAGAGATAATATTTTACCTCACTGTCGGGAATGAAATCTGTTTTAAGTATAAGCTGGTCTTTTATTCCCAATAAGTCAATTTGTTCCCGGTATTTTTTCTCCTCTTCATAAAACTCCCCGGCAACTAATAACTTTATACCAGCATTCTTTATTCGTTCATCGGCCATAGCTTCCAATAATAAATCCAATCCTTTATATTTCCGGATAAACCCAAAGAATAAAATTATTTTTTCATTTAGCGGAAGGTTAAGATGGGTTCTTGCATCTTGCCGTGATATAATTGCCCCGAAATTATCATACAAAGGGTGAGGAACTAAGTAAGCTGGTTTTGCCTGCCTGCCATCAGGCATGGTTTTTTGAAATAACCGTAAATCAGCCAGCACTTTTTCACTCATGGTAATAAAGGCATCACAGCTTTTCAGAAAATAACGGGTGAAGGGTTTGTCGCCAATTCTTTTTTCATGTGGTATTACATTGTCAGCAAGGCAAATAATTTTTGTATGCTTATTTTTTTTTACTCTTCTCAATATTGTACCAAGTGCTGGCCCCATCAATGGCAACCAGAAGCGGACAATAATTATATCCGCCTTTTCTTTTTTAAGCCGGTTACCGATTTTTATCCAGTTAAAAGGGTTTATAGAATTGATCACCGATTTAATAATGATACCTTCTGGTGCAGGTTCATCGCTGTATTGTGTTTTACCAGGAAAAAGAAAAGATGGGTATTGAAGGGAAAAAGAATAAATCTGGCAATCATGTCCCTGTGTAGTTAATTCTTTTGAAAGCCGGTGATTAAATGTCGTTAATCCTCCGCCCCGCAACGGGTAGGCTGGCCCTATGATGATGACCTTCGCCATTAAAGACCAGTTTTCTTTTCAACTAAGTAGGCATTCCTGTTGGGGGAATTTCGGGAAATCAACTCGCCAATAAAGCCAGCGAGGAATAACTGCATACCTATAATGAGTGAAGTTAATGCCAGGAAAAAACCTGGTCGGTTAGTCAATGCAAAATTGGAATCAATAATTTTTGAAATGACGAGGTAAATGGAAATACCCATGCCGGCCATAAAAAAAAGGGATCCCCACAAACCAAAGAAGTGCATGGGCCTTTTTGAAAATTTTCCAACAAAGGTGATGGAAAGTAAATCTAAGAAGCCGTTCACAAATCTTCTCCAGCCAAATTTTGAAATACCATATTTCCTGGCACTGTGTTCAACTACTTTCTCACCAATTTTTTTAAACCCGGCCCATTTTGCCAACACAGGAATATAGCGGTGCATTTCGCCATACACTTCCACACCTTTTACTACCCGGTGACTATATGCTTTTAATCCGCAGTTGAAATCATGCAGTTTAATGCCTGATACTTTCCGGGTAACAGCATTAAAGAATTTGGAAGGAATATTTTTTGTGAGTGTATTATCGTAGCGTTTCTTTTTCCAGCCGCTAACTATATCATAGCCGTCTTCTATTACCATTCTTCTTAATTCAGGAATTTCGTCGGGGCTGTCTTGTAAATCAGCATCCATTGTAATCACCACATCGCCAGTGGCAGCACGGAATGCCTCATTCAATCCGGCAGATTTGCCATAATTGCGTTGAAACTTGATGCCTTTAATATTCGGATTCTTTGACCTTAACTGCTCAATTACTTCCCATGAGTTATCGCTGCTGCCATCATCCACATAAATAACTTCATAGCTGAATTTATTTTCAGTCATTACTTTTTCAATCCATGCCGTTAGCTCCGGCAGCGATTCTGCTTCATCCAATAATGGTATGACGATGGATAAGTCCATTGATTATTTTCTCCTGGTTAAAAGTAGCGATGTGACAGCGGTTACTGCCGCCCCAATTATCAAATATCCGAAAATTGATCCGTATATAAGTGCCAGGGTGTATCCCTTTTTATACCTCGCCACATCTTCTTCAATATCGGATGGTGTCTTGTCTTTTGCATTTAAAACCAATTCTTCCTTATACAACTTGGCTGACTCTTCTGCAAACTCTGGGTGCATTTTACTGAATATTCCGGTGAAAGCTACCATAAGCAGAGTAACAACTATGAAACATTTGAATCCCTGGTTAAATAGTCCACCAAATTTGCCGGTAAAGGATTCAGCATTCCGGTAAGCAACTACTGTCCATGTTATTCCCAGGGCATACACTGCATATATTAAATACTGGAAAGGAGAATTGGCGGGTAAGCCTGAATAGTATGTGATGAGTGCAATAGCAATCATAATACTTGCGGTGATTACTGCTTTAATGGCAGGGGATAGTTTCATAATTTAATCAGGGTAATACAGCTTGGTTTCCGTTAATAATGCCAGTTACTTTTCCAGTAAGTTCTTTTCCAATAAAAGGAGAGTTCTTTGATTTTGAAAAAATATCTTTTTCGGTAACTGTCCATTTTTTATTCGGCTCAAATAATGTTAGTGATGCATTGCTTCCTTCTTTTATAGTTGCTTGCTCCAATCCAAATAATTTGCGGGGATTGATGGACAAAAGTTCCACCCATTTTTCCGGAGAAACCGAAGGAACAGAAGTTTGAAGAACTGCATAAGCCGTTTCCAAACCAATCATACCGAACTTAGCATATTCAAACTCCAATACTTTGCTGTCGTATTCATGCGGAAGATGATGCGAAGCAATACAATCAACGGTGCCATCTGCCACCGCTTTTCTTAAAACATCTCTTTCTTCTTTAGTGCGTAGTGGCGGGTTTACTTTGAGGTTGGAATCATATTCCTGCAAATCCTCATCACAAAAGAAAAGATGATAAGGGGTGACAGAACAACTGACGGCAACTCCACTTTCTTTACCTCTTTTAATATACTCCAGCGATTTTTTTGTACTCACCCCGGTGAAATGAAGTTTTGATTCTGCGTACCGGGTCAGTTTAATATCCCTGGCAACAATCAGCTCTTCAGCCATTGCAGGTTTGCCTGGTAGCCCTAATTGAGTAGAAATAATTCCTTCATTCATCAATCCATGCGGGTTGATGCTTTTATCATCAGGCATTTGTATTATTATGCCATTAAATGCTTTTACATATTGCAAAGCCTTTACCAGCAAACCGGCTGATTGAACGCAGTTGATCCCATCACCAAATGCTACGGCACCACTGGCTTTCATGTCATACATTTCTGCCAGTTCTTTTCCTTCGGTGTTTTTTGTAATAGCACCGATTGGATGAATGTTTACCGGTAATGATTTACTTTTCTGAACAATGTATTCAATACCAGCTTTATTATGGTTAACGGGGTTGGTATTGGGAATCACCAGCACATCGGTATATCCACCAGCGGCGGCAGCGGCAGCACCTGTTTCCAATGTTTCTTTGAATTCGTAACCGGGGTCTGCAAAGTTGGCAAACACATCTACCCATCCGGGGGACACACATAATCCTTCAACCGCAATTTCTTTATCGGCTTTGTCAGCAATTGATTTACCAATTTTGGTAATCATTCCATTTGCAATAAAAATATCGGTTAATTGTCCATTGAAAGGAGAGGAGGGGTCAACAATTTTGGCTTGCTTAATGAGTATTTTCATTAAGGGGCGAAGATAAAGGTTGTTTTTGGTACAGAAAAATGGCAAAAAGCCCTACTTTAGCCTTTCCAATAAATATTCTGCTGAGTTATTATGTTCGGGACGTAGCGCAGTCCGGTAGCGTACTAGGCTGGGGGTCTAGTGGTCGCAAGTTCGAATCTTGTCGTCCCGACTCTTTTGGTATAAGGGTAGTCATTTTGAAAAAATGATTACCCTTTTTTAATGGTCATTTAGCGGCAATCCTCTTTTCTGCCATTCAATCCAGTTAATATATTCGGGAGCTACACGATGTTCTTCCATCGTAATACAATCATCAACTGGACAAACCAATTCGCATAAATTACAACCAACACATTCTTCTTCCTTGATAGTGTACTTATTGTAAGGGTTGCCGTATTCAAGGTTGATAGATTGATGTGAAGTGTCTTCACAAGCTATATAACAAAGGCCGCAGTGAATACATTTATCCTGGTTTATTTTAGCAATATGGTGATAATTGATGTCGAGGTCTTCCCAATGAGTGATAGTGTCAACAGATTTGCCAATAAAATCATCCAGTTTTTTAAAACCTTTTTCATCCATCCAGTTGTTAAGCCCTTCGCACAAATCTTCAATGATTCGGAAACCATGTTTCATGGCAGCGGTACATACCTGCACATTACTTGCACCAAGCAACATAAACTCCACTGCATCTTTCCAGGTGCTGATACCGCCGATACCGGAGATAGGAACTTTTTTTGTCAAGTCATCTTGTGCAATAGTAGTAAGAAACTTTAGAGCAATAGGTTTTACAGCAGGACCGCAATAACCACCAAAGACTGATTTGCCGGCAACATAAGGATTGGGAACCAATGTATCCAAATCAATACCGGTTACTGATTGAATTGTATTAATTAATGACAATGCATTTGTTCCTGCTTTCACCACCGAACGACCTGTTGGCACGACCGAGTGAACATTGGGCGTCAATTTAGTAATCACTGGCAACGTTGCCGCTTCCATTACCCATTCGACAACCATGCAGGCAATTTCCGGGTCTTGTCCTACGGCGGCACCCATTCCTCTTTCTGTCATCCCATGCGGGCAACCAAAGTTTAACTCAAATCCATGTGCGCCGGTGTCTTCACACTTTTTAATTAATTCATGCCAGCTCTTTTTGTCGTTGTCGGCCATTAGCGAAACAATCATGGCTCTATCAGGAAACAACTTTACACATTCAGCAATCTCTTTCAGATTTATTTCCAGCGGACGGTCACTTATCAATTCAATATTATTAAAACCCATTACCCTTTGCCCACCAAAATCAACCGCCGAATATCTTGATGAAACATTCTTTACCTGGCTGCCCAGTGTTTTCCAAACCACACCACCCCAGCCAGCTTCGAAAGCCCGGAGTACATTATATTTTTTATCCGTCGGCGGTGCACTGGCAAGCCAATAGGGGTTAGGTGATTTGATGCCGAGGAAGTTTGAAGATATGTCTGCCATAAAATGTTTTTTTGTTTTTCCGTCGGGAAGCTGCAAGCGGCCTGACGATTTTTATTTATGTTATCAGGGTTCTGTTCCCTGAGCATCGTTCCTTGCGTCGCACAATTCGGGGTTCTGTTCGCTATTGAGCAACCCACCCCGATTCACTAAAGCAAAATATTTTCCTCTCTTCCCCCCTCCGAGGAGGGGATGTGTACTAAATTCAGAAACGACCACCATCCCTTCCTTGAGGGGTGTTGTACTAAATCTTAAAACGACCGTCATCCCCTCCCTGGAGGGGTAGCAACAGCTTCGAATAAAGAACTCTTCAGAAGGGGGTGGGTCAAACAACGATACAAATCACATTTTAAATTCAAGAAATTTCAAAATCGCATCCGCCCCATCTTTACCTGCCTGTACCGCATCCACCACTTCCTTTCCACCATTTACTGCATCGCCACCGGCGAATACTCCTTTTATGTTTGTTGAACAATTGCTATCGGTAATAATTTTTCCTTTTGAATTTTGAATTTTTAATTCTTCAATCAATGTTTCGAAAGGAGTTTGCCCTGCTGCTTTAATTATCATATCCACTTCTAATGAGAATGTCTCACCAGTATCAACAGGGGAACGGCGGCCACTTGCATCGGGGTCGCCTAAAATCATTTTACTGCAAACTAAATGTGTAACTCTATCAACACCTGCCTTCGCTAAAGCTTCGGCAGACAAGCCTTTTATTTCTTTTGGTGCCGCCAGCCAGATGATTTCACAACCATCCAATTTGGCAATATCCAGTTCCACTTGTGTGCAGGGTTTTTCTGCTTCTGTTCTTCTGTACACCATCGTTACTTCTTTTGCTCCGAGGCGTTTTGCCTGTGTAGCGGCATCAATCGCCGTCATGCCCATACCAATTACAGCTACTTTATCTCCAACCGGAACAGCTGGGTAACCTTTCTCTCTTATATTGTAAATGAAACTTATGGCATCTTCTACTCCTTGTAAATCTTCGCCGGGAATATCTAATTGTCTTGCTACACCAACACCGGGGCCAAGATAAACGGCATCATAGTTTTTTTGTAAATCTGCAAATGAAATGTTCTTCCCTAATTCCTGATTGTATTTAATATCAATGCCGCCGATAGATAAAATATAATTCACTTCATCTTCGCAAAACTGTGGTGTTACTTTGTAGGCTGCGATTCCATAAGTCATTAAGCCACCACCTTTGCTTTCTTTTTCATAAATGGTAACATCAATTCCTTCTCTTGATAATACATGGGCGCAACTCAATCCGGCGGGGCCAGCACCAACAATGGCAACTTTGACGCCCCCATCCCCTGAAGGGGGGCTTGCAAGAGTCTTTCTTTCAAATAATTTCCATTTGTTCTCCATTGCTTTCTCGGTAGAGTAGCGTTGCAGCTTTGCAATGGGAATCGCTTCTTCTTCTAATAAATTATAGACACAAGCTCCTTCACATAGTTTCTCTACCGGGCAAACTTTGCTGCAACCTGCTCCCATAATATTTGAACTGAAAATGGTGTGTGCCGAACCTTTTATGTTTTCTGTAGCTATTTGTTTGATAAATTTTGGAACGTCAATACTGGTGGGGCAGCTTTTCATGCAGGGTGCATCATAGCAAAACAGGCAACGATTGGCATCCACCTTTGCTGCCGTTATATTTTCATACGGCGGATGAATGTCGCTGAAGTTTTGTTCGTATTGTTCTTTGGTTAACCTGTTATTTTCTATTGCCATTTTTTTTGTTTTTATCCGCAAAAGGCGGATAGATATTAATAGAGGTATTTCCAAATTCAGGGTTCAACCCCATACGGGGTTGAATACACATTTCGTTGTTTGTTCTATAAATATCTAACTCCTACGGAGTTTTTTCTGATGCTCAGTGAACTGAACGTACAAGTTTGTCCTTCGTACCTCAGGATATACTGTGCAACGAAGATGCCATGAAAATATGTCGCCTGCCTACAAAAAATTTCGACAGATAAACTGGTTACATAATTACCCACCCCAGTCGCCTAAACTATTAGATTCACTTAATTCGCCCCTCCATGGAGGGGAAGTTTTCTATTGTGTATATTTTCTACTATAAAGAACTTATAAAAACAGTAATGACTCATTGACCTAAGTCTCTCCGCCGGTTGGCGGAGGACAGGGGCTACAACTCCGTCAATTTCCCATAGGTCTCCGGTCTTCTATCTCTGAAGAACTGCCACACACTGCGTACCTGTTCAATCATATCCAAATCAAAATCCGCAATTAATAATTCATCATTGTCTTCGGATGCCTGTGCAAAAATTTGTCCTCTGGGGTCAACGAAATAAGAAGAGCCGTAGAACTTGCCGAGGTTCCAGGGTTTTTCTTCGCCTACACGATTGATACAACCCATGAAATATCCATTGGCAGCAGCATGAGCTGGTTGCTCCAGCTTCCATAAATATTGTGAAAGACCGGCGACAGTTGCAGAAGGATTGTAAACGATTTCAGCGCCATTCAATCCGAGGCATCTTGCACCATCAGGAAAGTGACGGTCGTAACAGATATACACACCCACTTTTGCATACTTCGTTTGAAAAACAGGATAACCAAGATTGCCGGGTTTAAAGAAAAACTTTTCCCAGAAACCGGATGTATGCGGGATATGATTTTTACGATACTTGCCGAGATATGTTCCATCGGCATCAATGACGGCAGCAGTATTGTATAGCACACCTGCTTGTTCTTTTTCATATACCGGCACGATGATTACCATGTTATATTTTTTTGCATATTCCTGCATCCGTTCTGTCGTTGGGCCGGGAACAGTTTCAGCACTTTCATACCATGCTTTATCTTGTCCAGGACAGAAGTAAGGGGTGTTAAAAATTTCCTGGAAGCATAATATCTGTACACCTTTCTTTCCGGCTTCTTCAATCAGCGGAATATGTTTTTGTACCATTGCTTCTTTAATTTCTGCAATGGTTCCTTCGCCTTCTGTTTTTGGAAGCGACATTTGGATTAGCCCTGATTTGATAACTCTTGGCATAGTATAAATTTTTTTGCACACGGATGACACGGGTTGGACGGATAAGAACGGATTTTTTCTGCTTCGCAGAAATTGGATGAATAAATACTTAAACTGAAATCGGTGTAAATCTATCAAATCCGTGTTATCCGTGTGCTTGTATTTAAATTTTCCCCTCTACTTTATTTCTCCTAATAAATTTACCATATCCTTTTTCTATTACACAATTATTATTTTCAATAGCAACCTGCCCCCGTAGTAAAACTGTTTTTACTTTTCCGGTTACTTCCCAACCTTCATAGCCACTGTAATCAACATTCATGTGATGAGTCTTTGCAGACAGTGTATGTTTTTCATTCGGGTCGAAGATGACAATATCTGCATCACTGCCAACAGCAATCGTTCCTTTTTGAGGAAACATGCCGAATATTTTTGCAGGATTGGTGCAGGCCACTTCCACATATTTATTCAAAGTGATTCTATTTTTTGCAACACCTTCGCTGAATAATAATTCCATCCTGTTTTCTATTGCAGGGTGTCCATTAGGAATTTTTGAAAAATCATCTTTACCCATCTGTTTCTGTTCCCATTTAAAAGGGCAATGGTCGGTTGCTACCACCTGCACTAATCCCTGGTTGATGCCGGCCCATAATGTTTCCTGGTCTTTCTTTTGCCTGAGTGGAGGACTCATTACCCATTTGGCTCCGTCTTCCTTTTCATATAAGGAGGCATCGAGCAATAAATATTGAATACAGGTTTCAACAAAAATTTTCTGATTCTTTTTTGTCCTGCTTCGTACTGCATTTAAAGCGCCTTCACAAGTTAGATGAACAATATAACCGGGACAACCGGTATAATTTGCCATATCAGCAAAACGTCCGCTGGCTTCAGCTTCGGTTACTTCGGGTTGAGATAAATAATGATAGAGCGGGGAGACGTTGCCTTCTGATTTATGTTTGGCAATCAGGTAATCAATCATATCGCCATTGGTAGCATGTACATTTATTAAACCACCATGTTTTTTTACTTCCTGCATCAAACCAACCATCTGCCTGTCGTTGATCATTAACACTCCTTTGTAGGCCATAAATGTTTTAAAAGAAGTGATGCCTTCTTTCTCGATCATCTCCTGTATTTCTTTTTTTGTGTTTTCATTGAAGTCAGTTACTGCCATATGAAAACTATAATCACCTACACAATTATTATCACTTCTGCCTTTCCATTCTTCTAAGGCGCTTCGTAAACTGTTGCCTTGTTTTTGTAAAATAAAATCAATTACCATTGTAGTGCCGCCGAATAAAGCGGCTCTTGTACCGGTTTCATAATTATCGCTGCTGAACGTTCCCATGAATGGCATATCCAAATGTACATGCGGGTCAATACCGCCGGGAAAAACGAGTTTGCCGGACGCATCAATTTCTTTATCGGCTTTGACATCAAGGTTTTTGCCAATTGTTTTTACTGTTTCACCTTCGATGAATATATCGGCGGTATAATCATCGGTGGCTGTGATGATTCTCCCGTTTTTGATAAGAAGGCCCCCAACCCCCGCAAGGGGGGCTTTAGAAGCCTCCCTGCCCTCCGAAGGAGGGTTCTTGGGCTCCGATAATTTGATGGTTTCTTTTTTTTGTTCCGACATTTTATATTTTTATTTACGAAGTAATAAAGTGCTTTATATTTTAGGGTTCTAAAGCCCCTCCTGCGGAGGGGTTTGGGGAGGCTATCCAATATACAAAACCGCTGACAAAAAAGCCAACAAACCAGGCATAATGATATAATTCATTTATCCAGCCGGGTGCAGCTTCAGCAGTTACTACTTTGATATTAAGAAGAAAACCCGGCACATTAGGCAGAATGCCGGCTAATAAAGCAATAATTGCAACCCGATTAAAGCCATTCGAAAATTTATATCTTCCGTTGTGCTGGTACA
>Ga0335394_10008404_pt1 | contig 11650 bp, 6 predicted proteins | sample MAT03_FD_205741 | JGI IMG/M metagenome (GOLD analysis project Ga0335394, IMG submission 205741) | Freshwater microbial communities from Lake Fryxell liftoff mats and glacier meltwater in Antarctica - MAT-03 (spades assembly) (version 2) ... | reverse complement strand
CACCCGGCAAATGGAAGGTGATAAAATCCGACTCCCGGAATATTTTTTCCAGCGATTCTGTCCGGATGCGCACATTGATCTTAATATCCGCATAATCATTCAGTTGAATGGCAATATCCGCTTCCTGTACGAAGGGATCGTGCGCCCGCACCGTCATGCCGATACCAAGGCCGATTTTAGCCACTTCCTGTCCGATGCGGCCGAAACCGATGATTCCGAGCGTTTTGCCGCGCACCTGAAAACCGGTTTCGTATGCTTTTTTAAGTTTTTTGAAATCACCGCCGCCGGGTAGATCGCGGTTGCCGCGGTGGATCATGCGGGCCATCGCGAATAGGTGTCCAATGGTAAGTTCCGCTACGGCGCGCGAAGAGGCTTGCGGGGTGTTATACACCTGAATTCCTTTGCTTTGTGCGTATTCCAGGTCGATGTTGTCGAGCCCCACGCCGCCGCGGGCAATGACCTTCAGGTTCTTGCCAGCATCGATCACGGCTTTGTTCACTTTGGTCGCACTGCGCACGATCAGCACGTCGTACTCCGCCATACGCCCGGGAAGTTCATCCTGGGGTATTTTATCATCGTCCACGACGTATGCGGCTTCTTCGAGCAGCAGGCGGCCGTCGGGGTGGATGCCGTCATTAGCGAGAATTTTTATCATATCGGGTGTTTTTGTGTCGTTGAAAAAAACAAAAAAAGCGGGCTTCGGGCAATTATCCCAAAGGAGCGGCAAAGATAGTTTCTTTAACAGGGAAAAACAGGGGCTTAGACAGAATTTTGTTCGTCTCGCCTTGTACAATCGGGTCCATTTACTCCAGCACTACTCCCCTACCCCTCAACTGTTTGATACAGCGGGCTATTTCCTGCTCCACATACTGTCGAGGCTCCTCGTTCAGGTTCAGTTCCGTCCGCAAAGATTTGATGTCGACCGGGTGTGTGGGTAATAAGTCCTCCATGATGCGGAGTCTGCCGAGGGCCATGTTCCAAACCCTGGCTTCGTTAAACGCTTCGAAGTCGCGTTGGGCAATCTTGAACTGATTGATCATGATTTGCCGCGCACTTTGCATACGTTGGTTGAGCAAAATATCCTTGTCGCGTATATACACGGTATCCACCAAGCCGACGCGGCCGGTATCGGGATTTGGCGAAAGAGAAAGGTTATACTGCCCGTAGTTAACAAGTGTATCCTTGGCATTGTGGTAAGCCCGCAATGCGCCGACGTAATCTTTATTGGTAAAAAAAAGCAGGTCGCCGTACACCAAACTATCATCTACCACGTAGTAGAGCCGTTTCAGGCTGCGCACTTTTTCAATATCTTCGCCGATGTTTATGCCGTAAATATTTTTTAGAACCCAGGTCCTTCGCCAATTACCCTTCGTTTTTTCGTAGGTCTGTATCGCCGAATCAAAATATTCTTCGCTGACGTTTTCCCTTGCGTCGCGGTTTTCTTCTTCCACCGATTTGACATAATCGTACGTGATCCAGATGACGAACACGATCATCAGCAGCAACATAGCCAGGGACACAATCGAAACCTTACGCGCCAATGCCCGTTTTTGCCGCGCCATGCGGAGTTCGGCTTCCATACCTTGCCGGCGCTGCGCCTCTTCGGTCAGGCGGGCTTCCAGATCGGCTTTTTCTTTGTTCGATTGCTCAAACTGCCGGCGCGTATCGCGCGATTCAATAATGGCAGGCAAAAGCGTATCATGGCTGATCTCGTAGTAAAAATCGTCCAGACGCGGCTCTTTGCGCAACAGACGGCTTTTATCGACCAGCGTATCCAGAAAATCGGGCGTGGCGCCGAATGCATCGAGCAGGGTATCGTCGACGACACTGTTGCGGCGGTTGCCGGAGGTAACCAGGTTTTCCTCGATGAGGCATTGCGCCATGGATCGAAGTTCTTCCACCGGCTTGGCACTCAAAAGTTTGTCTACCTCGGAGATCGGAACTTTGTTCACCGCTTTTTGCAGCATCCGTTCTACATAAGCCTTCGGAAAAGCCTGCAACTGGTTGTCATAAAAATTGCGAATCGAGGCCCGCAAGCCGTCCAGTTGTCCGTAAAACGAGGGCTCCACCTGGAATCCTTCCGTCTTTTGCCCGTCTATAATTTTTTCTTCGATATCCTGACAGATGATCTGCAGGTTGACAGACTCCACCTCGTCTCTCTTTTTCGGCGACTGAATATCGTCGGCTTCCTTGGCGTTCAACCCATTTACGTCCTCCCCGGCCAGGAAATCGACCATTTCGGTCAGTGCCGATTCATGGAATGTGAAAACAGGGCTGGCATAAGCGCCTTCCGCCAGGGCTGGCTTTACGATGGCAATACGGGCTTTTTCCCGGCTCAGCGGCTGGAGTTGGTAGCGGTTGCGGAGGATGCCGGGGATGAGCGGACTGACTTGGTCGAGCAGGTGCAAAAAGTCGGAGCGAATGGACAGGACGATACGCACCTCAGGCTGACGTTCCCACCATTGCATTGTTTCCACATCCAGGCTTGGGTCGCCTTCCTGGTAACGCCGGAGCATGTCGCGGCGAATGGCCTCGGGCATGGTTTCATTGGCCAGATCGGCCAGTTCAGCCAGAAAATCGTGCCTGCTCTGATCGCTGTGCGTCAAGGTAAACACTTCCTCAAACTGATCAAACACCAGCACCGGAGTAGCCGGAAAGCCGTTTACGTCGAATTCCAGGCGTTTTACCTGTTCCCAGAGACTTTTCCGGATGCCGGGACGCTCGCCGGTCGTGTCGCGCCCGCCTACCAGTTCGGTGTTTGCGAGCACAGAGGCAAACGTATCCAGAATCGGGCTGTCGGTTTTATCAGCCCGAAAAAAAATGGGCACGTATTCCTGGCGCTCGAGTTCCGGGGCCACGCCGGCTTGTAATAAAGAGGTTTTACCGATGCCCGATTTTGCGAACAACACCACCAAACGCTCCCGCAATACGAGGTTCGCCAATTTAAGCGCATCCTCCTTACGCCCGTGGAACACCCCACTTTGGGAGCGCTCGAAAGGTTTCAGGCCGGGATAACGGCGCGGAAGATTGACAAAACTGGAGCTCATGCGCGGGGCAATTTATCGATGTACCGTTTCAAACCGTCGATGATCTCGGCAAAATATTTGCTTTCCTGCCCGGCGCCGAGGATGGCCTGGCGGTCGAGTGGACGGATGCTTTCCAATTGGCTGATGGGGCCGTCGAGCGTTACTGCTTTCAGCAGCAAAGGCATGACCAAGAATTGTTTACGGGGGTTGTTGCGCCGCACGATCTCGTCGAGCAGTGGCAATGCCGGATTGTTGGCCGCATCGAAAAAGTCGACCGAGAGCAGGGGGAGTACGACCTGGCACTGGCCGAGGGTTTGCTCGACCCAGGCTAAAGTCTCCCCCTGCCCGACGGCGTCGCGCAGGGTAAGGACCTTCAGGTTGATGGTCCGCAAATATTTGATGAGCATTTCCGCGCCGTCGTTGTCCACAGCCTCGTTGTGCAGGATAAGCACCTGGGCCCGGGCCTGCTCGGGCGTACTGCCCTGTGGCTGGTTGTCGAGGTTTTGATAATGCTCGACAAGGGTAGTGACGAATGTTTCCAGGTCGATTTTGGGGAATTGCATACTGAATTCACCTTGAAAAAAGACGCGGGTATCTGCCTCGGTATCGCGCTGTCCTTTTAAGGGGTAGGCGAAGGGTTGAATATTGTCGCGTACGTTTTTGTACAAGGTGTCGAGCAGGAGGCGTAGGTTCCAGTCCTCGAAATCGAAGCCGAGGAAGAGGTGATAGCGGAAGTCTTTAAAAGCGTTGGTCAGCGCATCGGGCAGCCGCTCATTTTGCTGTTCGCTTACGATTTTTTTGATATAGGCCAGTTGGTGCTTGTAGGTCAGCACCAATGATTCCGGTTTTTCATAATGCCCGAACAAATTGTAAATCAGCACTTTGGGTATTTTTTCAAAATCGAATCCAAAGCCTGGCGCCGGTTTGTACCAATTGTATAAATCCGTTTGGTAAGCCCGGGCAATCTCATCGAAGAAACGGGTGATAAAATTGTCGGGCGTCGTGTTGATCACGATTTTAAAGCGCAGGTCGGTCAGCAGGGAGAGCACCGGGTGGAATTCGGCGCGGTCGGCCTGGTCCTTGTAAAAATTAGCCACATCTTCCTGTAGCATGCTGTCGGTAGCGAGGTTGCGGATCCGCAGGAGGCTCGCGATGTAAGGCAAGGTATGTTCTTCTTCCGGAAGGAGTTGGAGACCGTATTTACCGGCTAAGTGCCGGGCGCATAAATCCGTGAGGGGCTGCCAGCGTCCATCGGGGCCTTTTATCTGCATGGCGCCGGGGCCCAGAAATAACACACTGGCGCCTTCCTTCACCTTTCGGGCTATGGTCCGGTATATCTCCGTCATATTGTCGCCGGAAACAGGACTTCCGGCAGGCTGCGTGGATTCAATCGGCATAGGATATCAGGTGGCGGAGGGAATTGCAAAGAACAAAGGTAGCAGGAAAGAAGAGAATATGGAATATTGGAACATATAAAAAGAGGATGTCGCAAAAGCTGGTTTAGCGGGTTTAGAAAAGTTTAGAAGGTTTAGAGCATTATTATCAAACCATTGATTTTCAATGAAATGAATGTTTTTTCTAAACCCACTAAACCCACCAAACCCTCTAAACCAGCTTTTACGACATCCTCTTAAGTATTCATCAAAAGACACCGGCTCATCCATCAAAGCCGTAGATTGAAAATCCTCAGTTCTTATTCGACACCTTTAGGTACGTTTCCAAGGCCACCGCGATGGATGGCGCTGCGGGCGTACCGGCCTGAATATGAACCAGCATACCACGATCAGTAACCGCTTTAAGGGCGGAGATACCGAACACGCAAATCCTGCGATCTTCCTGCTTGAAATCGGGAAACTGTTCGAACATCGATTTGATCTCCAGCGACGAAAAAAACGCGATGATATCGTACTTGATATCCTTCAGATCTGTCAAATCATTGTTCACCGTGCGGTAAATCACGGCTTCCTGGATCGGCACCTTCAGTTCCCTGAAATATTGCGTCACATCCGGGTGGCCCTGATCGCTGCACGGAAGGAAGAATTTTTCATCCTTGTTGCGCAGAATATAGGCTTTCAGCTCAGTGATCGATTTGGTACCGTTGAACACCTTCCGCTTGCGAAACATAATGAATTTCTGCAAGTAGTTGGCAATCGTTTCCGTGGAACAGAAATACTTGGTATCTTCCGACATTTTGATGCGGAGTTCACCGCAAAGGCGGAAAAAATGATCAACCGCGTTTTTGCTGGTAAACACGATGGCCGTGTAATCGTTGGGATACACACGGTTTTTACGGTATTCCTTTTCCGTAAGACCTTCTACCGTCACAAACGGAACGAAATCAATGCGCACACCAAACTTCTTCTCTAATTCATCGTAAGCAGAGCGTTGTGCAGGTTTGGGTTGTGAAATGAGGATGTTGTGGACTTTCTTGAAGGTGTCTTCCTGAACAGGTGCAGCGGTTGCAGACATTCGGGAGTTGAGTTTATGTGAAATTTGTCTGAGAGAAACAGGAGTGGAGGTCTTTAAACCCATCACTCCTGGGTTTGCGTAATCGCTAATTTCACCAAAAGTAAAACCGGCGCGATTTCGACAGTGCAAAGGTATAATAAAAAGTGGAATTGGTCATCGGCTAAAAATTTACTGCCCAGCGCACTGGAACGCAATGCGCGGTACAAATAAAAAATAGCCACTAAGCCCAGGGTCCAGAACACCAGCAATCCTTCCAGTTTGCCGCTAAAGGCCAGCAGGAGGTTAAAAGGGACCAGAAAAAGTCCGAGCACACAGTTGAAGATAATGATCAGAAAATTATACCGTTGCGCGGTATTGCCGAGCGGAAAGAGCCCGTCAGATACGCGCAGAAAAAAGTGTTTGGACAAAAACATGATTCCGGCGCCGAACAGGCAAAATAACAAAAAACCCAGGTTGTTATAGGCCTCCTTTTTGAAAACCCGGGTTACCAGGAAAATGAAAAGGCCTGCCTGGAGCAGGAAATTCGCGTACAACAGGTAATAAGGCGTACTGCCCATAATGCCCGCCGATTCGCGTTGGGCCAGGGTCAGCGCGCTTTCATTCAGGAATCCACGCCAGGCTTTGCCGACGGCGCCTCGGTTCATGGCAATAGAAATGGTCAGCAACCCGAACATGCCCATGAGTATCCAAAAAAGCGTGGGTTGGGTCATCCCACCGCCGCGCGGCAGGACGGAAAAAGGCCGAAATGCTTCGGTCGCATTTTCTGCCATCGCCTTGGCAACCCCGGGCACGCGGTGCGGTACAACGTCGAAGGGATTTTTTTCCGCCTCTGTGCCGTCTGCAAGCACCGTCTTGGGCAGGCGGAACGTCAGTTCAAACGGGTTGGAAGCGTTTTGAGCCACCATCACGGCCCAGGAACCAAACCATAAAATCCATACACAGAACAGGCGCATCATGGGACAAAGGTAAGAAAAGCGGTTCTTGATTTTTAGTTATCGCTTTAATGACTGATTTTAGAGTCAGAATGAAGCACGGCAATAGTTCTTTTATAGTTTTGCGCCGATTTTGCCTCATTAGAGGTATAATAAATCGCCACAAGGGGCACAAAGTCACACTAAGTTTATTTACAAAGAGATGAATATCAATCTATTAAATTTTGCACGACCCTGTGTGATTTTGTGTACTTTGTGGTGATCTGACTTTTAAAGCAGCCACGATAAACCGAAACTTAAGAACAAAGCACATACCCATGAAAATAGACGTAATTCTCGGCCTGCAATGGGGCGACGAGGGCAAAGGCAAAATTGTTGATTACCTGGCGAACGACTACGATATCGTGGCGCGTTTCCAGGGTGGCCCGAACGCGGGGCACACGCTCAAATTCGGCGGCAAAAAATACGTGCTGCACACGGTTCCTTCCGGCATCTTCCGGCCCAATTTGATCAACCTGATCGGAAACGGCGTGGTGCTCGACCCCGTTGTGTTTCAACTGGAACTTCGGGAACTCGAGCAAAGCGATGTCGATTTTAAAAAACGCCTGTTCCTCTCGCGAAAAGCCCATCTGATCATACCCACGCACCGTTGGCTGGATATGGCCAGCGAGGCGCACAAGGGTAAAGCCAAGATCGGATCGACCTTGAAAGGCATCGGTCCGACCTACATGGATAAAACCGGCCGCAATGGCCTGCGGCTCGGCGAAGTGGAAGCGCCGTCGTTCCGGGAGCAATATGAAGCCCTGAAAACCAAACACCTGGAATTGCTTAAGATATATCCTCCGGTGGAATTCGACCTCGAGCAGGCGGAGAAAGACTGGTTCGCCAGTCTCGATACCCTGCGTTTGCTTCCCTTCGTCGACAGCGAGTATTTCATCAACGACGCGCTTTCTGATGGAAAACGCGTCCTGGCTGAAGGTGCGCAAGGCTCGATGCTCGACATCGATTTCGGCACTTATCCGTTTGTCACATCTTCCAATACGATCACGGCGGGGGTGTGTACGGGTCTGGGCGTGGCGCCACAGCGCATCGGGCGGGTGATCGGCATCACCAAGGCATATTGTACCCGCGTCGGCGGCGGGCCCTTTCCCACCGAACTCGACAATGAAACGGGCGAAAAACTCCGGCAGGAAGGTATGGAATTCGGTTCCACCACCGGCCGCGCGCGCCGCTGCGGCTGGATCGACCTGCCCCAGCTCCGATACACCAACCTGCTAAACGGCACCACCGAATTGTGCATAACGAAGATCGACGTGCTCAACACCTTCGCCGAAATTGCGGCAGCCACCCATTACCATTACGATGGAAAAAATCAGGCAAACCTTCCCTTCGACCTCTGCCACACCGACGTGGCGCCAGTGCTGAAGCATTATGCCGGCTGGCAAAGCAGCCTCGATCAGGTAAAATCTTTTGATGATCTGCCACCACAGGCCCGAGCCTTTCTGGAGGATATGGAGAACTACCTCGGCGTGCCGGTTAAGATGGTTTCGACGGGGCCGGAGCGGGAGAAATTGATTGTGCGGTAGGAGGTTTGGAAAAAAGTTTAGGAGGTTTAGAAAAAAGGTTTGAGGGTTTAGAAAAAAGGTTTAGAGGGTTTAGAAGGCTTCGCGCTCAATATTACGCGCGGCCTTCTAAACCCTCTAAACCTTTCTAAACCCTCTAAACCTTTCTAAACCACCTAAACCCCCTAAACCCCCTAAACCTTTCTAAACCCCCTAACCCTCTAAACCTTTCTAAACCCCTTAAAACGGTATATCCTCCTCGTTCATTCTCGACTGTAAAGTCATGCCGCTGGGATTGAAGGGACCTGCAAGCGGCGCGTTCAAGCCGGAAAATGCGGGATCGTCGAGGTTGGTGAATTTGGCAAAGGTGTCGGTGAATTTGACTTTCACGGTATCGGTGGCGCCGTTCCGATGTTTGGCGATGATGATTTCGGCGACGCCTTTCAGGCTTTGGCCGTTTTCGTCTTCCAGGATTCCATAGTACTCCGGCCTGTAGATAAAGCCCACAATATCAGCATCCTGCTCGATGCTGTTATGCACGATAAAATCGTTGGCCACAAAGTTATGGACTCCGGGAACGGTAGCATCGTATACGTCTTCAATGCCAAGCGGGGTAATTGACTTGATCTTATCCCAATAAAGGTTGGAGTCGGCAAAAGCATGCCACATCGCAATCCGGTCGCCAAGCTGCAACGATTCCAGAGCCGTCCATCCTTCCAATTTAAAAAACGGATGGTTTGCACTGGCTTTAATCTTGCGACCGGAGTGGGTTTTAAGTTCAAAAACCTGCTTCCGCCCCGAATAAAACACTTTAGTCATGGCATGGGCGCTTACTTTCAACCCTGCATCCATTGCCATAGTTTGTATTGGGCTCGGCTGTTGGCGTTCCGCCAAAGCCTTGATCGCAATTTGTTTTCCAGCAGCAGCGTCCAAGATCAGGGTATCGCCTGTGAGGCACCCGGATTCCCGTAAATCGCTCAGCTGCGGCCTTTTACTCCCCCCCCGCACCTCCACCGCCCGGCTGAGCTGCGACAGCGCAATAACCGGCACGTTCAATTCCTTGGCCATACCTTTCAGGGCGCGGGAAATGCCGGCAATTTCCTGTTCGCGGTTGGAATTGCGGTTGTTTTCCGAGCCCCCGGTCATGAGCTGGAGGTAGTCGATGATGATCATCTGTATATCGTGCTGCATTTTCAGGCGGCGGCATTTGGCCCGCAGCTCGAAAATATTGATACCCGGGGTGTCATCGATAAATATAGGTACGGAACTCAGGCGCTCCACCGTGCTTTGCAGTTGCTGCCACTCGTAATCTTCCAGTTTATTGCTGCGCATTTTGGAGCCTGCTATTTCAGATTCCATCGAAATCAGGCGCGAAACCAGCTGGGTGCTGGCCATTTCCAATGAAAATAAAGCCACACCTTTCCCGAAATCTTTCGCCGCGTTGAGCGCCACAGCCAATACCATCGAGGTTTTACCCATGCCGGGCCGCGCCGCGATGATGATAAAATCGGAAGGTTGCCAGCCGGAGGTAAGCCGGTCGAGGTCGGTGAAACCCGTGGGTACGCCGGTGAGGCCGTCTGTTTTACCGGCTAATTCTTCAATCTGTTTCAGCACTTTGCCGGACAGGGTGCCCATGCTCTCAAATGTGCGGCTCAAGTTGTTCTGCGTAATGGCAAACAGGCCTTTTTCAGCTTCGTCCAGGAGATCAAATACGTCGGTAGTGTCCTCGTAGGCATCCCGAATGGTGCGGGTACTGACGCTGATCAGTTCGCGCTGGATCTGTTTTTGGGCGATAATGCGTGCATGGTATTCGATGTTGGCGGCCGACGCGACGCGATTGGTCAGCTCAACGAGGTAATATGCGCCGCCCGCCCGGTCGAGGTCGCCGCTTTTGCGCAGCTCTTCGGTCACCGTCAGTAAGTCGACGGGATTAGAGCGTTCGAACAATTTAATGACCGCACGGTAAATATGCTGGTGGGCTTCCAGGTAAAAACTTTCCGGGCGCAGAATGTCCATCACAATGGGCAGCGCTTCCCGGTCCAGCATCAAGGCTCCGAGCACAGCTTCCTCGAGCGGCACAGCCTGTGGCTGTACCTTCCCGAACACGTAATTCGAAAGGCTGTCCCCGGCGCCATTGTTGCGCTGCTGATTGCGCGAGCGGTTGGGCTGGTTACTCTGCGTATTTTTATTGGATTCGTCCATAATAATCGGGTACACTCATTCACTTCACGGCGGCCGGCAAACGTACCTTTAAAATGCCGAAGAAAATATTTACAAACAATCCGTATCGCCAAAAAATGTGGAAAACCCGGACATGCTATGTGGAGAAGTGGTCAAATACGCCAAGTTATCCACATCCCTTTTCGGTTACTCACACTTTTTAGCCAGGGTCGATTGGCAAAAATGCAAATGTCTTAACAAGGTGAAACGTAAGCCCTTATGAAAAGAATTATCTGCCCTTCAAAGTTTACACAGGCTTAACATTGAGCCTTTTTCCTGCTTCAAAACAAAACTTTTCCACTGTTAAAAAGTAATTTAGCAGACCTCTAAAACCTCAAAATTACAATTTTTTGTTTTAAAAAACAAATCCGGTTGTTTCCAAATCATAAAACTTTTTGATTTGATTAATTTTTATAATGCATCACCGTTCTCTCGATAAAACGACCGTATTTTTCATAAATTTGCACAAAACTACAATCGCAGGAACAAGATTGAGATGGAAGCGCCGAAACTTTAAAACAAAAACATAGGAAATATCCCATAAAATTCTTAAGACAGGCAGGCGAAAAATTTAATTACTTGAAAATCAGATATGTTATGGGGGGGGGTAGATGGGTTTAGAGGGTTTAGAGGACTAACGATTACCCACAAAACAGCTTTGATTTCCGATTTCCGATTATCGATTTTTGAAGGAGCGGTATACTAAATGATTGTGCTTGGGCATGGGTGGACCCGATTGATGCTTTAAAAACCAATAATTTCATCTTTTAACACGATCTTTATTGCAAGGCGCTCCTTCAAAAATCGAAAATCGCTAATCGGAAATCAAAAAAACATGGCGATTTTGTGGGTAATCGTTAGGTTTAGGGGGTTAGAGGGTTTAGGGGGGATCAACTAATTGAGTAAACTAATATCCTTTATTATTCCTTTCTCAACCCAAAAGCAGCGTATCCTGTTAAGGCCCTCAGCAGCCTTTGGGGCAATGTGGTTGACTTAAGGCCTCGGAGAGGCCAAACGTTTGTAGCATTCATTGGTAGCCAATATTTCCAGGCCTCGGAGAGGCCAAACGTTTGTTTGGCAACCTGCATATTATTTAAGTCAACGACTTTGCCCTTTGGGGCCGCTAAAAAACGGAAATGACCAGCAGATCGGTTTGAGATGTCACCCGCTCCTGCGTCGCGGATGACACCTCCAACCTTGCGGTTCATTCGGAGCGCAGCGAATCCTGAGCGTTTGGGATGGATACTTGCGGTGACTTTGAGGCGCTTTACGAGAGCCACATTCCGAATGAATTTGGGATTCGCTGCGCTCTATGGAACGGTGTCAAAATAACTTCCCAATTTGATGCCATTCTTTTGCCGTCATCCGTCCCATCTTTTTCGTTAAATAGCGCGGCTATTCGCCTCAAAAGATAGTTGGCTGACGCCAAAATAATTGGCCT
>Ga0335394_10008398_pt1 | contig 11653 bp, 10 predicted proteins | sample MAT03_FD_205741 | JGI IMG/M metagenome (GOLD analysis project Ga0335394, IMG submission 205741) | Freshwater microbial communities from Lake Fryxell liftoff mats and glacier meltwater in Antarctica - MAT-03 (spades assembly) (version 2) ... | reverse complement strand
TCACGCCGGAGTACGACGACTGCACCCGCGTGGCGAGGGAGAATGGGGTCGCTTTATCTTTCGTCTACCAAGCGGTTCGGAATCAAGCCAAAGCCTGACCGTTTCCACCCTTCGAAATGACCTGGATCGGCTCGATTCGCACGATGTACTCGGACCCTATTCGGACCATGCGATGGTACGGTTTTTCTCCGACAGTTCCGGGAACGCCGACGACGATCGACGTAAGCCCGACCATGCACTGTTCGGGCTGCCGAATGTCGTAAACGGTACCGTCGGTGATAAAGAATCGAAACGGCTCGAACGGCCTCTTATCTAACTCTTCGAAGATGTCCGTATAAGTCATGTGCGACGCCCCCTCCGGTTACGATCATTCTCACAAAAGGTTTTACTCAAGCAAGCGAAATTACTGGTTCAACTCGTGCGGCGCGAGCAAATTGAACGGGAAATACGGCACGTTTCGCAAGATCCAGAACACCGCGAGCGCGATCATGATCGGCCAACCGGCTCGACGGGGCATGAGGCTCCGAGCATCCTTCACGCCCCAAACCCAGAACCAACCGGACCGCACGGCCATCACCAGTAAGAAGGGCGAGAAAAGCGCCATGAACGGGTTGTAAGCAAATGCCTGAGCGACTCGACCGTGGATGAGGCTGAACACCGACCGCGTCAGCCCGCAGCCGGGGCAGTGCAAGCCCGTGGTGCGGTGCAGCGTACACTTCGGGTAGAAGCTCTCGTCCGTCGGTGGATACTCGGAGACGAGCGTGAGCGCGAACGCCAGGAGAGCCAAGCCGAGGAGCACGAGCGAGACCCGCACCAAGACCAATCGCCGCCGCGCGGGCACCGGCTGAGCCGCGTCTGTCACTTCCGATTCCTCCGAATCCGGATCACGGTTTCCGATCTTCATTGTAGCACCCGCTGGCCCCTTGACCTTTGCCCGCGTTTTCGTCTCTTTTCAGAACGCCGGAGTATTTTCTCGCCGAGGTCGCCATGCCGACGTCTTCCGAAGTCCGCCAGCAGTTTCTCGACTTTTTCTGCCAGAAGCACGGCCACGCCTTCGTGCCCTCCAGCCCCGTCGTCCCGCACGACGACCCCACCCTGCTCTTCGCCAACGCGGGGATGAACCAGTTCAAGCCGTACTTCCTCGGCATCGAGAAGCCGAAATTCCCCCGCGTGGCGAACACGCAGAAGTGCATCCGCGCCGGCGGCAAGCACAACGACTTGGACGACGTGGGCCGCGATACGTACCACCACACGTTTTTTGAAATGCTCGGCAACTGGAGCTTCGGCGATTACTTCAAAAAGGACGCAATCGCCTGGGCCTGGGAACTGCTCACCGTCGTCTGGAAGCTCGACCCCGAGCGATTGCACGTGACCGTGTTCGAGGGCGACCCCGCGAACGACATCCCCCGCGACGACGAGGCCGCGGACTTCTGGCGAGCCGTGGGCGTGAAGGATTCGCACATCCACCTCGGCAACAAGAAAGACAACTTCTGGGAGATGGGCAGCACCGGCCCCTGCGGCCCCTGCACGGAGATCCACTATGATTCCACGCCCGATAAAAGCGGGGCCAAGCTCGTCAACGCGAGCAGCGATCAGTGCATTGAAATCTGGAATAACGTCTTCATCCAGTTCAACCGCAACGAAGACCAAAGCCTGACCCCCCTTCCCTCCCAGCACGTCGATACGGGAATGGGCTTCGAGCGCATCGTCAAAGTCCTCCAGGGCAAGTCGAGCAACTATGACACGGACGTATTCACGCCGGTCTTCGACGCGATTCGCGAAGTGACGAATGCACCCGCTTACGGCGGCAAACTCGAAGATTTGAAAGACACGGCCTACCGTGTGATCGGGGACCACATCCGCACGCTGACGTTCTCGCTCACGGACGGCGGCGTCCCCTCGAACGACGGCCGCGGCTCGGTCATCCGCAGCGTGCTTCGCCGGGCCGAACTCTTCGGCTGGCTCGCGTTCGGCATTCGCGAACCGTTCTTGCACAAGCTCGTCGCGACCGTAGTCGAGAACTTCGGCGGGCCGTTCCCCGAGTTGAAGTTGAACCCCGAGAAAGTTCGCCAGACGATCTACGCCGAGGAAACGAGCTTCTTGCGGACCGTCGAACGCGGGTTGAAACTCTACGATGCCGCCGCCGAGAGAGCGAAAGCAGCAGGCGGAGTCATCTCCGCAAAGGATGCGTTCGACCTCCACACCGAGCAGGGCTTCTTTCTCGACATCACCAAGAAACTCGCCAGCGACAACGGGCTGTCAGTCGATCAAGTTGGCTACGACAAGCTGTTCGAGGAGTTTCAGGAAATCTCCCGCCAAGGCCGCAAGAAGACCGTCGTGACCGCGGTCAAGGGAACGCTGCCGAACACGGACGACTCGCCGAAGTACGAGACGGCCACGATCACCGCGAAGGTCATCGGCTGGGTGAAGGACAACGAAGTGATTCGCGAAGGCTCCTTCGGCCCCGGCGAGCACGTCGCACTGCTCCTAGACCGCACGAACTTCTACGGCGAACAGGGCGGCCAAGTCGGGGACACGGGGCTCATCCGCACGCAAGAGGGCGCGGATTTCGAAGTCGAAGATTCGCATCGGCTCGGCGAAACGGTGCTGCACGTCGGGACGTTGAGCCAGGGTCGGCTCGCGGTCGGCGATACCGTCGAAGTCGTGCAAACGACGAACCGCCGCATCGACATCATGCGGAACCACACCGCCACGCACTTGCTTAACCTCGGGCTGCGCATGGTCCTCGGCGGAGACGTTCAGCAGAAGGGTTCGCTCGTCGATCCGGACAAAACCCGCTTCGACTTCTCGCACGACAAGCCGCTGTCACCGGAGGAAGTCCGCACAATCGAAGCGTTTGTGAATCAGCGCATCGGCCGCGATCTGCCGGTCACGGCGGTGACGATGCCCTTGGCGGAAGCCAAAAAGGTAGACGGCGTTCGGGCCGTGTTCGGCGAGAAATATCCCGATCCCGTCCGCGTCGTGCTCATCGGGCCGACGACGCCGGAAGCCGCGAACTTCGACGATTCCGTCGAGTTCTGCGGCGGCACGCACCTGCCGCGAACCGGCTCGATCGGCTACTTCCGCATCCTCAATCAAGAGCCCGTCGCGAAGGGCGTTCGCCGCGTCACCGCAGTCACGGGACGAGTCGCGAGCGAAACTCTGCAGAAGACCTTCGGCGTGATCGAAGAGTTGACCGCGAAGTTTCAGTGCAAGCCCGAGGAACTCTCCACCCGCGTCGAAACGTTGCAAGAAGAGTTCAAGAAACTGCAAGCGCAACTCAAGAAGATCCAGGCCGCGGACCTCGCGGGAGTGATCGACAAACTGCTCGACGAGGCGACGGTCATCAACGGCACGAAACTGGTCGTCGGCCAACTGCCACCGGTCGCGGTCGATCAGGTCCGCACGCAGATCGACCGCATTCGCCAGAAGGAGAAGTCCGCCATGATCGCGTTCGGTTCCGCGGACGACGAGGGCAAAGTCTCGCTGTTCATCGCGTTGACGAACGATCTGGTGGCGAAGGGTTTGAAGGCGGGCGAGTTGATCCGCCCCGTCGCCGAGATCGTCGGCGGCAAGGGCGGCGGCAAACCGGACATGGCCCAGGCGGGCGGCAAAGACCCCGCGAAACTCGCCGAGGCCCTCGCCAAAGCGAAAGACCTCGGGCAGAAGGCCCTTTAGCGAGCCTTCATCCCCGCGGCCCGCGTGCGGCGCACGCCCGGCCGGCGCGGGACGCTGATCACGTTCAGCGGATCGGGCTTCACGCCGGATAAGCGCTCCCGCACGGCGTCGGCGTAATCCTCGGAGAGTTCGATCCCGAGGAACTTGCGGTTGAGCCGCTTCGCCACGGCGAGCGTCGTGCCGCTGCCCGCGAAGGGGTCGATCACCAGGTCGCCGGGGTTCGAGGAGACCTTCACGATCCGTTCCAGCACCGCTTCGGGCATCTGGCACGGGTGGTCGGTCCGTTCCTTGAACGTCCCACAGACCCGCGAGACGGACCAGGTATCCATATCCGCCTGGAAGTGCTCCTCGGTCTCCTGCGGCCGCAAGTACCAGGTATCGTCCGGCAGTTTACCCACGGGATTTGCTCGGCGATCCGCGTAAGTCGTTTGCCGGGCCGAGGGCACTCGCACGCCGTCCGGGTGGAAGGTGAAGTTCTTCGGATCGGCGACGTAATAGAAGATGTGCGCGTGGCTGCGGTTGAACTTCTTCGTGCAGTTCACGCCGAAGGTGTAATGCCAGACGATCCAGTTCCGCATCGTGAAGCCGAGTTCGTCGAGCCGGACTTTGATCTCCGCAGCGTACTCGTCGCCGATGGCCACGTAGAACGACCCGTTCGGCTTCAACACTCGCTTGACGGCTTTCAACCACAGGCCGGTCCAGTCCAAATAGTCGGCCTTCGCCTTGCGGTCGTCGTACTGGTCGTACTCGTAGCCGATGTTGAAGGGCGGATCGGCGAACGCCAGGTCGGCGCACCCTTCGGGCATCTCGTTGAGGCGTTCGAGGCAGTCTCCCGTGCGGACTTCGTTCCAGATCATGGCCCACCTTGGCGTCGGTTGGAAAAAGCGTTCTCTTCGATAAACACTACTATTACCGTGCAGCTCGCGCAAGCGCAAGCTGAGGATTATTCCGATTTTCCGATTGCTATCCTCGCAGCGGTAAAATTGGAAGGTGAAGGAACGGCGTGCTCGGCTCGGTTGGACTGGCATCGTCCGCGGAAAGTGGGTAAGTTCCCCGCGAATCCGCGGACCGCGTTACGGAAGTTGGGAATGCTGCAACACCTGAAAGCCGTTTGGATGTTCCGGTACTTCTGGATGTCCCTGGTCCGCATGGACCTGCGGACCCGCTACCGACGGTCGGTGCTCGGCATCTTCTGGTCGCTCTTGCAGCCGATCGCCATGAGCGGGATCATGTGCGTCGTGTTCAGCCGGCTCTTCGAAATGACCAAGGAAGTTCCGGGCTACCCCGCACCGTGGGCCGCTTACGCGGCGTTCTTGCTTCCCGGAATGGCGGTGTGGGAGTTCATCCGAAACTCGGCCGGCATCGGCTGCAACGCGCTCATTCACAACGAGGCCTACATCCGCCAGTGTCCGTTGCCCTACGGAATTTACCCGCTGCGAACCGTGATGGGTACGGCGATCCACTTCATGCTTTCCATGCTCGTGATCGTGACGCTCGTCTGCCTGCTGCGGCAGTCGTTCGAGCCGCTGACGATGCTGTGGGCCGTGCTGCCGATGTTCGTTTTGCTCTTCCTGTTCTGCTGGGCCGTGGCCACGCTCACGGCTTTTGCGACGGTGTACTTCCACGACACGACGCACCTGGTCGAAGTCGGAGGGCAACTGTTCTTCTTCATGACGCCGATCATTTACGAGAGCGAAAAGCTGGGCAACGCGGCCTGGCTCGCCGAGATCAACCCCGTCGTGGTTTACCTGAACGTCATTCGCGATCCGCTTTGGAAGTGCGAACTGCCGCCGATGGAGCAGTACTTCGCCGCGTTCGGGCTCACCGCGGTCGCCGTCGGCCTCGCCTGCGGGACCATCGGCTGGCTGCAAAAGCGGGTCATCTTCCAGCTTTGAGCCGTAAGATTGCGGAACGGGCGACCCATACTCACGACGGACCGGGCGATGGCCAAGATCGAACTCAACGACGTCAGCCTCACCTTCAACATCCGCCAGCACCGGCGGGTGACGCTGAAGGAGTACTTGCTGAAGGGGCTCTTCCTGCAAGCCCGCAATCCGGTAATTGCGGTTCACGCCTTGAGCCACATCGACCTCTCCGCCCAAGACGGCGACCGCGTCGGCATCATCGGCCACAACGGGGCGGGCAAGAGCACCTTGCTCAAGCTCCTGGCCGGTGTTTACCCGCCGACCTCCGGGCAGGCAACCATTGAAGGCCGCATTTGCTCGCTCTTCGATATAACTCTCGGCTTCGAAAGCGAGGCGAGCGGGTGGGACAACATCCGCTTCCGTTCGTACCTCCTCGGCGAGACGCCCAAGAGCATCAAGCGGAAGATCCACGAGATCGCCGAGTTCAGCGAACTCGGCGAGTTCCTCGACGTTCCCGTGCGGTACTACTCGACCGGGATGTTGGTTCGCCTGGCTTTTTCGATCTCCACGGCCGTGGAACCGGAAGTGCTCCTGATCGACGAAATCCTCTCCGCGGGCGACCTCTCGTTCCAACTGAAGGCCCGCGAGCGGATGAAGTCCATGATGACCTCGGCCCGGCTCATGGCCCTGGTCACGCACGAAACCTCGACGGTCGAGCTACTCTGCAATAAGTGCATCTGGCTCCAACACGGAGCGGTGATGATGCAGGGCCGGCCCGAAGACGTGGTGGCCGCGTACACGCAGAATGCCGTCGCGAATCACCCCGTCGCGGAAGTCGAGCCGCCCTCGGTTGCGGATACCGTTCCGATGCACGACCCCGCCCGGGCCGCCGCCTGATCCGAGCGGGAGGCCCGTGGACGATTTGCCCGTCAGCATCCTCATCGTGAACTACAACGGGGCCCGCCACCTTGATGCGTGCCTACGGGCGCTCGAAGTTCAAACCCTCCCCCGCTACCGCTTCGAAGTGATCGTCGTCGATAACTCGTCGAAGGATGATTCGCTCGCCATCCTCCGTGAACGATTCCCTTGGGTCCGCTCAGTGCCACTGAAGCAGAACACGGGCTTCGCCGAGGGAAACAACATCGCCGCACAGTACGCCCACGGGCGAACTCTGGTGCTCTTGAACAACGACACGATCGCCGATCCGCACTGGCTCGAAGAACTCTTACATGCCCTTTCCCCCGACGGACGCGCAGCGTCGAAACTGGTCTTCGCGCACGACCCCACCCTTCTGAACAGTACGGGCTTATTCCTTCTCCGCGATGGCCGCGGCATGGACCGCGGGTTTCGCCAGCGAGATCGCGGGCAGTACGAACGCACTCAAGAAGTCTTCGCGGGCTGCGGCGCCGCCCTCGCCCTGCCCGCTCCGCCGCCGGGAGAACCGCTCCTCGATCCGCGGTATTTCGTCTACTACGAAGACCTCGATGCCCAGTGGCGAAAGCGCCTCGCCGGGCACGGCCCGAACTACGCGCCGCGGTCGCTCATCCGCCACGTCCACGGCGCCGCAGCGGGGGACGAATCGCCGCTGTTCTGGTTCTACGTCGAGCGCAACCGGGCGCTGACGAGCTTGCGAAACGGCGACCCGTTTCTGGCCGTTTACTCCGCCCTCGGACTCGGAGCGAAAGCCGTTCAAGCCGTGCTGCGAGCCTCACTGGGAGCCAAGGGACCGAAGGGCCGCTGGCCGGTCGCGAACGCGGTGGTGCGGGCACTCGGTTCTTACCTGTGGCACGCGCCGCGCGTGCTGGTCGAGCGTTTCGACGTTCGCTCGGTTCCCCTTCGCAGGAGGCATTAACCTTGCGAGTCGTCATCAACGGCCTCGCGGCCTTGAAGCCGAAAACGGGCGTCGGCCACCACGTCGCCAATTTGGCGCAATCGCTCGTTGAACAATTTCCTAGCGACCAGTTTGCGCTTTACCCCGGCGAACGACTCGGCAGGTACGTGCGGAAGTTCCAGTCGAAACCATCGGCAAATCGCGGCGCGAACGGCTCGCATTCGACAGTGAAAGCCCGACTCAAAGACTCCGCCAAATCGGCCGCCAAGCTGGCGAGTGCGCTGCACTTCGCACTCTATTCCCGAGCGTTCGGGTTCGACCTTTATCACGAACCGAACTTCGTTCCGTTCCCGAGTTCGCTGCCGACGGTCGTCACGGTTCACGACCTCTCCGTGGTCCGCTACCCGCAATGGCACCCCGCGGACCGCGTGAAGGTCCACGAGCGGCACTTTCAAAAGGGGCTCGCCCGCGCCGCCCACGTCATCGTCGTTTCGGAAGCCGTGCGAACGGAATTGATCGAAGAAACCGGCATCGCTCCGGACCGCGTGACGGCGATCTACAACGGCATCGACCCCGCGTTCCGGCCGATGACCGCGGACGAGACCGCACCCGTAAAAGCGGCCCTCGGCTTACCCGCAAAGTACTTCCTCTGCGTGGGAACAATCGAGCCCCGAAAGAACGTCGGCACTGCGATGCGGGCGTTCTGCGATTTGCCGAGCGAGGTCCGTGAGACGTGCCCGCTCGCCCTCGTCGGCCCGTGGGGTTGGAAGTCCGAAGCGGACCGCGAGTTCTACGAAACGATCGGCAAAGCCAAGGGCGTTCGCCACCTCGGCTACGTTTCCGATTCGCAAATGCCGGCCCTCTTCGCGGGGGCCACGGGGCTCGTGTACCCCACGTTTTACGAGGGTTTCGGTCTCCCTCCGGTCGAGATGCTCGCCGCCGGTGGCCGCGTACTCGCTTCGACCGCGACGGTCTTGCGCGAAGTCTGCGGACCGCACGCGGAGTATTTGAAGCCCGAAGATGTGGTCGCGTGGCGCGTTGGAATGAAACGCTTGGCGACGGAAACGGTGTTCGAAAGCCGGAGCGCCGCCGTGGCCCACGCGGGCAAGTTCACCTGGACGCGGGCCGCGGTCGAAACGATGCAGGTCTATCGAAAAGTCTCAACCATTTCGAAGTAGAAACGCGAACGACACCGCATTGAACAACCCGTGCATAACGACCGGACCGAGAATCGACCCGGAGCGAATCGCCACATACCCGAGGGCCAAGCCGAGGAAGAACAGCGGAATCGGCGTCGGCCAGATCGCCGCGTGGACCGCTCCGAAGAGCGCTGCACTGCCGTAAATCGCACTCGTCGTCCGGACCGGAAAGGTCGGACTAGACCGCCCGATTCGTTGAATTGCATAGAGCCCGAGCCCGAAGGCGACTGCCAAGCCGAGCGGTGCCATCTCGACGGAACTCGACGGCATCAGCAACGCCACTCCCGCGAACGCCACGAGAATCCACGGCCGATACCACCGCCCCGCAGCCCAGCGGACGAGTAGTCCGCGGAAGAGGATCTCTTCCATCAGCGGCGTAAAAACGCAGACGACGACGCCGAACAGCGCTTGGTCGAACAGCGTCGCTCCCGGCCCCGTTTCCGTGAGGGGGTGTTCTTGCTTCGGCCCGCCGGTCAGTTGAACGAGCAGGAGCGTGAGGAAGTAAATCGCAATGACGACCGGTGTCGAAATCCACCATGCGGCGACCGCGAACGCAACGCGGCCGGGCCAGAGACGAGGTTCCAACTTCGGCGATTGGGTTCGCAGGAACTGAGGAATCGCTTGAAAAGCGACGAGCAAAACGGGGGCAAAAAACAGGCTCACCCAAAGCTGGCGGACCACGCGGAACTGGTCGGTCGCAGGCTCATCCGGTCCGTAAATCGCGACGTAGAAGCCGAGTGCATCGAGAACGTTCGGCCCGACCATCATCGTCGTGTAGTAGACGCCGAAGAGAAAGAGAATCTCCGCCCCTTGGAATCGCGAGGCATACGCTCGCCACAGCGGGAGGAACGAGCCGCCGAAGGATCGATTGACGAAGGCCAACACCAAGCCGAGCGGCACCGCGAGCCCGGCGACGACCGCCCCGGCGATGGCCATGCCTCCGAGTTGTTCGAACGGATCGGCGGGCACGGCGGACTCCGGGGATGGTCGGGCTTCGAACGAGGTCTAGGATAGTGCCACCATGCCGAATATTCTCGAACGGATCGTCGAAACGAAGCTGCGGGAAATCGCCGCGAACCGCAATCGCATTTCGGACGGAGACCTCGAACGCCGTCTCGAATCGAGTTCGCCGCCGCGGGGGTTCATCGCCGCGCTGCGGGTGCCGGGCGAAGTCCGCGTCATCGCGGAAGTGAAAAAAGCGTCCCCGTCCGCGGGTGTGATCCGGGCGGATTTCGATCCCGTGGCCATTGCGAAAAGTTACGAAGCGAACGGGGCCGCGTGCCTGAGCGTGCTCACGGACGAATCGTACTTTCAGGGCAAACTCGATGATTTGCGATCCGCACGAGCCGCGGTGCGGTGCCCGGTGTTGCGGAAGGACTTCATGCTCGACCGGTATCAACTGCTCGAAGCCCGCGAGGCGGGGGCGGACGCGGCCCTCCTGATCGCGGAGATTTTGCCCGGGGAGCGTCTGAAAGAACTGTTCCGCGAAGCGGTGGCCCTCGGGCTCGACGCACTGGTCGAACTCCACGACGCCGAGGAGTTGCCTCGGGTGCTCGATTGCGGGGCGACGCTCGTGGGCGTGAACAACCGCGACCTGCGGACCTTTCAAACGCGGCTCGAGCACACGCTGGACTTGATGCCGAGGTTTCCGAAGGGCGTGACCGTCGTCAGCGAAAGCGGCATTCGCACGCCCGCGGATGTCGAACGGTTGCGCGAAGCCGGAGTCGGTGCGATCCTCGTGGGCGAGTCGCTCATGCGGCAACCCGATGTCGGAGCGGCCCTGCGAACGCTACGCGGCGGGTAACTCGCCGCGGTCGCCGTAGCGCACCAGCCGCCAGCCGCACCAGGCCCAGAGACTGAGAAGTAGGACCGTATCCCAGGGCGTATTGAGGGACGAAGCGCCCGCATAATTCTTCAGCCAATTCTCGATCGCGAACAAGAGCCCGACGACGAAGAGTGGGAACCGCACTGCGGGCCACGCGATGCCGCGGCGGAGCACAATTCTTGGGTCCGCGAACAAAATCGCCAGTGGCACGAGCGCGAGCACGGCATCGTAAAAGATGAATCGGTAGCAGGTGAGGTACGCCCCCAACGAGAGGAACCCGGCCCCGAGGCCCGTGCGGAATCGGCGGTCGCCGCGCAAGTGGCAGGTGCCGACTGTGAGCGTGAACACGACGAGCCAGAAGGCCCACCCGATCTGCGACGCTCGGGGATTCGTTCGGTCCGGCTCGGGCAATCTGAAATCGACCATTGCTCGCCGCGGAATCCCACCGAGATCGCGGCTCAGGTGAATCCAGTTCTCGTTGACTTCGTAAGTGGCGGACGCTTCCTTGCCGACGGCGAGCCACTCGAACCACGTCTCGATTCCCACCACGGGGAGCGTCGCCACGCACATCCCGCCGCCGACGAGGACCATCGCACCGCAGAACCGCCATCGACGTTGGAGCAGGGGCAGGAGAAAGAAGGCCGCGCCCCAAACGGGTTTGAACGCGAGCACGCCCCAGATTGCACCGCCGAGCGAATCTCTCGAACGGACCGCGAAAGCCCATCCCCACGCGAGAATCGCCAAGGTCAAAACGTGATTCTGCCCGAGTTGCAACCCCGCTTGATAACCGGGGAACAGCATCACGGCCAAGGTGGCGAGCGGCCACGCGATGCGGCCGCGGGTGATCGCACTGAGCCCGCGGCCGGCGACGAACGTGAGCAAAATCGAAAGGATTTGAAACGTGCGGTACGCGCTCCTCGGTTCCGGATCGAGCGCGACCGGGGCATAAAGGAAGGCGTGAATGGGCGGGTACAGCGGACCACCGACCGCGGGGCGTTCCAGTTCGGCGATCACTTCGAGCGTCAGCCGTTTCTTGGCCAGGTCCGCGAAGAGCGCTTTGGCGAACGGGTTCGGCACCAAAGCATCTTGAAGGAACTGCACGCCCACCGCGACCGCGGCATCTTTCCAGCGCGGGGAGTCGTCCCCCATGAACCAGTACATCATCTGCTCGGCATCGTGCCGGATTTCCTTCGGCCCGCGGTCCGCGTCGCGGAGGTGCTTGGGGAAAGCGTTCTTGCGACGGTCGGGCGGTTCG
>Ga0335394_10008396_pt1 | contig 11653 bp, 9 predicted proteins | sample MAT03_FD_205741 | JGI IMG/M metagenome (GOLD analysis project Ga0335394, IMG submission 205741) | Freshwater microbial communities from Lake Fryxell liftoff mats and glacier meltwater in Antarctica - MAT-03 (spades assembly) (version 2) ... | reverse complement strand
CAGAATAAGGTGTTACGCCCAGCAAATTGGTACGTAGAATTCAAGGCGGTACTGCCTTAGCGCGTTTAGCGGATTGTCATAGACGCAACACATTGACGTTGTGGTACTCCAGAACGTTAATGTGAACGGTCTTGACAATCTGCAGCGCCCAAACCGTTATCTATCCCCCAAACGCAAAAAGCGTTTTGGGGTTGCCCTGTGGCGAACGGAACTGCATTATATTTTCTTCATCAAAAATTCGTAAATCATCAAGCGTGTCTAATGCAATTCCGGACGTATGATTATCTTGCGTCCTAATGGAAATTCTATCTGCAGTAAAAGCATTACAGATAGGAACTGCTAACGAAATTAGGACGCGGCATTACCCCCCCCAAGTGTTACCCCAAGAATACGCTACGATAAAATCAACAGTAACATTGACTATTGACACTACAATAGAGTATGTGTTATCTTAGCGTAATCGGCAAACTGATATTCTAAGATAACGGATAAAAACAACTATGCTACATGCAACGTGTTCATTTTGCGGTAGAACTTATGGATCAAGGCGCATCCATGAAACTGCCAATTACTGTTCGTCAACTTGCAAGCAAAAAGCCTACCGTGTGCGAAAATTGCAATTGAAAAAAGCCAAGCAGGGTACATATACAATGAAGGCACGTGCAACGGTAAACCGATTATCTGATAGGTATGGGATTACTGTGGCTTATATGTTTGAACAGATTTTTTTGGAACATGGCGGGCAAGCGTTAGAGTTGACGATAGCGATTGCGGAACTTATTGACTGGGATGCTCCTGAATGACAAAAATCTATTTAGCGGTATTCAAGAATAACAACAGATACGACATTGAACAGTTCCCATTATCTGAGTTCTCAGATTATTGGGGACGTAGATTGTACAAACTGTTGGGCGTTGAGACTGTAGAAAATACGGAATACGCGATTTATGTGTATTCCGTAGAACAAAGTGAATATAGTCCAAATGAGACTGCCTATATCGCGAGAAATTTTCATGCTGGTAATGTAATCAAGTTCAAGTTAAAGGATGATCCAAAATGACCGAACACAACGTAAACGATTTAGCGCTAAGCTATAACAACCTAATCAATCTATATTCTGACTTACGTGCAGCACACGAAAAAATGGAATTAGAACTTGAACAGTCAAAAACCCTCATTGTTGCAATTAGTAAATCAAATGATAGGGAAAGAACCAACAGTTTTTCCCTACAACGTGAAAACTTGAAGCTGCACAGAAAAGTAGAATGCTATGAAGAAATAACAAAAGCATATTGTTTTTTCACTGAATGTTCTGCAGCGTTAGGTGACATTTTGGATAGCCATGATGATGATTATTCTAATGATGATTACGTGCAGACTGCGCGCGATAGGCTGATATTATTGTTTCATATTACATTGAAGTCGATAATTGACGGAAGTAGCCAATTGGATGCACGGTCATCCATTGATCCTATGGATACCGCTAGTTTTCGCCCAGCTAGCAATGTGGATGATATTCCGTTCTGATTTATAGGATAGGATATATTATGACCAACGAAATTAGGAAGTATACAGAAATAAGGGTTGTTGGCCCCATATCCGTTAGCAGTTCTGGCGGCTATTACGCAAATTTACGCTATAGATGCAACGGAAAATACAAATTGATAAATATTCACCTAAATTCAGGCGCAATGTTTCGGGTGTTTACCGTTGATCTGAAATTCCCACTATATTTTCAAGTTGCAGTTCGTCAATCCGTTTACGAACTGCTAGGCAACCCAAAAACACGTTTTTATGAAACGGATAGATATGGTAATGAGCGTTATGATGACCTACGTTACTATGATGCCGAATACGTAAAATCGTTAATGTTAAACGTATGGGGTTAGCGTTCTGATTTTCTTCTCTTGACCTAATTAGCACAAGTCATAAGACTTGTGCCTTAGTTTTTGTATTTTTTGGGTACTTTTAAGGGGAAACCATGAAAAAAATGGCCGAAAAAATAGACGAAAAACCACACGAAAAATGTACCTATAATGCGCCCATAATCTGCTATAAAAAAACAGTCTGTGGGGATGAAAGTTGGGTGCTTATTCAAGCATGTTGTAATCACTGGGATTGTGTGAGGTGCGGAATAGTTAGGGCAAAACAAGAATACTGGAAAATCGTCAATGGCGCTGCAGCGCTATCTCACTGGCGACACGAATTGTTTTTTTTAACTGTGACTTGCAGGGGAGGTAACCTCACAAAATCTGAGAGTGAGGAGGGTTATCTAGAATGGACGGATAGACTAAACACGTCTATGAGAAACCACGCCAGTTCTAAAAATATCTATTGGTCATATGTAGCAGTCACAGAACGTCAAAAGCGCGGTATGCCACACTCCCATTACATCACCACATTTTGCCCTATAGACGGAATAAACGTAACGCTAGGCATGAACACTACCATACGTTCTGAGTGGTTACAGAACGCCATAATCCGTTCAGGATTAGGCCATATTTATGATCTCAATAAAATCCGTAGTGCTGCAGCAGTTTCGCGGTACGTTGCGAAGTATTTGTTTAAAGAGAGTTTACATACAGAATGGCCTAAGGGTTGGAAACGCGTCCGATACTCAAACAGTTGGCCAAAAACCGAATATGAGGGTAAATCAACTGAAGCGTTTGCAATCGTAAAAAAAGAAGACTGGGTACGCCTGAAAAAAATAGCATATGATGGGGAAAGAGTTTCTACATCAGATAAAATAATCCACACAATGGCGCAAAATCGTGGTTATTCGGTTTCGTTGCGAGAAGTAAATATTGTCTAGCTAGACGGGTTGACAAATGTATTATAAAAATATATGATTGTGTACACAATCAAAAAAAATGGAGTTTGGGTATGGATAGACAAGTGTTGGCATGGTTTGAAGAAAATTCAGGTAGGGCATTAACCCTGAATGAAATTGCGAGTGGTATCAATTTCCGTATTTCGGATATTGCCTTACTCAACAGTGTCACAACGTTAGTTAAATCGGGCGCAATTAAGCGCGAAATTTCAGAAGTTGACGGAAGACGGGTAACAAAATTCGTGTATGGGGGAAATAACTAATGGTTCCTAGTCGTATGGTTGCGACCCTCATTGACGAGAAGGGTTCAAGTTCTAACGTTAGCCTGAACGTTGTTTTGCCTTCTTCCATTACAATGACAAACGTCCAAGAAATTGGTGAACGTTGGGCAGAAGATTTAGACAACGTGACAGGTTGCCAAATTGTGGCAGTTGCTATGATGTATGAAGTTGACCTGACGGATCCAGGCCTAAGCCTGAAAAATTCCCCTGACAATGGTTCAGACATTGAAGAAGGTGCGCGTTTTTCGTTTGGTACACCGTCCGGTTTCGTCACAGAATTCCGTATCCCCGGATTTTTGGAAAGTCTCATCAATGCGGGGACGCGTACGGTCAATATTCTTGCTCCCGCTGTAGTTGAGATTTTGACGGACGTTATTTCAGGTATCGGATATGGGCTTGGCGTAGACGTTGATCCGTCCGACAATCGTGGTGAGGATATTTCTCGTTTGCAATCCGCAGTTGAGCAATTTGTTCGTAGCCGCGTCCGTAGGTTCTAACGGAATTGTTTCCGTTAAAGCGCGAACAATCGCGTAACTTCCACTTCGCATGGCAAGCGCGCGCAAACGCACTACTTGCCCCTGAAGTAGATATATTTGACGAACCTGCCCGTTGTGTGGAAATAAACGCACAATGGGCAGGTTTTGTTATTGGCGCAATCTCTATTTTATCCGAAGTAGATGTATGGGCGGGCGATAGTGCCGAAGTTTTTCGCGCACTACAACAAATTGCCAAACTGCAGGATAGTTTATCGAGTGAATGTATGCCGAGAATTGAAAATATTCGCATTCAAAACTGTGTTTTACAAATGTTGGTCAATGATATTTGGCTAAACGTAGGCGCGTTGGATTTATGTGCTGTTCAGGGTATTCAGGGTGAGAGGGGTGAAGTAGGCCAAGTAGGGCCCGTAGGCGCTAACGGCCAAAATGGTGCTAACGGTACTAACGGTACTAACGGTAATAATGGTAGTAATGGCTTAACGGGTGCTGTAATGTTAGCCGCTTATGTCGGTCAAATTATTAGTTTTCCACGTGGAACATGCCCTACTGGAGCGTTACCCTGTGACGGCGGTACGTACCTAAAATCTACCTATCCAGACTTATGGGCTAGTGGGCGGGTAATCGAAGATACCGCCACAACGTTCAAAGTACCCGATTATAGATCACGTGGTTTAATCGGCAATGGTATCGGTTCTGGACTATCAGAACGCGTGTTGGGTACTTCTGGGGGGTTTGAGAACCATACGTTAGGCCTTACCCAAATTCCTAATCATAATCATTTTAGAAATACACGCCAGCTTAATGAGCCACTACCTACTCTTGTTGCGGGTAACGTTTCGGTAGCTTTAGAAGGAAACGAAACGGGTTACGGATATACTTGGAACATTGCTACACCTAGCGCATCCAATTTTTTTGGTCTTAATCCGGTTTTTCTAACTGGGGGGGTAACTGTGAGTGGTGGGTTACCCCACAACAACATGCAACCCTATTCTGTAGTTCACTGGTGCATCATTTCAGAACTACCTACCCTACCTGCTGGCGCAACGGGTCCGAGTGGTTTGAATGGTATTAATGGCCTGAACGCGGTAGGTTTGAGCGGCTCTAATGGCACAAACGGCTTGGACGCAGACTGTGACGGGTGCGAAACTGATGAAGAGCGTGAAAACACGGTAGAAATTAGTGCGGATGCAGTAGCTTGCAATGTCGCTACTGGATTAGGCGCATATTTGACCGAAAAATATGGCGATACATTAGTTTTTGCTAAGGCAGGGTTTGAACGTTTGGACACTGTTCTAGACGTTGTTGGGGATTTAGTAGATGCTTTTCCGGTTATCGGCGGGGTTATCGAGAGTGTTAAAAATTTCATCTCTAATCTGGCAGAAAGTAATATCGCTAATTTAACTGCCTTGAATGATTTAGTTTTCAGGGAAAAAGTACAGTGTAAATTGTACTGCCTACTAAAATCCGAAACCGGACAACTGAACCAACAGACATTAAACTCTGTGATAGGCCGTCTTGCGGACGCTATGCTATTTCAAGCTCCTGCCTTTACGTTGTTCTTACTTGCATCCGACAAAGCGGATTTAATGAGACGTGCAGCGATTTATCAGGATCAGGTTGCAAACTGTTCATTATGTGACTTGTGTGAAGACGAAGACGACATACCCCCATTTCAGATTGTTTCTGGAGTGCCTAACACAGTTATCGAATATTTAGGGTTCTCTCGCTGGCGTGTTCGAGCGGCACTATTAACCCCTAATTTGGCACAACTGGAATTTAACGCCACAAACAACGTTTGCTTCAAAATATCGGATTTTGTATTATTCAATACAACTAATTCGTTCACACAATCTACCCATCAGATATGTAACTTCACTAACGTTTCTGGATTACCGCCAAACAATGCCCAAATTCGCTTAAATAAGCAGAATAAGGTGTTACGCCCAGCAAATTGGTACGTAGAATTCAAGGCGGTACTGCCTTAGCGCGTTTAGCGGATTGTCATAGACGCAACACATTGACGTTGTGGTACTCCAGAACGTTAATGTGAACGGTCTTGACAATCTGCAGCGCCCAAACCGTTATCTATCCCCCAAACGCAAAAAGCGTTTTGGGGTTGCCCTGTGGCGAACGGAACTGCATTATATTTTCTTCATCAAAAATTCGTAAATCATCAAGCGTGTCTAATGCAATTCCGGACGTATGATTATCTTGCGTCCTAATGGAAATTCTATCTGCAGTAAAAGCATTACAGATAGGAACTGCTAACGAAATTAGGACGCGGCATTACCCCCCCCAAGTGTTACCCCAAGAATACGCTACGATAAAATCAACAGTAACATTGACTATTGACACTACAATAGAGTATGTGTTATCTTAGCGTAATCGGCAAACTGATATTCTAAGATAACGGATAAAAACAACTATGCTACATGCAACGTGTTCATTTTGCGGTAGAACTTATGGATCAAGGCGCATCCATGAAACTGCCAATTACTGTTCGTCAACTTGCAAGCAAAAAGCCTACCGTGTGCGAAAATTGCAATTGAAAAAAGCCAAGCAGGGTACATATACAATGAAGGCACGTGCAACGGTAAACCGATTATCTGATAGGTATGGGATTACTGTGGCTTATATGTTTGAACAGATTTTTTTGGAACATGGCGGGCAAGCGTTAGAGTTGACGATAGCGATTGCGGAACTTATTGACTGGGATGCTCCTGAATGACAAAAATCTATTTAGCGGTATTCAAGAATAACAACAGATACGACATTGAACAGTTCCCATTATCTGAGTTCTCAGATTATTGGGGACGTAGATTGTACAAACTGTTGGGCGTTGAGACTGTAGAAAATACGGAATACGCGATTTATGTGTATTCCGTAGAACAAAGTGAATATAGTCCAAATGAGACTGCCTATATCGCGAGAAATTTTCATGCTGGTAATGTAATCAAGTTCAAGTTAAAGGATGATCCAAAATGACCGAACACAACGTAAACGATTTAGCGCTAAGCTATAACAACCTAATCAATCTATATTCTGACTTACGTGCAGCACACGAAAAAATGGAATTAGAACTTGAACAGTCAAAAACCCTCATTGTTGCAATTAGTAAATCAAATGATAGGGAAAGAACCAACAGTTTTTCCCTACAACGTGAAAACTTGAAGCTGCACAGAAAAGTAGAATGCTATGAAGAAATAACAAAAGCATATTGTTTTTTCACTGAATGTTCTGCAGCGTTAGGTGACATTTTGGATAGCCATGATGATGATTATTCTAATGATGATTACGTGCAGACTGCGCGCGATAGGCTGATATTATTGTTTCATATTACATTGAAGTCGATAATTGACGGAAGTAGCCAATTGGATGCACGGTCATCCATTGATCCTATGGATACCGCTAGTTTTCGCCCAGCTAGCAATGTGGATGATATTCCGTTCTGATTTATAGGATAGGATATATTATGACCAACGAAATTAGGAAGTATACAGAAATAAGGGTTGTTGGCCCCATATCCGTTAGCAGTTCTGGCGGCTATTACGCAAATTTACGCTATAGATGCAACGGAAAATACAAATTGATAAATATTCACCTAAATTCAGGCGCAATGTTTCGGGTGTTTACCGTTGATCTGAAATTCCCACTATATTTTCAAGTTGCAGTTCGTCAATCCGTTTACGAACTGCTAGGCAACCCAAAAACACGTTTTTATGAAACGGATAGATATGGTAATGAGCGTTATGATGACCTACGTTACTATGATGCCGAATACGTAAAATCGTTAATGTTAAACGTATGGGGTTAGCGTTCTGATTTTCTTCTCTTGACCTAATTAGCACAAGTCATAAGACTTGTGCCTTAGTTTTTGTATTTTTTGGGTACTTTTAAGGGGAAACCATGAAAAAAATGGCCGAAAAAATAGACGAAAAACCACACGAAAAATGTACCTATAATGCGCCCATAATCTGCTATAAAAAAACAGTCTGTGGGGATGAAAGTTGGGTGCTTATTCAAGCATGTTGTAATCACTGGGATTGTGTGAGGTGCGGAATAGTTAGGGCAAAACAAGAATACTGGAAAATCGTCAATGGCGCTGCAGCGCTATCTCACTGGCGACACGAATTGTTTTTTTTAACTGTGACTTGCAGGGGAGGTAACCTCACAAAATCTGAGAGTGAGGAGGGTTATCTAGAATGGACGGATAGACTAAACACGTCTATGAGAAACCACGCCAGTTCTAAAAATATCTATTGGTCATATGTAGCAGTCACAGAACGTCAAAAGCGCGGTATGCCACACTCCCATTACATCACCACATTTTGCCCTATAGACGGAATAAACGTAACGCTAGGCATGAACACTACCATACGTTCTGAGTGGTTACAGAACGCCATAATCCGTTCAGGATTAGGCCATATTTATGATCTCAATAAAATCCGTAGTGCTGCAGCAGTTTCGCGGTACGTTGCGAAGTATTTGTTTAAAGAGAGTTTACATACAGAATGGCCTAAGGGTTGGAAACGCGTCCGATACTCAAACAGTTGGCCAAAAACCGAATATGAGGGTAAATCAACTGAAGCGTTTGCAATCGTAAAAAAAGAAGACTGGGTACGCCTGAAAAAAATAGCATATGATGGGGAAAGAGTTTCTACATCAGATAAAATAATCCACACAATGGCGCAAAATCGTGGTTATTCGGTTTCGTTGCGAGAAGTAAATATTGTCTAGCTAGACGGGTTGACAAATGTATTATAAAAATATATGATTGTGTACACAATCAAAAAAAATGGAGTTTGGGTATGGATAGACAAGTGTTGGCATGGTTTGAAGAAAATTCAGGTAGGGCATTAACCCTGAATGAAATTGCGAGTGGTATCAATTTCCGTATTTCGGATATTGCCTTACTCAACAGTGTCACAACGTTAGTTAAATCGGGCGCAATTAAGCGCGAAATTTCAGAAGTTGACGGAAGACGGGTAACAAAATTCGTGTATGGGGGAAATAACTAATGGTTCCTAGTCGTATGGTTGCGACCCTCATTGACGAGAAGGGTTCAAGTTCTAACGTTAGCCTGAACGTTGTTTTGCCTTCTTCCATTACAATGACAAACGTCCAAGAAATTGGTGAACGTTGGGCAGAAGATTTAGACAACGTGACAGGTTGCCAAATTGTGGCAGTTGCTATGATGTATGAAGTTGACCTGACGGATCCAGGCCTAAGCCTGAAAAATTCCCCTGACAATGGTTCAGACATTGAAGAAGGTGCGCGTTTTTCGTTTGGTACACCGTCCGGTTTCGTCACAGAATTCCGTATCCCCGGATTTTTGGAAAGTCTCATCAATGCGGGGACGCGTACGGTCAATATTCTTGCTCCCGCTGTAGTTGAGATTTTGACGGACGTTATTTCAGGTATCGGATATGGGCTTGGCGTAGACGTTGATCCGTCCGACAATCGTGGTGAGGATATTTCTCGTTTGCAATCCGCAGTTGAGCAATTTGTTCGTAGCCGCGTCCGTAGGTTCTAACGGAATTGTTTCCGTTAAAGCGCGAACAATCGCGTAACTTCCACTTCGCATGGCAAGCGCGCGCAAACGCACTACTTGCCCCTGAAGTAGATATATTTGACGAACCTGCCCGTTGTGTGGAAATAAACGCACAATGGGCAGGTTTTGTTATTGGCGCAATCTCTATTTTATCCGAAGTAGATGTATGGGCGGGCGATAGTGCCGAAGTTTTTCGCGCACTACAACAAATTGCCAAACTGCAGGATAGTTTATCGAGTGAATGTATGCCGAGAATTGAAAATATTCGCATTCAAAACTGTGTTTTACAAATGTTGGTCAATGATATTTGGCTAAACGTAGGCGCGTTGGATTTATGTGCTGTTCAGGGTATTCAGGGTGAGAGGGGTGAAGTAGGCCAAGTAGGGCCCGTAGGCGCTAACGGCCAAAATGGTGCTAACGGTACTAACGGTACTAACGGTAATAATGGTAGTAATGGCTTAACGGGTGCTGTAATGTTAGCCGCTTATGTCGGTCAAATTATTAGTTTTCCACGTGGAACATGCCCTACTGGAGCGTTACCCTGTGACGGCGGTACGTACCTAAAATCTACCTATCCAGACTTATGGGCTAGTGGGCGGGTAATCGAAGATACCGCCACAACGTTCAAAGTACCCGATTATAGATCACGTGGTTTAATCGGCAATGGTATCGGTTCTGGACTATCAGAACGCGTGTTGGGTACTTCTGGGGGGTTTGAGAACCATACGTTAGGCCTTACCCAAATTCCTAATCATAATCATTTTAGAAATACACGCCAGCTTAATGAGCCACTACCTACTCTTGTTGCGGGTAACGTTTCGGTAGCTTTAGAAGGAAACGAAACGGGTTACGGATATACTTGGAACATTGCTACACCTAGCGCATCCAATTTTTTTGGTCTTAATCCGGTTTTTCTAACTGGGGGGGTAACTGTGAGTGGTGGGTTACCCCACAACAACATGCAACCCTATTCCGTAGTTCACTGGTGCATCATATCAGAACTACCTACCCTACCTGCAGGAGCAACGGGTGCGAGTGGTTTGAATGGCCTAAATGGTTTGAACGCCGTAGGATTAAGCGGCTCTAATGGTACAAATGGCTTGGATGCAGACTGTGATGGATGCGAGAGTGATGAAGAGCGTGAAAACACGGTAGAAATTAGTGCGGATGCAGTAGCTTGTAACGTCGCTACCGGATTAGGCGCATATTTGACTGAGAAATACGGCGATACATTAGTTTTTGCTAAGGCAGGGTTTGAACGTTTGGATACTGTTTTGGACGTTGTTGGGGATTTAGTGGATGCTTTTCCGGTTATCGGCGGGGTTATCGAGAGTGTTAAAAATTTCATCTCTAATCTCGCAGAAAGTAATATCGCTAATTTAATGGCGTTTAATGATTTAGTTTTTAGAGAGAAAGTACAGTGTAAATTGTACTGCCTACTAAAATCCGAAACCGGACAATTGAATCAACAGACATTAAACTCCGTGATAGGCCGTCTTGCGGATGCTATGCTATTTCAGTCTCCTGCCTTTACGCTTTTCTTGCTTGCATCCGACAAAGCGGATTTAATGAGACGTGCAGCAATCTATCAAGATCAAGTTGCAAACTGTTCATTATGTGATCTTTGCGAAGACGAAGACGACATACCCCCATTTCAGATTGTTTCTGGCGTGCCTAACACAGTTATCGAATATTTAGGTTTCTCTCGCTGGCGCGTCCGTGCAGCGCTATTAACCCCTAATTTGGCACAACTGGAATTTAACGCCACAAACAACGTTTGTTTCAAAATATCGGATTTTGTATTATTCAATACAACTAATTCGTTCACACAATCTACACATCAGATATGTAACTTCACTAACGTTTCTGGATTACCGCCAAACAATGCCCAAATTCGATTGAATAAGCAGAATAAGGTACTGCGTCCAGCAAATTGGTACGTAGAATTTAAGGCGGTACTGCCTTAAGCGCGTCAAGCGGATTGTCATAGACGCAACACATTGACGTTGTGGTACTCCAGAACGTTAATGTGAACGGTCTTGACAATCTGCAGCGCCCCGACCGTTATCTATCCCCCAAACGCAAAAAGCGTTTTGGGGTTGCCCAGTGGCGAACGGAATTGCATTAGATTTTCTTCATCAACTTTTCCACAACCCCCCCCCCCAAGTGTTACCCCAAGAATACGCTACGATAAAATTAACAGTAACATTGACCCTTGACGGTATCGTAGCGTATATGTTATCTTAGAGTAATCGGCAAACTGATATCCTAAGATAACGGAGAAATTCATCATGCTACATACAACGTGTTCATTTTGCGGTAGAACGTATGGTTCACGGCGCATCCATGCGGGCGCGAATTATTGCGGCCCCAGTTGTAAGCAAAAAGCATATCGTGCGCGTAAATTGCAGAAGGCAATCGTAAAACAGGGTACGTTCTCAGAGTGTTCTAAAAATTCCGTACATAGCCTAAAGGTACGTTATGGGGAGGGTTT
>Ga0335394_10008390_pt1 | contig 11656 bp, 6 predicted proteins | sample MAT03_FD_205741 | JGI IMG/M metagenome (GOLD analysis project Ga0335394, IMG submission 205741) | Freshwater microbial communities from Lake Fryxell liftoff mats and glacier meltwater in Antarctica - MAT-03 (spades assembly) (version 2) ... | reverse complement strand
AAGCAGGTCGGCATGATGAAAGAGAAGCCCTTGGCCTTAGGCTTCGATTCCACAAAATCCCTGCCGCCTGCTGAGTATCAAGCACCATGGCTTCAATGGTTTCGGGGAGCTCAATTGCACTTAACCCAATTGCCTGAACGTCTCATTGTTGTCGGGACGATCGATATCGAGCCTATTCCGGTAAGTGCGGAAGAATTAGCTGCCGAGAAATCGAATGGTGGAGCATTGCCCACGATGGATCTCGATTTGTTCAATTTACCTTTTAAGTTCTTTCAAGGTGATAAACCCAAAGCCGACAAAGTCGGGGAAAAGAAACCAGCGGAAACCCGGAAGAGTTTTTGATGACGGGAACAAAACTGTTGGTGGGCGTCGACGAGGCGGGTTATGGTCCAAGCATGGGCCCGCTCACGATTTGCGCAACGGCATGGCGTGTTCCCATTTCTTTCATTGCTTGCGAAATGTCACAACTCCTAGAACCGGAGTTTTTGGCCAAGCCGATGAAACCGACCTCCACGCATGTTCCAATCGGTGACTCCAAAAAAATTCACCGAGAAAACTTGGCTGTCGAAGGACTTCTTCTAGGGGCACGATTCCAGTGTTTCGCAATCGATGGCACGATTCCGTTGGACTGGGATTCACGTCTCGCGTCCTTTGCAAGGCAAGATTGGGAGCGGCTGTTGAAAATTCCTTGGTATGTCTGGCGTCCATCGAGCTCCACCGAAATGCTTGATAGGACGATCCAGGATCAGCCAGCCTACTTTCGAGCTGCCATCGAAAAGCTAACGGCGCATTCGATCGCGTTGGTCGGTGTTCGAATGCGAGTAGTAGATGAGATTGAATTCAATCAGCAAGTGGATCGAACCGGCAACAAGTCGACTCTACTGAGCGAGGCATCCCTGGCGCTGGTCAAACAGGTAGTATCTGAGTTTGCGACGAAGGGCGAAGCCGTTGAAGTCTATTGCGACAAGCATGGTGGTCGGAATCGCTACCAAGCCATACTAACCTATATGTTCGATGAGGAATGGTTTGGCATTGAGATCGAGAGCCGAGGGTGTAGTCGTTATGCCGCGAAATGGGATGGGCATGCGATGCAAATCCAGTTCAAGGTCGATGGAGACTCCATTTTCCCATCTGCTGCCGCGTCGATCGTTGCCAAATGGACCAGGGAAGAATTGATGGCCCGATTGAACGGATATTGGCAAGAGAATGTTTTGGGGGGAGTAGCTGCTACCGCCGGCTACTATGTTGACGCTTTGCGATTTGCCAAACAGATCGAAGGATCTGCATTGAAGCTAGGTTTGGATCGCGATCTTTGGTGGCGTAAAAAGTGACAAGCCTCGAATTGGTAGTGATTGCCAAAGCATTCACCGAGCCAATTCGAGGCTTGTCGCGTATCAGACCTGAGTCTTTGTACTCAGTATTGGGAACGATAGGTTCAACGCTTTGGCAAGCACCCTCACGGGCATGTGCTTAGGCAGCGATTCATCTACGGACGATCATCCTTGAGGCCATTGAGTTCAGCCGGTTGGATGTGATTCGCTTTGCGATTTTCACGTTTGATCGCCTCATAGACTTCTTGTCGATGAACAGGAATATCGTTTGGGGCTTCGATACCAAGCCGCACTTTATCCCCACGAATGTCCACAATCGTGATAACTATGTCATCGCCGATCATGATGCTTTCGTCTCGATGTCGCGAGAGTACCAGCATTGGAGACTCCTTTTCTTCGTTTAGGTTGCATCCAGTGCAACAGGGTTGGGTCTAAACAAGTGGGCTGTGTCGTGCGTCTAAGCTTTCGTTCAGACTCACGCCACGCCGAGAGTATCGGCGGGAGAATGCTGGCGAATCACCGAGACATATTGCTTTCCGTAGACAACTTCTGTTCTGACTTTAACGGCGACCACCACTATTTTCGAAGGTTCTTGCGGCTGCAAAGTCGGCGCGGCGCTGATTCGTGTTATCAGAGAAATCGTCATGTCCGGATATACCGTGCAGGACGACTACGAACTCAATGTTTTGCCAACCGGCAAGCTTTAACATGGATGGAATTGGTAGTAGGGTTCGATAGGACCTTGTGTCAAGTGCTCCAAAATGCTCGACCTTAGTAGACTGCAATCCGACCCCCAATCCTAGAAGCTAGCCAACGTGAAACGCCGGTACCCATCGCATCTTCGTCTCCATCTCGAAGACTCCCAATCCAATGCCCCATCGACGGATCTATCTCGTGCGGGCTCACAATCCGGAATACCTCGGGACGAGATAATAGACCTGCTACGGTCTTTCTCAAAGGCAACAAATTGGGCTGTGAGCGAACGAGTACCAGAGCCCGCTTCCAATAAAGGAATCCCGGCACATCATCTGCCAATCCAGGGCGGGATGGGGAAACGCTGGCGGCTGCTTGAAACGATTGTGCAGGCTGGAACCCCGGAGTCCGATGAGTTGACTGAATCGCCCTTTGTCCCGATGGACAGGGCGCAGGAACTGCTTGCCTCAATCGAACGGCTCGTCGCTCGGTTGGATGTAGCGGAAGAAACCATTCGGCGCCAGGAAGCGGAGTTGGCGACAGCCGTTGGCGTTACGAGTCACAGCGATCGCGGCAGGGAGACCGCAGATCGGTTGGAATCCATATTGGAAAGTGTGGCTCGTTCCGTCGGGGCTGTCGCAGGAGCATTGTATCTGCTCGACGATGACACCTCTACTTTGAAGATGCGATCCTGTATCGGATTGCCAAAGACCCGTCTAACAGCACCACCTCGAGAATTGCGAGGGTCGCTTGCGGACCTCGAAGCATTGCTGGGCAATGCGGTTTTGCTCAGCGATATTGACATGATGCCGGATTGGCCTAGCCCGGAGGACTTCGCCTCTGCCCTAGTCGTTCCTGTTGGCTCGATGACAATGCCGCATGGCACAATGTGGTTTTGGTCGGACAAACCTCGATCCTACAGTGCAACAGAAGTCGAAGTAGCCAATCTCGCGGCAGGTCGAGTGATGAGCGAGATCGAGCAATCGATCCTCGGTCAAGAAATCCACCATTCTCGAGCGATTCAAAAGCAGATCGATACTGCTAGCCTCATCCAGGCAAGCATGCTGCCGGACAATCAGGTCTTGCATGAAGACTATGATGTCAACGGTTGGACGTTCCAAAACGGGAGCATCGGTGGCGGTTTCCATCATTGGGATATCAACCATCAAGAAATGATGACGATCTCGCTGGGCAACGCCAACCAACCCGGACCCGAGGGCGCAATCGTTGCAACTAGTATTCAATCGATCGTTCGAACGTTGTGGCAAAGCAACCATAATCCCATGTCGATCATGCGCACGATCAACGATACGCTTTGGGGCATGCAAGATGCGGACTGGACTGCGTCGATGGGATTGATTCAAATCAACCCGGTAACCGGCTACGGTTCCATTTGCAGTGCCGGCGATATTCAGTCCTTTGTGATCTCCCATCGAGGTTTCCGACCCATTGGATCGATGGGGCCACGCGTGGCGGCTCAACCGGATACTCTGTTCAATAGCAATCGCTTCTGCCTTCAGCCCGGTGAAATCTTGCTCGCGTTTACATCGAACATCTTGGACAAATCGAACGGCCAGCAATTGCCTCCTCAGAAAAAGAAAGGTGGTAGGACCTTAAGCTACTCCACTCTCGACCAGAACTCGATGCTGCAAATCGTGAGAGACATGGCGGACGAGAAGGCGAGCGACATCACGGGCTATGTGGCTAGAAACCTTCCGAATTTGCAACGCGATTCAACGCACGGCCCAGATCGATCGATGGTTATCATCAAGAACATCCGGAAAGTAAAGTAGCCGTCAACGAATGCGTTCGGCGGATCGTCGCGGACGTTGTTTCGTCACCTCAGGTGGCAACGAAAACAACTCTCTCCGTGCCGCCGACTCCGCTTCCACATCGTTGTAACTCCCACCTATTGTAGCCGTATGTTTTGGCTCGGTCGCAGTCGACGGTAGGACATCCGCGGATGACTTGTTCTCGGCTATGGCTCCGGTTGTAGGACACCCTTGCCGACGCAATTGCAGTACTTGCACGTACTCTGCACCAAAGAACAGTATGGAGATCCCGTAGTAACACCAAAGTAAAATAGCGATAAACGAGCCGACGGCACCGTAGGCAGACGAGTATCGCATTCCGATCAGGAAGACGCCAAGCACCTCGCGCCCGAGTTCCCAGATACAAGCCGCAAGCAGTCCACCTCGTATAGCGTCTTTCCAGCAGACGAATTTCTTGGGAAGCCATCGGTACACCAGAGAAAACAAAAGTCCGTTCGCAACCACAGTTGAACCAAATTCAAAGAATCCGAACAAGTGATTCATGCTGGGAACCGTCGATGTTGTAATCGATCGAAATTGGGCGACAACCATCCCTGCTGCAAACATGACGAGGATCGAGCCACCGAGTCCTGCTAGCATTAGAAAGGCGAGAAAACGGCTCTTCATCACGCGATAGATCGTACGACGGACGTCCGCATCTTTTTGCACGGGAATCCGAAAAATACGATCGAACCCCCGATCGATTTGGGCAAAGATACCAATGGCTGCAAAGGTTGCCGCCAAGAAACCAAAGGGGCCACTTACGACCGAGTGGTTTTGCAACTGCCTGAGAACTTGCTCGAACTGCTTCTTGATAATTGGCGAAGCGTGAGTCTCAACCATGCTCAGAATTTGCTCTTCGGCTTTCTTACCCGTCTGCGAAAACTGCAGGAAAATTCCGAAGCCCGAGGTGAGCACCAGCATCATCGGAAACAGCGAAAGGGCCAGATAATAAGCGACCGACGCAGCCAAAGAGCTAGCATCATCCTCGCTCCACCTAATTGCAGCATCACGAAGGTTGGGGAAAAAATTCCGAATCCAATGCCTCCCCGAATTCAGTACAGCAGTCTGAACTTCGGAGAAGCGTTCGCGATCAGTGATTTGGTTGGCTATCGACATTCTGGGAGTTTAGAAACTGCCGTCGGTCAGTGCCATAGAAATTTGAATTGCCGCGCACAGATTTCGCCCCGAATGGCCTTCAGGGCAATTGGCGTTGCGCGTGGTTGCATACCCAGGGAGGCGCGGTGCTCTGCCCTGGGCTAAATTGTTTAAGCCCTTTGGGCTAAAGACGACCGCGATGACATCACCGTCGGTTAATGCCTTTTGCACTTTGGTCGCAGTTCTTGACCTAGTTCGAGATTGTCAAAAAAATCCCACGTTTCAACTTGGGCGTCGCTTTTTACTTTCATCAAACGTGCTTTTTTGTCTTAAAAGATGATGATAGTGTTGCGCAAACCGGTGCGCTTCGTCCCGAACGTATTGCAATAGTCGCAGCGCAAACGATTCACGCCCCAAACGAATCGGTTCGGTTTCGCCTGGCCTGAATATCTCCTCCTCTTTCTTCGCCAGCGATATCATCATCGGTGGATCGATATCCTGATCTCGAAACGCTGCCATCGCTGCGCTCAATTGCCCTTTGCCGCCGTCGATCATCAGCAGATCAGGAAACGCCTCCTGCTCGTCACTCAACTTGCGGAACCGCCGCGAGATGACTTCATGAATGCTTCGAAAATCGTCGATTCCTTTTACTTCTTGGATGCGATAGCGTCGGTATCCTGGCTTGAATGGCAAACCGTCCAAGAACTGCACGAGTGAAGCAACCGTGTCGCTTCCCCCCAAATGCGCGATATCGACCCCTTCTATTACCCTCGGTTCCCTATCCATCCCGAGCACCTTTTTGAGTGCTCGCATGCCTTTCTTCGGATCGATGTAGAAGACCTCTGGCTGTGCGTGGACATCGATCTCACCGCGATCCCCCAAGTTTTCGAGCAATTGGATTTCATCGCGAAGACGTGCCGCTTTTTCGAATTCCAGTTTGGACGATGCCTCTTGCATTTCCTCACGCATCTGCTTGAGCAATCGATCGCTACCGCCCTCCAAGAACGTTTGAAGCCGGCGAATGTCGCGTCGATAGTCGCTCTTGCTGATGCGTTTATTGCATGGAGCCGTACATTGTTTGATTGAGGCTAAAAGACATGGTCGAAACCATTCCCAACGCGGATCATTCTCTTCGATGTCCAGCGAACAGGTTCTGAATTGAAAGACTCGCTGCATAACTTGAAGTGCACCTCGCAATTGCCCGGCGCTCGTGAATGGCCCGTAGAGCTTGGCCCCTTTCGCTTTGGGGGTGCGGGTCACTTCGACACGAGGGAAATCCTCGTGCGTTGTAATCATAAGATACGGAAAAGTCTTGTCATCCTTGAGGTCCCTATTGTGCCGCGGTTGAATGTCCTTGATCAGTCGACTTTCGGTTAACAGCGCGTCGACTTCGCTGCTGCACAACATAAAGTCGATGTCGGCTATTTCATGGACCCAGTCGGCTGTTCGAATCTCTTGCGCTGCCGCCGCCAAGAAATAACTACCGGCTCGCGATCGCAAATTTTTTGCTTTGCCAACATAGATAACAATTCCAGAAGCGTCTTTCATGAGATAGACGCCAGGTGACGGTGGAAACTCTCTGACCTTTTCAGCAGATCGGCGAAATCCTAAATTGCCACTGAGCAGGTCATCGATCCGCTTTTGGATTTCAGGAGTTGGTTCGGCAAGATGCTCGTCGGGCTCTGCGACCGTGACTTCTAATTCGAGTTCGTCTTCTTCATCTGTATCAATCCGTTCGATCTCGTCCATCACAACCACTCTTTGTTTGACCCGCGTCGCACGCTCAGAGCGATAGCCTCATCTTTACCCACATCTTTGTGCTTGCTCCCCTCGCCCCTTTTTAGGGGAGAGGGGTTGGGGGTGAGGGGTTTCGCACTGTGTTTTGACTGGGTTTTCGATCGTGAATTCAATTCCTAGCATCGCAGGAATCACGACGCGGAGCGTCGTGCAACTAAGTTTGCCACCTACAACATTGTTTGACTAAGGCTGGAAACCTGGGAATGCACCTTGGCCAGGGAACCCGCCGGGGGCTCCAGCACCGCCAGCCGATTTGGGTTGAACCAATTCGACCAACGAGATTCGCAACTTCTTGTATTCCGATTCGCTAATGACATAGTACCAGTCAGCAAAACGACCATTGAGTTCGGCTACTTTGTTCTTGGCTTTCTTCAGTTTTTCGTCTCGATCATCGATTTTGCGTTTGTTCTCTTTCGTGATTTTCTCGCGGGCCGCTTCCAACCGCTCCTTCCATTCCACTTCCGTCGGTTCCGCGTTCGGAGAGGGCACATCAAGCTTTGCAGGTGCGTCAGCTTTCTTGACATCATCCTGCGGCTCTTGGAACGCGACCATTCGACCAACAGGAACGCTACCCAAGACCGATGCGGATGCTGGCTTTTCTGGAGCCGCTACTGCTGGCACAACGGATTCAGCTGGCACAGCAGGTTCAGCTGGCACAGCAGGATCGGCTGGCTTGTCGTCCGCGGGTTTATCCGTCGCAGGATTATCAGTAACAGGTTTATCGCCTGCTGGTTCCGCTGGTTTATCCGAAGGTGTTGGTTCGACTGGTTTGACGTCCGTAACCGGTTCGATCACGGGCAAGTTCACAGGCTGCTGCTTCATCCTTTCGATCTGCTTTAACTCTTCTATTGTTTCAGGTAGTCGCTCAAGTTCCGGCATAGGGAACTTTGATTCGTCCACGCGTGCGGTAACCAACATGAATCGGTTGAAAGACACTGTATCCTCCGCTTTCGCCGCGTCGTTTGCATCCGCAGTATCGACAGCGTTGATCTCAGCTCCAGCGGAGTTTCCAAAACGCAAAACGTACTGAACACCATCTTTAAGCGTCACAACCAATTCGCCACTCTTGGCAAGGAAGTCGATACTGTCGCCACTCTTCTGACCTGGATCCTGGTAGAAGCCGCGTCGCTGAAGCGAGGTTAAGGATTCGGTGTTCTTGAGAAGGTTGCTGTCTCCCTTTAAGTCCGCAGCGAGTCCTGCCGGTTTCTTTAGAACGTCTGCTATCTTCAAGTTGTCGAGCGTATTTTTGATTTCGTTTAACTTGGTGGCGTTAACTTGTTCTTCTGGTGTTAACGCTCGTTCGCTCGGCGGGTCCGATTCAAAACTGGTTATTCGTGTCGCTTGCCATTGGCCGCCGGCAGTTGAGAACATCAAGTCCGCCTCGTACTTTTTGTCCAAAGCAAGACCCTGTTGTACCTGAATGATTTGGTAATCCCGAATCCCCAACGTCTCAATGTCGTTACTGCTCAACTTGAGCAAGTCAGGTTCAATCCACTGCTTGAAATCCGTGCTCAGCGCGGTCGTATCCAATTCCACAACATAGACCACATCTTCTTTCGGGACGCGCACGTAGCGTTGCTTCTTGTCGAGCTCCTTTCCGATGATGATGTCGGCCAGCATGTCCCCTTTTTCGTCCCTCATTTGGACGAGCATTCCAACACCCTCGCCACCTTTGTCGGCATTTTGTTTGCTTGGCTCGACGACGCCGAAAAGCACCTGCTCCGCTGGCTTTTGAGTTGCGATGCCTAATACCTTTAGGCCTACGAACAAGTTTGCCGCATCGCTCATCTGCTTGCCAGCATCCGCCGGGTAGCTTTCATGCGATGGAATCGTCCAAACACCCGACTTGCGATCGCGGGCGACCTCAAAATCGAGGTAGTCTACTTTCTGCGGATCGTATCGCAGGATCTTGAGCGATGCTGCGGTAATCGGATCGGTGAACTTCGCAAAAAGCGGTTTATTTACCATTTCACCAATTGGAGAATTTACTCCTTTGCCGCTGGACGTAACCCACGCCAAAAGTGCAACAATGCCAACCACGGCTGCTAACGATCCGGTTTTGGTTCCCTCTGTCACTTTTCAATCTCTCCAATATCTACGCTTAGTGCTGTGTGCTTGATTTGTTTTTACGGTAATACTTAGATTGCTTATCGCAATCGGGCTTTTGAAATCCCGTCGCGTTCTCGTAGTCGGCGCGAGACCATCACGATAATTCCGACAACGAGTGGCGGAATCGGCGGAATGAATACAGCTAGTAACTTGTAATAGAGTTGTATCTTGCCTATTGAGTCGTCGGATTGACGCCTCGCTTCGCGAATTCCTTGATCTCGTGTTCGCTCCAAACGGTCCTTTTCGACTTTGAATTTTTTGGCCATTTGGGCCTTTTTGATTTGATCGATTTGCGCCTTTTCCTGAAGCTTCTTGAAGGTCTCTTGGTCGATCGAACCCGCGTTTTGCAGCTTCTCAATCTCCTCTTTCAAGCCTCGTTCCGAAGCGGCGATCTCATCCTCCACGTTTGCGACGGCTTTGGTGTATTCGCTTTGGTATTCGGTTTGCTTTGTCACTTCCTCTCGTCGAGCTTCATCTGCCTTAAGCTCTACCATTTTAAGAGTGCTATAGGTTGGAACATGCCGTCGCACTTGAGGATAACGGGTTTCGCCAACCAGAACATCGATCGTATTCAATATAAAGGTGACGTTTTGAAATTGGAAATTGATGTCTTCCATCATCGCCTTCTTGTTTCGAATATTCACAAAGACTTCGGACATGCAGTCGATGTCAGTCACATACACCGCCTTGATTGGACGCTTTGACGTTGCACCTTCTTTTGCTTCCTCACCCTCGAGCAAAGCAGCCAGGATCTGTTCGCCCTGTGTTTTGCCACGGCGAATTCTTAGTTCGGTGGAGCGGCTCAAACCGGAGCGTTGGATGCTGTCGATATCCGATTTTCGCATGTTGCCCGCAACCTGTCCGGTCTTAACCAGCGTCGAAAACTTCACTGCGGATTCCTTGGCAGGCAGAATAACTCCAGCGTAAAGAAACATGATCTCCTTCAGGCCTTTGGTGATTTCGCTTGATTCGCTGAGAGCATCGTCTGCGTACGGGGCCGATTCGCTCGCGAAGATCCACAAATCCGTCGCCTGGGATGTTTGCGATAGAATTGGGTAAGGATTGTATTCTTGCCAGCAAAGATCTGGTGAGAAACCACCCTGCATTCCAAGCTGCCCCGGGACTTCGATACCCAATGCTCGCCAGAGTGGGCGGATGTCTCCTTTGGGTTGTGGGCCACCACCGCCCATCATGCCCATCATTCCGCCACCCGCTTGTTTCGGATCGCCCGTACCTGGAATGCCACCTTCAAAGGCCACGACAACGGGATCTTCGAAGATCGCTGTCGGAACACCCGCTATGACAGCCGCAGTAAAATTGATCATCTCTTCCGGGCCAAGCGACGAGGGCTGGACCGCCAGCATAACATCGTACTTCTCGGTATCGATTGGTGACGATGCATTCACCTCGCTCACTTCGTATTGCTTTGAGAGTTCCTCAACGATCGGGTGTTGGGGTTGCGACTGAAAGGATCGCATATCCATTCCACCCATCATTTTGGCATCGGTCTTGAGGACACCAAGCTTTTTTCGAGCTGGTTTGGCAACCGTCGTCAAGGAACGTACCAATTCATACTCGACCGGTACACCTGGTTCAAAGAACGGAATAACCACTTTTTGCAAACCGCTTCGAACGGCGGCTCCCAATAGAACTGGCTGGTCCGAATACGTTCCTTTCTCCCGAACACTAATCATTTGGGGAACGATGCCGTATTGCTGTTCGGCCATCTTTTCCTCATCGCTCGAGGGTCGGATCGAGTCATAGATTCGAACCTGCATCCCGACGCCTGATGATTTGGCTGTCGATTCGAATTCCTTTAGCACTGATACAATTTCGTATTTGATTTTCGCGTACTGCTCTGGCACTTCGTCTGAAATGTACGCGTCGACAACAATATCGCGATCCCGTCCAAGGCTGCGGATCATTTCTTTCGAGACTGGCGACAGCGAACTTACTTGGTTCTCGGTTACGTCTGTTCGCCTATCTTTGTTTCGGAAAAGCATACTGCCAGCAATAGCCAGAAGTGCAAGCAACGCAATGCGTGCGAGAAAGTGAGCGAGTTTTGCATTTCCATTTCGGCCACCGCTCCAGTGCCGCTTGCCGATCAACACCATGCACAGGTAAACGCCGAAGGTCGAAATGAGCAAGAAATACGACATGCTAGACAAGCTCAACACGCCTCGACCAAAATCGTCAAATCGTTCTTGAATACCGAAGCTTTTGATCTCACGCGTCAAACTGCGATTCGCACCAGCACCAGCGAAGAATGAAACAATATTGTCGAAGATAAAGGCGAACGCCAACGGGGCGTTGAACAGTGCCCCCAAGATGAATCCAACAGTCAAGTTACTCGTCAAAAACGAAGCAACCATCCCAATCGAGATCATGGCTAGACCAATGAACCAATAACCAAGGTAGTTGGAAAAGAACAGTCCCGTATCGATTTCCCCTTGCGTCAACAAAGCCAACACCATGAAGGTGGAAAGTTGTGAGAACAAAAGAGAAACCGTGTAGATCGCGGAGGCCGCTACGTATTTGCCCGCGACGATGTCGAAGTCATCTGCAGGTAACGTTAAAAGCAACTCATCGGTGCCCTGTCGTTTTTCTTCCGCCCAAATACTCATCGTGATGGCCGGAATGAAAAATATCATGATGTATGCGAACCACTTGTTCAGCTGCGCGAGCGTTCCAAGATTGGAACTGAAAAACTCATCGGGCCAAAACGCAGCCATACTCGTCAGCAAAACGAACAGGCACAAAAACACGTAGCCTGTCGGATTTGCAAAATAGCCGAAGAAGTTTCGCTTGAGCACTGCG
>Ga0335394_10008378_pt1 | contig 11662 bp, 17 predicted proteins | sample MAT03_FD_205741 | JGI IMG/M metagenome (GOLD analysis project Ga0335394, IMG submission 205741) | Freshwater microbial communities from Lake Fryxell liftoff mats and glacier meltwater in Antarctica - MAT-03 (spades assembly) (version 2) ... | reverse complement strand
GGTAGGAATCTCGCTCGCTAGCCAGCGAGTTGAAGTCTGAGTTGGGTGAGTCGTGTTGAAACAGTGCCGTCGATCATCTCATCACCAATCTGAACGCGAACCCCGCCGATGATCGACGGATCGACAATCTGATTGAGGCGGATGCCGCGACCGTACTTGGCTGCGAGGCCTTCGCCGAGCCGCTCCAGCTGGGCAGCGCTGAGCGGAGCGGCGGATGTCACAGTCGCGATCGCGAGAGAAGCCTCGTCAGCAACGGAGGTGGCTGATGAACGCAGAAGCTCCGCAATCCTTCGGCCTCGCGGCTGCTGAACAAGTTGACGCACAATGGCGATACTGTGTGTGCTTGCGCCGCGGCCAAGGAGGGCGGTCACGAGCGCGGCCTTGGCTTCGTTCGTGCCCAATTTGCTACTGAGGGCGAGCTCGAGGTCGGCATTGGACGCGACGGCAGTGCCGAATGCGAACAACTCGTCCTCGATGGTTGTTCCAGCCGGTGCCGATCGCGCGATGGCACGAACACCGAGTTCCTCGATGCCTGCAAGCAGGTCATCCTGAGTCGACCAGCGAGTCGCGACGACCGTCGACAGGATGGTTCTGGCAGGCACTCCGAGCCCTGCAAACAACTTGCTGACGAGTGCTGTCTTCGCCTGGAGCGCCGCCGCGGGATCCGCAAATGCAGAACGAAGGGAAGCTGAGGTTCCGAGGACTCGTCCTGCTTCGAAAAGCTGCTCGCCGATGACGAGGCCGTCCTTGGCGCTCGTGTTGGCGAGCTCACGGCGCGAAACCGCGAGCGCTGCTCTGGTGGCGGATCCCACTGCTAACTCTTCGCCTTCTCGCTCGAATCGAGGTCCGCAAGGAATTGGTCGACGAGTACCGATGCCTTTGTGTCATCGGCGAGGGATTGGCCGATAACGCCTGAGGCGAGATCGATCGCGAGCGAGCCGACTTCGGCGCGGAGCGAGGCCAGCGCAGACTGCCGCTCGGCCTCGATCTGCACTTGAGCGTTCTGGCTGATTCGAGTCGCTTCGGCCTGTGCCTGCTCCTTGAACTCGGCCAGGATCGCCAAGCCGTCCGCTCGCGCTTGCTCACGAATCTTCGACGCCTCCGCGCGACCTTCTGCGAGGAGGGCGTTGTACTCTTCAAGCTGCGCCGACGCTTCTGCTTGGGCGGCTTCCGCTTTCGCGATTCCGCCTTCGATCAGCTCTGAACGCTCATCAAGAATTTTGCGAAACCTCGGCATGACCCAGGCGAAAAAGAACCACAAGATCAAGGCAAACGGGACCGCTGACCAAACTATGTCGTAGAGCGGCGGCAGGAAGATCGACGCTCCTGACGCTGGCTCACTCACCGCACTCAACTGCATGACGGTCGCCCTACTGGAAGATGAAGAAGGTCGCGACGCCAATGAAGGCGAGCAGTTCGGCAAACGCGATGCCGAGGAACATGGTGGTCTGGAGACGACCCGCCATTTCAGGCTGACGCGCCATCGCCTCGACCGTCTTGCCTGCAACGATACCGACACCGATTCCGGGGCCGATCGCCGCGAGGCCGTAACCTATGGTCGCGACGTTGCCGGTGAGCTCAGCCAGAATTGTGGAGTCCACTTGTGTTTCCTTCCGATGGGTTTGCGACGCCGTACGACGTCGCAGGGGTTAGTGATGGTCGGACGCTGCCTGCTGAATGTAGACCGCGGTTAGCAGGGTGAAGACGTATGCCTGAAGCACCGATACGAGCAGTTCAAAGAGGGTGATCACGATTCCCCCGGCGAGAGTGAGCACACCGAACGCTGCAGCCGGTAAGGCAACGCTTACGAATAAGAAATTCGTCGCTGAGAAGGCGAGTACCAGCAGAAGGTGGCCAACCATCATGTTCAGCAGAAGTCGGAGAGCAAGCGAGACCGGTCGCATGATGAAGATATTGATCAGCTCAACTGGCGCCAGCAAGATGTAGAGAACCGGCGGAACACCGGGCGGGAAGAGCGCGTTACGAAGGAATGCCCAACCACCGACCTCGCGTATCCCCGCGTAAATGAACGCTACGTAGGCCACCAGCGCCATGGTGAGTGGCATGCCCATGAGCGACGTTCCAGCGATGTTGGCGAACGGAACGATTCCGGTAATGTTCATCGCCAGAATCGCGAAGAACAGCGAAGCTAGCAGGGGGAGGAATCGTCGGCCGAGCCGCTCGCCAAGCACTTGCTCCGCGATCTGAACTCGGACGAAGTCGAGCGCCAACTCCGCTGCGCCCTGCCCCCGCCTCGGCACGAGGCGTCCTTTGCGGAGTGCAAGATAAATAAGGAGAGCCATGATCGCCAAGGCGATGAGACGCACCATGATGATGCGGTTGATCTCGAATGGGGTGCCAGCGAAGAGTAGAGCGGGAAGCCCCACAAACTCCTCGAGTCCCGGTGCCTTAAACTCTCCATCACCCTCTGCGGAGGGCAAGATGAACGCCACCGTGGCAAGGGCAAAATTAGACAGCGGAGTCTCCATTATCCGGGCGTCGGTCAGATCAAAAGTCGAGGTGATCGGCGTGGGTGCCCACCGGAAACACTATCAACTGGATGCCCCTTGCGACGAATCCGCCGGTGCCGATGGCATCGGCGGATCGGTGTAGGGCACACGCGAACGCAACACCGCAACGACGTCTGCACCTACGGTGCCCACAGCGGCCGCAACGAGGGAAAAAAACAACACAATCGGGTCGAGCGTTTCGAGGTCACGAAGTGCAAAGACCAGAGCAAGAAAGCCGACGAATTTGAGCAACCAAGAACCCATGATGACCGCGAAAAATATCGGGCTCGACGGGTCTTCCTTCGTCAGGCGGGCAGCAAGCAAGACGCTCAACGCGGTGACTCCGACAAAGACGAAACCGACGGCGGAGCCAATCAGCGCCGACAGCAGGCCCGGCAAGCCCGCGACCAGTGCTCCGATGACGCTTCCGACAACAGCGATGACGAAGCTCACCGCAGCGCCGTAGACGAGAGATCGTCGAAGGGTTTGACTGACGTCCATTATCGTTTCAACTCCGGGTGATCTGGCGTGGATGGTGCCGCGCGGGTAGCCGACTCGGTCAGCGGCCCCGTGTTGAGACTATCGGCGGCAGCTGCATCGAGCGGATCGAGATAGGCAAGCGCGACATCTTCAGCGCCGGCCAATTGTGCTGCTCGCTCAAGTTTCTTGCGCCGGCCGAGGGGCGCGAGGGTGATGATCGTGCAAACAATCAGTCCGAACAGAAGCAAACTCGAAGCCAGATACCACGGCATGAAGATAAAGCCGAGGCAGCCGACCGAGACCACCAGGGTCCAGCCGTAGAAAATCAGCACGGCGTGCAGATGGGAATGGCCCATGTCCATGAGGCGATGGTGCAAGTGCTTTCGGTCTGCCGTGAACGGCGACTTGCCAGCCCGCAGTCGACGCAGCACCGCGAGTGCAAAATCGAGCAGGGGGATGATGAGCACCGCAAAGGGAATCAGGATCGGGATGAACGCCGGAACAAAGTACGCGGTGAAACGGTCTGGCTGCGCGATGATCCCCGGGTCGACTGTTCCGGTGACGGAGATCGCCGACGCTGCCATCAACAGTCCCACGAGGAGTGCTCCCGCATCTCCCATAAAAAGCCGCGCCGGATAAAAGTTCAGCGGAAGGAATCCGATGCAGGCGCCAATGAGCACCGCGGTCGTGAGTGAAGCGAGGTTGAAGTAATCGGTTTGCGCATCGAGTTGCAGCAGGTAGACGTACACGAAGAACACGCTGTTGGAAATGATGGCGACGCCAGCGACAAGACCATCGAGACCGTCGATGAAGTTGATGGCGTTCATCACCAGCACGACGGCGACAACCGTGATGATGAGCGACAGGAACGGCGAGACGATGGTTTGCCCGCCGATCGGCAGGGTAAGCAATTGCACTCCCTGCCAAGCCAACAAGCCAGCCGCAACCACCTGGCCAGCAAGTTTCGTAGTCCAATCCAGATCCCACACATCGTCGGCGACGCCGATCAGCACGATGATCAGCGACGCACCCAGCAGTCCAAGCACTTTGCCCGGCTCTGAGAACACCAGGCTCAACTGCGGGATCAGCGACGCGAAACCGAATGCCGCCAGAATCCCGATAAACATCGCAACGCCGCCAAGCCGCGGTGTCGGCCGAGTGTGAACGTCGCGCTCGCGAATCTTTGGGTACAAGCGATATCTGGTGCTGAGTTTCCAGATCACCAAAGCCAGAATGAACGTCACGATCGCGGATACCCCGGTGACGAGCACGTAGAAGATTATTCGCATTGATCGGCTCCGACGAGTTCGCGGATGTCGTTGGCTGGAATAGTACCGTCGCGAACGATTCGAAGTTTGCCGTCGAGCGCGAAGAGACCCGTCGCGTCAACGATGGTCGATGGAACGGTGCCACCCTCACCGTCATCGAGGTAGGCGCTCACAGACTCCCCAAGCATTGCCTCGGCCTGGGCGGCCGTCGTCGCAGCGGGCTTACCGGTGAGATTCGCGCTCGAGACGGCCAACGGACCGGTTTCAGAGAGCAACTCGAGGGCGATTCTGTTACTCGGCATTCTCAAGGCAACGGTGCCACGAGTTTCACCGAGATCCCAGGTGAGTGAAGACCTCGAAGGCAAAATGATCGTCAGACCGCCCGGCCAATATGCATCCACGAGGGTGCGAACGACGCTGGGGACGCTCTCAGCGAGCGCATCAAGGGTGGGAATGCCTGGAATCAACACCGGTGGCGGTGCCTGACGGGTTCGTCCCTTCGCCGCAAGGAGCTTCGCGACTGCCTCAGCGTTGAAGGCATCCGCGGCTACGCCGTAGACCGTATCGGTTGGCATGACGACAAGATCACCTCGACCGATCGCTGTCCTTGCCAGTCGCATCCCGATAAGAAGTTCTGCCTCGGCCGAGCAATCGTAGATGGTGGCCATGACCCAACATCGTACTGGGCGAATGTGCGCCAGACTGGGGAGGCCGTGGACCACTACCGTTTGACCCTCGACCGCGCGTTACCGGGTGACACAATGGCAAGTTCAGCAGAGGGCAAACGATGAGACTGCTCTTCGTCTTTGACATGGATGACGTGCTGTACGACTACGACTGGCGAACGCGCATGGCTGACATGACGGCGATTACCGGTCATGACCTTGACGAGCTTCGCAGGCGATGGTGGCATGACGACGGCGAGTGGGCGGCAGAAGCCGGCCGCTACGGCTCCCCCGAAAACTACCTCGAGCAGTTCAACCAAGCGATGGGGGTGCGGGTAGACGAGTCCGCTTGGGTGCGAGCACGCGCGGCGGCCATGCACGTCTGGCCGGACTCACTTGCCGCCGTGCGCCGAGCATCCGAGCTCGGAACGATCACGTTGCTCACCAACAACGGGCCGCTCGCATCGAAGCACTTGCGTGTCATCGCACCGGAGTTGGTGGAACTCTTCGGCGATCATCTCTTCACCTCGAGCGACTATGAGGCCCGCAAGCCGGAGCCCGAGGTGTTCGAGCGAGTGCTCGATCGGTACGATACCGCTGCCGAGAACGCGTTCTTCGCCGACGACCGTTTAGAGAACATTGTCGGTGCCGAGAGCCTCGGTATCACGAGCTACCACTTCGGATCATCAGCCGGGATGCTCGCAGCAATCGAGTCGTTCGCGAGCAGAAACGGGTGATGGGGACCGCGGTGCCCTCGGCAGGATTCGAACCTGCGACCAAGAGATTAGAAGGCTCCTGCTCTATCCCCTGAGCTACGAGGGCGGACGCCCTACGATACCGCAGGCACCGCGCGCGCCCTCGAGCCTGCACCGTGAAACAGGAACACCCCACCCTGCAGTCGGAACTTCGGCTACGGCTTTACGGCGCCGATAGAATTCCTGCATGGCTTCCTCTCCTGACCTTCTCGTGTGGATTGATTGCGAGATGACTGGACTCGATATCGCGATCGACGAGTTGGTCGAGGTCGCGGTGGTCATCACCGACTACGACCTCCGCGCGCTCGACGATGGCTTCAGCGTCGTGATCAAGCCGGACCGGTCTGCGTTCGACAACATGGGCGATTTTGTGCGCGGGATGCACGAATCGAGCGGCTTGCTCGCTGAAATCGAACACGGGGTCACCCTTGCTGATGCCGAATACGCGGTCAACGAATACATCTTGTCCCACGTTCCAACGGCAGGCACTGCACCCATGGCAGGCAACACCATTGGTACCGATCGCACGTTTCTTGCCAGGTACATGCCTCGCGTCGACGCTCACCTGCACTACCGGAGCGTCGACGTTTCCTCCATCAAAGAGCTTGCGAAGCGGTGGTTTCCGCGCGTCTACTTCAACGCGCCAGCCAAGAACGGCGGGCATCGAGCGCTCGCGGACATTCTCGAGTCGATTCGCGAGCTCGAGTATTATCGCCGCGCGGTCTTCGTTGGTGAGCCTGGCCCAACAACGGAAGAGGCGCAGTCGATCGCGGCCGACGTCGTTGAAGGGTTCGCTCCGCGCTTGTAATACACTTAGCAGGCTGCGTGAGCCTTGGAGGCTTTCGCTCAGCATGGTGGGCGTAGCTCAGTTGGTAGAGCGCTGGCTTGTGGAGCCGGATGTCGCGGGTTCGAGCCCCGTCGTTCACCCCAATCTCAACAGCCAAGTTGGCGAGGTCTGGGTTGTGGAGTCAATAGTCAGCACGGCCATCATTGCGCAGCCAGATGTGGACCGCCGCGAACAGCTCATCGCGGATGTGCCGTGGGTCACAATCATCTGGAACGACCCGGTCAATCTGCAGTCCTATGTTGCGTACGTCTTTCGAAGCTACTTCGGATTCTCACGTGCCGAGGCCGAGCGCCGCATGCTGCTCGTGCACAACGAGGGCAAGGCGGTCGTGGCGACCGGCGCTCGAGAGCAGATGGAGCGCCACGTCGAGGCGATGCACGACTTCGGCCTGTGGGCGACGCTGACGAGGAGCGACTCGTGATTCCCTTCATGGCCGACGGCGCGGCGGTGACCTGCCGCTTCACGACCGGTGAGTCCACGGCGCTTGCCGACCTCGCACAGCAACTGATCGACCTGCTGTCTGAACGCGCACCGGATACCGCGGGCTCGGTGCTGTTCGCCCAACTTGGTATTGGCGGCGAATCGTCAGGTCCGCTCGATCCAGCGTTGGCTCGCCTGCTGCCAGATGCGTACCGCGGCGACGTTGAAGCGGCATCCGAGCATCGACAACTCACCGAGCGATCGCTCGTTGAGCGAAAGATCGCGAACGCACGGGTGGTGATCGCCTCACTGGATAGCGCGATCCTTGAGCGCACCGAACTGCGACTCGAGCCGAGCGAGGTGCAGTCGTGGCTTCGCACGCTGACCGATCTGCGACTCGCCCTCGCCGCACGACTGCAAATCGCGGACGACGGCGACAACGGCATCGGTGACGACGAGGCGCTCATGGTCTACAACTGGCTCGGGTATCTGCAGGGCAGCATGGTCGAGGTGATCGAGTGAACGAGCATGATGTGTCAGCCGAGGACTTCGAGCGACTCGTCATCGATGAACTCGACCTACTGCCGGACGATATGGTCGAGGGCCTCGAGAACCTCGTCTTTGTAACCGAGGATCGCCCGGAGGATGGCTCCCTCGACCTGCTTGGTCTGTACGACGGCGTCGCGGTTACCGAGCGCGGTCAATACGGATTCGGCGAGTTGCCGGACCGGATCATCCTCTACCGCGAGCCGCTGCTCGCTGTCGCGGCCGATATCGATGAACTCAAGGATCAGATTCACGTCACACTCGTTCACGAAATCGCCCACTACTACGGTATCGATGACGAGCAACTTCACGAGCTTGGCTGGGGATGATCCGAAGTGCGTTGCTCGAGCGTCGCTTCATGCTCCCAGCCGGACGGCCGTAGTATTCCATGGGGTCGTGCGAACCACGCCTCGAAGAGTAATGAGAGGCACGGCATGAGAGCGAGTCGTCTGGCAGTAGGTGCTGTCTACGCCGTCGCACTGACGGCGCTTGCCGGTTGCGCGGTGCTCGAGCCGAACACGCCGGAGCTTCCTCCGACCGAGCTCGAGCTGTGTGCCACGGGTCAAACGTGGAATATGGATGTTGCCGATCTAGCAGCCCAAGTGCTCGCGATCCTCCAAGAGAACGGAATTGCAGCAACAGCGGTAACGGGTGCAGGTACCGAAACCTTTGCGTGGTCGCTACTCGGCGACGCGGTTGTTCAATCCGACTACAGCCTGACGATTCTGGTGCCGGCCGCTGATGATCAGGTGCTGACCGTTTCACAGACAATCTCCGGCACCTCAAGCGGGAAGGCCTACATCAACGGCACGGTCGCGATTCCACGCAACTGGGATGCCACCGGACTAGAAACTGAGACGATAGCCGATCTCGGCGGCGTTGTTCAAGAGGCAGTGCCGTTCGCCATCCCGCAGACCACCTTCGACGACAAAGTCGGCATCGAATTAACGTGCGCTGGAACGTCGATGACAACGGCTCCGCGCGGAGAACCGATCATCCAGGCCTGGACTCGCGCGAACTAACCGTCTAGTCCGGCGTGCCAGTTTCGAGCGGAAGACTCGCAGTGGCCGACCACTCTTCGAGCGATCCGTCGTAGATTCTGACGGCGGTTGTTCCGATCTCCGCGAGGGTCAGTGCGTTAGCGGAAGCCGAGATGCCGCCTCCGCAGTAGAGCAGTACCTCCGCGGCATCCGCTGACATATCGACTCCGGCCGAGTCATAGGCGAGGATCAGCTCGACCCGGCTCTTGACGCGACCGTCGCTGGTGAACAGATCGCGACTGGAGACATTGACGCTCCCGGGGATGCGACCGCGGCGGGTGTACCGCGTCGGGTCGGCACCCGTGAATGAGCCGGTTGGCAACCCGCAGACGAGTGAACGCTCGTCGTCGACAGAGCGTTCGACGATCTCCTGCATGCTCACCCAGGCCCGCCGTGTTGCCGTTGCGCTCCAGGCCGGCACCGGTCTCGGCGGCGCCGACTCGCCCGATGCGACCGCACGCCCCGCAGCGCGCCAAGCGGCGAATCCGCCATCGAGCACTCTCGCCTCGACTCCAATCCACCTCAGCAAGTACCACAGCCGCGCCGCCCACAGAGTGCCGGTGGAGTCGTAGACGACAACAACTCGACCATCGGCAATACCCAGTCTGGCCAGTTCGTCGGCGATATCTTGTGGCTCTGGATGCGTGTAGTGCAAGGCCGCGCTGGCGTCGCTGAACTGCGAAGGGACATCCACATGAATCGAACCCGGAAGATGGGCTTCGAGCCACTTCGGCCGACCGGACTCTCTGCGGTAATCGCCGTCGAAGGTGGCCGGGTGGAGGATGAGGCTCGCATCGAGCACAGCGGGCGGATGTGCCGCTCCCAGTCGCTCGGCCAACTCGGAGACAGAAATGAACGGGGAGGTCATGCGCCCAAGGCTACGCGGAAGCACGGCAGCCCCCGATTGCCATCGGTCTTAGTGCTTGGCCCGTTCGTCGATCACGAGATCGGCGATCGCCTGCGGGTGCTCTCTGGCGATGAACCGCTCTTCTTGGGCAGCCCAGTCGTCCCAGTGCGACTCATACTGCTGACCATCGCGCTCGAGCGCGCGCACTTTGCGGGTCGCGGCATCGAGCTCAATCCAGATGCCATAGCTCGCTCGGCGGCGATTGTCACGGCTCAAGGCACCGACTCCCTCGACGATCAACGATCGCGTCGCGTCCAGAGGCACCCACTCGGCCGGCCGCGAAAGCACCCAGTCCCAGCGTTGCCAGGCAGGGTCGGATGCGGCAAGCATCCGCTCGGCAACCTGCCGACTTGCCTGCTCAAGTCCAGCCCAGCCGGGGTAGACGTCATCGAGGCGCACAAGTTGCACATCCGGCCAACAGGCCGCGAGTTCGCGCGCGACCGTCGACTTTCCCGAACCGGAGCGACCGTCGATGAGGGTAACCGCACGTCGGTTGCCGGTCGCCTGAAGAATAGCGTCCCGGAGCCGGGTGGCACTCGCCCGATCAAGGCTCGCTTCAGGATTGGGCGGCAATGAAGTTCCAGTTGCCAGTGAGAACGGAGACCGTCACGGCCGTTACCGAGATCGCGATGGCGAGAGCCACGAGCACTCCGTCGGCTGAACGCAACCGAGACTCGCGCGCCCAGGTGCGCTCTACTGGTGCTCCGAAGCCGCGCGCCTCCATCGCGGTCGCTAGCTTTGCCCCACGTCGGATCGAGAGCACGAGTAGCGCGAACGCTTGCCCCCAGAATCGACGAAGACGACCGCGGTCGGCGATGCCTCGTGCTCGACGTGCGAGTTCCAGCGACCGCCAATCCTCGGCAAGCAGTCCAATCAGGCGCACGCCGGCGAGCGCGCCGAGCACAAACCGGGCGGGCAACCGCACGATCTGAGCGAGCCCGTCCGCGAGATCGGTCGGATCGATGGTGATGAACAGCACGACGGCTGGCAAAGCAATTGCGAGCATCCGCAGAGTTGTCGCGATCGCGAGCTCGATCGAACCGTCGCTGATCTGGATGAGCAGGAATTGGAAGTACGTCTCGCCCGACGCACGGCCGTACAGCAACATCGTGAAGCCACCGAGGGCAGCGGCGATCCAGATCGGCATCGTTCGACGAAGGAACGGTCTCAGGCCGATTCCTGCCCAGAAGAAGATTACGATTTGGAGCACGAGCGCGACCGCGGCAGAGACCCAATCGATGGAAAGCACGAGCGTCACGCTGATGATGGCGGATGCGGCGAGTTTGGAGACCGGGTTCAGTCGATAGACCGGCTGCGTACCCTTGACCGGCGCGAGCACGCTCATCGCGCGGACTCCACGTCGTCGCGACGCGCCCGAGTTGGTGCAGCCAGCCGGAGCTCCTGATCTGCGATCGCGGCAATGAACTCCCTGTCATGCGTGACCGCAACAATTGACGTCCCGTCGTCAAGTAGTTCTGCCAGCAACGCCACGAGCTCTTGCCACGTACGGGAGTCCTGGCCGAAGGTGGGCTCGTCGAGAATAACGAGCGGCGGCCGGGTAGCGAGCACCGTTGCGACCGAGAGCCTCCGTTTCTCGCCACCCGAGAGGGTAAACGGATTGGCGGAGAGCAGGGCGTCCAACCGCAGTCGCGCGGCAAGGTTCGCAATGCGAGCCTCGATCTCGTGCTCGGGCAGTCCGAGGGCGCGGGGACCGACGGCCAGCTCATCGCGAACATTCGCCGCGACGAACTGGTGCTCCGGGTCCTGAAAGACTGTGCCGATTCTGGTCAGCAGCTCCTTGGATTTCCAAGAAATAGGCTCCTCGCCGGCACCGTTCGCCAGCCCTGCGGCACGCACGGTTCCTGTGACCGGCGGCAAGAGACCACCGAGCGTGAGAGCCAGAGTGGATTTGCCCGAACCGTTCGGGCCAGTAATGGCTAGAGCGCGCCCGCATTCGAGTTCGACGGCGATGGGTTCGCCGTGTACAGCCCGAGCATTGCGGCCAACGACAAGTGCCTCGGTTGTCAGCACCGCGTTCGTGTCTCGCCGCGGCGCTCGCACCGGCCTCGCAGGCGGAAACCCGGGCACCCACACGCCGGTTGCTGCAAGGCTTTCGCCTTGTTCGGCAAACACGCGATCCGGGGCACCGTCTGCCAGCACACCGCCGCCCGCCGCAAACACGATGACGCGATCCACGAGCTCACGCCAGATCGACACCCGGTGC